>JADMIO011874972.1_pt1 | contig 61904 bp, 63 predicted proteins | sample 8958161 | NCBI WGS metagenome assembly JADMIO01 (sample SAMN16585339, study PRJNA669376) | soil metagenome | isolation source: Crop rotation soil | place: USA: Cullars Rotation, Alabama | collected 2011
GGCCGCGACTTCAAGTCACGTGAATTCCAAGCTTCGGATCCCACTGTGCTGGAAAGTCAGGCGAAGACCAATGCGATGTACGCGGTGATCGCGCTGTTCCTCATCGTGCTGCTTGCATGGGTCGTACTGGCCTTCCGACGGGATGGCCGCGGCTTGTATGCGCCGTCCGAGCGCGGTCCATTTGGAACAGAGAGCAACCCGATCACGCGGGAACAGAGCTTGACCGAGGGCGCTGTACAAGCCGAGGCACTGCCCCCACCGTCGGCCGGCGTGTTCGTACCACCTCCGACGACGCCTCTGCAACTACCTAAGCCGCCAGCGGACGATCAGCCGGAGAACCCTGCGGAGGAGACAACCGAATGATCCATCTCATCAGTTTCTCGTTGTATCCGCCTCGGGATGCCCGCCTCTTGTACGAGGATCTGACAAGCTCGACAGCGTGGATGCACGAGATCAACGACACGTGGCTCATCGACACGATCGAAACGACGCAACAAGTAATGGCGCGCCTCTCCAAATATTTCCAGGACACTGACCGCGTGCTCGTTCTCCCTTTGGGACCAGGACTGCCGCAGGGCCTGCTATCACCTCAAGGCTGGACTTGGCTCAACACTCGACTGGCAAACCAGTACCCATTCTTGCGAGATGCAATCAATCCGCCGAATCAACGATAGATTTCTGCGGATATGAACCAGAACGAGCGCACCAATTGGTGCGCTCGTCGCGTTGTGTCGAGGTGAAACGGGGAGTTAGCGCCGCGCCAGTGCCGAGATCGGAGTCGGCTCGTTGCCGTCGAGGTCGGACGCCTCGACCGGCAGGTCCTCCTCGCCGTTCAGCAGGCGCGTCAGCTCGTCGTCGAACAGGTGGCCCTGCTCCGCCGCAGCGACCGAATTGAACGTCAGGTTGTCCAACTCAGCCAGCATGTCGTCCACCGACACGAACTGGCGGTACACCGACGCGAAGCGGATGTACGCGATCGGGTCGAGCGTCTTCAGGTGCGAGATCACCATCTCGCCCAGCACGCGGCTCGGGATCTCCGGGCGGCCGGCGGCCATCAGGCGCCGCTCGATCTCGTCCACGATCGCCTCGACCGCGTTCGCCGGCAGCGGTCGCTTGCGAGTCGCGACGCGCAGGCCGTGGAGCAGCTTCTCGCGCTGGAACTCCTCGCGGCGTCCGTCCTTCTTCACGATCATCACGACAGTCGGCTGATGCTGCTCGTACGTCGTGAAGCGCTCGCCGCACTCCTGGCATTCGCGACGACGGCGAATGCCCCGGTCGGCGGTGCGCGAATCAACGACGCGCGTGGTCATCTGGCCGCAGTACGGGCACTTCATGCTTCGGTATGTGCTTTCGCTCGGGGGAGAGCTCGGTCTCGGTCTGGGGCTCGAAGAGTGAAGCATCGAGGCCCCATGCCCAGCAAGGCGGCGTGCCCACACACTTGTCCACGACCCGCGCGCCACGATGCAAAACACGAGGGCTGCCCACAGGGCAGCCCTCGCATCACTCACAACTCCGTGGATACCTCGCCTCGTCAGGGACGAGTCAAGGCCTTGCGCTCTCGGATGAGGCGCAAGCCGAAGACCCGCAACGCTACCGAGACGGGAACGAGCGACGCAGGAACGTCGGCAGGTCCGCCTCCGACAGCGTGTCGAGGTCCGACGGCGCGTCCGAGCGCGGCATCACGTCCGACGTCCGGATGCGCTCCGGCTCGTGCACGCCATCGAGCACGCTGCGCATCGTGATGCCACGGTTGCCCGTGAAGCCGGTGCCGATCACCGTGATGCGCACCTCGTCGCCCAGCGACTCGTCGATCGCCGTGCCGAAGATGATCTCCGCCTCCGGGTCGACGACCTCGGCGATCACGCGGGCCGCCGAGTTCAGCTCGTGGATGCCGAGGTTCGCCGGGCCCGTCACGTTGAACAGCACGCCCTTGGCGCCCGTGATGTCCACCTCGAGCAGCGGGCTGCTGATCGCCATGCGCGCCGCGTCGGTCGCGCGGTGCTCACCGCGGCCGGTGCCGATCGCCATCAGGGCAGGGCCGGCGTCCGACATGATCTTGCGCACGTCGGCGAAGTCCAGGTTCACGATGCCCGGCACCGTGATCAGCTCGCTGATGCCCTGGATGCCCTGGCGCAGCACGTCGTCCGCGATCTTGAACGCGTCGGCCATGGAGACCTTCTCGTCGCAGATCTGGAGCAGGCGGTCGTTCGGGATCACGATCAGCGTGTCGACCTTCTCCTGCAGGTCTCGAACGCCCTCCTCCGCCTGCTGGCGGCGCTTGGCACCCTCGAACGTGAAGGGCTTGGTCACCACGCCGATGGTCAGCGCGCCGAGCTCACGGGCCACCTCGGCCACGATCGGGGCCGCGCCCGTGCCGGTGCCGCCACCGAGGCAGGCCGTCACGAACACCATCTCCGCGCCCTGCAGCGCCTCCGCGATGGCCTCGCGCGACTCCTCAGCGGAGCGCGCGCCGCGCAGCGGGTCGGCGCCCGCGCCCAGGCCCTTGGTCAGCCGGTCGCCGATGCGCACCTTCATCTCGGCCTGGCAGTTCTGCAGGGCCTGCATGTCGGTGTTCATCGCGACGTACTGCACGCCCGGCAGTCGCGCCGAGATCATGCGGTTCACTGCGTTCGAGCCACCACCACCAACGCCGACCACCTTGATCGGGGGCAGCGTGTCCATCTGGTTCGCCATCTCTGTGTCCTCCGCCGACTGTGCCGAAGACGGGGTCTCGGCGTGCGCTGCGCTGGGTGTTCGGGGCCCGTCGAAGCGCGAGGCAGCGTCGCGCGTCGTCGGGGTGGTGCGGGCGTTGTCGAAAGCGCCAGCGGTCGACAAAAAGCCGTCGTCGAACGCGCCGGCGTGCGACTCGATGCGGTCGTATTCCGAGGCCGTCCCGGCCGGGGGCCGAGCGACCGTCAGGTCCAATGACTCGAGGTGGTCACGAGGGGAGGACGCACCGGGGACGGGGGCGTCGGTTGAGGGCGTGACCGCCTCGGAAACAGGGGATGCGGCTGAAGCCGTGGCTCCAGCGGTCTCAATGGCCCCACCGGTCTCAACGACCGGCGCGGCCTCCGGGTTCGCATAGGTCTCGATACGAGCACCGTCGGAGCGCCGCGCGGCAGCCTCCAGGTAGTCGAACAGCGTCTCTCGCGGTTGGGGCTCGTTCTGCGTACTCATTGCGGCAGCACCACGCGCATCAGGTTCGCCACCTTTCTCATGAGGCCGCCAAACGAGGCCGTCGGCAGCACCGGGGAGGTACGCGTGAGGATTTCTCGTTCCTTCAACGACCACCGCAGGAGTCCCACGGCGGTCGCGTAGGCCGGGTCATGGAGCAGGTCCGACAGACCGGCGAGGTGGCGCGGGCGCCCGACGCGCGTCGGCAGCCGCAGCACGTCCTCGGCCAGGTACTCGATGCCGGGGAGGCTGGCCGCCCCACCCGTGAGCACCACACCGGCGGACAGCGACTCCTGCGCCGCGCCACGCCGCACTTCGGCGGCGACCATCTCCAGCAGTTCTTCGGTGCGCGCCTGCAGCACTTCCGCGATCAGCCGGCGGCGCACGATCTTCGTGCCCTCAGAGCCGAACGCGTCGATCTCGACTTCTTCGTCTTCCACCATCGAGGGGATCGCGTGGCCGTAGCGGCGCTTCGCCAGTTCGGCCGCCGGCTGCGGCACGCGCAGCGCGACCACGAGGTCACGCGTCATGTGCTGGCCGCCGACGGGCAGCACCGCCGTGTGTACCACTGCGCCCTGCGAGAACACGGCGATGTCGGTCGTGCCGCCGCCGATGTCCACCAGCACGCAGCCCTGCTCGAACTCCTCGGGGTCGAGCACGGCCTCCGCGCTCGCGAGTGGTTCGAGAACGAGCGACTCGATGCGCACGCCCGCGCCCTCGACGCATTGCACGAGGTTGTGCATCGCGGAGGATCCGGCCGTGATCACATGCGTTTCCACGTCGAGCCGCGAGCCGAACATGCCCGAGGGATCGACGACGTGGTCCTGCGCGTCCACCACGTAGTACCGAGGAATGACGTGCACGACCTCGCGGTTGTTCGGCACGTTCACGATCCGCGCGCTCTCCAGCGCTCGGTGCACGTCACCGTCGGTGATCGGGTGCCGCGGGTCGGCGATCGCCACGATCCCGCGCGAGTTCATCGAGGACACATGCGGCCCCGCGATGCCGACGTACGCCGAGAGGATGCGTGCGACGCCCGAGGCGCGCTCCGCCCGCTCCACGGAGGAGGCGATCGCCTCCATCGCGGCGTGGATGTTGTCGACCATGCCCTTGGTCAGGCCGGCCGACGGCCCGACACCTGTGCCCAGGATGCGGATCTCGCCGGCGACGACCTCCGCGACGACGGTGCACACCTTCGTCGTGCCGACATCGATGGCCGCAAACGTGGGGTTGGCCATTACCGCACCACCAGTTCCTTGCCGAACCGCAGGTCGATCTCACTTGCCGACATGCGTTCGGTCTTGATTCGCGAATTCATTGCTACCCACGCCGCAACTTTGAATTCGTAGTCATGCGAGTCACCGAAGATCGCGGCGGGCCCGTTGTTCAAACGGATCACCAGCCCGCGAGACTTCTCGAAGTCGAAGCGCGAGGGCGCCAGCCCAATGCGCATGAACGTCCCATCGGTCAGCAGCCGCGTCACGAGTGCGACCGTGTCCTTGTCGACCTGCGCGCCCGGATCGAGCGGCTGGGTCGCGCCGACCTGGTAGATCGTTGGCGCGTTGTCGGCCGGCTGCCGTGCCTTGTCCACGACCCGACCGTCCGAGTCGATCACCACGCGCGAGCCCAGCACCTGCCAGTAGCCCCAGCCCTGGCGCTCGCTGACGTCGATCACTGCGCCGGACGGCCAGTCGGAGTGCACGCGCGCCTGCGCGATGCCCGGCAGCGCGGCGACGCGCTTCGCGGCCTCGTCGGCCTTGAGGTTCAGGAGCGAGGCGTTCTTCAGGTTCGCGGCCGCCTCGATCGCCTTCGCGTCGACGATCTTCGCGCCCACCACCTGCACATGACTGACGTGGAACAGCCCTGTGCGGCCCAGCGACAGCACGCCCATCACGAGGATCGCCACGGCCGCGAGCCCCACGACGCCGCCCGCGATCAGGCGCCACGGCAGCTGCCGCGGCTGCTCCGTGCGGTACAGCGAGGAGCCCGCGTAGCGCGTCGGCGGCCGGTTGGCCGGCTTCTGCGGAATGAACGTGAACTGCGGCAATCGGAACTTAGGCACGGGCGTGGACCTCCTCGAACCGTTCGAGGGCGAGGTCCACGAGCTGCGAGATCAGCTCGGGGTAGGTCACACCGGCGTGCTGCCACAGCCGCGGGTACATCGAGATCGGCGTGAAGCCGGGCAGCGTGTTCACCTCGATGATCTGGATGTCATTCGGCGGCGACACGAAGAAGTCCACGCGTGCGAGCCCGGCGCAGTCCACGGCACGGAAGGCGCGCAGCGCGTACTGCTGCACCTGGCTCGCCGTCGCCTCCGGCAGCACCGCCGGCACCGTGAGCTCCGTCGCGTCGTCGGCGTACTTCGCCTCGTACGAGTAGAACTCGGCCTTCGGCGTGATCTCACCGAGCGGCGACGGCTGCGGGTGCGCGTTGCCGAGCACCGCGCACTCCACCTCGCGGCCCGTCATCGCCGCCTCGATCACCACCTTGCGGTCGAACTGCGAGGCGTGCGCTACTGCATCGAGCAGGTCCTCGCGCGTCTTCGCCTTGCTCACACCCAGGCTCGACCCACCGTTGGCCGGCTTCACGAAGCACGGATACCCGAGGTCGCTCTCGATCGCCCGCAGCGCGTCGGAGCCCGGCTCGCGCGCTTCGTCGTCGCGCAGCACGGTGTAGCGAGGCTGCGGGATGCCCGCCTGCGCGAACACCGCGCGCATCTGCTCTTTGTCCATGCCGATCGCGCTCGCACCGACGCCCGAGCCGACGTACGGCTTCCCGGCCAGTTCGAGGAAGCCCTGCAGCGTCCCGTCCTCGCCCATCGGCCCGTGCACGATCGGGAATACCACGTCGATCGCACCGAGCGCCGCGAGCACCTCCGGCGTCGCGAACAGGCCGCTGGCCTGCTCGTCGCCGAGGTTGTCCGACTCACCCGCTTCGGTGCGCGCGAGGCGTGCGCGAGTCTCGTCCGGCGTCAGCCACATGCCGCCGCGCGTGATGCCGAACGGCACCACCTCAAACCGCGTCGGGTCGGCCTCGCGAATGATCGAGCGCGCACTCACCACCGACACCGGGTGCTCCGGCGACTTGCCGCCGCACACCACGCCGAGGCGCAGCCGAGCGTTCGAGGCTGCAGATGTCACTGCTTCGCCTCCAACGCTTCGCGCAGCATCGGGCCGAGTCGGTCGACATCGCCCGCGCCGATCGTGAAGAACACGTCGCCGTCGCGCAGCTCGCCAGTGATTGCCTCGACCGCCTCCTCGAAGGTCGCGAGGTAGCGCGCCTCCGGGTGGTGAATCTCCGCGGCCAGTGACTGCGCGTCCATGCCTGCCTCGACCGCCTCGCGTGCCGCGTACGTGCCGAGCACGTACAGCACATCGAGCGCCTCGAAGCAGTTCTTGAAGCCTTCAAGCAGGTACCGCGACCGCGAGTAGGTGTGCGGCTGGAAGCACGCCACCAGTCGTCGCCCCGTGAACCGAGCACGCGCCGCCAGCAGCGTCGCGCGTACCTCGGTCGGGTGGTGGGCGTAGTCGTCCATCAGCGTGATGCCGCTGACGTCCGCGACATGCTCGAAGCGGCGCACCGCGCCCGTGCACTCCTCGGCCGCCTGCGCCGCGCGGCGGAAGTCCACCCCCGCGCGCATCGCCATCGCGATCGCGCCGAGTGCGTTCAGCATGTTGTGGCGGCCCGGCAACTGCAGCGACACGCGCCCCAGCTCCGCGCCATCGAGCAGCACCGTGAAGTCGATGCCGCCGTGGTCGTTGCCGCGCCACTGCACCGCGCGCCACTCCGCTTCCGCGTCGATCGAGTAGCGCTCCACGCGCGCACCCGCAGCCTTGCGCTCCTCGCCAATCGCGAGTGCCTGCGGCGAGTCGGCGCACACGAACAGCGTGCCGTCCGGCACCACGCGCTCCGCGAACGAGCGGAACGCCTGCACCAGGCGCTCTTCAGTGCCGTAGTAGTCGAGGTGGTCCGCCTCGATGTTGGTGATCAGCGCGAGCTTCGGCGTGTACTGCAGGAACGCCTCGGCGTACTCGTCGGCTTCGACCACCGCGATCCGCCCCGCGCCTTCGCGCGCGTTGCCACCGAGGTCACGCGAGTCGCCGCCGCTCAGGATCAGCGGGTCGAGGCCGCCACGCACCGTCATCAACGAGAGGAACGTGGTCGTCGTCGTCTTGCCGTGCGTCCCCGCGACCGCGAGCACGTCGCGGTCCGCGATCAGGCGCTGCACCATCTCCGCGCGAATCATCACCGGGATGCCCTGTTCGCGTGCTGCCACCAGCTCAGGGTTGTCGTTCTTCGCCGCGACCGTGGTCACCACGAGCTCGGCACGTCCGAGGTTCGACGCGGCATGCCCGAGGTAGATCGTCGCGCCGTGTTCCTGCAGTCGCTCCGTGTGCACGGAGGTCGCGATGTCGGAGCCGGTGATCACGTGGCCGCGCGCCAGCAGGATTTCGCCGATCGCGGACATGTGCATGCCGCCGGCGCCCACCAGGTGGACGCGCTGAGGGATCGCATTCCCGTTCTTTGGTTCGCGTCGCATGATCGCCATCACGCTGCGATCGCTTCCATGAGGTCGGCAAGCTTCGCAGCGGCGTCTGGCCGCGCGAGTCCTCGCATCGCCTCAGCCATGCGCGTGCGCATGGTCGTGTCATCCAACAATCGCGAGGCTTCCGTCTCGAGTCGTTCGAGCTCGGTCTCTGGCAGCACCACCGCCGCACCGCGGTCGGCGAGGTAGCGCGCGTTGAAGTGCTGGTCGGAGAAGCCACCCGGAATCACGATCGCCGGCAGCCCCGCCGCCGGCAGCTCGCCGAGCGTCGACGCACCCGCACGCGTGATCGCGAGGTCAGACGCGGCCATCGCCCACGCCATCTCCTCGGTGTAGGGGACCAGGTGGTAGCGCTCACGCTGAGCGTCGGTCAGCCGTGCGCGCTCATCCGCGAGCCAGGTCGCTTCGTCGCGCCCGGAGATGTGCAGCACCTGCGCGCGCTCGAGCAGTCGAGGCAGCGCGCTGGCCACCGCCGCGTTGATGCGGCGGGCACCCAGTGAACCGCCCGTGACGAGCAGCGTCGGTAGCGAGGCGTCGAGGCCGAACTTTGCGATGCCCTCGGCTCGCGTCGCCTCGATGAATTGGTCGCGCACCGGATAGCCGGTCACGACCGCCTTGCCCGCGGGCAGCGATGCGATCGAGGCGTCGACCGTGCAGGCGACCTTCGTCGCGTGCTTGCCCAGGAAGCGCACGGCCCAGCCGGGGTGCACGTCGGGCAGGAACACCAATAGCGGCACGCGTGCCGCCGGCGCAGCCCAGCCCACCGGCGCGGCTGCATAGCCACCGGTCGCGAACAGTGCCGCCGGCCGGTCCGATCGCAGCTTGCGCATCGCCGAGTAGCGCCCGCGCAGCAGGTTCAGCCCACCGAGCAGCATGCGCTTCGGTCCGCCACGCACCTGCGAGGCCGGAATCGCGCGGTAGGGGATGCCGGCAGCCTCGGCGAGCGATCGCTCCGCGCCGTGCTCGCTGCCGTAGTACACGAGGTCATGGCCGCGCGCGCGCAGCTGCTCTCCCACGGTGATCGAGGGGTAGGCGTGTCCGCCCGTCCCGCCGCCCGCGAGCGCGTATCTCATCGTGACCTGCCGAGCGGGATCGCGCGCAGCACACCTCTGGTCGGTGCGGTCTGCTCGGTGTCCTCGATCGCCGCGTAGCGCGAGACCGACAGCATCACGCCGACGGCGGTGAGCAGCGTCAGGATCGCGGAGCCGCCGTACGACAGGAACGGCAGCGGAATGCCCGTGAGCGGCAGCGAGCGCGTCACGCCCGCGACGTTGATCAGGAACTGGAACGCGATCCACGCCAGCACGCCCGTGACGAGCAGCGATCCGAAGCGATCCGGTGCGCGCCGTGCGATCCGCAGGCCGCGCCAGAACACGAACGCGAACAGCAGCAACACCACCGTCACGCCGATGAAGCCGAGCTCCTCGCCGACGATCGCCAGCACACCGTCCGTGTGCGACCCCGGCACGTAGAAGAACTTCTGACGCGACACGCCCAGCCCGAGGCCGCTCAGGCCACCAGAGCCGAACGCGACCAGCAGCTGCAGCGTGTGGAAGCCGACGCCTTCGGGGTCGGCTTCGGCGCTGGTGAATCCCAGGATGCGGTCGGAGCGGTAGCCCGCGCTCAGCAGCAGGATGCCGCCCATCAGCAGGCCGGCACCGCCGAGTGCGACGACGTGCGACATCTTCGCGCCGGCCACGAAGAACAGCGTCCCCGTGATCACCGCGATCATGATCGTCGTGCCCATGTCTGGCTCGAGCATGATCAGTGCGCCGATCAGGCCGACCATGCCGACGAATGGCATCACGCCCAGCGAGACGTCCTTGACGATCTCGCCCTTCGCGTACAGCCACGCGGACATGTAGATCAGCACCGCGAGCTTCGCGAACTCACTCGGCTGCAGCGGTGGCAACGGCCCGAGGCCGATCCAGCGGTGCGCGCCGTTTTGGTTTACGCCGATGCCCGGGATCAGCACCGCCGCCAGCGCGAGCAATGTGCCCAGCATCATCAGCGGGCTGAGGTGCAGCAGGATGTGATAGTCGAGGCTCATCGTGATCACGAGCGCCACGAGGCCGATCGCCAGGAACAGCGCCTGGCGCTTCACGAAGTAGTTGGCGTCGTCGAACTGCGCGTACCCGAGCGCATAGCTCGAGGAGTACACGGCGATCAGCCCGATCACGCAGATCACGGCCAGCACCGCGATCAATGCGTAGTCCGGCCCATGCGCGACGGGTCCCGAGGACGTGCGACGCGGAATGCGCGCGCTCATGCGTCACCGCCGAGTGCGTGCACGGCCGCGCGATACGCCTCGCCGCGGCGTTCGAAGTTGCGATAGGCGTCGAACGACGTCCCGGCAGGAGAGAACAGCACCACGTCGCCCGCCTGCGCGAGCTTTGAGGCGGCCTCGACCGCTGCGGCCACGTCCGCGACTTCCTCGATCACCGGTGTCGCGCCCAGCCGTGCGTCACGCACTGCGGAGGCGAACAGCGGGCCGGCCTCGCCAAACGTCACCACCGCACGACAGCGCGCGGCGGCTTCAGTGCCCAGCTCAGCCGTCGGCAGGTCCTTGTGCCGTCCACCGAGCAGCAGCACAAGCGGCTCGCCGTAGGAGCGCATGCCCGCGAGCGTGCGCTCAGGCGTCGTGGCAATCGAGTCGTTCACCCACTGCACGCCGCCGACCGTCGCCACCGGCTCGAGTCGATGCTGCACGCCGGTGAACGAGCGGATCGCGCGCGCGGCTGCCTCATCGGAGACACCGAGCTCATGCGCCAGCGCCAGTGCGGACAGCACGTTCTCGACGTTGTGATCGCCGCGCAGGCGAATCTCGTCGCGCCCGATCACGCGCACGTCTTCGCCGTTGGTGCGGCGCACGATCGCGTCACCGACGAGTGCGACACCGTCGCCCGGGAGGGACGAGACCATGGAGGTGACGCGCACCTCGCCGGCCGCCTCGCGGATGAACCCCGAGGTCACCTCGTTGTCGAGGTTGAAGATCGCGATGTCCTCGGGCCCCTGGAACTCGAAGATGCGCCGCTTCAGCGCGACGTACTCGTCCCAGGAGTAGCGATCGAGGTGGTTCGGCGTGACGTTGGTCACGCAAGCGATGTGCGGGCTCTGGTGCACCATCTCCAGCTGCGTGTGCGACAGCTCGAGCATCACCTTCGTCTCCGGCGTGATCTCGTCGAGCAGCCCAAGCAGCCCGATGCCGATGTTGCCGCCCATGACGTACGGCATCCCCGACTCCGCCAGCATCGCGCCGACCAGTGACGTGGTCGTCGTCTTGCCTGAGGAGCCGGTGACCGCGGCGACCGGTGCAGGGCACAGCTGCAGGAACAGGTCAGTCATCGAGGAAATAGGGACGCCGGCTGCGCGCGCCTCAGCGAGGGCGGGCAGCTCCTGCGGCACGCCCTGCGACGCGAAGACGTAATCCGCCGTAACAATGTCTTCAACGCGGTTCGCACCGAGCGACAGCGTGACGTTATCCACATCAGCGATCGCCGCGAGGGCGTCGCCGAGCGTCTCGGGGGTCCGTGCGTCGGACACCGTGACCCAAGCCCCGGCCTGCGCCATGAAGCGCACGAGGTCGATTCCTTCGATCCCGAGGCCGACGATCGTCACCCGCGCCCCTTCGAAGTTCGGTATATCCGTCATAGCGGATGCGCCATTGTTACCCACAGCCTCATCACACCGCAAGCGCTAGAGCAATGCCGACCATGCCGCCTGCGATGCTTACTAACCATAATCTTGTGACGATCTGCGGCTCCGACCACCCGATCAGCTCGAGGTGGTTGTGGAGGGGAGCCATCCGGAAGATCCGGCGGCCACCGGTCGTCTTGAAATACGCGATCTGGATGACGTCACTGGCCGCCTCGGCCACGAACACGACGCCAATGACCGGCAGCAGCAGCCAGTGCCCCGTCATCAGCGCGACTGTCCCGAGGGCAGCACCGAGGGGGAGCGCCCCCGTGTCGCCCATAAAGACGCGCGCCGGGTGGGCGTTGAACCACAGGAACCCGAGCAGGGCACCGGCCACCGTCAGGCAGAACGTCGCGAGGAAGTCCTGGCCCTGCGCCACGGCGATGATCCCGTAGGCCACGAACGCCACCGCGGCCGTCCCACCCAGCAGGCCATCGAGGCCGTCCGTGATCGCCACCGAGGTCGTCGTGGCAAACACCACGATGAACGCGATCAGGAGATACGTGACGCCGATGTCGATCTTCCCGACGTCCGGCACGTTCATGCTTCGCGCGTCGAGCAGGTAGTAGCAGACGCTCGCCACCACCACCGACAACACGCCGATCAGCGCGAGCTTCAGCCGCCACGACAGCCCGGCGTTGCGCTGCCCGACCAGCGTGCCCTTGTCGTCGACAACCCCCACGATCAGCATCGAGAGCACCACCGCGAGCGGCAGCAGGATGCTGAGGTGCCCGTTGATGTTCGTGAACACGGTGACCACCGCCACCGTGCCGAAGATCAGCAGCCCGCCCATGGTCGGCGTGCCCGCCTTCACCTGGTGCGTCGACGGTCCGAGCTCCGAGATCGCCTTGCCGAGGTGGCGCGCCTGCAGCCAGCGCACCACCGGCGCACCCGCGATCAGCGCGACCACGAACGACAGGAACCCGACCACCAGCGCGTAGCTCACGAGGCAGCCCCTGTCCCTGACTCGAGCGCGCGCACGACCGTCTCGAGCGCCAGCGCGCGCGAGGCCTTCACCAGCAGCACATCGCCCGGCCGCAGCTCGGCGCGCAGTGCCGCGATCGCCTCGTCCTTCGACGCGCAGTGCCTCGAGGCCTGCAGGCCGGCCTCGCGCGCGGCATCCGAGATCCGCACGGCGAGGTCGCCCACTGTGAACAGCGCGTCGCACGTCGTCGCCGCGTGTCGTCCCACGCGCAGGTGCTCGGCCTCCGACACCTCACCGAGCTCGAGCATGTCGCCGAGCAGTGCGAGGTGGCGCCCCGGCGTCTCCGCGAGCAGGTCGAGCGCCGCGACCGTGGCCGCGGGACTCGCGTTGTACGTGTCGTCGAGCAGCGTCACGTCGCCCGGCAGCGCGCGCACCGTGATGCGCTGCGGTACGTCGAGCGTTTCGATCACCCGGATGCACTCGTCGAACGACACGCCGTCCGCGAGGCCGGCCGTCACCGCCGCCAGCACGTTCGAGAGCAGATGACCGCCCGCGAGCGGCACATGCACACGCGCGCTGTGCTCCTCGAACGCGATCGTGCATTCGAAGCCCGCCGCGCCATGACTCGTCACATCCGAGCCGCGCACATGCGCCTCCGGGCTCGTCCCGAAGAACCACACGCGCCCCGCGGTGTGCTCCGCCATCGCGCGCACATACGGGTCGTCGATGTTGAGGATCGCGTGACCGTCAGCGGTCAATGACTCGGGCAGCTCGCGCTTCGCGCGTGCGATTGCCTCGAGCGATCCCGCGCGCTCCATGTGCACCGGCCCGACGTTGAGCACGATGCCGATGCGCGGGTGTGTCCAGGTGCACAGCAGGGCGATCTCGCCCGTCGTGTACATGCCCATCTCGATCACCGCGCGCTCGGTCTCGGGCCGCAGCTCGAGCAGGCACAGCGGCACGCCGATCTCGTTGTTGTAGTTCGCCTCGTTCACCTGCACGCGGTACTTCGAGGCGAGCACGGCGGCCACGATCATCTTCGTCGTGGACTTCCCGACGTTGCCCGTCACGCCCACGACCTCGGTACCCACGAGTGCGTCACGCCACGCGATCGCGAGCCGCTGCAGCCCGCGCAATGCGTCCGACACCAGCACACGAGTCGATGCGTCGAGGCCTGCGACGTCGTGCGTCAGCAGCGCGCCGGTCGCGCCGGCCTCGATCGCCGCGCGCGCATAGTCGTGTCCATCGACGCGCTCGCCCGGCAGTGCGACGAAGAGGTCGCCCGCCTGCGCACGGCGCGAGTCGATCACTGCGCGGCTGAACGTCGCGTCAGGTCCGAGCACGTCGATCAGCGAGTCGCCGAGTGCGGCGCGCACGAACGCGGTATCGAGGAGGGGGGCAGGGCTCATCGTGCAGCCAGCGAGCCGGTCTTCGCCTTCGTGGGCGCCACGCCGAGGTACTGCATCGTCTCGGCCGCGACCTTCGCGAACACCGGAGCAGCCACCTGGCCACCGAGGTTCAACCCACCGGTCGGCTGGTCGATCTTGATCAGCACGGAGATGCGCGGGTTCTTGTAGGGGATGAATCCCGCGAACGACGCGATCGTGGAGTCGAGGTCATAGCCCGTCGGGATCGACACCAGCGTCGTGCCGGTCTTGCCCGCCACTTCGTAGCCCGGCGTCTGCGCGCCGTGCAGGTCCACGCCGTCGACCACCTGGTGCATCAGGTCCGCCACCGTGGCGGCCGTCTGCGCCGAGACCGGACGACGCACTTCGACCGGCTGGAACGTGCGCACGCTGCCGGCGGTCACTTCGCTCGACACGATGTACGGGCGCATCAGCTTGCCGCCGTTGGCGAACACGTTCACCGCCGTCAGCACCTGCAGCGGGGTCGCCGCGAGGCCCTGGCCGTACGAGTTCGTCGCGAGGTCCACCACCGACCACGCCTGGTCGTCGGGCAGACGCATCAGGCCCTCGGCCTCACCGGACAGGCCGATGTGCGTCGGCTCGCTCAGGCCGAATGCCTTCATATAGCGGTAGAAGTCCTTGGCGCCGACCAGGCCGGACAGCCACACCGATCCGGTGTTCAGCGACTTCTGCAGGTACTGCGTGACGGTCGTCGTGCCGTTCGCGCTGAAGTCCCAGTTCTGGATCTTGTACGTGCCGACCGTGACGCTGCCCGTGTCGTTGTACGTGCTGTTCGCGTTCACCTTGCCCATGTCGATCGCGGCAGCGGTGGTGAGCGTCTTCAGCACCGAGCCCGGCTCGTACATGTCGGTGACGCTGCGGTCGCGCACGCGGTCGAACAGCTTCGGGTCGTTGAGGTCGGCCGTCTTCGGGCCGGCGCTCGGGTTCGTCGCCATCGCCAGGATCGCGCCGGTCGCCGGGTTCATGATGATGATCTGGCCGGACTTCGCGTGGTACTGCTGGATCGCCGCGTTGAGGTTGCGTTCCGCGATCCCCTGGATGAAGCGGTCGATCGTCAGCTGCACCTCGCCGCCCGACACCGGGTCACGCTCCGTGCGACCGGCGAACGAGATCGGCCGTCCGAGTGCGTCACGCTCCGAGCTGATCAGCCCCGGCTTGCCGTTGAGCACGGAGTCGAAGTCCGCTTCCGCGCCCCACAGGCCCTTGCCGTCGAGTCCGACCAGTCCCACCACCGGCCCCGCGAGGTCGCCCTCGGGATAGATGCGCTGCGAGGAGCGTGACAGCCGCACGCCCCAGATGTCCTTCTTATCGAGCGCGAGGCCCTGCTCGTACGGCAGTTGTCGGCGCACGACCACGTCGCCGGTCTTGCGCGAGGTGCCGGAGGCGTAGAGCGCCTTCGGGTCCATGCGCAGCTCGTCGCCCAGCTGCTGGGACGCCTTCTGTGCCTTCGTCGTCTGCTGCCACAGGAACGCGTCGATATAGACGTCGTATGTGTCGACCGAGGTCGCGAGCGGGAAGCCGGTGGCGTCGAGGATCGCGCCGCGCTGCGCAGGCACGGTGTCCACACCCTTGTGCGTCACGGCGGCTTCTTCGGCGTACTTCGCGTGGTCCACGATCTGGATCATCCCGAGGCGCACAAATAGCGCGCACATCGCGAGCCCCACGACCGCGGCAAGGACCCGCAGGCGCCACGTCAGGTGATCAGGTCGACCATCTGCCACGCGCTACGCTCCTCGTCGCCGCTGCCAGCGCAGTCGGTTCGTTGTTTCGGTTATTTGAATCCCGGTACGAATCGCAGCAGCGATTCCCACCACGACAGCGGGGGCAGCGGTGTGGGCTGCGGCCGCACCACGTATCGCTCCGGCAACGTCACGCGCGACGGCGCCGCGGCGTCTACCTTCACCGTCACGGACGGCGTCGCCGGCACCATGCCCAGTCGCGCCATCGCCAGTTCACGCATCTGTCCTTCGTTCGCGCTCTGCGCGATCTGTGCTTCCAGGGAGCGCACCTGCGCGCTGAGGTCGCGGCGCTCAATCTCGAGCGTCCCGAGCTCGTAGCCCGCGGTCGCTGCCTGGCTCGTCTGCATCACCTGCAGCAGCCCCACGGCGCCGACCACCACCAGGGCGAGCGCCGCCAGCAGCGTCCGAGGAATGCGGTTGGCCGACGGCAGTCGGACCGGCGCGCGCTCGGCGATACGGGGGAGTGTGGCCATCAGGCCGCCTCCCCAAGCATCGATTCCGCCACGCGCATTCGGGCTGATCGCGCTCGTGGATTCCGCGAAACCTCGCTGTCGCTGGGCTTCAGCGCCCGCCGTCCGACCAGCCGCACGGTGGCGACGTGACCGCAAACGCAGACGGGCGTGCGAGGCGGACATAGGCAACCGCTTGACTCCTTGAACATATATTGCTTCACAACCCGGTCTTCGAGCGAGTGGAAGGCAATAACGACAAGGCGACCGTTCTCGCCGGCGAGCAGGCCGCGGGCAGCCTCAAGCGTGTCAGCCAGGAAGTCCAGTTCCTGGTTGACCGCTATCCGCAAGGCCTGGAACGTCTGAGTGGCGGGGTGAATATGACGTTCCCGGCCCCGTCCCACGGCCTGCTCGATGGCGTGAACTAATTCAAAGGTCGTCCGCATCGGGCGTCGCTCCACGATGGCGTGGGCGATCCGGCGGCTCCGCTTCTCCTCTCCAAACTGGTAGATGAGGTCGGCGAGGTCCCCCTCGTCGGTCTCGTTGACCACATCGGCCGCCGTCAGGCCGGCCGTCGTGTCCATTCGCATGTCCAGCGGCTCGTCCCTCTGGAACGAGAACCCCCGACCCGGCGTGTCGAGCTGCATCGAGGACACACCGAGGTCGAACAGGATGCCGTCCACCTCCGTGAACCCCTGCTCCCGAGCCACCCGGTCGATCTCCCGGAAGTTGGCGTGCACCACCACGACGGCGTCGCCGAAGCGCGCCAGCCGTTCCGTCGTCATCGCCACCGCGGTCGGGTCCTGGTCGATCGCCAGCAGCCGCCCACCAGGCTGCGAAGCCTCGAGGATCGCCTCGGAATGCCCGCCCAGCCCCGCGGTCGCGTCGATATAGCGCCCGCCCGGCCGCACGTTCAGCCCGGCCAGCGCCTCAGCGAGCATCACCGGCTCATGTCGCGGGGAGTTCGAGGTACCCGAGGTCATCGCCCGAGCTCCTCGGCCTCAGCAGCGGCCAGTGCCGCCTGCTCCTCGATCCACTTTGCCTGGTTCCATAGCTCGAGGTGGTCACCGCACCCGACGAACACCGCGCGCCCGTCGAGGCCAGTCGAAGCGCGGATCCCCTGCGGAATCAGCACGCGCCCCTGCTTGTCGAGCTCCACCGGGAACGCCGCCGCCAGGAACTGCCGTCGAGTACGCCGCGCCGCCAGGGTGCGCGTGCTCTCGTCGTCGCCGGACAGGCGCCGCTCGGTCTCGGCCTGGAAGTCGTCGGGCGCCCACAGCTCGATGCAGCCCTCGACGGACGGGCGCACCACACCGCCGGCCTCAAAGCCGCGGCGGTAGACCGACGGCACCGCAACGCGGCCGCGATCATCCATGGCGTGCTCGAAGGTCCCGTAGAAGTACAAGCCTGGGTCCGCCCTTGCGCCCCCGAAGGGACGCCCACACAGGTGGGTGGAACAGGGCTGTTGCCCCATTTCTCCCCACTTGCGCCCCGAGAGCCTAACACCCGCCCCCAAACCCCTGCAACGGGCAAGTTATCCCACGCCCATCCACATCGAGCCGTCCGAGGTTGACGGCACCAGCCCCAGTGCATATAACCAATAAGTAATCATCACTTCGAGGTTATGCATGACGCCCACCACGACACAGGCAGAACCCGGAACGGGGCTGGACGCCACCTTCGCCGCCCTCGCGGACCCCACGAGGCGTGCCATCCTCGCCACGCTCGCCGACCACGACGCCTCCGTCGCCGAGCTCGCCGCGCCCTTCGCCATGACCCAGCCGGCCATCTCCAAGCACCTCAAAGTCCTCGAGCGCGCCGGCCTCATCTCCCGCCAGCGCAGCGCCCAGCGAAACCTCTCGCACCTCGAGGCCGCCCCCATGCGCGCCGCCGCGCAATGGGTCGAGCGCTACCGCGAGTTCTGGGACCAGAGCTTCACGCAGCTCGACGAGCTGCTGGTGGAACTGCAAAGCACGAGTACGACACCTGCGGAGGGGAACGAATGACCACAGCACCGAAGCACGCACTCACCGTCGAGCGACGCGGCGATCTCGAGGTCGTCATGACGCGCGCCTTCAACGCGCCGAAGCACCTCGTCTACCGCTGCTGGACCGAGCCCGAGCTCGTCCGGCGCTGGCTCGGCGCCAACTGGCACCCATGGACCGAGTGCGACATGGACGTCCGAGTTGGCGGCAGGTACCGCTGGGCCTGGGACATGGGCAAAGACGGCCTCATGGGCATCAGCGGCGAATACCGCGAGATCGTCCCCAACGAGCGCATCGTCAACACGGAGCGCTTCGACGAAGCCTGGTACCCCGGCGAAGCCCTCGACACCCTCACCCTCGAGGAGCACGACGGCGTCACCACCTGCACGCTCGTCGCCCGCACCGAATCCACCGAGGCACGCGAGGCTATGATGAACAGCGGCATGGAGAGCGGCGTCGCCGCCGGCTACGACTGCATGGACGAGGTGCTCACCGAGCTCAGCGCCTAGCACATCGCGTCGAGCCGCCCCACGCACGCCTCGGACGGAGCGCCCCCGGGGCACTCTGCTCCGAGGCGTCCGCGAATCCTGTCACGGGCCGCCAATCATCCCCTACGCAATGTGACCAACGGCCCTGAACGCGCCATGCCAGAACGCTGATGCTACTGACATGGAACACCACGTTGACCGCGAGACGTTCGACCCCATCAGGTGGGCGCAAGAGGCACTCGCGACCTTTGACCGCACGCAGCTCACCAACCCCGACGGCACCATCAACGTCGAGGCCTACGCGCAGCTCGACTGGCTCACGAAGTACCTCGCCACCGCCCACCGTGACGCCCTCACCGCACTGCGCGACGAGGCGCACCGCAAGGACGCCGCCCGCCACAAACAGGCTGACCCCACAGTCAGCTAGGTGGCCCCGTTCAGCCCCACGGTCACATGACCAATGGCCCTGAGCGGCGCCCATGTGAATGCGGATGCTCACACCATGAACGACAACACCACCAACTCCAACGCCGCCGAGGTGCTTGCACGCGCCGAGCGCGCGCTGGCCACTTTCGACCGCTCACGCCTCAACAACGCCGACGGCACCGTCAACGTCGGCGCCTACCGCGAGCTCGACTGGATCATGAAGTACCGCGACGACGCGCGACGCGATGTCGCGCGCAGTGCAGGGCGCACCCCTACCGCGTGTAGTTCGAGTCAGCCCGCTGCCTGCAACACCACCACACCGAAGCCCGCGAGCAAACCTGCGCAGGCCGCCTGTCCCACGTCGCTGGCGGAAGCCGTCGAGCTCACCCGCTCGCTCGTCACGCACCAGCCGCAGCAGTAGCAGCGCCGAGCGACGTCAGGCCTTGTGCGGCCCCCGTCGCGCCGCACGCGCCGCCATCTGCTCCCGATACCGCCGCACCTGTCGCGACTCCGGCCGCTCGTCAGGCGTCGCACCCGCCTCGGCCGCATCGAGGTCCGTCACGCTCGGTGGCGTGGACTCCTCGGGCACTGCATCGCCTGACTGCTCCGGCGTTGGCTGTCGCGGTGTTGTCGTCATATCCCCACTGTAGATCGAGAAGCGCGTTCGCCACGTTCGCGAACGAACACCGTTAGTGCGTGAGCGGCCAGAGCACCAGGCCCGCGATCCCTGCCGCTGCAACGAGGTATGGCTCCGGCACGCGGAACCGCCACAGCAACGCCAGCCCAATCAGCGCGATCACCAGCGTCGGCACATCGAAGATCGCGCGTCGACCAAGCACGAGCACCGCTCCGGCGATCGCTCCGCTCGCGGCAGCGGTGGTGCCTGCGACGAATGCACGCAGTTGTGCGTTGTCGCGGTGACGCTGGAACCACGGCGCTGGGACGATCGTGAACACGTAGACCGGGACGAAGATGCCAATCGCTGCAAGCGTCGCCCCGGCGATCCCGGCAACCAGGTAGCCGATGAATGCGACCGTGATCACCACAGGGCCCGGCGTGATCAGCGCGACCGCGACCGCATCCAGGAACTGATGCTCGTTCAGCCAGCCGAAGTCATGCACGACACTCTGCTGGAGGAACGGCACGATCGCGAGTCCGCTCCCAAAGACGAATGAGCCTGCCTTCGTAAAGAACAGCAGGATCTGCAGCAGCGTATTCCGCTCGTTCCCGCTGCTGCCTGCGCCCGCGAGCGCGTACTCGATCGCTGCGATGGCTGCAGCGCCGACCAGCGCCGCCACCGTGAACACTGCAGCGCGACCGGCGCCAGGCCATGCACGCGCGAGCAGCGCGATCAGGCCCGCGAGGATGAAGAACGCCGCCAGCTCTGTGCCCGACACGGCAGTCGCGATGAAGAGCACTCCGAAGATGATCCACAGCAATGGATCGCGCTTGTTGGTGCCTCGCGCGAGTCGATAGGCGGCAATCGCGATGATCGCGATCACCACCGCACCGATGCCGTAGAACAGTGACTGCATCCATGGCAGTCCGCCGAACGCGACGTACAGCGCACTGAGTGCGAGCACCATGAGGAACGATGGCACGATGAACGCGATGCCAACCAGGGTGGCGCCGACGATGCCACCTTCGAAGTAGCCGATCGCGATCGCTGTCTGCGCCGCGAGTGGTCCCGGCATGATCTGTGCGAGCGCGATCGACAGGTTGTACGTGTCCTCGTCGATCAGTCGTCGTTCCTCGACCAGGTCGCGACGCATGTACCCGACCAGCGCAGCCGGTCCGCCGAAGCCAATGGTGCCGAGCCGCAGGAAGTACAAGACGAGCGGGGTGATTCCGCCCCCAGTGGTCGTCGAAGCCGTCGGGGTGTCCATCGCTGCCTCCGCGTGAAACACCTGTGATAGGCCGCGCACAATAGCCCATCTCATCGGGCGACAGTGCGAGGCAGTGGCCCGGCTGCGAAGTGTCGCCGCGCTCCCTACACTCCCCGCATGACGACCACCTGCAGCACCTGCGCCCCCGACCCCATGCACCTCGCGACCGGCGAGCTCGGCGGTGAGCTGCCCGGCATGACCTCGGCCGGCTCGATGTTCCCCAACCCCTACAGCACCGTCTTCTTCTACGAATGCGACGAGTGCGGCACGAAGTGGGGCTGGCGCGTGCGCCGCGCCGGAGGCTTCAGCAACGGCGGCACCTGGGAACAGCTCAACGACGACGCGGACGAAGACCCGAAGAACCCGAACCTCGCGCCCCACAGCAACTAGACCGCGAACGATTCCTCAGCCGAACACCGCGACGCTGGGCGAGAAGCGCCTGCGGCGCCTCGCGCCCCACAGCAACTAACGGCGCGAACGATTCCTCAGCCGAGCACCGCAACGCTGGGCGAACAGCGCCCGCGGCGCCAGCGCACGTCAACTAGTCCCTAGTTCGTCCCATTCGTAGGCTGCCACTATGAGACGTGACTACTTCGTGATCATCGCTGCGACCATCTTCGTCTGTGTCCTCATGTGGGCCACGCTCGACCACGACGCTACTGCCGACGTTCGCGCGCTCGTGGACCTCGTCCGCTAATCTCCCCGCATGGCAGAGCTTCCTGACGTCCTGGCAAAGAGCGAGCCCAACGTGCTCGCTACCTACGACGCAATCCTGAAGTATGCCGGGACGCTCGGCGCGTATCAGGCCGACGCCAAGAAGACCTCGATCCACCTCGTGCGCGAGACTGGCTTTGCCGGTGTGCATCCCCGCAAAGCGCACCTCATCCTCAATGTCCGCCTCGCTCGTGAGCTGCCGGCAGGCGGCCGTTGGAAGTCGGAACAGGTCTCGAAGAGCCGCTGGCACCATGAGACGCGCCTCGAATCACCGGACGACCTCGACCGCGAGGTGAAGGCGCTGCTCAAAGAGGCCTACCTGCTCTAGCCTCGCGCCGTCCGGCCGTCCCACCTCGTGAGGCACGCTGCTAACCTCTGCCCATGACCAACGACAACACCCCGAAGCCGCGAGCGGCAGTCATGACCGTCTCCGACGCCGGCTCTAGAGGTGAGCGCGAAGACACCGCCGGCCCCGCCTGCCAGGAGCTCCTCCGTGGCGCGGGCTTCGAGATCGGCCTCACCTCCATCGTGCCCGACGAGCCCGCCGTCATCGCGGAGCTCCTCCGCCGCTGGGCCGACGACGAGCACGTGGCCGTCATCGTCACCACCGGCGGCACCGGCCTCAGCCCCCGCGACCGCACCCCCGAGGCCACCCAGCAGGTCTGCGACTACCTCGTCCCCGGCATCGGCGAAGCCATGCGCGCCGCAAGCCTCAACGTCACGCCCATGGCCATGATCTCCCGCGCCCTCGCGGGCGTCCGAGGCCACACTCTGATCGTCAACCTCCCCGGCAGCGAACGCGGCGCCCGCGAAAACCTCGCGGTCGTCCTCCCCGTGCTCGCGCACGCCGTGAACCTGCTCGCCGGCGACACCGCCCACAATTGATTGAACGTCGAAAAACGCCGCATCAATGACAGACATTCAATCAATCGACACCGTGCGTGTAACCGCTGCACCTCTGATGTCTGATTTCGGAAGGGGCTTGGGGGCGAAGCCCCCAATGGGTTCTCGAAGGGCGAAGCCCTTCCCACAGGGCGGGTGGGCGGGCAGGACACTCAGGGCCGCCCCTGAGGCGGCCCTTCCGCAGTTCTTCGTGCGACCGAGTGACGCTCCGTCTACGAATCGTCGGGTGAGGCGATAGTGATGCGCTTCGACATCCTGACCTTGTTCCCCGGCATGTTCGCTGGCCCGCTCGACGAGTCGATCATCAAGCGTGCCCGTGAAAGCGGGCACATCGAGATCGCCCTCCACCAGCTCCGCGACTGGGCCACCGACAAGCACAAGACCGTCGACGACTACCCCTTCGGCGGTGGCGCCGGCATGTTGATGAAGCCGGAGCCGCTCTTCGCCGCCGTCGAGGCCATCCAGCCGCTCGCCACGCCACCCGCGAAGGTCGTGCTGCTCAGCCCGCAGGGCCGCACCCTCGACCGCGCCCTCGTCGCCGAGCTCTGCCAGGAGCCGCGGCTGCTCCTGATCTGCGCCCGCTACGAAGGCGTCGACGAGCGCGTCCGTGAGCACCTCGTCGACCTCGAGGTCAGCGTCGGCGACGTCGTGCTCTCGGGCGGGGAGCTGCCTGCCATGCTCCTGCTCGACGCCGTCGCCCGCTTCGTCCCTGGCGTCCTCGGCTCCGAAGCCTCCCTCGAGGAGGAATCGTTCGAAGGTGGCCTCCTCGAGTACGAGCAGTACACCCGCCCCCCGCAATTCCGAGGCTGGACCGTCCCCGACGTCCTCCTCTCCGGCAACCACGGCGAGATCGCGAAATGGCGCCGCCAGCGCCGCCTCATCCGCACCCGCCAGCTCCGCCCCGACCTCCTCTCGAGTGCAGACATAACACCAAAGGAGCGCACCTGGCTCCAGTCCCAGCCCGAGCGTGACGAGGACGGCTCGACGTAGTCGGCTGCTCTCCGCTAAACTGGCCGTCCCGCGCCCGAGGGCACGGACTCCAACGACACAGACGAGGCTTCACGATGAGTGCAATTGACCTGCGCGCCCTCGCGGCACCGCGCAACGAGACCATCCCGGACTTCGCCACTGGCGACACCGTCCGCGTCCACGTCCGCGTGGTCGAAGGTGAGCGGGAGCGCATCCAGGCCTTCGAGGGCCTCGTGATTCGCCTGCGCCACGGTGTGCCCGGTTCCTTCACGGTCCGGCGCATCGCCTCCAACTCCGTGGGCGTGGAGCGCACGTTCCCGTTCAACGGCTCCCGCATCGAGAAGGTCGAGGTCACTCGTCGTGGCCGCGTCCGCCGCTCGCGCCTCTACTACCTGCGTGGCCTCACCGGCCGCGCCGCCCGCGTCAAGGAAGCCCGCCGAGTCGTCGCCTCCTAGCCGCCGAGTTCAGCACATGTCACAGAGCCCGCTCGAGAGAGCGGGCTCTGTGATTTCGAGTACAAACTTGTTTCACGTGAAACAAACTGATTAGACCGATTAGGCGCCGATATCGAGTGGGTCGAGGGGGAAGCGCCCGCTGATCAGCTGCTCGAGGTGCGACGACAGGTTGCTGGGAGCGAACTGCTCCGTCGTCGCTTCCTGAATCGCGAAGCTCGGCCACCAGCGGTGCTCGACGGAGTCCACCGGCTCGCCCGGCCACAGCGCGCCCGGCCCAATCTCGAACACCTCGGTGCGGATCAGGTAGTAACGCTCGAGGTGCTCACGGCGCACCCCGTCGGAATCGACCGCCGGGTGCCGTCGAGTCCACACCCACGCGCCGGTGTCGACTGGCTCGTAGCCCGTCGATGCCCACAGCGTGCGTCGCAGCGCGTCGCCCCAGTCCTCGCCGTGCGCGACCGCGCCACCTGGCGCACGCCACACGCCATCCTCGAGCTGATGCAGCAACAGCAGGCGCTCGTAGCCATCGAGCAGGAGAATGCGGACGACTAAGTCCTCGTACTCCTCGGAAGCCATCAATACGTCCTCCGTATGGCCGAGACTATGATGCGTTGCGTGTCTACTCCGGGTTTCAGCCGTCCGAAATTCGTCAAAGTTGCGGTAAACGCAGGTCGTCCCAACTACCTGACGTTCACGTACCGCGTCCCCGCCGACCGCCTCGTGCAGTCGGGCGAGGTCGTGCACGTCCCGTGGGGCGCCCGCACCCTGCAGGGCGTCGTCACCGAGGGCCCGACCGACCTTCCCGGCTACTCTGGCGACACGCGGGAACTCGAACCGCCGCTCGCCCGAGGCGTGCGCATCTCCGAGGACCGCCTCGCGCTGGGGCTGTGGGTGGCGCAGTACTACCTCGCGCCGCCGTGGGAGTCGCTCGCGCTGCTGCTGCCGCCAGGCTCGGGCGAGACGCCACGCACCGCGATCGCGCGTGGCCCCGCCCCACCGACTGAGGTGCTCTCAGAGCGCCAGCAGCAGCTCTACTCGCTGCTCAGCGAGGAGCCGCAGGCGCCCGAGGACCTGCGCGAGGCGATCGGTGCGCGCTCCTTCGACGCGGCGCTGACGGCGCTCGTGCGGCGAGGGTTGGCGGAGCGTCGCTACTTCCTCGAACGCCCTCGTGGTCGCGCGCGGGTCGCGCAGGTGGTGCGCCTGCTGGTGCCGCCAGAGCGTGCGCGCTTCATCGCCGCGAGCATCGAGGGACGTCGCTCATCGCGACGTGCGCGCGCGATTCGTGCGGTACTCGATGCACACGGCCCGCTCGAGTTCGACGCCGTGGCACGGATCGCGCGTGGCGCGCCGGCAGTCGAGACGTTGCTCGACGACGGCGTGCTGATGCGCGAGGGCGAGACGGTGCAGCTCGCGATCAGCGAGGACGAAGCGCTGATCCAGATCCGCGCGCTCTCGCGCACGCGTGTCGAGGCAGCTGCTGCGGGACTCCTCGAACAACTCGCGGAGCAGCCGACACAGCCGCTGCCGATGGCCGGTATCTCGAGCACGTTTGGCGACGGTGCACGCGAGGCGATTGAACGGCTCGCGGCGGACGGATTCGTGCGTGTCGACGAAGAGCTCGATCGCCGCGATCCATTGCGCGACCTCGTGGTGATCCAGCGATCGCCGGTCGAGCTTGTGCAGGAGCAAGCCGACGCGGCCGATGCGATCTGCGAGGCGATTGATGCTGCTGAGGGGACACGCATTCTGCTGCAGGGTGTGACCGGCAGCGGCAAGACCGAGGTCTACCTCGAGGCGCTGCGCTATGCGATCGCGCATGGCAAACGCGGGATCGTGCTGGTACCGGAGATCGCGCTGACACCGCAAACGGTGCGGCGCTTCGCTGAGCAGTTCCCGGGCCGAGTTGGCGTACTGCACTCGGGGCTGACGGCGGGCGAGGCCTACGACGAATGGCACGCGACTGCGGATGGTCAGTACGACGTGGTAATCGGATCGCGCTCGGCGATCTTCGCGCCGCAGCCTGACCTCGGGCTGATCATCATCGATGAGGCACACGAGTGGACGTACAAGCAGAGCGACCCCGCGCCGCGCTATGACGCGCGCACGGTCGCCGCGCATCTGGCGGAGCTGACCGGCGCGACGCTGGTGTACGGCACGGCGACCCCGGACGCGGAACGCTGGTATGAGGCGGCCGAGGGCGACCTCCTGCGACTCGATCTGCCACGCCGGTTCCGGCCGGTCGCGCAGCCGGACGGCACGACGACGATGTGGCCATCGACCGAGCTTCCGCCGGTGGAGATCGTCGACGTACGCGGCGAGCGACAGCTGTTCTCCGAGCCACTGATGCAGGCGCTCGGCGAAACGCTCGACCGCGATGAGCAGGCGATCCTGTTCCTGAATCGACGCGGGCTCGCGGGGTACCTGCTGTGCTCGCAAGGGCACTCGCCGACATGTCCATCGTGCGACGTCTCGATGTCGGTGCACGAGCTGCCCGGTGGCGTGACCCGATTGGTGTGTCACCAGTGCAATCGATCGCGATCGATGACGGCTCGATGCTCCGAGTGCGGACGACCGATGCGCGAAGCGCGCGCGGGCACGCAGCGCGTCGAGCAAGAAGTGCGACGCCTGTTCCCAGCGACGAAGGTGCTGCGCTGGGACCGCGACACGGCCCGCACTGCCGATCAGCATGAGGCGATGCTCGGCCAGTTCACACGACATGAGGCCGACGTGCTCGTGGGCACGCAAATGGTCGCGAAGGGCCTCGACCTGCCGTTGGTGACGCTCGTCGGCGTCGTGCTCGCCGACTACTCGCTGTGGAGCGGAAGCTTCCGCGCCCGGGAGCAGACGTTCCAGCTGCTCGCACAGGTGGCGGGACGCGCCGGGCGGGCCGAGCGCCCGGGGCGGGTGGTGATCCAGACGCTCGCGCCGGACGACCCGGCGATCCTCGCGGCATCCGAGCACGACGTGGATGGCTTCTTCGAGGGTGAGCTGCCCTGGCGGCGTGAGCACGGCTATCCGCCGTTCAGCCGGCTGGTGCGGCTGATGTTCCAGCACGCCAGCAACGAGTACGCCCTCGAGGAGGCGGTGCGGGTGAAGGCGGAGCTGCGGCGAATCGCCTCCGGGCTGCCGGACGTAGAGCTGCTCGGCCCGACGCCACCGACGATCGCGCGGGTGCGAGGGCGCTATCGCTGGAGCCTGCTGGTGCGGGGGGCCGACCCGGCGGCACTGGTGCGGGAGATCGACCTGCCCCCGGGCTGGGTGGCTGACGTCGACCCGACGAACGTGACGTAATACATATCGATCGCCCGGTCAGCGGCTCGCGGAGACGTTGCGAGGGTTGCCCCGTACAATTCCGAGTTGAACAACTGTACGGAGCGAGTGGTGGCGATCCGACCGATCCGATACCTCGGTGATCCTGTGCTACGCCAGCCGGCCAAGAAAGTGCGGCAGGTTGATGACGCCATTCGCCACCTCGTCGACGACATGATCGAGTCGATGTACGCGGCGCAGGGCGTCGGCCTCGCGGCACCGCAGATCGGTGTGCCGCTGCGCGTAGTCGTGCTCGGGATGCCCGATGAGGAGCCATTCGCGCTCATCAACCCGGTCGTGGTGCGCGCCACCGGCACACGTCGCCTCGAGGGCGAGGGGTGCCTCTCGGTGCCCGGCTACCGGGGAGTGATCACGCGGTCTGAGAAGGTGGTGGTGCGTGCGCTCGACCTCAAGGGCAAGGAGATCCGCGTGCGCGCGGAGAACAACCTGCTCGCTGAGGCGCTGGAGCACGAGGTCGACCACGTGAACGGCATCCTCTACGTGGACCGCATCGACACGAAGACCGACCTGTTCAAGCTCGACAGCACGGATTGGGCCACCGCCCGGCCGATCGAGGAGCGCGAAGGCGACGAGGACGCGGTAGCGGAGGCGAGCAGCAATGGCTGAGTCGCTGCTGCTGCTCGCGGCCGTGGTCGCGTCGTTCTACTTCATCCTGATGCGGCCGGTGATTCAGCAGCAGAAGAAGCGACGCACCGATATGTCGCGGCTCGTGATCGGCGACGAGGTGATCACGAGCGGCGGGTTCTTTGCCACCGTGCGTGACATCCAGACGCGCGAGCAGGGACCCGTGGAGATCACGTTGGAAGTCGCTCCTGGTGTGCTGCTGCGCGGCACGCCTGAGGCGATTGGAAGCATTACGCAGCCCGCGGACGCCCTGTCCTCGCGGCCCGGGAAGGCGAGCTGAGGCTGATGCCGACGCGCGGCCGGTTGATACCGGCATTGGCAATCTTGATCGTGACTGCGGCGGCGCTCTACGCGATCTGGCCGTCGCAGCCGTCGCAGTTCCTGCCTCGGTACATCCCTTGGCCGGCCGGGAAGGGCGTGCATCTCGGGTCTTTCGTGCGCCCGACGATGCGGCTCGGCCTCGACCTGCAAGGCGGCACGCGCCTGCTGCTGCACGCCACGCTGCCGGAAGGCACGCAGGGCAATGTCGCCGATGCGATGGACGGCACGCTGAGCGTGCTGCGCCGTCGCGTCGACTCGTCCGGTGTGGCGGAGTCCGAGATCACGCGCCAGGGCACCGACAACATCTCGGTGCAGCTGCCCGGCCTGACGCCTGACCAGGCGCGCAAGCTGCTCGGTCGCACCGCACTACTGCAGTTCTGTGAGCGTGCGCCGGGCGCGGGCCAGGGCGCTGCGCCGTGTGACGCGCAGGGTCAGTGGGTGCAGGCAACGGGCGTGCTCGATGGCAAGGACGTGCCGCTGACCTCGCGCTACCTCAAGGCAAACGCGCAGGTCACGAACGACAGCATCGGTCAGCCGGTGGTGGTGTTCGAGTGGCAGGGCGATGGCCCCGAGCTGTCGCGGCAGATCACGCAGCGTCTGCTGGGGCAGCCGCTCGGCATCTTCCTCGACACGGAGCAGTTGGCCTCGCCGACCGTGCAGGGCGTGATCGAGGACCACGGTTCGATCTCGGGCATGCCGCTCGCGACGACGGGTGACAAGACCGGTGCTCGTGACCTAGTGGTGCAGCTCAACTCGGGCGCACTGCCGGTGCAGCTGAGCGTGCTGCAGGAGCAGAACGTCGACGCGACGCTCGGTACTGACGCCGTGCAGCGGTCGGTGCTCGCGGGCGAGATCGGCCTGCTGATCGTCGTGCTGTTCATGGTGCTGTACTACCGCGTGCCCGGCCTGATGGCCTCGCTGGCGCTGCTGGTCTACACGATTCTCACGCTCGCGATCTTCAAGCTCGTGCCGGTCACGCTGACGCTCGCGGGCATCGGCGCGTTCGTGCTCTCCGTTGGTATGGCGGTGGACGCGAACATCCTCGTGTTCGAGCGCATGAAGGAAGAGATGCGCGACGGGCGCTCCTTCAATGCCTCGCTCGAGGCTGGCTTCGCGCGTGCGTGGCCGTCGATTCGCGACTCGAACGTGAGCACGCTGATCACCACAGTGATCCTGTACGTGCTCGGTGGTGGCGTGAGCATTCCGGGCCTCGGCGCATTCGAGGCGCCGCTGGTGCGTGGGTTTGCGGTGACGCTGGCACTGGGTGTGGCGGTGTCGCTGTTCTCGTCGCTGTTCGTGACGCGCACGCTGCTACGCCTGCTGCTGGGGACGCGCATCGCGCGCAACCCGGAGCTGCTGGGGGCGAATCTGCGACCGATGGCTGACCTCGCCCCGGGCGAGTTGCGTCCGGCGGGGGGCGAGTAATGCGCATCGACCTTGTATCCAGCCGCAAATGGCTGTTTCTGATCAGCGGCGTGACGGCACTGCTCGCGCTGATCGTGCTGCTGATTCCGCCCGCGCTGAAGCCGGGCATCGAGTTCACCTCGGGCTCCACGATGCAGCTGAAGTTCGCTGCGCCGGTGAAGGCGAGCGACCTCCAGGACGAGTTTGTGAAGCTGGGTCACGCCGAGGCGCGTATCCAGTCGACGGGCTCCAGCGAGTTCCTGATTCGCACTCGCAGCCTGCAGTCGCCTCCGGGCTCGTACAACGAGGTCGAGCCGACGGTGACCGCGACCCCCTCCGCTGATGTATCGGGGAACGGCGCTTCGACGGTGGTGATCGGCAAGGCCGGAGCTACGGGCGATGTGACGCTGAAGGCGATCGTGGGGGGCGACCCCTGCAAGTTCGGCATCGACGCCGGCACGCTGAAGGCCGGCACCGTCGCTCGCGTGATCGAGCTGCACCCGGACTGCCCGAACGACGCGGTGTACCGCGTGCAGGCCGGGACGATCACGGGCTACATCGCCTCCAACGACACGAATGGGTTCAAGCAGGCGGTGGCTTCGCCGACGCCGGGCGCGACGGCTACCGCCACTGCGACCGCTACGCCGACGGTGGTCGCTACGCCTCGAGCGAAGGCACCGGGTGAGCGCGGGGACATCGAGGCGGCACTGCAGACGCGCTTCGGCGACTTCAGCGTGCTCGAGTCATCGACGGTGACGCCGGTGGTGTCGGCGGCCGGCGTGCGCAACGCCTCGGCGGCGGTGGCGATCTCGGCGCTGTTCATCATGGGCTACATCGCGTTCGCGTTTGCCTCGGTGCCGCGTCCCGTGCGCTACGCGGCGTGCGCGATCATTGCGACGCTGCACGACGTGATCATCGTGCTGGGTGCGTTCTCGCTGATGGGCAAGCTCTTCGGCGTCGAGGTGAACCTCATGTTCATCACGGGCCTGCTGACGGTGATCGGCTTCTCGGTGCACGACACGATCGTGGTGTTCGACCGCATTCGTGAGAACGTGCGCCTGGCGCCGAGCGCACCGCTGGCGGAGAACGTGAACGCGGCGCTGGTGCAGACGCTCGGGCGTTCGTTGAACACTTCGACGACGGTCCTGCTGACGGTGGTGGCGATGCTGCTGCTCGGTGGTGAGTCGATCCGCGAGTTCCTGCTCGTGCTGCTGGTCGGGATCATCTCGGGCACGTACTCGAGCATCGGCGTCGCGGCGCAACTGCTCGTGTCGTGGGAAGAGGGCGACTTCTCGCGGCTATTCGGCCGCGGTCGTCGGGAGCCGGCTGCCGCGACCGAGTAGCGCGTCGACCTCGAAGGATTGGTACTGCGGAGCGAGGCGCGAGCCTCGCTCCGTTGTCTAACGACCGAAACCGCGCACGAGCACAACGCCGGTGAGTAGCAGCGCGACGCCGGCGAGGCGCAGCGGAGTCACGGGCTGAGCGGTGTTTCCGAACGCGCCGATCTGGTCCATCAACACTGCACCGACGAGCTGGCCGGCGATGGTCGCGCTGAGGAAGAGCGCGACGCCGATACGCGGCGCGAGCGTCGCCGCGCCGATGATGAATGCGAGGCCGAACAGGCCCGTGATCGCGTAGTACGGTGGCAGGCCGCGCACGGTCAGGAAGAGCGCGAGGCCGGCGAGGATCGCCGCAGCGATGAACACGACGGGCCGGTCGAGCGGCGCGGGGAGCGCGAGTGACTCACCCCGCAGACCTCGGACGGCGAGGATGAGGGCGACGGCTGTCGCCGTCGCGAGGATCGAGAGCCAGGTCGCCTCGCTCGGGCCGCGGAGGCGGCCGACGGAACCAAGCATGCTGGTTTGTACGGCGGCGCCGACGCCAATGAGCACTGCGATGAGGAGCGACAGTAGGTTCCACATGCGCGCGAGTGTACCGTGCTTCCGAACGGAGCCACCGCATGACTCGCACCGCATTCGTCACCGACCCCACGCACGTCGCGCACATGTCCGATGGGCACCCGGAGCGGCCGGAACGGCTCGAGGCGATCGTCGCGCAGCTCGAAGGTCGCGGACTGCGCCAGCAAATGGTCGAGCTCGCACCGCGCGAGGCGACGGACGACGAACTGCTGCGAGTACACACGCGCTCAGTGCTGGATGCAGTAGCGAGCGCGGCGGCGCGCAGTGCGTGGCTCGACCCGGACACGTACACGCGGCCCGAGTCGATTGGGATCGCGCGTCGGGCGGCGGGTGGGCTGCTGGTCGCACTCGATGCCGTGATGCGCGGCGAGGCGGACAACGCGTTCGTTGCGATGCGACCGCCCGGCCACCATGCCACGCCGACGCGACCGATGGGCTTCTGTCTCTACAACAACGTCGCGATCGCGGCCGCGACGGCGCTTGGGGCGGGCGTCGAGCGGATCGCGATCCTCGACTGGGACGTGCATCACGGCAACGGCACGCAAGACACGTTCGAGCGCGACTCGCGCGTGCTCTACGTGAGCACGCATGCCGCGCCGTTCTATCCGGGTACGGGCGACCTCCACGACAGCGGTGTTGGCACAACGATCAACATTCCCCTGCCGCATGCGAGCGGCGATGCGGCCTTCGTCGCGGCGTACGAGCAGGTCGCGATGCCGGCGCTTGAGCGACATCAACCGGAGCTCATCCTCGTGTCGAGCGGGTTTGACTCGCACGCTCGTGACTTCCTCGCGACGCTGAACGTCACGACGGACGGCTACAACCGCGTGGCGCAGCTCGCGGTCGACGCGGCGCAGCGGTTGTGCGGCGGGCGGATCATCGCGTCGCTCGAAGGTGGCTACGATGAGCACGCGCTCGCCTGGTGTGCGAGTGGTCTGGTCGAAGTGCTGCTGGGCGAGACGCCGACGCCCGATCCGGAGCCCGTCGATGCGGGACCGGGCGAGCCACACGAGCGACTGATCGCCGAGGTGCGCGCGATCGCGCGCCTCTAGGCGCTTTTCGCCCAGCTTCTTGTGTCGTGGATCGAGGCGAGCGGGTTTCCTCTCCCAGCGCGTGCCAACTGTTGGGCTATGCCTCGGTGTCGGCGAGCTCGTAGTCGGGCAGGATGTCGAGGAAGACGGAGTTCGAGAGCAGCTGACCGCGCGTGGTGAGGCGCAGGCGGTCACCGGCCCATTCGAGCAGGCCATAACCGATGTGCCGTTGGATGGCTGGGCCGTAGGCATCTTCGATGCTGACGCCGAAGCGCTCACGGAATTCGGGAGCGCTGACGCCTTCCATGAGGCGCAGGCCGAGGATCATTGCATCGGCACGCATGGTGACGTCGTCGGGCGACTCGCCGTTCTTGATCTGCTGCATCGCGGCGCGGCCTGTGGCCTGACGCTCCTCGTAGGTCGCGTTCACCGCCTCGACATACTTGTTGGGCGCGTCGACGTTCGCGAAGCGCTGGCCGGCGAAGAACGAGTGCGCGCCGGCGCCGATGCCGATGTATGGGTCGGCGTGCCAGTAGACGAGGTTGTGCTTGCAGGCGCGGCCGGGCAGCGCCCAGTTCGAGAGCTCGTAGTGCTCGTAGCCGGCCTGTGCGAGACGGTCGCGGGTCCACTCGTACTGGTCGGCGACGACGTCGGGATCCGGCTCCGGGAGCATGCCCTTCGCGACCTGGTAGTAGAGCGCAGTGCCGGGCTCAACGGTGAGGGCGTAGCAGGAGAGGTGCTCGGGGCGCAGCGCGAGCGCGCGCTCCAGCGTCTCCTGCCAGCGCTCGATGGGCTGGTTGATCAGCCCAAAGATGAAGTCGAGGTTCATGTTGTCGAAGCCAGCCTTGCGAGCCGACTCGATCGCCTCCAGGGCCCGCTCGCTATCGTGCAGGCGGTCGAGGAGCTTGAGCTCGTCGTCGTGCAGCGACTGGATGCCGATGGAGAGGCGGTTGATGCCGAGCTTGCGCATGCCCTCGAGGTGGGGCTGCAGCAGCTCGCTCGGGTTGGCCTCAAGCGTCCACTCGGCGTCGGAGGCGACGTCGTAGTTGGCGCGCACCGCGTTGGTGATGGCCTCGAGGTCCTCAAGGCTGGTGAGGCTCGGCGTGCCGCCGCCGAAGAATACGGTGTTGACCTGGAATGGCCGGGCGGCGGGCGCCCACAGCTCGATCTCGCGGATCAGCGCCGGGGTGTAGTCAGGCACCATGTGCCCGAGGCCCTCGTAGGAGTTGAAGTCGCAATAGCCGCACTTCGCCGTGCAGAACGGGATGTGCAGGTAGAGCGCGAGGCCGGGCTTCGTGGTGGTCACGCACTTAGCCTACAGTGCCTCGACGGCACACGCATCGCAGACCAACGCGTGTGTGGGTCGGCGGCCGCCCGAGCCACCACCGGGATGCTTGCTGAAATTGCAACGTTTCGAGCCTCGAACGTATGTCGGGGCGGCGGGGTCGGCCGGTACGCTGCCTCACGTTGCGAATAGCGGTGAACCTCCCGGCACACCTCGACTGGCATGCGCGCGACCGCTTTGGGCCGCGCGGGATTGGCCGTCGGATCGCCACGCTCAGCGTGAGCGGCCTGCTTGTGGTGGGCGTGCTCACGGTCGGGCACCTGCTGGCTGATGCCGCATCGGCGTTCGAGCGCAGCCATGCGGAGGCGACAACGGTGGTCGCGAAGGTCACGGCCACGCCGAGTCCGACGCGCACACCTCGGCCGATCGCGACGACCCGAGCCGTGGTGGTGCCGCCGACGCCTCCGCCCCTGCCGCCGGACTACGTCGCGCGGATCAGCTCGCCGTCATTGAAGCTCGACAACTACGTGACCCGACTTGGCGTGATCAACAACCAGATGCAGTCGCCAGACGCGGACGGGGTGCACGCCATCGGCTGGTATCCCGAGTACGCCACGCCTGGCCGCGGCGGCAACGCCGTGTTCTCCGCGCATGAGACCTGGGAGTTCCAGCACGGACCGTTCTACTCCATGCACCTCGCCAAGCCGGGGGATGAGTTGACTATTCAGATGACTTCGGGCGCGACGTACCGATACGTGGTGACGTCGAACAAGCGCTATGCCGAGGCGACGATCCCGATGGGCGACATCATCTGGCCGGGCAACGAGCCCGCCGGCGAGGAGTGGGCTACGTTCATCACCTGCGGTGGCCGCTTCGTGGCGACCGAAGCGAACGGACTGGGCGAATACCTCGACCGCGACGTGGTCGTGGCCAAGCGAGTCAGCTAGGCGAGGCGTCCTCGAGCGGATCGCGTTGCTCGGCCTGTGGGGCCGTGCGACACTCGGCGGCCTGAACCGGCGTCGCTGACACGCGACGTAATGCTGAGGAGCCGGGCGTGCTACGGACCCATCTTGGCGGCGATCTGCGCGCGGAACACGCGGGACAAGCAGTCGTGCTGGCCGGTTGGGTCAATCGTCGACGCGACCACGGGGGCCTCGCGTTCATCGACCTGCGGGACTCGTCCGGCCTCGTCCAGGTGGTGTTCCACCCGGAGCAGGGCGACGCGTTCAAGGTCGCCGAGGACGTGCGCAACGAGTACGTACTGCGCGTGTGGGGCGAGGTCGCCCTGCGCCGCGACGGCAGCCAGAACCCTGACCTGCCCTCGGGCGCGATCGAGGTGATCGTCAGCCAGGTCGAGGTTCTGAACTCGTCGGAAACTCCGCCGTTCCCGGTGAACCAGGAGACGACGGTCGATGAGCTGACGCGGCTGCGTTACCGCTACCTCGACCTGCGGCGCGAGCGCATGACCGAGAACCTGCGCATGCGGCACCGCATTGTGAAGTTCATTCGCGACTACTTCGATGAGCAGGGCTTCGCCGAGGTGGAGACGCCTGTGCTCAACCTGGCGACCCCGGAGGGGGCCCGCGACTACCTCGTGCCCTCGCGCGTACACCCGGGCAACTTCTACGCGCTGCCGCAGTCGCCGCAGCAGTGGAAGCAGCTGTTGATGGTGGCCGGCCTCGAGCGCTACTTCCAGATTGCGCGCTGCTACCGCGATGAAGATCTCCGGGCCGACCGCCAGCCCGAGTTCACGCAACTTGACGTCGAGATGTCGTTCGTCGACGAGCAGGACATCCTCGGGATGCTCGAGGACCTCTACACGAAGATGGTCACGGCCGTGGGGCCGCAGTTCACGCTGCAGACGAGGCCGTTCCCGCGCTTCACCTACGACGAGGCGATGGAGCGGTACGGCTCTGACAAGCCGGACATCCGGTACGGCCTTGAGATCCAGGATCTCACGCCGCTGATCCGCGGGACGGACTTCGCGGTGTTCAAGAACGTGATCGAGGCGGGCGGGCGCATCCGCGGCTTCGCCGTGCCCGGCGCCGGTGAGACGCCGCGTCGCCAGCTCGACGCGCTAATCGAGGTGGCGCGCGAGGCCGGCGCGCAGGGGCTCGTGACCGTCGCCTTCGGCGGCGAGGGTGCGCTGACCGGGCTCACAGCCGACGACGTGCGATCGCCGGTGGCTCGATTCTTCACGCCGGAGCAGTTCACGGAGTGGGGGGCAGCCTGCGGCGCGAGTCGCGGCGACCTGCTGCTGATCGCGGCCGGGCCGGACGCGCTGACCTCGAGGGTCCTCGATGTGCTGCGGCGGCGGATGGCGGAAGAGCACCAGCTGGCTGACGAGCAGACGCTGGCGTTCTGCTTCGTGACTGAGTTCCCGATGTTCGAGTGGGACGCACAGGACAACAAGTGGAATGCCGTCCACCACCTGTTCACGTCACCGTTCGAAGAAGACTTCGCGATCATGGGCGAGCAGCCGGAGGCCGTGCGGTCTCGGGCGTACGACCTGGTCTGCAACGGCTGGGAGATCGGTGGCGGCTCGATCCGCATCCATCGCCCCGAAAAGCTAATGCAGGTGCTGGGCCGCCTCGGGATCGAGCGCGAGGAGGCCACCCAGAAGTTCGGGCACATGCTCGAGGCATTCACGTACGGGGCGCCGCCGCACGGCGGGTTCGCATGCGGCCTCGATCGGACCGTGGCGATGCTGGTCGGGGAGCGGGACATTCGCGAAGTGATCGCGTTCCCGAAGACGAAGTCGGCCTCGGACATGATGACCGGGGCTCCGGCGCCGGTGAGCGGTGCGCAGCTCACTGAGGCGCACATCGCCGTCGCGCTCCCGCCATCTGTATGATGCGCAGAAATCCGTGACCGGCCCCCACCGCGTTCACTGGGTACTGCGTCCACTCGCCGAGAGGCGGGGACTGCCGTAGGCGTAGTGCTTGTTGGAGTGGAGTAGCCGATGACCGGGCAGAAGCGGATCCTCGCGGCGCTCCTGGGGGCGCTCGCTGTCCTCGTCCTGATCATCGGCGGCCTGTCCGCGGTGCTGCTGTTCAGCGGTGGCCCAAAGGGCGGCGGGGCGTCCTCGAACGCTCCGGCCGGATCCGTGGACACGAAGCCAGCGAACGGGCGTCTGCGCCTGCCGGGGACGGATCCGCTGACGCTCGATCCCGCACTTGCGACGGACTCGGGCTCTGCCGAGTACATCGTCGAGATCTTCAGCGGGCTGATGACGATCGCCCCCGACCTGAAGATCGTCCCAGACCTCGCAGAGTCGTATCAGGTCAGCGACGACGGCAAGACCTTCACCTTCAAGCTGCGCGACAACGCGGTGTTCCACGACGGTCGATCCGTCGAGGCGTCCGACGTGAAGTGCTCGTTCGAGCGTGCTGCCTCGCGCACCACGGCTTCGCCGACGGCGCCGGTGTACCTGAACGACATCGTCGGCGCGAACGAGATGATGGCCGGGCGCGCGCAGAACATCTCTGGCATCGAGGTCGTCGACAAGAAGACGGTCAAGATCACGATCGACGCGCCAAAGCCGTACTTCCTGGCGAAGCTCACGTACACCACGGCCATGGTGGTCGACTGCAAGCAGGCGCAGCAGAACCCGCGCAACTGGACGCGCTCGCCCAACGGCACCGGACCGTACCGGCTGACGGATTGGCGTGTCGGTGAGCGCATCGTGCTCGAGTCGAATCCGAAGTTCTATCTCGGCGCGCCGAAGGTGAGCCAGGTGCTCTACCAGTTCTCCGGTGGCTCGGCGCTGACGCGCTTCGAGAACAACGAGCTGGATGTCGCCGGGATCACCGTCAACGACATCGACCGCGTGCGCGACAAGAACAGCGCGCTGGGCAAGCTCTACCAGACGGCGACTGACTTCACGATCTCGTACATCGCGTTCAACACGAAGGCGGCGCCGTTTGACGACGCCAACGTACGGCGCGCGTTCGGGCTCGCGATCGACCGCTCGAAGGTGACGAGCGTCACGTTCAACAACATGCTCAGTCCGGCGACCGGCATCCTGCCGCCGCAGTTGCCTGGCTTCACCTCCGACGACAAGTCGCTGAAGTTCAGTCCGGATGCGGCGAAGGCGGCGCTGGCTGCTTCCAAGTACAAGAATGCCGCCGGGCTGCCGCCGATCACGATGACCGAGATCGGTGGTGGCGCCTCGGCCGGCCTCGACACGCAGGCGTACATCGAGCAGTGGAAGCAGGTGCTCGGGGTCACGGTGCAGGTGAAGCAGCAAGACACGGCGAGCTTCTTCGAGGACCAGCAGAAGGGGCGCCTGCAGATGTTCAACGCGGGCTGGGTGATGGACTACCCGGATCCCGAGGACGTGCTGGACCTGAAGTTCTACTCGAAGTCCACGCTCAACGACATCGGCTATTCGAACCCGGACGTCGACCGCATCCTGGAGCAGGCTCGTGTCGAGCGTGACCCGGCAAAGCGGCTTGCGCAGTACCAGGACGTCGAGAAGCGCCTGATCAACGACGGCGCATGGCTGCCGCTGTACTTCGGTGGATCGCACCAGGTGGTGAACGCCTCGGTGAAGGGTTGGTTCAACCCGCCGATGGTGATTCCGCGCCTGCGATTCGTCAGCGTCGACCGGTAGTCGACGGAGCGTAGGAGCCACCGATGACGGGCTATGTGATTCGCAGGCTCGCCATCCTGCCCCTCACGCTCTTCGTCGTGTCCTTCTTCACGTTCGCGATCGCGCGCTACGGGCCGGGCGATCCGGTGACGGTGGCCGCCGGCCAAGTGCGCGACCCCGAAGTACTGGAGCGCATCCGCGAGGAGCGCGGCCTGAATGGCTCGATCTTCGAGCAGTACCAGCGCTGGGCGACGCGCGCGCTCGAAGGTGACTTCGGGGAGTCGTTCATCCAGCAGGGGTACAGCGTGCGCGAGCTCGTGGTGCCAAAAATGATCGTCTCCGCGCAGCTGAACGTGCTCTCGATCCTCTTTGTGTTCGTGATCGGGGTGCCGCTAGGCATGCTCGCTGCATGGTTCCAGGGGAAGTGGATCGACCCCTTCATCATCTCGACGCTGCTCTTCCTGAGCGCGATCCCGGTGCTGGTGATTCTGCCGCCGATCCAGTGGCTGCTCGCGGTGCGGTTCCACATCATCCCGGTTGGTGGGTGGGGCGGATTGATCGACATCTTCTGGATCGGCGGGATCATCGCCGTGCCGATCCCGAATCCACACCTCTATCTCCCGCTGATCGTGCTGACGGTGCCCGGCTTCTCAGGCGTGGCACGCCTCGTACGCGTGACGGCGCTGCAGGTGTCGCGCGAGGACTACGTGCGCACGGCGCGATCGAAGGGGCTGACCGAGGCGACGGTCGCGCTGCGGCATGTGCTGCCGAACGCAATGCTGCCGCTGGTGACGGCGATCGGGTTGTCGCTCGCGGGGATTGTGGAGGGCTCGTACTTCACGGAGACGCTGCTCGGGATTCCCGGCATCGGCGCGTTCACGTTCGAGTCGGTGCGCAGCCGCGACTACGACGTGATCCTCGCCACGACACTGATCGTGGCAGTGTTCTTCATCGTGATGAATCTGCTGACGGACCTGGCGTACGCGCGGATCGACCCGCGGGTTCGTCTCGGTGGGAGCAACCTCGCATGACCGTCGCAGCGCCCGCCGCCGACGCCCACTCGCCAGCCGCTGCAGCGGCCTCGCGTGGCGCGGTCTCGCTGTTCTGGGAGCGGCTGCGGAAGAAGAAGCTGGCGATGATCTCGCTGGTGGTGATCGTGCTGATCTATGGCGGCGGGATCCTCGCGCCGTTGATCGCGCCGTACTCGTACACGCAGCAGAACATCGACCAGGCGCTGCAGGGGCCGAGCCGTGCGCATCCACTCGGCACGGACCGCCTCGGGCGCGACATGCTGAGCCGCTCCCTCTACTCCGCGCGGACGACCCTCGTGGTGAGCGTCGCGGTGCTGGTGAGCGGGTCGCTGGTGATCGGCAATGCACTCGGGCTGATCGCCGGGTACCGCGGCGGCTGGGTCGACAACGTGATCATGCGCGTGGGTGAGGTGTTCTCTTCGTTACCCGGGTTGCCGATGCTGATCCTCGTGAATGCGGCGCTCAGCCCCCGGGTCGATAGCTTCGCGAAATGGGCGAGCGGGCTCCCGGGCGGGGGAGGCGTGGTCCACGACTTCGCCTCCTACATCAGCATCTTCGCGGCGCTGTCGCTCTTCTTCTGGGTCGGCACGGCTCGGTACGTGCGGTCGCTGGTGCTCCAGCTGCGGGAGCGCGACTTCATCCTCGCGGCCCAGGCGCTGGGGGCGAGCACGCCGCGGATCCTGTGGAAGCACCTGCTGCCGAACATCGCCTTCATCGTGGTGCTGCAGCTCTCGGCGACCCTGGGCTCGGTGGCCGGCACTGAGGTGGCCCTCACCTGGTTCGGGGTGGGCGTGCAGCCGCCGACGCCATCCTTCGGGGCGATGATCTACGACGGGTCGGGGACCCGGACGTTCCAGGCCTACCCGCACCTGCTGCTGGTGCCGGGCATTTTCGTGTCCTCGCTGCTGTTCGCGTTCGCGCTGCTGGGTGACGCCATTAACGACGTGATCCGCGACCGCTAGCCGCCGCCGGCTCGCCCGTTTGGCCAGCCTGTTCGGGCAGGCCCGTAGGGGGTTCCCGCAGGGCGGGCGCCAAATGGGCGCATGCTATACTCATTTCGGAACCGAATCTGTGGCATGAAGTGGGGGCACACCCCGTGGGTGTGACGGTAGAACGTCTTCCGCGCGCGCTTGTCTCACTCGAAATCGAGGTCGAGGACGAGCGGGTTGAAGCAAACATGGAGAAGGCTGCGCGACGGCTTTCTCAGCGTTACAAGATTCCAGGCTTCCGGCCCGGCAAGGCACCGCGAGCCGTCCTCGAGCGCACGCTCGGGAAGAGCGCGCTCGTGCAGGAAGCCCTCGAGGCGCTGCTGCCTGACCTCTACAGCGAGACGATCGCTGCCGAGTCGATCGATGCGATCGCGCAGCCGTCGTTCGAGCTGAAGTCGATGGAGCCGCTGGTCGTCTCGGCGACCGTGCCGGTGCGCCCGACGATCGACATCAAGGAGTACACCGCGCTCCGCGCGCCTCGACCGACGGTCGAGCGCAGCGAGGAAGCGGTCGAGGCTGCGCTGACGAACCTGCGCCGCCGTTACGCGACGCTCGAGCCAGTCGAGCGCGCCGTGCAGTGGGGCGACACCGTGCGCGCCGATGTCACGGTGCATGTCGACGGTCAGGTCGAGGAGCCGCACGTCGAGGAGGGCGCTGAGTTCGCCGTCCTCGAAGGCTCGACGGTCTCGCTGCCGGGCTTCCTCGAGCACCTAATCGGCCTCGAGCGCGGCGGTCCATACACGATTGAGTTTGAGCTGCCGTCCGACTTCGTCGCCGCGGACCTCGCCGGAAAGACCGCGCACTACACGGTCACGATCCACGAGGTGAAGGAAGAGATCCTCCCGGAGCTGGACGACGACTTCGCGAAGTCGCTCGGCGACGAGGAGCTTCAGACGGCCGACCAGGTGCGCGAGCGCATCGAGGCGAACGTGCTGGCGCAGGCGGAGGCTTCGGCCGAGTCGGCGTACCAGGAGGAAGTCCTCGATCTGCTGATCGCGTCGTCCGAGATCGACTACCCGGAAGTGCTCGTCGACAGCGAGATCGAGCGGATGATCGACCAGGAGTCGAATCACGCCTCGCACACGCCCGAGCAGATGCAGGTCTGGCTCGACCAGATCGGCCGCACGGCTGAGGAAGTGCGCGACGAGCTGCGTCCGCGCGCCGACATCGCTGTGAAGCGCGCACTCGTCCTCGGCGAGCTCGCCTCCAAGGAGAGCGTCGAGGTCGACGAGTCCGAAGTGGACGCCGAGATCGACCGCATGCTCGACCAGTTCTTCGGCCCGAGCGCCGGGCTGGAGAACGACCAGCGCGAGCAGTTCCGGCAGATGTTCGACACGCCGGACTCGCGGTCACAGACCCGTCACCAGCTCCAGACGCAGGCGACGCTCGGCCGACTGGTCGAGATTGCCTCGGAGGAGGGTGAGGGCGGCGAGGATGCTCCTCGCGCCCGTGGGACGCGCCGCCGTCGCCGTTCAGGCGAAGGCGATGCCGCACAGGCAGAAGCCAGCGACGAGGCAGGGACCTCCGAGCCGGTTGAGAACGCGGAAGCAGAGGCAGAGACCGAGTAGGCGCCGGGAACGGGGCCTACACCGACTCCCGTCAGGGATATAGGAAGCCGAGGATAGGGTTCATGCCGACGAGCGATTGGACCGCGCCGCAGAACATTGTTCCGATGGTCATTGAGACCACCGCTCGTGGTGAGCGGGCATACGACATCTATTCGCTGCTGTTGAAGGAGCGAATCATCTTCCTGGGCACGCCCATCGACGACCAGATCGCCAACACGATCGTCGCGCAGCTGCTCTACCTCGACCGAGAGGACTCGGATCGAGACATCAGCATGTACGTCCACTCGCCGGGAGGTGTGATCACCGCCGGTTTGGCGATCTACGACACGATGAACCTGATCCGCAGCGACGTGTCGACGATCGCAGTTGGCTCGACTGCCTCGATGGCGTCGGTGCTGCTGTGCTCGGGCGCGCGCGGCAAGCGCTATGCGCTGCCGAACGCCACGGTGCACATGCACCAGGCGCTGGGCGGCGCTCGCGGTCAGGCCTCGGACATCGAGATTGCGGCGCGGGAGATCTTGCGCAACAACGAGATCATCCGCGGGATCATCTCGCAGAACACCGGCCAGTCGGTGGAGCGCATTACGCGCGACTTCGACCGCGACTTCTACATGAGTGCGGAGCAGGCCAAGGAATACGGGTTCGTCGACGAGATCATCGGCTCTGACCAGGGCATGCCTGCGCCGAGCGGATCAAATAACTAAGCGCGACAAACGCGCCGGGGCGGGGTAGGCCGAAGAGGCAGTTGGGAACACCGGGGGCACCATGGCGAATACCACCACTCGCGGGAGCCGTGTTCAGTACCACTGTTCGTTCTGTGGGAAGAACCAGGATCAGGTCAAGCGCCTGATCGCTGGCCCCGGCGCGGTCTACATCTGTGACGAGTGCGTGGATCTCTGCCAGGAGATCATCAACGAGGAAACCCAGGCCGGGAAGAACGCGGCCGCCAAGACTCAGCGCAGCACGCTCCGCACCCCGCAGGAGATCGTGGCGCAGCTGGACGAGTACATCGTCGGTCAGGAGCGCACCAAGCGTGTGCTCTCGGTTGCGGTCTACAACCACTACAAGCGCATCGACGCGCCGGCGCAGGCTGACCTCGACCTTGAGAAGTCGAACATCCTGCTGATCGGCCCGACCGGCACGGGCAAGACCGCGTTCGCGCGGACCCTCGCTCGTGTCCTCGATGTGCCGTTCTCGATCGCTGACGCCACGGCGTTGACCGAGGCCGGCTACGTCGGTGAGGACGTCGAGAACATCCTGCTGCACCTGATTCAGGCGGCCGAGTTCGACATCCAGAAGGCTGAGCGCGGCATCGTCTATATCGACGAGATCGACAAGATCGCCCGCAAGAGCGACAACCCGTCGATCACGCGCGATGTATCGGGCGAGGGCGTGCAGCAGGCGCTGCTGAAGATCATCGAGGGCACGGTCGCGAGTGTGCCGCCGCAGGGCGGCCGCAAGCACCCGCACCAGGACTTCATCCAGATCAACACCTCCAACATCCTCTTCATCGTGGGCGGGGCGTTCGAGGGACTCGAGAAGATCATCGCGAAGCGCACCGGCGCCGGTGCGCGCTCGCTCGGCTTCAGCGCGGGCGCGAAGATCTCCGAGCAGGACAAGGCGCTGGTGCTACGGGACATCGTCCACGATGACCTGCTGCAGTTCGGCCTGATCCCGGAGTTCGTCGGCCGTCTGCCGGTGGTCTCGACGCTCGATCCGCTCGATGTCGAGACGATGATGTCGATCCTCACGCAGCCGAAGAACGCGGTCGCGCGCCAGTACCAGCGACTGTTCAACCTCGACGACGTGGAGCTGGTCTTCACGGACGACGCGTACGTTGCGATCGCCGAGGCGGCGATTAAGCAGCGCACCGGCGCCCGCGGTCTGCGCACCGTGGTCGAGGAACTGCTGCTTGATGTGATGTACGAGATTCCGTCGCGCCCCGACATTCGCAAGTGCGTGGTATCCGCGGAGTGTGTGACCCGTCATCAGCGACCGCTGCTGGTCACGGAGTCCGGCCAGGTCCTCACCGAAGAGGGCGACGCCGCGATCCCCGAGTCGGCGTAGCTCCGAGCCGGGCCGCCGAACCCGAGGCCGGTGCTATTCTCGGCGTGATGACCACGACCAAAGCTCCTCGTCCCAACGCCAAGCAGCGCCTCGATGTGCTGCTCGTTGAGCGTGGCCTCGCCACGAGTCGCGAGCAGGCACAGGCGCTGATCATGGCGCGCGAGGTGCTCGTGGACGGCGCTGCCGCCACTCGGCCCGCGGCGCCGGTCGCCGCTGATGTCGCGATCGAGGTGCGTTCGGGCTCCCAGTACGCGAGCCGAGGCGGCGACAAGCTGGCCGGCGCGATCGAGCGGACGCCGATCGATGTGCGCGGGAAGCGCTGCCTGGATGTCGGCGCATCCACGGGTGGCTTCACGGACTACATGCTGCAGCACGGTGCGACCCATGTCGTCGCGGTCGATGTTGGCTACGGACAGATCTTGCCGCGGCTGCGCGATGACTCACGGGTCGATGTGCGAGAGCGCACCAACGCCCGCACGATGGATCCGCTCGACGTGCCCGTCGAGCTCGTGACGATCGATGTGTCGTTTATCTCGCTGACGATGGTGCTGCCGCCCGTGATCGCCTCGCTGGCACCGGGTGGTGAGGTGTTCGCGCTCGTGAAGCCGCAGTTCGAGGCCGGGCGTGACGAGGTCGGCAAGGGCGGCGTGGTGCGCGACGAGCGCGTGCATGCCTCGTGTGTTGGCAAGGTCGCCCTGTGGGCGATCGAGCACGGCATGCGCGTGCGCGGCGTGGTGAAGTCAGCGCTCGAAGGGCCGGCCGGCAACAAGGAATTCTTCCTCTGGCTGCAGAAGCCTGAGGTTGCCTCGTGAGTCCGATGCACCGGATGGGCGCCGTCTATCACCCTGCGATCGAAGGCGCTGAGGCCGTCGCGCGCGAACTCGCGAACCTCGCCATGCAACGCGGTGTCGAGTCGTGGGTCGCTGAACTGCCGCGTGACGCGAGCTCGAGCGGCGGTCTCGGTGAGGCGGTTGCCGGTTCAGAACTGCTGGTGTGCGTCGGCGGTGACGGGACGGTGCTGCACGCCTCGGCGCTCGCGGCACGGTCGGAGACACCGGTCTTTGGCGTGCGCATGGGCCGACTCGGGTTCCTTGCGGAATCGACGGAGCCGGAGGCTGGCGCGGGCCTGCTCGCGATTCTCGACGGCAAGGGCCGGGTCGAGGAGCGCACGATGCTGCGCGCGCAGGTGGGCGATGGCCTCGCGTTCGACGCGCTCAACGACATCGTGATCGGCGGCGAGCACCTCGGGCGCACCGTGTCGGTGGGGCTACGCGTCGACGGCGTGCTGCTGGCGGAGTACCGCGCGGACGCCGTGATCGCGGCGACGGCAACCGGCTCGACGGGCTATGCGCTTGCGGTCGGCGGGCCCATCCTGCACCCCACCTCGGGCGACGTGATCGTGACCCCGGTCGCGCCACACCTGTCCTACACCAATGCGATCGTCCTGCCGGGCAGCGCCGACATCGAGTTGGTCGTAGCTCGGGGCATCCGAGCGCTCATGATCGTGGACGGGGCGACCGAGGAGCCGATCGAGTCTGGCGCCGTGGTGCACATTGGGCCGTCGCCGTTCCGGGCGCGCTTTATGCGGCTGGGTGAGGAGCGTCAGTTCTACGCCAACCTCGCGCGGCGGCTGGGCTGGCTGCGCATCGACCACGCGCTCGGGCCAGAGGCGTCGGCCGAGGACAGCTCGGACGAGAGCCACCAGGGCTAGCTCGGGCAGCGCCGGCGCGGCGGCTGTTCTACAATTGTTCACGAGAGATTGATCGGGGGCCCCGTGCCGGACTCGGGCGTTTCGTCGACCGTGCAACAGCCTCGTCCGGGCGTGACCGTCGCGCGGGCGACGGTGCGTGACGCGGACGCGATTCACAGCATGGTGAACTTCTGGGCCGCCCGCGGCGACATGCTGCCGCGCACCCTCGGCGAGACGTACGAGAACCTGCGTGACTTCTTCGTGGTGCGCGAGGACGGCCAGACCGTCGCCTGCGGTGCGCTGCACATCACCTGGGCCGACCTCGCCGAGCTGAAGTCGCTCGCCGTGCGGGAAGACCGCCAGTCGGCCGGCTACGGCAGCATGATCGTGCGTGCCTGTGTCGAGGAGGGCCGCAACCTCGGCCTGGAGCGACTGTTCGCGCTGACCTACCGCCCGGGCTTCTTCGAGCGCCTCGGGTGGGAGCAGGTCGACGTGATGACGCTGCCCCGCAAGGTCTGGAACGAGTGCTACCGCTGTCCGAAGTTCCCCGGCTGCAACGAGATCGCTATGGTGATCGACCTTGAGGCTGCCGCGGTGCCCGCCGCGGCGAACTAGCCATGACCACTGCCGAGACGCCGGAGGTGCTGAGCTCGCAGGAGCTTGTGCGTTCCTCGTACCTGCGCATCACGCGCGACGCGGTGCGGTTCCCGGACGGCACCGAGGCCGAGCGAACCGTGGTCTGGCATCCGGGTGCCGTGGCGCTGGTGGTCGAGGACGACGATGGGCGCTGGCTGCTGGTCGAGCAGTACCGCCACCCGGCCGGCCGCACGTTGCTCGAGATCCCCGCCGGGACCCGCGAGGCCGGTGAGGCGCCCGAGGTGACCGCCGCCCGCGAGGTGCGCGAGGAGACGGGCTATGCCGCCGACCAGCTCGAATGGCTCGGTGGGGCCTGGATGGCGCCCGGGTTCTCCTCGGAGTTCATCGATTTCTACCTGGCCACGGGGCTGCGGGAGGATCCGCTGCCCCAGGACCACGACGAGTTCATCGCCCCGCCTCGACGGCTGTCGGTCGATGAGGTGCGCGCGGCCGTGGTGTCCGGGGAGATTCAGGACGCGAAGACGATGACCGCGCTGACGCTCTATACGAACCGCCAGCAGCGGGCTGATAGGGCGTAACAAGGCTCGCCCGGTAGGCGCCGACGCGGTAGCGTAGCCGGCAGACCGCCGGGGGCGGAGGAGGGCCGAATGACGACAACGCAGTCATCCACCGAGGCAGCGGTGCGGCCGGTCAACCGACGTCCGCGCCCGATGCCGTGGCCTCTGAACATCTACCAGACCGCTGTCGGCAAGAAGTGGGTGATGGCGATCACCGGGCTCATGGGCCTGGGGTTCCTTGTCATGCACATGCTGGGCAACCTGAAGATCTACCTCGGTGCATCGGCGCTGAACCATTACGCCGAAGGCCTGCGGGAGTTCGGCGACCCATTCGCACCTCGCGAGGCAGTGCTCTGGATTCTGCGCATCGGGTTGATCGTCGCGGTGGTAGTGCATGTGCACGCGGCGTTCTCCTTGTGGCGCATGAACCGTCGCACGCACCCGGAGTCGTACCGCTCCAAGCGCGACTACATCGCTGCCAACTGGGCGTCGCGCACGATGCGCTGGACCGGCCCGATCGTGCTGCTGTTCCTCATCTACCACCTGTCTGACCTCACCTTCGGTGGCCAGAATCCCTCGTTCCAGAGTGGCGAGGTGTACCACAACGTCGTGGTCTCGTTCTCGCGGCCGGCGGTGGCAGCGTTCTACGTCCTGGCCAACCTCGCGCTGGGGCTGCACCTCTTCCACGGGACGTGGAGCATGTTCCAGTCGATGGGCGTGAACTCGCCGCAGTTCAACGGACTGCGCCGCGTGTTCGCGGTACTGATCACGATTGCCATCATCGGGCCGAACATCTCGTTCCCGATTGCGGTGCAGCTCGGGATTGTGGGGTAGGCGCGTGGAACTGAAGTCTGCGATCCCCGAAGGACCGATCGAGGAGCTGTGGGACAACCACCGCTTCGGCATGCGGCTGGTGAACCCGGCCAACAAGCGGCGCTTCAACGTGATCGTCGTCGGCACCGGCCTCGCCGGTGCGTCGGCGGCAGCCTCGCTGGCTGAGCTCGGGTACGGCGTGACGGTGTTCTCGTATCACGATTCGCCGCGTCGAGCGCACTCCATCGCCGCGCAGGGCGGCATCAACGCCGCGAAGAACTACCAGAACGACGGTGACAGCGTCTTCCGCCTCTTCTACGACACGGTGAAGGGTGGCGACTTCCGCTCGCGCGAGGCGAATGTGTACCGCCTCGCCCAGCTGAGTGTGAACATCATCGACCAGTGCGTCGCGCAGGGCGTTCCGTTCGCTCGTGAGTACGGCGGGCAGCTCGAGAACCGCTCGTTCGGTGGTGTGCAGGTCTCCCGCACGTTCTATGCGCGAGGCCAGACGGGGCAGCAGCTGCTGCTCGGTGCGTATCAGGCGCTGATGCGCCAGGTGAGCAGCGGCGCCGTGACGCTGTACCCGCGCACGGAGATGCTCGACCTCGTGACGGTGGATGGGCGTGCGGTCGGCGTGACCGTGCGCGACCTCCAGACTGGGGAAGTGTCCTCGCACTCCGCCCATGCGGTGATCCTCGCGACCGGCGGGTACGGCAACGTGTACTACCTGTCGACGAACGCGAAGAAGAGCAACGCGACGGCTGCCTGGCGCGCCCATAAGAAGGGCGCCGCCTTCGCGAACCCGTGCTTCACGCAGATTCACCCGACGTGCATCCCCGCGAGCGGTGAGCACCAGTCGAAGCTGACGCTGATGTCGGAGTCGCTGCGTAACGACGGCCGCATCTGGGTGCCGAAGGATCAGAACGACACGCGTTCGCCGGCGGACATTCCGGAAGCCGATCGTGACTACTATCTCGAGCGCCAGTACCCGGCGTTCGGCAACCTCGTGCCGCGTGACGTGGCCTCGCGAGCCGCCAAGCGGCAGGTCGATAACGGTCGCGGCGTGGGTCCGCTGAAGAACGGCGTGTACCTGGACTTCGGGTCCGCGATCGACCGGCTCGGTCAGCACGAGATCGAGGAGCGCTACGGCAACCTCTTCGAGATGTACGACCGCATCACCGGCGAAGATCCATACGAGACGCCGATGCGCATCTACCCGGCCACTCACTACACGATGGGTGGGCTCTGGGTGGACTACAACCTGATGAGCAGCATTCCCGGCCTGTTCGTGGGCGGGGAGGCGAACTTCTCCGACCACGGCGCGAACAGGCTCGGTGCATCCGCACTGATGCAGGGGCTTGCGGACGGCTACTTCGTGCTGCCGAACACCGTGAGCGACTACCTCGCGGGGCTGCTCGGTCAGACCGCAGTAGGCACCGACCACGCGGCATTCCGCGAGTCGCGTGCCGAGGTCGAGGACCAGACGAAGCGCTACCTCTCGAACCAGGGGACGCACTCGGTGGACTACTTCCACAAGGCACTCGGCCACATCGTGTGGGAGAAGATCGGCATGGAGCGCACGGCTGCCGGCCTGCAGGAAGCCATGCGTGACATCTCGAGCCTGCGCGAGGACTTCAAGCGCGACGTGCGCGTGCTGGGCTCGGGCGACTCGTTGAACGACTCGCTGGAGAAGGCCGGCCGCGTGGCGGACTTCTTCGAGCTCGCCGAGCTGATCGCGCGTGATGCCCTCCATCGCGAGGAGTCATGCGGCGGTCACTTCCGCGTCGAGCACCAGACCGAGGACGGCGAGGCTGCTCGCGACGACGAGAACTTCGCCTACGTAGCGGCCTGGGAGTGGCAGGGTGAGGGCAAGCCCCAGACCCTGAACAAAGAGCCGCTCACGTTCGACTACGTCCACCCGGCACAGCGCAGCTACAAGTAAGGGGCGACCAGGATGAACCTCACGCTCAAGGTGTGGCGCCAGGCCGGGCCAACTGCCCAGGGCCAGTTCGAGACGTACGAGGCGCGCGATATCAGCGAGGACATGTCATTCCTCGAAGTCCTCGACGTCGTGAACGAGGACCTGATCGAGCGTGGCATCGAGCCCATCGCATTCGAGCACGACTGTCGCGAGGGCATCTGCGGCTCGTGCGGCGTCATGATCAACGGCCAGGCACACGGCCCGGGCTTCCGCACCGCGACCTGCCAGTTGCACATGCGCCTGTTCAAGGACGGCGACTCGATCACGGTGGAGCCGTGGCGCGCGGCCTCCTTCCCGCTGATTCGCGACCTCGTCGTGAATCGCTCGGCGTTCGACCGCATCATCGAATCGGGCGGCTTCATCTCGGTGAACACGGGCTCGGCCGTTGAGGCGAACCTCATCCCGATTCCGAAGGTCGTCTCCGACGCCGCGATGGACGCCGCCGAGTGCATCGGCTGTGGTGCGTGCGTGGCCTCCTGCCCGAACGGTGCCGCCTCGCTGTTCACGGCGGCGAAAATGCAGCACCTGAACCTGCTGCCGCAGGGCCAGTCAGAGCGCTGGCAGCGCACGCAGTCGATGGTCGAGACGATGGAGGAGTACTTCGGCTCCTGCACCAGTCACGGCGAATGCCAGTTCGCGTGCCCGAAGGGCATCAGCATCGACGTGATCGCATACATGAACCGCGACTACCTGAAATCGATGTCGAAGAACCGTAAGCTGGGCGGCCAGGGCCTCTCGACCTAGCTCGGGTGCTCGCGCTCGCACTACTCAGTCTCGCGGCGTTCATCGCTGGCGGCCTCAACGCGGTCGCCGGCGGCGGCACGCTGATCACGTTCCCGGCGCTGATCGCCGCCGGCTATGCGCCCAAGATCGCGAACGTGACGAACACCGTTGCGATCTGGCCAGGCACCGTTGGTGGATCACTCGCATACCGCACGGAAATTCTCGAACGTCGGCACCGGGCGATCAGCCTGCTGCCCGCGAGCGTGCTCGGCGCTGCGGCAGGAGCCGCGCTGCTGCTGCTCACGCCGCCGGGGCAGTTCGCCCGAGTCGTGCCGTGGCTGATCTACTTCGCGTGTGTGTTGCTGGCGTTTCAGGGCCGCCTCGGCCGGATCGCAGCAGCTCGAGGGATGCATGCTGCGGCGGATGAAGCTGTGCCACCGGTGCTGCACCTCGCGATCTTTGGGGTCGCGGTCTACGGAGGCTACTTCGGGGCCGGTATCGGGATCCTGATGCTCGCGTTCCTCGGGATCGTCGCGCCGGACACGCTGCACCACTCGAACGCCCTGAAGGGGCTGCTGGCGCTGGTGATCAACTTCGTGGCCCTACTGGCGTTCGCGTTGTTCTCGACGGTGGCGTGGGGGCCGGCGCTGGTGATGGCAGTCGCCTCGACGACCGGCGGCTACGTCGGCGTGCGCGTGGCGCGTCGCATCAATCCGACGTTGCTGCGCGTACTGATCGTGGGCTACGGGTTGGTTGTGGCCACGGTGCTGCTCGTCCGCGCGTAGCGCCTAAGCCGTTGGCGGCCTGGGCGCAGTGGCCATCCTTGCTCGACGGCGCTTCGCGTCGCGTAGGCCAATCCACAGGGCGATTGCAGCGAGTGGAATCAGCCACCAGAAGAAGACGACCGTGACGATCGCGCCGGTGATGAGGCGATCGAGCGTGCGCAGCGAGGCGGCCCATGCCTGCTCGATCGCTGCGAGGCGACCGCTGCCTGCCACCACGGTCGAGCGCATCGAGACGCTGAGCGTTGCGAGATCGCTCTGCGAGGCGAGCACCTTTCGGCGCGCCTCGGTGCGGTCGATCTGCAGGCGCGTGGCGTCGAGACGCTGCTGCACCTGGAGCACGTCGGTTACGTTGGTCGCGCGGCCGAGCAGCTGTGTGTACTGCGCTTCCACGGATCGGAGGTTGCGGAGCGACGCCTCGATGTCGGTGACCTCCTCGGTCACGTCGCGCGACGACGTGCTGGCAGTGCGCACCTCGACGGCGAGGCCCTTGAGGCGAGCGATGGCGTCGTCGAGCTTGGCGCTGGGCACGCGGAGCGTGATCTGTGCGGTCTGCTGGTCACCGCTACCGTTGAGCGACGAGTCGGAGACGAAGCCGCCCAGCGCGCTCGCGGTGTCGCGCACCGACTGCACCGCGTCCGGGACCGATTTCACGACCAGGTCCATTGAGCCGGTGCGAATCATCAGGCGGGCGGCATCCTGGCTCGGAAGTGTGCTCGATGGACCTGCATCTGGAGCATTCGTGCCGTAGGAGTTCGAAGCTTCGCCTTTGCCGACGGTATCGGTCGGCGGGGCAGGGGCGACCGCGCTGGTGCCACCGGAACTCGAACCTGGCTTCACGTCGCGGGCGATGCGCTCACCCGCGGAGCAGCCGGCGACCGTGAGCACCACGAGTGCGAGCAGCAGCGCGATGCCAGCTCGATGGAAGGTCGCAGTTGTGAGCATCGTGTTCGCCTCCGCCTGTGATCGGTACGAGTAGAACGACGCGCTGGTTTGGCGCGTGCGCATACAGCAAGGCGGCGCCCATTGGGCGCCGCCTTCGTGCTACTCGACGAGTCCCCCGCCGGGGCGCCTAAGGATGGATCATGTCCTCAGGGCGCACCCACTCGTCGAATTGCGCATCAGTGACGTAGCCGAGGGCGAGGGCAGCCTCGCGGAGCGTGGTGCCCTCGTGGTTCGCCTTATGGGCGACCTCGGCGGATTTGTCGTAGCCGATGTGCGGCGACAGCGCGGTCACGAGCATCAGCGAGGAGCGCATGAGCTCATCGATGCGTGTCGTGTTCGCGATGATGCCGACCACCATGTTGTCGGTGAACGACCGCGCCGCGTCGCCGAGCAACTGCAGGCTCTGCAGCGTGTTGTAGACGATCACCGGCTTGAAGACGTTCAGCTCGAAGTGACCGGTGGCACCACCGATGTTCACGGTGACGTCGTTGCCGATGACCTGCGCGCAGACCATCGTGAGCGCCTCGGACTGGGTGGGGTTCACCTTGCCCGGCATGATTGAGGAGCCCGGCTCGTTCTCCGGCAGCATCAGCTCGGCGAGACCGGCACGCGGGCCGGACCCGAGGAAGCGGATGTCGTTCGCGATCTTCATCAGGGAGACCGCGATCGTCTTGAGCTGACCAGAGAGCTCGACCTGCGCGTCGTGCGCCGCGAGCGATTCGAACTTGTTCGGCGCCGTGATGAAGGGGAGGCCCGTGAGCCTCGAGATCTCCTTCGCGACGCGCTCGGCGTACTCGGGGTGCGTGTTCAGGCCTGTGCCGACGGCGGTGCCGCCCAGCGCCAACTCGTAGAGCCGGGGCAGGGTCGACTCGGCGCGAGCGATGCCGTACGTGACCTGCTGAACATAACCAGAGAACTCCTGACCGAGGGTCAGGGGCGTGGCGTCCATGAGGTGGGTGCGGCCGATCTTCACGATCGTCGAGAAGCTGTCCGACTTCGCCTGGAGGGCGTCGCGGAGGTACTTCAGGTTCGGCAGCAGGTGATGCGTGACCTGCTCGGCGGTGGCGACGGCCATCGCGGCAGGGAACACGTCGTTCGAGGACTGCGACATATTGACGTGGTCGTTGGGGTGGATCGGCTTCTTCGAGCCAAGCTCCCCACCGAGCATCTCGATGGCGCGGTTGGAAATGACCTCGTTCGAGTTCATGTTGGTCTGGGTGCCGGAACCGGTCTGCCAGACTACGAGCGGGAACTGGTCGTCCAGCTTGCCGTCGATGACCTCCTGCGCGGCCGCGCGGATGGCATCCGCGAGGCCGGCGTCGAGCTTGCCGAGGTCCTGGTTCACGGTCGCTGACGCGTGCTTGATGATCCCCAGCGCCCGGATAAGGGCGCGGGGGAAGTGCTCGCCGCCGATGCGGAAGTTCTGAATCGAGCGCTGCGTCTGCGCCCCCCAGTAGACGTCTGAGCGCACCTGGATCGGTCCGAACGAATCGGACTCAGTGCGGGTCTGCGGGGCCTCGGTTGTGGTCATCGTGCGTCCCTCGAACGTGTGTGACTTAGCCCTTGGGCGTGGCGGCGACGAGCTCGAGCACTGCCTCGCCGGCGATCTTGATGGCGGCGACTTCGTCGTCAGCCAAGGGCGGGTTGTAGACCTTCTGGATGCCGCCGGCGCCGAGCAGCACGGGCGCGCCCACGTAGCCCTTTTGCACGCCCCACTGGCCATCCAGCACGGTCGCGCAGGGGAGGATGCGCTTCTCGTCCAGCAGGATGGCGTCGACCATCTCGATGGTCGCGGCGGCCGGGGCGATGAAGGCGCTACCAGTCTTGAGCAGGTCTACGATCTCGGCGCCACCGCGCTTGGTGCGGGCGACGACAGCCTCGAGCTTCTCGGGGCTGAGCAGCTGGGTCAGCGGCACGCCGCCGACGGTCGCGCTGGAAACGATCGGGACCATGGTGGCCTCGGTGTGGCCACCGAGCACCCACGCGGCCACGTCCTTCACGGACGCGCCGGTCTCCATGGCGATGAAGGTGCGGTAGCGCGACGAGTCGAGCATCCCGCCCTGGCCAATGACACGCTCGACCGGGAAGCCGGAGGCCTCGAGAGCGACGTGGCACATGGCGTCCATCGGGTTGGCGAAGATCACGAGCACCGCGTTCGGCGAGTGCTTCACGGCGTTGGTGACGACGCTGCGGACGATGCCGGCATTGGTGCCGAGCAGGTCCTCACGGGTCATGCCGGGCTTGCGTGCGACACCGGAGGTGATCACGACGACGTCGGAGTTGGCCGTGTCGGCCCAGTCGTTCGTGCCCGTGATCTGCGTCGAGAAGCCGGTCCACGGAGCGGACTCGGCGATGTCGAGCGCCTTGCCCTGCGGGAGCCCCTCGACGATGTCGATCAGGACGACGTCGGCGTAGCCACGCGCGACCATCATCTGAGCCATCGCGCCACCGGTGTTGCCACCGCCGACGAACGTTACCTTCTTGCGCACGAGCGTCTCCTCTGTGTCAGCCCCATCCCGGGCACGTCAGTCACACACGCGGCGCCCAGTTGGGCGCCGCGGATACAGCACTCCGAGTCGAACTACTTCATCGCCGCCTGCAGGCCCTCGTCGAGCTTGTCGAGGAAGCCCTGCGTGGTGAGGAACGGCGCGTCGGGGCCGATGAGCAGGGACAGATCCTTGGTCATGTGGCCGTTCTCGACGGTCTGCACGCAGACCTTCTCGAGCGTGTCCGCGAATGCGGCGAGGTCCTTGTTGTCGTCGAGCTTGGCGCGGTGCGCGAAGCCACGCGTCCACGCAAAGATCGAGGCGATCGGGTTCGTGGAGGTGGCGTTGCCCTTCTGGTGCTCGCGGTAGTGGCGGGTCACCGTGCCGTGGGCAGCCTCGGCCTCACAGGTCTGACCGTCCGGCGTGAGCAGCACCGAGGTCATCAGGCCGAGCGAGCCGTAGCCCTGCGCCACGATGTCGGACTGCACGTCGCCGTCGTAGTTCTTGCACGCCCAGACGAAGCCACCGCTGGACTTGAGCGCCTGCGCTACCTGGTCGTCGATCAGGCGGTGTTCGTACCAGATGCCCTTGGCCTTGAACTGGTCTGCGAACTCAGCGTCGAACACTTCCTGGAAGATGTCCTTGAAGCGGCCGTCGTAGGTCTTGAGGATCGTGTTCTTGGTGGAGAGGTACACCGGCCAGCTGCGCTGCAGGCCGTAGTTGAACGAGGACTGCGCGAAGCCGCGAATCGACTCATCGAGGTTGTACATCGTCATCGCGATGCCGGGCTGCTTGAACTCGAACACCTTGTATTCGACCGGGGCGCCACCGTCGGCAGGAGTGAAGGTGGCGGTCAGCGTGCCGGCGCTCGGCACCTTGAAGTCGGTCGCGCGGTACTGGTCACCGAAGGCGTGACGGCCGATCACGATCGGCTGGGTCCAGCCCGGCACGAGGCGCGGGACGTTCGAGCAGATGATCGGCTCGCGGAAGACGGTGCCACCGAGGATGTTGCGGATGGTGCCGTTCGGCGAGAGCCACATCTTCTTGAGCTTGAACTCTTCGACGCGGGCTTCGTCAGGGGTGATGGTCGCGCACTTCACGCCTACGCCGTACTGCTTGATCGCCTCGGCGGCGTCGATGGTGACCTGGTCGTCGGTCTGGTCGCGGTACTCCATACCGAGGTCGTAGTACTTCAGGTCCACGTCGAGGTAGGGAAGCACGAGCTTCTCACGAATGAAGCCCCACATGATGCGAGCCATCTCGTCACCGTCGAGCTCAACGACCGGGTTCTTTACCGGAATCTTCGCCATCTCGAGCCTCCCCTATGCCCGCCGGAACTCCCGGTCGTGCGTTACAGCGGAATGTTGCCGTGCTTCTTGGCCGGGAGTGTCTCGGCCTTCGTGCGCAGCATCTCTAGCGCGTGCGCGATCTTCGATCGCGTCTGACGCGGGTCGATCACGTCGTCGATGTAGCCCTTGGCGGCCGCGATGTACGGGTGCTCGTAGCGGCGCTTGTAGTCCTGCACGAGCTCGGCGCGGCGCGCCGTCTGGTCCTCGGCGGCCTGGATCTCGCGGCGGCCGATGATGTTCACGGCCTGGTCGCCGCCCATGACGGCGATCGCCGCGCCCGGCCAGGCGTAGTTCACGTCAGCACCGAGGTGCTTCGAGCCCATGGCGTCGTAGGCGCCACCAAAGCCCTTGCGGGTGATGACAGTGATCTTCGGGACGGTGGCCTCGGCGTACGCGTAGAGCAGCTTCGCGCCGTGGGTGATGATCCCGCCGTACTCCTGAGCGACACCGGGCAGATAGCCGGGGACGTCCACGAGGGTGACGACCGGGATGTTGAACGAGTCGCAGAATCGCACGAAGCGCGCAGCCTTGCGCGACGAGTCGATGTCGAGCACGCCACCGAGGTACATCGGCTGGTTCGCGACCACACCGATGGTGTGGCCGTCGATGCGACCGAGCGCGCAGACCATGTTCTGCGCGAACGCCTCGTGGACCTCGATGAAGTCGCCGTTGTCGACGAGTCGCTCGATCACGTCGCGGACGTCGTAGGGCAGCGTCTCTTCGGCGGGGACGATGCTCAGGATGTCGTCGAGCGAGCGGTACGGGTCGTCGTTGGTCTCGACGTACGGCGGGTCGTCCATGTTGTTGGACGGGATGAACGACAGCAGGCGCTTCACCTCGTCGATGCAGTCCTGCTCGCTCTCGGACGAGAAATGAGCGACGCCCGACTTGGCGGCGTGCGACTTGGCACCACCGAGCTCCTCGAAGGTCGTGCGCTCGCCAGTGACGCTGGCGATGACTTCCGGGCCCGTGATGTACATCTGCGAGGTGCCCTCGACCATGAAGATGAAGTCGGTGATCGCGGGTGAGTAGACGGCGCCACCGGCGCATGGGCCCATGATCACGCTGATCTGCGGGACGACACCCGAGGCGCGGACGTTGCGGATGAAGATCTCGCCGTAGCCAGCGAGGGCGTCGACGCCCTCCTGGATGCGGGCCCCACCGGAGTCGTTGAGGCCGACCACCGGAGCGCCGGTCTTCACGGCGAGGTCCATCGTCTTGGCGATCTTCTCGCCGACGACCTTCGACAGCGAGCCGCCGAAAAGCGTGAAGTCCTGTGCGTAGACGTAGACCGGGCGGCCATCGACACGGCCCCAGCCCGTCACCACGGCCTCGCCGTAGTCGCGCTCGACCGTGGACTCGTTCTCGGACCAATCGACGGCGAGTGCGTCGATCTCCTCGAACGTGCCGGGGTCTACGAGCATTGCGATGCGCTCGCGGGCGGTCATCTTGCCGCGCTCGTGCTGCGCATCGATGCGGTCCTGGCCGCCTCCAAGCGCTGCGCGCCGCTTCAGGTCAGCCAGGTATTCGAGTTGTTCGTCGAACGACATCCGTGCTCATTCCTCCCCCCGTGGCGGGGGCTTCAGGGTCGTGGCGGAGTATCCGCGTTCAGGGCGTGCAGCGCCAGTCTGCGGGGCGGCTCAGCAGCTCCGAGCCAGCCGAAGGTACTCGAAGCTAGCGCGGGCGGGGGATGTTCAGCTGGTCGCCAATCTGGATCGCCGCCAGCTGGGCCACGGTCTTGCCGTTGGCCGCCGCCAGATCCTCGACGCTGACGCCGAACTTGCCGGCGATATCGAACGAGTTATCGCCCTTCTGCACGGTGTAGACGGTGAGGATGCTTGGCGGGGTGGAGGCAGTCGCGGTCGCGGTGGCCACGCTCGTGGCGGTCGCGGTGGGCCGCGCGGTGGCCGAGGCCGTGGCGGTCGCACTCGGAGTGGCCGTGGTCGTTGGCGTTGTGGTTGCGAGGATAGTGGAGTTCGTCGGGATGACGATCTCCTGGCCGATCTTCAGCTCGGTCGGGCTGGTGAGGTTATTGCGCTTCATGATCGCCTCGACGCTCGAGCCGAAGCGCGTGGCGAGGGCGAGCAGGGTGTCGCCGGCTTCCATCTTGTAGGTCACGTCCCGGGTGGTCGGGGTGGGGCTCGCGCCGGCCGTGAGGCCGCTCGAGTTCACGATGGTCGGCTGGGGCGGCTGGGCGTACGGGGTCGCGGTGGTGATCGTCACCGGCGAGTTGGCGGGCACTGGTTGCGGGTCGCTGCCGTTGGAACACCCGAGCGCGAGCGCACAGATCGAGGCAGACACGAACAGGGAGGTGTGACGCACGACGCCCATGGCGACCTCGGTGCGCGGGCTCGACCCCGCGTGGTGTGCATAACTGTCGTCGCTGGGGAGCGGGCCGGCATGGTAGCCGCGTCCTCGAGTCCTGAACAACCTCAGCGCGCGGTGAGCGCGTCGAGCAAGGCGGTCGCGAGCGCGAGGAAGTGACCCAGGTCGGCCTCGGACGTGTTTGCGACGTCGTCCTGCTTCTGGTGGATGAACTGGTCGTCGCCGGAGTACAGCATCAGCGCCGGCACGCCGGCCTGGATGAAGGTCGCGTAGTCCGAGGATGCGCCCGGCCCGAGCGAGGCGACCTGTCGCAGGTTGAGCCCGTTGGCCTCCGGCAGCTTCGCGGCGCGAGCGGCTAGGTCGGCGTCACCGATTAGCGCCGGCTTCGTGATCTTGGCGACCATGTCGAAGTTCAGCATGAAGCCCGCATTCGGCACCTCGTTGTGCGCTTTCACGTACGCGCGCGAGCCCAGCAGGCCGACCTCCTCCGAGCCGAACGCGATCACGCAGACGCCGTCGATGTGGCGTGCTCGAGCGAGCTCGAGCAGCAGCGAGGTGCCGGATCCGTTGTCGTTTGCCCCCGGACCTGCGGTCACTGAGTCGTAGTGAGCGCCGAGGTATGCGGTGCATGGCGCATCGGACGGCTTGCCGACGACATTCTGCGACGTGCCCTGCAAGCGCTCGGTCTTTGTTGAGATCGTGACGTGGCGTCCTGATGAGGCGTAGCCCTGCAGCGCCGCGCGATCCTCGTTGGCCGCAGAGACGACGGGGATCGTGATGACGCCGCTGCCCAGGTCGCCTCGGAATGCACCGGCCTGGTTGTTCACGACGATCAGGCCAATGGCGCCAGCGTCCTGTGCGACACGCACCTTCTCTACGAATTGGGTCTCACCTCGATCGACGAGCACGACGGCGCCCCGCGCGGACACGCTGCCGTAGTCCCCGCTGCGTCCGAGGCCCGCCGCGACGAGTGGGCCGCTCGCGGTGCGATCGGGGCTGCCGGACATCGGCTCCGCGTCAACCTCAGCCCCGCCGTCAGGGGTGAGCTTCGCGGAGCCGCCGGTCGCCACGTCAACGCGGAATGACTCGATGGTCGCGCGGTAGCCCGCTTGATCGAGTTGGCTGCGGATGTACTCGGCCGCCTTGCGCTCACCCTCGAGCGTGGAGGGGCGGCTGCCGATCGTGCCGGCGAGCATCCGCAGGTGCGCCATGGCGCGGCTCGCCTCGGGCGTCGAGCGCGCGGCGACGGTCGGGGTGGCGCTGGTCGCGGACGGTGCAGTGCTCGCGGGAGTGGTGGGCGTCGGTGTTCCACTCGGCGCGTTGCCTCCACTGCAGGCAACGAGCAGCAGTGCGAGCGCGAGGCTGGTGAGGGTCGTGGTGCGGGCGGCCATTGCTCAGCCGTTCGTCGAGGGAGCGACAGCGCGATCGTAACGGGCAGGTGTTAGCGGTGTGTGAGGCCAGACCACCAGCGCCGCAGTCGCTGACTGAGCGTCGGCGAGCGGAGCTCCATCTCCCGGCCGCGCCAGTATTGCCTTGGCACCCCGGCCGTCGGGTTCCGACCCCCACCGAAGACCATGAGTGTGAACGTGGCGAGGAAGAGCACGACACCGGCGTACATCAGCCAGGGCCACGCGATCGAGATCAGCCCGCGGAAAAAGAACGAGCCGAGGATGATCAAGAACGAGAGCAGCATCAGCTGGGAGAGCGACTGACCGCCGATGGCGCGCATGAAGTCGCGCTGACGCGCCGATAGCTGCACGAGAACGTCATTGAAGGCCCGCTGACGTGTGCGCTTGCGGCGCTGTGCTGCGTCCGGGAATTGCTCGATGTTCGAGAGGATCTCGTTGATCTCTCGTTCGAGTCGGTCCCTGGGTTCGCCGTGATCCGGCATTTGCGCGCTCCGCACGGGGTTACGGTGGCGGTTGCCTCGTCAGTGTACGCCACCCACCTGCGCGCCTGCGCGCCTGTGCGGCGGAGGCGGCTCGACCTCGGGTTTTGAGGAGGTCGCTTAGCCGTGGTTCCGCCTTATACTCCCGCGGTCAATATCCGAAGTGTCTGAGCGAGGAGCTCTCATGCGTTGGTTCTCACTCACTGCCGCAGTCGTCGCCTTCGCGGCGCTGGTTGCCGCAGTCATCCCGCAGCCGGTCGCGGCCCAGACGAGCGCGCCGGCCTCCTTCTACGGGAAGGGCGCTCCGCTGGTCGCGGGTGACAAGGTCGCTGTGCTCATCGGTGGCGCCACGTGTGGCACCGCCACCGTGAACGGCAGCCTCGAGTGGGCCGTCTCAGTGGCGGCAGGGGCTGCATGCCTCCCGACGGAGGGCGCCACGGCGTCGATCACGGTGAACGGCAACGTCGCGACCGTCACGCCGACCCCGGTGTGGAAGGTCGGCGGCACGCCTCCGGACGTTGCCAACGGCTACAAGATCACGCTCGGTGGCACCTCGGCGAACCCGACGGCCACGCCGGCCGCTGGGAACACCTCGAACCTGATTTCGGGCTCGATTCCGAAGTCGGGCGGCTTCGGCATCGTCGCGGTGCTGCAGCAGGCCAAGATTGGTGACGTTGTGACGGCGACCGGCTGCCCGGCTGCCTCGATGTCGCTGTTCGCGACGGTCGGGGGCTCGTTCGTGACGTACGTGCCTGGCACCACCATCGCCGCCGTGAACGCGGCATTCCTGGCGCAGTTCCCGGACGGGGCCGTCCCAACCGGCACGGCGCTGATCGGCAAGTGCTAGCGGCCGCGATGCCGCGAGGTTGACCGAGGAAAGTGGGCCCGACTAACCTGTCTGGGCCCACTTTTCACGTCTGGAACCCACAGGAGCATCATCCGATGCCGGATACCTACGCCGCCGAACCCCGCACGACGCTGGGCAAGTCCGTTGCCCGCCTGCGCCGCGACGGCATCGTGCCCGCCAACATCTACGGTCGCGACATCGAGTCGACCGCCGTCCAGATCGCCACGCGCGACGCTGCTGCGCTGCTGCGCACGCACGGCATGAACACGCTGGTCAACCTCTCGGTGGCCGGCGAGTCCTCGCCGCGCTCGGTCGTGGTCCGCAGCACGCAGCGCCACCCGGTGAACCAGGCGCTGCAGCACGTCGACTTCTACCAGGTCGACCTGAACCGCACGATGCAGGCGCACCTGCCGATCGTCGTGACGGGCGAGGCGCCCGCGGTGAACACCTACAAGGGCGTGCTCATCCACGGTCTCGACAACGTGCTCGTCGAGGGACTGCCGGCGCAGATGCCGACCCACCTCGAGATCTCGGTTGATGGCCTGACGGAGCTCGAGTCGGAAATGAAGGTCTCCGACCTGCAGCTGCCGGCGGGTATGACCGTGCTCACCTCGGGCGACATCATGCTGGCTCGTGTCAGCGGTGGCCGCGCCGCGACCGAGGCTGCTGCGGTCCCCGAGGGCGAGCAGCCCGCCTAATCTTCGAACGTCCCGAATACATACGACGCGCCCGAGAGGGCGCGTTGTTGTGTGTGCCACGCATTCGCTGCTAGACGAAGGCGATGCGCTGGCGCTCGGCGAAGTCGGTGCGGAGCTGACCACACGCGGCAGCGATCTCGACGCCACGTTCGATGCGCACGGTCGCGTTGATGCCGGCCTCCTGCAGCGCGTGCTGGAAGGCGCGCACACGCTCGCGGGATGGCTTTCCAGCACATTGGGATCCTAAGCTTAGAATTCCACGTGGACAAGTTGTCGCG
>JADMIO012736370.1_pt1 | contig 61898 bp, 49 predicted proteins | sample 8958161 | NCBI WGS metagenome assembly JADMIO01 (sample SAMN16585339, study PRJNA669376) | soil metagenome | isolation source: Crop rotation soil | place: USA: Cullars Rotation, Alabama | collected 2011
CGCGACAACTTGTCCACGTGGAATTCTAAGCTTAGGATCCCAATGTGCTGGAAAGGTGTATTGCGCCTCGTGAATGACGATGTGCGCGTCGCTCAGGAACTGGATCATCTTCCGGTACGGCGTCACCAGCGCGTGGTCGCGCGTGATCTCTCTCGGATCACCCACAAACCCCTGCAGGAACTCATTGTCCGGCACCCACGCAATCCGCAGCGTGCCGATGTCGATTTTGTAGCCCACGGTCGCACCCGGATGCTGGCTGTACTCCCACGAGATCTTCGCCCCATCGATCGCGATCGGCGGCGTCGGCAGATGCCGGAACTCGAGGTTCGAGTTCATGTCCTCCATCTGCACCGGGAAATAATCCCGGTCGAGTTGCCCGCGAAAAACACTGCGCAGATCCTTCCCAAACAGTTCCGCTCCCCACACCGTGATCTCAAAGTCCGGCGCATAGGCCGGCACGAAAAACGGAAAGCCCTGGATGTGATCCCAATGGGTATGCGTGATGAACAGGTTGATCCTCCTCCTTTTTCCCCGCATCAACTCAGCGCCGAGTTCACGGATGCCGCTGCCCGCGTCGAAGATGAATTTCTGGTCCGCATACGTGACGCAGAAACAACTCGTATTCCCTCCGTGCCGGAGAAACTTGGCTCCCGGCGTCGGGGTCGAGCCGCGGCAACCCCAAAGGGAAAATCGGTTTCCCCATTCATCGAATTCAGGAACGTAGGCTTGAGTCACAGGTTTTTGTTCGGCAGCGGTTTGCGGTCCCGCAGCCGGCACCGAACCTCGCGATTGGAAAAAGTCATCGACCTTTTGCTGAAGCACCGCCGCTTCCACTGGTTTCACCAGGTAGTCGTGCACGCCCAGCATCGCCGCCTCCGCCTGGTCCGTCTTGAAGTCCTTCGCCGTGCACACGATCACCCCAATCCCCGCCGTTCGCGCATCCGCTCTCAGCGCTTTCAGCACCTCGATCCCGTGGAGCTTCGGCATCATGATATCCAGGATGATCAGGTCCGGCAGAGTCGACCTCGCAGCATGCAGACATTGCTCGCCATCCGCCGCCTCCTGCACCTCGTACCCAGCCGCCTCCAGCGCCTGCCTCATGCGAAACGCAATGAGGCGAACGTCTTCGCCGAGTAGAATACGGCCTTTAGGAGGGCTTGTGGAACTCATGCTTCCGCAACCACCCAAAGCAGAACCCCGCCCCCCATACCAGCCCCATCTCCCGTCCTCTTCGTCTTTTCTTCATCTCCGTCCCTTTTCCCTTCGCGCTTCGCCCGATTCTTCTCCCCGCTCAGATTTCCCTATCTATCCTTTGGTGTTTGGCGTTTGAAGTTTGAAGTTTGGTGTTTGGCGTTGAGCCCCGCGCAGTCGGCCTCCGCTGTCAGCCGCGCCCGCCCAATCATTCAATGAACACTGCTCCCCCCCCGTAAAAAAGTGCAGGACGCCCCGATCCACTCAGACCGGGACGCCCTGCAGCCCATGAAAGGCTCGGTTAAAAAGGTTGTTTGGGAGCTTTCTCGGAAATTCTTTAGCAAGTCGGGTTCCTGCGCCGTGATTTAGTTCGCGGCGAGTTTCTCAGCAGCGACCGCCGCCTTCTTGGAGGCAACCGCACCGGCGAAGCGCTCGGCGCCGCCGTGGGTGTAAGCGCGGCTGCTATCATAGCTGTACATCGCGATGTACTCGCTGGAAGAAACGCTGCTGGCCGGGATCGGCTTGGAAGTGTTCGTGCAGTCGAGGATCCACCACTGGCTGCCGTCGTTCCACATCACCCAGGCGTGGCTGATCTTGCTGGTCGAGCGGGCCTTGCCGATCACGTAGCGAACGTTCTTGTCGCCGAGCTGATCGATCAGCCAGAGGCTCTTGGCCTTGCAATCGCCGCTCTTGGTAGCAGCCGTAACCGAAGGAAGAGCAGCCAGGTAAGGCTCCGTGAAAGTGTAGCGGAAGCCGCGGCCGACCTTCATGAGTTCCTTGACCTTGTTGAGGTCCGCCTTGGAAGAAGAGACCGACCCGAGAACCTGCTTTACGGGCCGCATGTAGGCCTCGTAAGGAGTGGAGGAAGAGGGAGCGCCGAGATCGAGAGCGGCGGAAGCCGAAGAAGCGAGAGCGAGCAGAGCTATCGAAGCGAGGCTTTTGAAGGTAGAGGGTTTATTCATGGGATGTAATAGAATTACTATAATACCCATAGCTACCACCATGCCATGCCCCGTGGCCTCCTCTCTGTCCTAAGCGCCCATTGGCCGCTTAAGATACGTGTTAAATACCTAGATAAAAGCTACTTACGTCTGCGCTGTGCTAAATCTGCCGCTCTGTCCCCTCACCGGCTCCATCCCTCCATCTTCTCTCATCCCTGAGAATCCACCCGTGCCACCGTGCTCAACTTCTCATTCGTCCGCCCCTCGCTGCGCCCTCCGCGCCCGCCGCGGTGACCCCTCTACTGTGCTCAACATCTCAACCCTCGTCCCCTTCGCTGCTTCGCCCCTTAGCGGTTAAACCCACCTTCACTGTGCTCAACATCTCGTAGTCGCCCCCGAAAAGACCGCTAAAAGCCCACCCCATCCATGCGTCTCCACCTCATCCACCTCTGCTGGTTGATCGCATCCACCCTTCCAACCGTCGCCCAGGAACCATCCCCAGTGCCAAAGCCTCCTCCAGTCGATCAGGAAGACCGAGTCGCTACCGCTCGCGCTCGCACCGGAAAGACCGTCGCCGACCTGTGCGCTGCTGCCGGCGTCACCTATCCACCCCGCGACCTCTTCCTCCGCGGCTTCAAGACCGAGCGGGTCCTCGAAGCCTGGGCCCGCAACGACGACGGCCCGTTCCGCCTCGTTGCAAGCTGGCCGGTCCTCGCCGCCTCCGGCGGCCCCGGCCCCAAGCGCATCCAGGGCGATCGCCAGGTCCCAGAGGGCTGCTACACCGTCGCCGTCCGCAATCCCAAAAGCCGTTTTCACCTCTCCCTCGGGCTCAACTATCCCAACGCTTCCGACCGCATCCGATCCGATCGCGAGAGACCCGGCGACGACATCTACCTGCACGGCAACGCCGTGAGCATCGGATGCATGGCCATCGGCGACGAACGCGTCGAGGAACTCTACCTTCTCGCCACCGACGTACGCCGCCAGGACATCTCCGTCCACTTGTTCCCGGCTCGCATGCAAGGCGCGGAATGGGACGCCATGCGCAAGACTCATCCCCAGCACGCCAGCTTCTGGGCCGAACTCCAGCCCATCCACGACGCCTTCGAACGCACACGCCAGATTCCAGGCATCACCATCTCTCCGTCCGGCGCCTACCAGATGGCTCCGTAGCCACTAATAAACACCTCCCGCCCAACCATCCACCCGTTGTCCCTTGCTTAATCCCACGCCCTGTGGCTAGAGCGCGAGAACATGACGAACATCAATGCTGACCGGCGGATCGAAGGCGATTGGCATACAATCCCCATCCCGCCGAACGTGCACTGGGGCGACGGCTGCTACATCGAGTCCGCCCAGATGTTCCGTTTCATCAAGACCAAGGCCGACCGCGCCGTGGTCATGGGCGAACACGTCTCGTGTTACGCCGGCTGCTCCTTCTCCATCGGCCCGAAAGGCTCTTGTTCCATCGGCGACTTCACCCTGCTCAACGGCGCCATCATCATGGCCGAGGAACGCATCGAGATTGGCAGGTACTGCCTCATCTCATGGAATGTCGGCATCGCCGATAGCGACTTCCATCCCCTCGATGCTGCCTCCCGGCGCATCGATGCCATGGCCCTTGCACCCTTCCTCCCCAACCGTCCGCCGCGCCCGGAGATCAAGACGAAGCCGGTAATCATCGAGGACGATGTCTGGATCGGCATGGGCGCCGTCATCCTCAAGGGCGTGCGCATCGGCCAGGGCAGCGTCGTAGCAGCCGGCGCCGTGGTGACTCGAGATGTCCCTCCCAACACCGTCGTAGCCGGCAATCCCGCGGTTCCAGTGAAGGAACTCAAATGAACTGCGTCTGATGCCTTGATGACAAAGAAACGCATCGTCGTCATGGGCTTCATGGGCGGCATCCCGATTGCCGGGGTGGTGTGGCAGCACATTCACTACATCGTCGGCCTCCAACGCCTCGGCCACGAAGTCTACTACTGCGAAGACTCCGCTCGCCTCGCCTACAATCCGGAAACCTGGAGCTACGGCATGGATTGGTCGTACGCCCCAAAGATCCTCGATAAGCTCGCGCGCCGATTTGGCTTCGAGGGCCGCTGGGGATTCTGCGCCCGCTTCCTTCCGGACGAACCCACCGCGGGCCTCGGCAAAGGACGGATCCGCGAACTCATCAAGACCGCAGACCTGGCGCTCAACATCTGCGGCACGCAGGAGATTCACGAGGGACTTCACGGCGCCGCAAACCTGATCTACGTCGAAAGCGATCCCGGACTCGAGCAGGTGCGGCTCGATAACGGCGACGCGTCTCCCCGCGAATACCTCGATCGCCATCGCGCCCTCTTCACCTTCGGCGAGGACATCGGTTCGCAGCGCTTCCCTGTACCTCTCCACGGCTACCGCTGGCTCCCCACCCGCCAGCCCATCGTCACCGATTTCTGGAAAACGTCCTCTCCGCCGCCCGAGAGCGCCGTCTTCACCACCATCGCCAACTGGAACACCAGCGGCTTGAAGGACATCGAGTGGCGGGGCGAAAAATACCACTGGAGCAAGTCTCTCGAATTCCTCCGCTTCATCGACGCACCGCGCATCGCCGGCGAGCCCATCGAAATGGCCACGAACATCAAGGACGCTGAGACGCGCTCGCAAATGGAACAGAACGGCTGGCGCGTCATCGACGCCACGCCGATCAGCGACGATATCGACCGCTACGTGGAGTACATCCAGTCCTCCCGCGGCGAGTACACCGTCGCCAAGGATCAATACGTTCGCCTCCACACCGGCTGGTTCAGCGATCGCAGCGCATGCTACCTCGCCGCAGGGCGCCCCGTCATCACCCAAGAGACAGGATTCACCCGTCACTACGGCGGATCAAAAGGCCTCGTCGCCTTCACATCGCGGGAAGAAATCGCTGAAGCCGCCCGCGCCATTCGCTCCAACTACACCGCTCACTCCAAAGCCGCACACGAACTGGCCGTGGAATACTTCGAAGCCGAAAAAGTGTGCGCCTCCCTCCTCGATCGCGCTTGAAACGAGACGAGAAAATAGGCTTCCGGCCAGCGCTGCGAGCATGACAGAATCCGCGGCGCTATGAAAACGTTGCTTTCCCTGGTGCTTACCGCCTCACTCACTTCAATGGCCTTCGCAACAAAGGAAGGCTGGATTGATGACATGGAAAAAGCCAAGGCACAGGCCAAGGCGGAAAACAAAAAAATCCTCCTCGATTTCACCGGCTCGGATTGGTGCAGCTGGTGCCAGAAGCTCGACAAGGAAGTCTTCAGCCAGCAGGCGTGGAAGGATTACGCCGCCAAGCATCTCGTGCTCGTGGAGGTCGATTTTCCGCGGAGGTTCAAACTGCCGGAAGCGACGAAGAACCAGAACGACGCGCTGGCAAAGAAATTCTCCATTCAAGGCTATCCGACCATCATCATCACCAGCGCCAGTGGGACCAAAAAAGGCGAACTCGGTTATGTGGAGGGTGGCCCTGAAGCGTTCATCAAGGCGTTGAAGAAGGTGGACTGAGAATCGGCGCCTTGGCGCTGAACCTCTGTTTCTCTGTTCGGTTACTGCTGGTTCGCGGCCGTGAAGGTCGCGTACCCGCCGCCGGTGAAGAACCCGAACCCAGCGTTCTGCTTCTGGAGGATCGCACCGCGGATCTTCGTCACTGCACCCGTCACCGGGTGGATGAACGAACCACTGAAGCGGCCATTGGCGCTATTGACCTTGAGCGACAGGCCCTGGACGACCGGCTTGGAAAGCATCACCGTGTTGTCGATGCTGAGCGTGGCGGGCTGGACAACCGGAGCGGTAAGACCACCAGCTCCGAGGGCGATCGCGGTGTTGTTCGAAGTGGTCGCGACCTTCACAACGGTCTTGCCGGCGGTCGGAGCCACATAGCGGGAACCGACCGCTTCGATGTTCGTTGCGAAGGAAGCCGTGGTCCAAAGGAGGCTGCCATTCAAGTCGCTGGCGCTCGTGGAATGGAAAGCCAGGGTGCCAGTCAGCACGCCGCTGGTCACGAAGATCGGGAATTCACCGGTCGTGGTGAGAGGGCTGGTCGCGCTGAAGGCGCTGCCGTCAGCAAAGGTACCCGCAATCTTCGCCACACCGTTGCTGGCAACCGTCACCGTCGCAACTCCGTCGCCTTGGGGCACACCAGCCTGTTCGCCGGCGGGAAGGATGAGCGTGTACTTGCCGGCGAGTGCGCTCGAGGTCGTCGTGGCCGGCACCAGAGTGTCGAGGGCAAACTCGCTGTTGAAACCAGCACCGCTCAGGCTGCCCGAGATGTTGCCATCGGCAAAGTTGAGCGAGATCGTAACGCCGTTGACCGTAACGCGGGCGCTTCCAGCCGCATCGAACGCACCAGCGAAGCTGAACACCTGGCCGGCGCTCTTCAGCTTGCCGGTGATCGTTCCAGTCGAGGTCATGTTCACCTTCAGGTAACCGCTTTTGCTGCCCGTGAAGACACCGGCGTAGCGGCCAGCACCAGTCGAGAAAGCGTGCACCACGTAGCGAACGGTGCGGTTTGCGTCGTCGAGGACCGAACCATCCGCCTTGAGGCTGCGAGCGTGAATGGTGTTCGAACCAGCGATGAGGCCCGACACCGTAGCGGTCCAGTCGCTCGTGCCATTGGCATTCACCCACTCACCCGCACCCGAAGCATTCTCAACGCGAACCTGAACCGAAGCGGCAACCGGGTTGCCACTGATCGAACCGCTCACGGTCACCTGGTCGGCCTCCACGACACTGTTGTTCGCGGGGCTCGTGAAAGTCACACGCGGGCCAGAAGGAGGAGCCGAAATGATCACCCAATAGTGGGTCCAGTCGCTGCCGGGGACGTTTGCATAACCAACACCAACGGAAGTCTGCGGGCGATAGGTATCGTTCCGGCCGAGAAGATGCTCAGCGTGCGCGGAAGAATCCATCAAGCTGCTCCAGGTTTCCCCAGCGCTGCTGCGACCGGCGCTCGCCGACTCAACGTTGTTGCCCGAGGCCGGGTAATTGGCGGGAAGCTGGTAACCGGCCTTGCGAACCAGGGAGTTCGGGGTTTCGCCGTCGGGGGTGGTGTGATCGAAGTAACCACGCTTGCCCATGTCCAGAGCTTTGGCCCGGGCGACTTCGCAAAGGATCGGGTCGAGCGTCACGAAAGCGCGCTGCTGGCCGCCATCGTTCTTCATGAGGTTGAAGATCGCCTGTTCCTGCGCGTTGACTGCACCGTTGGCCGAGGCACCGAGACCAATCACAGAAAGGGCGAGGGCGAGGCCTGCCTTGAGGATATTGGTCGTAAAAGAGTTTTTCATGGTTATGGCACCTATAAAGCTGCCGCCATGCCAAGCCGGCGAGTGCTACCCTCCCAACAGAGTAAAATCTTTCTCCTCCGCGTCTGCCATCCCCGTAAATCCTTCGATTTGAGACAGCAACCAAAATGCCCATCCAGGAGGGCTTTCGGGATTATTTTTTCGGACCTCGTTTCGAGGACAGAATTCTTCTCAATAAACGTCCCGCTTGTAGCGCTTCGATTTCTTGAGTTCTTCCACGTAAACTGTTGCCTCCTCGGTAGTTTTGCCGCCTTGCTTCGATACGATCTCGTGAAGGGCCTTGTCCACGTCGGCAGCCATGCGGGTCTTATCACCGCAAACGAAGAAATCCGCGCCGTCCTGAAGCCATTTCCAGACTTCGGCAGCGTTTTCGAGGAGCTTGTGCTGCACGTACACCTTCTCAGCCTGGTCTTGCGACCATGCGCAAGTCATTGTCAACTTGCCACCTGCGACGTGTTTCTCGAACTCATCTTTATAGAAGTAGTCACCCGAACTCTTTTGCTCCCCGAAGAATAACCAGTTTCGGCCCGGCGCCCCACTCACCACACGGTCTGCGACAAACGCCCTGAAAGGGGCAATTCCCGTCCCGGGTCCCACCATGATGATAGGCGTATTGGGATCTTGCGGCAGAGAGAAGTGTTTCTGCTGGTTTTGCATATAGATGCCAGCCGTCTTTCCCTCTCCCCAGCGGTCGGCCATGAAAGTGGAAGCCACACCCTTTCGCGCCCTGCCGCGGATGTCATAACGGACAGTCGCAACAGTGAGATGAACCTGCCCGGGGTGCGCGGAAAGCGCGCTGGCAATCGAGTATAGCCGGGGCGGCATACGCCTCAGGAGTTTTACGAACTCTTCCGGCGCAAACTTAACCTGCGGAAACTCGGTTAGGATGTCGACGTAGTCGTGCGCTTCGTCTTTGCCGCTCACGTAGGCCTTGAGCTTCTCTGCGTTCTCAGGGGCCACCAGCGGAGCCAGGTCGCTTGCCCCCTTGGCAATGCAAGCTTCGACAAACTTCCTGTCCGCAAAGGTGATCGCGTAGTCGTTGATCAGCGCCTGAAGCAGCGGTTTCGGCTGACCGTCTTTTCCGGGCACAGGATCGTCCGCCCCGGCCCCAAGCGCCTTCAGGAGCTGCGCCGCAAGGTCCGGGCAATTGGACGCCAAAAGCCCCAGCGCATCGCCGGGAAGGTAATTCAATCCAGAGCCCTCCAGGGAAATCTCATGATGCCGGGTCTCTTTTTTCGAGCCGGGACCGTTGAGTTTCACGTTGGTAACGTGCAGGGCCGGAAATGGGTTCTTCAGCGAGTAGACCGAGGCAGTAGCGGTAGACATGATAATACCCACAGTAGTGAACGAGCCCTGTGGATCACACAAGTGCCGTTGCCTCGAAATTCGATGCCTCAATCCCACATCGCGATGAGCGCATCCTACATCGACACTCCGCGCGGGGGTCTGTAAGGATTTGAATTGTGCCCCGCGCTCGAACCCAGACCAAACACATCCGGTCGCTGACTTACGCGCCCGGAGACCAATGCTTGGAAGCGTTCTATTCCGTCTTGCGGGCGGGCCATGTGAAAGCGGGGCCGGAACACCATTTCGAACGGGATAGCTACCCAGGGCATGAGATCATCCTTTGTCTCGCTGGAAAAGGACACGCTCGGCTCGGCGGCCGCCAGTACGAGATCAAGCCCGGCGCCGCCGTTTGGGTCAATGGGCATCACCCCCACGCCTATTGGGCCGACCCGGACGATCCTTGGGAAGTTTACTGGCTGCTCTTCGATGGGCCACGGCTGGAGAATGTTTGGAAGATGTTCATGGACGGTGGCGGGCCCGTCGTACACGGATGCGATGCAACCCAAAAAAAACTCCTCTTCCATCGCATCTTCGAGTTGATGGAAGACCCCCAACCGAGTCTGGCGCTTCACGTGCATGCAGAGATGGCGCGGCTCATCGCCCTCCTGTTCTTTCCCCTCCGGAGTGCCGAGCCGAACGAAGATCCAAAGCACATCCCCGAACCTCTTCGGCGTGCGGTGGAACGCATGCGCATCTATCACCACCTGCCTTTGCGCATCTCCGAGTTAAGTTCCATCGCAGGCATGAGCCCGAGCCACTTCATCCGCACGTTCAAAAAAGTGATGGGCAAGAGTCCCATTGATTGGGTGCGCCACGAACGTGTTCACCACGCGCAACGTCGCCTCGCGGAAACCGAGGATTCCATGAAGCAGATCGCTCGGCAGGTCGGCTACAACGACCAGTTTTACTTCAGCCGCGACTTCAAGCGCCTGGTAGGAGTCACTCCCACCGACTATCGGAATCGCGAACGCTTGAAGCGCTGAAGTTATCCCGGTGCACGGAAATCACGCACTTGCACTCACGCGCAGTCTGAGCAGCCTGCGGCGCCATGTCATCCAAGCTCGACGCGCTTCGCCAGGCCCTTGCCGTTTCCCCGGATAATCCGCCGCTGCTCCTCCTCTTCGCACAGGCCGCTTTGGACGAGTGGTCGCTCGACGACGCGCGCGTGGCTTTCGAGAAGGTGGCGCACCTCGATCCGAACAACGCCGACGCCAGGGTCGGCATTGCCCGTGTCCTGCACCTTAGCGGCAAAACATCCGAGGCCGCTGTGCGCCTGGAAGGGTTGCTCGCTAGCCACCCTCAGCATGCTGGCGCTTACGCGCTCCTCGCCCGGCTCGAGGCCATCGATGGCCTGTTGGATTCGGCACGCAAGCACTACGAAACCGCATTGCGGTTGGACCCGAACGTCAAGGACCCTTCGCTGGAGCACGACCTCTACCCCGGGGGCTCGACACCGGAGCCCGAGAAACCAAGGAAGGTGCCTGTGGGAGGCGGAGGAAGGCCGGTCGAAGAAAACGACGACTTCTCCACCGAACAGGAAGAGTCCCCCGATCCCCAAGTCGAAAAGCCCAAGCTCACTTTCACGGATGTCGGCGGCATGGAGGACGTGAAGGAAGAGATCCGGATGAAGATCATCCATCCACTCTCGAATCCTGATTTGTTCAAGGCTTACGGCAAGAAGATCGGGGGCGGCGTTCTGCTGTATGGACCACCTGGCTGCGGAAAGACGCTGCTCGCACGCGCCACGGCGGGCGAGATCAAGGCGAGCTTTCTTTCCGTCGGCATCCACCAGATACTCGACATGTGGCTGGGCAATTCGGAGAAGCAATTACACGAGCTTTTCGAGACGGCGCGCCGGAATGCACCTGCCATTCTCTTTTTCGATGAAGTCGATGCTCTTGCGGCGGACCGGAATGACCTCAAGCGAAGCGCCGGAAGGACGCTCATCAATCAGTTCCTGGCAGAGATGGATGGGAACGTGGGCGACAACGATGGTCTCCTGATCCTCGGAGCCACGAATGCCCCGTGGCACCTGGATCCTGCCTTCCGGAGGCCCGGCCGCTTCGATCGCATCCTCTTTGTGCCTCCTCCCGATGAAGAGGCCAGGCGTTCCGTCATCGACGTGCTTTCCAAGGGCAAACCTTCCTCCAACCTCGATACCGCCAAACTCGCGAGCAAGACCAAGGATTTTTCGGGCGCTGATTTGAAATCGGTGTTCGACCTCACGGTCGAGCGTTTGATGGCTCGCGCGATGAAAGAAGGACGTGTGGTGCCCATTGGAACTAGCGACCTTCTGGAGAGCGCGAAACTCGTGAAGCCAAGCACGCGCGCATGGTTCGAGAGCGCCCGGAACTACGCGCTCTATGCCAACCAGGGCGGCTTCTACGATGAAGTGCTCGAATATTTGGGAATCAAGCGATGATCGCCGATAGCGAATTTTCGCCGCACGTTCGCCTGGGAATCCAGTGCCGGGAATTGAAGCGCTTCGCGGAAGCGGAGCGTCACTTCAAGGATGCGCTCGCGCAAAACCCGCACGACGACCTCGCTCTGCATCTGCTCGCATCAGCAGTAATGGCACAGGACGGACGCGAGCAGGAAGCGCTCGAGATTGTAAACCGGGCGATCGCTGCAGACCCGAACGATTCGAATCACCACGCGCTGCGTGCCTTCATCCTGAACAACCTCGATCGTCATACGGAGGCGCTCGATTCAGCAAACACCGCGCGTGGTCTCGATCCGTACTCCGTTTACGCCCTCACCGCGAGGGCACAGGCGTACCTGATGCTCAAAGATTGGAAGGATGCGGAGAACGCAGCGCGCGAGGCATTGGCTCTGGATCCCGATGACTCCAACGCAGCGAACTTCCTCGCCCAAGCGCTACGCATGCAAGGCCGGCACGCGGAGAACGACGCGCAGATCCGAGGATTGCTCGAGCGCGATCCGGACGACCCGATCACCCACATGAACGCGGGATGGTCGGCGCTTCACCGCGGCGACCACCGCTCTGCCGAAGTTCATTTTCGCGAGGCGCTGCGTCTCGATCCCGAGTGCGACTACGCCCGGGAAGGCCTGCTCACCAGCTTCCGCGCCCGTTCCCCGCTGTATCGAGGTTACCTCAACTACTGCCTGTGGATGGCGCGGATGAAGGAAAAGAACCAGTGGATCACCGTCGTTGCCATTTATGTCGGCTATCGCATCGTCCGAGGTCTTGCGCAGATGGTCTCCCCAATGCTCGCAATGGGGATCGGTGTTTTGTATTTCCTTTTGGTCCTCTGGGGATTCGTCGCGAATGCGTTTGGAAATTTTATTCTGCTGTTTGATCGCTTCGCTCGCTACGCGCTCAGGCCGCGTCAAAAAGCGGAGGCTATCGCTGTAGGAGGAGGTGTCGCTACCGGCTTGGTACTCCTGCCGGTCGGCATGCTGCTCGAGTGGCCTTCACTGCTCGTCGCCGGAGGGGCGCTCATTGCTGCGGCGCTGCCTGGCTCGATGACGATCACCAATCGATCGATTCCGGGCGCGGTGCTCTTTGGGTCGATTTCGTGTGCCATCCTGATCTCCGCCGCGGTTGCCGAGTTTGCACTCCTATCAGGCAACAAGGCGCTGTTCGACCAAGCCCTTGGCTTCCTCCTGATGTCCGCGGTGGGAGCGGCACTTTCCACCTGGCTCAGCGGGATTTCGTACCTTCGGCGGTAAATTTTCCCGAACTGGCGCCCATGGCGGCCTTCGCCTTTCGAAGAGCACGCACCACTGCGTCGTTGAGTGCCTGCAGTTGGAACGGCTTGGACAGCATTTGGACGAATCCCATGGCCCGGGCGTCATCCGGCGTGATCTGCCCGCCATAGCCGGAATACAGGATGATAGGGATGTCCGCGCGCAATTCCCACATCTTGCGCGCAAGCGCGACGCCATCGCGGCCGGGCATTGAAAAGTCGGTAATCACCACCGTGTATTTTTCCGGTTCGGCGGTGAACGCATCGAGCGCGGATTGAGAGCCGAGATGGGTCTCCACGCTATACCCGAGCTTTTGAAGCATCGCTTTCGCCACCTTCATCACCGCCTCCTCGTCATCGACGACGAGAATTAACTGCCCCCCGCCTGGTCGCAGCCGAAGTGTGCGCGGTGTCGGCGGCTCAAAGCTGGCATCGGAAACGGGCAGATACACCCGGAATGTGGTCCCTGCTCCGAGGGCGCTGTCCACATCGATGATACCCTCGTGCTGCTGGACGATTCCATGCACGACAGCCAGCCCCAGACCGGTGCCCTTTCCCACGTCCTTTGTAGTAAAGAAGGGATCGAAAATCTTCTTCATCGTGGGTTCATCCATGCCGTGGCCGTTGTCCTGAACGGCGATGCGGAGGTACTTGACCGGCCGCGCGGACGGATGCGCCCGAACGAATTCGCTGTCCGCGAGAAACTCATCGGCACTGATGACGATACGGCCACCCGAACTCGCCACGGCCTGGGCGGCGTTTGAGCCGAGGTTCATCAGGATGCGCTGGATCTGAGGCGTATCGGCGAGGACGGGAGGAAGCGATTCGGGAACATCCACGCGAATCTCGACCGTCGCTGGAATGCCGGTACGCAGGAGACGCAGCGATTCGTGCAAGGCAGGGCCAAGATCGACGACACGGCGCTCCGCGGGGCGCTGCCTGCTGAAGGTCAGGATCTGACTGACGAGTTCCCGCGCGCGGGCTCCGGCGCTCAGGATATCGAGCGCGATCTGTTGATTCTCCGGCTGCGTCACCAAGTCGGTCCGCAGCAAATCCGCCCCGCCAATGACACTCGTGAGCAAATTGTTGAAATCGTGCGCAATGCCGCCAGCCAGCCGACCGATCGCCTCCATCTTTTGGGACTGCTGGAGTTGAGCCTCCAACCGCGCCCGTTCCTCCTGCTCGCGAAGCTTCTCCGCGGCTCGCGCCAGGCGTTCCCGATGCATGCGCCAGGCCACTCCACCGGCCACGAGGATGAACAGACCTGCTCCAAATCCGCGAAACCACGCCGTCTGCCAAAATGCGGGCTGCACCAACAGCGCTATGGAGGTGGGCGGTTCGACAAAACGGCCATCCGCACCCATCGCGCGCAGGAAGAAGCGATACGAACCCGGCTGAAGATCGTGAAACCGCACCAACCGCTCATTTCCGGCGTCGTGCCAATTGCCATCGCGACCCTCGAGGCGGTACTGAAAATGCACGTAATCAGGCCTGCTGAGTGTTGGGTGCGCGCAACGAATCGCCAACTGCCGCATGCCTGGTGCAATTCGAACTTCATCAGGCGCGGCGGCACCGATTGGAACCGGGACACCGTCGGCATAAAGCTCCTCGATGACCGCCGGCGGCTCGTAGGCTGCTTTGACGATTTCACCGGTATCAACCGACACGGCACCCTTGTGCGTGGCGAACCAAATCCGCCCGTTGGCGGAGCGGCACCCCGCGGGCTGGTAGCCGCGCCGGCACGCGTCGGAAGGAAGTCCGTCGGCTCGATTGAATACCTGCATCTCGAGTTGGGCAGAGCGACCGGAGGCCACATCTTCGAAGGAAGACCGTTTCACACGCACGAGTCCCCTTTCGCCGCTGATCCAAAGATCCTGGCCATCTTCGACGAAGGCACCCACGGACAGGAAAGGCATGCCTTGATCGGTTCCAAACAAAAAGCCTGCGCCGCTCTTCACGCGCAGGAGGCCCTGTGACTCAGTTCCCACCCACAACACACCATCGCGATCTCCATGCAGGGAGATCAAATTCACGCCCTTTGGAATACCCGGTAGCGTGGCGAGTTCCACTGCCGCGGCAGTCGCGCGAGCAAGACCTTCCTTCCCTGCAAACCAGAGCGTGCCCTGCGCGTCTTCCGCGACGGCTCGCACGTCGTGGATGGGCGCTTCGCCGGATGCGGGAAAGCGTTCGCTCCGCTCGCCGGTGCGGACGATCAAGCCGTCCTCGCACCCAATCCAAAGCCGCCCCCTGGAATCCTCGAACAGGGACCGCACACGCTGGGTACCGAGCGGCTCGCAAGGCACAGCCGAAGCGCTCTCGCCGTCAATCCGGTACAAGCCTTTGTTGGCAACGGCAGCGAGCACTTTTCCATCGCGCAATCGAAGAATGGAAGTCACGCGCGACAAGGCTCCGAGCGCCCCGTCGGCACTCGTTACGAGCACGGGCACCCGTCCCGTGCGCACGAGACGGAGTCCACTCCCTTCCGTGCCAACGTACACGTCCCCAGTCGCACCTTCGCACACCGAATTGACAATGGTGCCGGCCAGTCCGCCCATCTGCCCAAGCCAAACGGAAATCGCTCGCGGCTTGAATCGCGCGAGCCCGGCGCCTGCGGTTCCAACGAGAATATTGCCTTCGCGATCCTCGACGATGGAGGTGATCCGCGGCTCAAGGCCATCCGCCATCGCCCCTACGGAGACCACGCGCCCATCGCGCATCCACACTCTCAATCCGGAATTGGTGCCACCCACCCACAAGTTCCCGCGAGAATCGTCGAGGATCTCGACGGAGTCGCCGCGAAAATCCTCCGGCCGCTCACGCGGAATACTTGCGCCCGTATCCGGAAGTTTGCGCAATTCCCGTTCGGTGGCCACCCAGATTCCGCCGTTGCGAGCGGGCGCGGATCCGCGAATCGGAGAGCGTGGCTTCACAACGAATTTCCACGCTTCGCCTTCCCGTACCCAAGCGTGGCTCGGGCTGGTGAGCCAAAGCTTGCCGGCGCCATCCGCGATGATTTTGAGCGGAGGCACGTAGTCTTCCGGCAACGGCGGCGGTGGCATCTCCACGAATTTCGTGCCGGTAGCTTCGATGATCTTGTTTTCGCCACTGATGAGAAGCCGCCCCTGCCATTCCGCAAATGCAGTGGCCACAAGACCAGGCCAGCCTGCTGCCTGTGCATGTTCGGTCCACACCGAACCTGAGCAACTGAAGAGACGGCCTTCGAGCGATGAAAACCAAAGCCGCCCCGCAGCATCGGCATAAGCATGGCTGATTTGCGGAGAGACAGGCAAGTTTGGCGTATTTCTGCCCGAAAAACTGACTGCGCGAACGCCATCGAACCGAACAATTCCGTCGTACGCTGCCAGCCAGACGAATCCATCACGGCTTTGGGCGATCGCCCGCACATGGGTGGGAAGCAGGCCGTCTGCGGACTCCCAAACACGAAGCAGGAAATCGTTCTCGACGCCCTGTGATTTGCGCTCGCCGTCGAGCGGCCCTTGCGCCCACGCGCATGCGCCGGCGACCACAAGGGAAAAAATGCGGAGGGCGTGTTGGGAAAGACTCAATGGTGCGGCGGCGTGCCTACCTGTTGCATCCGTCCGTGGCAAAACATTCAATGCACGATTTCGAGCGCCTCCGCGCAGCGAGTCGGGGCTGGTTCACTTATGGATATTTGGAGAGTTTCCTAACGACTGCGGGCTCCTGACCGTCCTGCCATCATGACGAACACCTTCCTCCGTGTCCTTCCATTCGTCGCCTGCATGGCATGGCTGCCGTGCACGAGCATTGCCCTCATCATGACCGGCAAGGGAAACGATCCCGTTAATGATGCGGGCTGGCCAGCGGGCGCGCTTGCCGTGGCGAATCTCAAGTCGCGGATCGGCTGGTGGGAGGGACCTCCGTTTGGCGGAGGCAACTGGAATTTCCAATACCGCGGCGACACTGCCTCCTTCACCGAAGCGCTCGCTGCATTCGCTGCCATTCGCACACCCGTGCTGGAACTCGTCATCCACGACGACTCAGGCGAGAGCCCCTTCCTGAAAGACGAGGCCAAGGCAGATGCCGACACGCAATACGACTGGAGTTTTTCGGTCTGGGTGCCGGCGAACTGGCATCGCCTCTACAACAACCCGAAAAGCTTCTTTGGCGCGGACCAGCCGCAGTTCCGCCAGCCGGTGGATCCGCCACGCCTCGATCTTCATCTGCGTGCCGGCGGCGTCGATTTTTCGAAGATCAAGATTCCCCCGAACATCCGCGTGAAAGACGAACGCGCCTCGGCAGTGGGTTTGAAAGTGGAGGGAGGCGCCATGGTGCGCGCGGAGTTCTTCGACATGGCGACGGGCAAGCCGATCTCCGGTGCGCACCTCATCGTCGCGCGGCTGCCGGAGGGCAAGGCCAACAAGGCTGATGCTTACGACACGATCGCCGACACAGTGAGCGATGCCGATGGCCGGGCTCTCGCGGAAAAAATCTCCGCCGGAAATGTCCGAATATCCGTCACTGCTGCGGGCTATGCACCACGCCTGCTCGGCTACGACCAGCTTGGCGAGCGCAGTTTTCGAACCTATTCCGTCTCGCTCGCAAAGGCCTCGAGCCAGAGCGGTATCGTCGTCGATGCCGACGGAAAGCCGGTCAAAGGCGTGCAAGTCCGCGCGGACTCCCTCATCGCGCTCGATGGCCGGGGCTACCCGCCGCCAGATTCGCCGAACCCGCGCTCCACGCTGACCGACGAGACCGGCCGTTTCACTCTCGCCGGGCTGCCGGCCGGCCACGCGACTCTCAACGCCCGCGCCGATGGATACTACTTCGGCGACATCTTCACCCTCCACGAAATCCCCGCACCCGCGGAAATCCGGCTGAAGGTCAGCCGTGCCTGCAAGGTCCACGTGGCGGTCACGGACAAAGCCGGAAAGCCGCTTTCGACCTTTGAGAACGCGACGGTCATGGTCGAAATCCATCCCAAGGATGGTGCCGGCATCGGAAAATGGAGTGGCAGCGGCAACGTCGCGCCCGACGGCACCATCGACTTCACTGGCATGCCCGCAGGGGAATATCGCCTCACCACGCGGCCGAATCCCGGTTCGACGGCGCGCGACTATGCATCCGAAAAACTCGTGACGCTCACCCCTGGCGCGAATGTGACGGTGACGATGGCCTATCGTTAAACGAGAGCCGGCGGTCAGACCGGCAGCAGCACCAGCTCGGAATAAAGATGGTCGATCTGCTCCGCTCGCAGTGTCGCTGACTTGAAGACAGGCGATTGCGCGAGGCCGCTTTCGCGGGACCACGCGGGCTCCGCGCCGCGCAGCCACCGCGCATCGATCATGACCAACGTCGCCCGAGCAGCCAGCATGAGCCTCCATCGAATACTCTCGATAGCCTCGACGAAGAGTTCCCAATCCGTGGCGCCATGCACTCGCGCAAAGAAGCGGCGGCGCCCTTTGGTGCGGGAGAAAGTCACGAGGCATTGCCGATCGCCGCGATGCACCAGCAGGTGGCGGCAAACAACACCGCGGTGCGCCTCAAAGACCTCTCGCGCCGCTCCCGTCGCGAGCGTAGCGATCTCCTTCTCTTCGCTGGTGACCCGGAAACGCAAGGCGCCGGGAGAAGGCACCGGCAGAAGGATTCGCAGCTTCGACTCGAGATCTTCAAACCCGAACCGCTTGTACAATGAGTGGATCGAAGGCAGCGGCGTGAGGCACGTGAGGGTACGATGCTCGATACCAGCCACGGCTTGAAAGAGCCTGATGGAATGGTTGCGATACTCCGGAAGCGTGATCCAGCTCGTGAGATTCGCGAAGCGTTCCGGACGTCCGTCAATTGTTCGTTCACAGGGGATCGCACCAAAAAATCCGACTACCTTCCCACCATCGCGGAGTATGAATCCCCGCAGGTCATCATCGCAAGGCCATGGCGGAATAAACAGAGTGCGCCAATGAGTGCGCGTAATCGCCGGATTCTCAAAATGATCGAGCAACGGCAGTACGGACTCGCAGTCAGCAGCCGTGGCGCGCTCAACCCGGATCATCGCACACCCTTCTCCGCGAGCGCAGCCTCGGCCGCTGGAATCGACACGAGATTCACCATCACCTCCGGCTCGAATTGCACTCCGAAATGCTGCTCCAGCGAGAGAACGAAATTCAAATGGGCCACCGAATCCCAAGCGGGTTGTGTCTCCATCGTTGTCGTCGCATTGACCTGTCCGGCAGGCAGCCCAAGCGTATCGGCAAGGATTTGGATGATTGTTTCTCTCATCGGAGCGAAACCAAGTTCAAGTTCCGGAGTCTGTCAGATCGTTTGCCGTACACACGATCACGCATAGCGAATCGGGACTGTGCGTAAAGCCGCGGACATCAATCGGTGATCGCGGACGAGAGTTGCCGACGAGCGGAGCGGAGGCTCATACTTGCGACATGAACCCCTCCGCTCCCTTCCATGTTTCCCGGCGCCGGTTCCTGCAAACCTCCGCCGCCACGCTTGCTGTCTCCACACTTGGCGCGGATGCACTCGATGTCACCGAGAAGCAGCGCCGTGTCGCGCTAATCGGCGCAGGATGGTACGGCAAAAGCGACCTCTGGCGGCTGGTGCAGGTGGCCAACGTTGAGATCATCGGCCTCTGCGACCCCGATAAGAACATGCTTTCGGAAGCAGTCGAAATTGCCAAACAGCGGCAGCGCTCAAAAAAGGCGCCTCCTACTTTCAGCGACTATCGCGAGTTGCTGAAGGAGAAGCCCGACCTCGTCCTCATCGGCTCGCCCGACCATTGGCATGCACTGCATTGCATCGCAGCCGTGGAAGCCGGAGCCGACGTCTATTGCCAGAAACCAATCAGCGTCGATGTGCGCGAGGGTGAAGCGATGCTCGATGCCGCGCGCCGCACGGGGCGGGTTGTGCAGATCGGCACCCAACGCAAGAGCACGCCCCACCTCATCGAGGCAAAGAAGCAAATTGTCGATGCGGGGCGCCTCGGCAAGATCGGCCACGTGGAAATGTGCTGTTACTTCCACATGCGCGCGAACGGCAACCCTCCGCAGGAGCCTGTTCCGGCTTTTCTCGACTACGAAATGTGGACGGGCCCCGCGCCGCTACGGCCCTACGATGGCCTTCCACACAAACGCTGGTGGCGCACCTTCACGGAGTACGGGAACGGAATCGTCGGCGACATGTGCGTGCACATGTTTGATACCGCGCGCTGGATGCTGGGTCTCGGCTGGCCCAAGCGAGTTTCCTCCTCGGGCGGCATCTATGTTCAGAAGGACGGCAAGTCCAATATCAGCGACACGCAAAGCGCCGTCTTCGAATACGACAACTTCAACTGCAACTGGCAGCACCGGACGTGGGGCACACCGCCCGACCCCGACTACCCGTGGGCCGTCTTCATTTATGGCGAGAAAGGCACCCTCAAGGCCAGCACCATGCGCGCGGACTTCGTTCCATTGGGCAAGGACGACAAGCCCGCTCATTTCGAGTGCGTGTTCGAGCGCGAGAAGTTCCCGGAAGACGTCAACGAAAAGGACAACGAACTCAACGCTGCGCCAGCCACGCGCGGCCACATGCTCAATTGGCTCGCCGCCGTCGAAAAGCGCGGCAGACCAATTGCCGACATCGAGGAAGGTCACATTTCCACGGCGAGTTGCATCCTGGCGAACCTCGCCATGAAAGCCGGACGTCCATTGGCATTCGATCCAATAACCAGGGTTGTTACCGGCGACCCCGAAGGTACGAAACTTCTCCGACGCGAATACCGCGCGCCTTGGAAGCATCCGGGCGCGGCGTAGGCTCTTTGCAGTCGCGCGGCACGAGCCTTCCATATTGCTTCATGCAACGAAGCCCTCTGCGGATGGTCGCAGTGTTTGCCATGGCGGCAAAGGGCTTCGCGCAAGCGGCGGAACCGGCCGTGGAAATCTCGTTCACGGCGGAAGCTCCGCCCGAGTTGCGCGAAGTTGCAACGCGGTGGACCGAGCGCGCGAAGAAAGCCGTCGCCGCATATTATGGAGAGTTCACCGTCGATCGGTTGCGGATCAGGATCAGGCCGAAGGCGGGCAGGCGCGCCTCGAACGGCACGGCATTCGGATGGAGAGGGCCGCTGATCACGGTCTCGCTGGGACGCGATGCGACCGACAACGATCTCGCCAACGACTGGCTGTTGACCCATGAGATGCTCCATCTCGGTTTTCCGTCGCTGCCGGAGCGGCACCATTGGCTGGAGGAAGGAATCTCAACCTACGTGGAACCGATTGCACGGGCGCGAGCGAAGCAGATGACTCCCGAGCGCGCCTGGCAGGATCTCGTTGAAGGCTTGCCGCAGGGACAACCAGAGTCCGGCGACCGAGGCCTCGACAACACGCACACGTGGGGTCGCACGTATTGGGGCGGGGCACTCTTTTGCCTGCGTGCGGATGTCGAGATTCGAAAACGCACGAAGAACATCAAAGGGCTGGAACACGCGCTACGCGGCATTCGCGCCGCCGGTGGAACCATCGAAGTCGATTGGCCAATCGAGCGTGCCATCTCAATCGGCGACCAGAGCACTGGGGTGCCTGTGCTTCGGGAGCTATACGACGAGATGAAAGACTCTCCAGTCGCGGTGCCACTCGATGACTTGTGGCGCCAGCTTGGCATCAGGATGAGCAAAGGAGTGATCAGCTTTGACGACACAGCGCCGCTTGCACAGATCCGGCACGCGATCACACAGCCTTGAGTTTGCGCTACCTGATCGAAATGTGTTCCGGAGGAACGACGGCGACTGACAGCACATCCAGACGCCACGCATTCTCTCCTTCCACGGCAAATCGGTGCCGCGGATAGAAATCCGACACGAGAGAGTTCTTCGCCGTTGAGAAATACTCGCCCAGGACGGAACGCCCTCCCTGCTCTCGAATGAGCGCAATGAGCCGCGCGAGCAACGCTGTCTCCGCTCCGCGCCCAATGACACGGCAGCTCAACAACAAGCTGTCGATACGCCACATTCCGCCCGGCTCGGGAACGGCGATAGCAGTGCCGACCAGCCCATGGTCGCCAAACTTGTCCGCAAGCCGCAACCATAGCGCGATGGCTCCTGAATCGATCAATGCCCGAACATCGGCGGCGCTGTGCCGCCGCGTCGTGAGGTTGAATTGATTCGTCTTCGCCAGAAGTTGCGCAACGCGCGGAAGTGTATCTGCATCGACGATTCCGATCGATGCCACGAGTTCGAGCGAACGCAGGAATTCCTCCGGGGAAGCCGCCACCCGCGCAGCCTGCGCGCGCTCGCCCTGCTGCCGGTACGTTGCATGGCGTGCGCCGTCTTCAGCGCTGAGCGTCAGCCGATCGAAAAGCCCGCTGCCCTCGACGGCATCGATCAGGCCCAGCGGGGACGATGGGAACTCCAACACGCGCACCATCGGCAGCGTGGCCCTCACTTCCTCACGCTCGAACGCGCTGTCATCGAGAAACACAAATGCATCCAGACCAAGGTTCAGTTCCTCCGCGAGCGAGCGCAGATTTTCAGATTTCGAAAGCCAGTTGATACGAGCAGCCGCAAAATCGGTGCGCCGAAGGAGCATGTCGGAGTGCCGCGTGAAGACCTCGTCCACGTCGGCTTCATTGTTCTTGCTGCAAATCGCGAGTAACGCACCTCGATCTCGCAGCGTGCGCAGATAACGCTGCCAGGACTTGAAGACATTTCCTGGGAAGTCGTCCCCCAAGGCGATTCCACCGACGCCGTCCTCGCCCAGGATTCCACCCCAGAGCGTATGATCGAGATCGAGCGCGAGCACCTTCGCGGAAGGCACGAACGCGGCCCGAAGCGTGCGAGCCAGGCGCCCCGCAAGAGCAATCTGCGCGGGCACCGGGAATGGCATACGGGCCATGTGTTCGAGACGCGCGTCCACCCACGCAACCAAGCCGTGCTCGATCACCAACCGCGCGAGGTCGAAGACGAAGGCATCCGGGATTTCCCGGCAGACCGCCGCGATCGTGTCGTTGGCCTGTTGAACAGTAGAAGACTCGGACTGCTGGAGCGATGCATCCGCAAGGCCGGTGCGCAGGCGCAACGGCGGCGCAAAATTCGCGATCAGGATGCGCGCCTTACTATGCCTGCGAAGCTCGCCGAGCAATCCACTCATTCGCACCCGAAGCGAGTCCACGCTGGAAAATGTGAGTTCTTCGAGGCGGGCCAGAACGACGATCGCTTGGGGATTTTCCGCGTACAGTGGACTCGCAGAATCGAGCGCCTGCTCCTCGAGTTGTCCCCAAGGCGCAAACCAAAGGGCAAAATCGAACCCGCGCTTCGCCCCCTCAACTTTCAAGTAAGGACCCAAAAACGACGCTGTGAAGGTGGACAGAACGGCCACGCGTAACTTTTGCAATCCCGCTACTTCCCCAGCATCGATTTGCCGTGCCACTCGCAAATACGCCGCGGGCGTTGGCGCAAGGTCGGAGGTCAGTTCGGCAACAGTCATGCGAGGGGCACCTCATGAAGACCTGTCCATTTTGGCAAGCCTCACCTTGGGCCCGTCCAGACAATCCAGGCCTTCACCTCGACGGCGACTCGCCCAATTGGAAGCCCCACCATCCCTTGCCAACCTCCTCTCCCTCGGCTACTGCCCGCGCCCTGCATGTTTTTCCTCACCCCACGCTATCTCAAACAAGGGCGACAGTTCGTGAAGGACGCTCGCAAGCTCGTCGCCTACAAGCGCGACGTCGCCAGCCCCGAAGCCATTTCCGCGGTGGAGAAGGAAATCGCGGCACTCGACGAAGCGGTCAGGAAACGGGACCGCGAGGCGGTGATGAAGCAGGCAGAGGTCCTCGACAAGGCATGCGGTACAATCACCAAACCGGTCGAAAACCCCGGTCTCGCTGAAAACGTGGAGGTCTTCATGGTCGCCATCATCGTGGCGCTGGGGGTCAGGACGTACTTTCTGCAGCCCTTCACTATACCGACGGGCTCGATGCAACCGACCCTCAATGGCATCGTTTTTCATCCTACCAACGAGCCCGCTCCGAATCCGCTGCTCAGGGCTGGCCAGGTGGCCGTCTTCGGAAGGCACTACGTCGATTTCGTGGCGAAGGAACGCGAACGGCTCATCGGCGTGCCGCGCGAGATCAAATCGCTGCTCCCTTTTGTTCCCAAAATACCGGGAATCTCCTGGGGCCTTTTTTCGAGGACGGAAATCGAAACGGTTTCCGAGACAGGAAACAGGCGCACCTATATCATCAAGGAAGCGGCAGAGACCGTCATGAACCAGTTTTTCAGGGACGCGCAGGGCCACATTTTTCAACCCGGTGAACCCATCATCCGCGGATATTTCGACGCGGGCGACCACGTTTTCGTGGATAAAGTCAGCTACAATTTCCGCACACCGAAGCGCGGCGAAACCTTTGTGTTCTCCACCGCCAATATCGCGGGAATTACACAGCCTGGAAAACCTTCCCAATACTACATCAAGCGCTTGGTGGGCGTTCCGGGTGACACCCTGCAAGTGCGGCCGCCGCAGCTTATCATCAATGGGCAATGCGCTGAAGAAAAGGGGATGCAGCGAGTGATGTCCGGCACGCGCGAGCAACCCAAGGATGGCTACCGCGGATACGGCAATGGCGCGGAGCGGAAAAACTACGACCAGCAGGTGTACGTGGACGAGATGACTTATCTCAATAACCCGGATGCCACGTTCACGGTCCCCCAACGCGAGTATTTCGCCATGGGCGACAATAGCTTCAGCAGCTACGACAGCCGTGGCTGGGGTACAGTCCCGGAACGCAACGTGATGGGACGCGCACTCATCGTTTATTGGCCGTTCTGGCCACACTTCGGGTTGTCGAAGTGACGGAACTGACCGCGGCGCACAGCCACCCAGAAGACTGGTGACGCGGGGCCAATTCCAGAGTAACTAGTTATCCTCCCAAGATGCCTCGCCGCGCCAGCTCCTCAGCACACCCGATTTGGCTCATTAGCGCCGCCGTTCTGGCTGCCGTGGCGGTCGCGGTCGGTTTTGTCGTACAGCGTTCGGGCGACGCCTTCCGGGGGGTCACTCCGCTTCCCGTAGGTGACTACCTCGCGAACTCGAACAGCCTGCGCGGTAACGTGTACAAGGTCGATGTGACCATTTCTCAATCCATCGACTGGTCGCCCACGGCGGGACGCCTCTTCGCGGTGGAGAGCGGCGGCAAGATGCTTGCCGTCCTTGTGCCCCCGCAACTCAGCCAGTTGAACATCGAGCGTGGACAGCGTTACGTGTTCAAGATCGAAGTCGCCGAGAAGGGCGTTCTTCGCGTACAAGAAGCCAGGAAGGGATAACTTATGAATCCGACCTCACCTCGCACCCCGTCGAACGCCGAACGTTGGACGCTGGACCTCGGACCTTGGGCTTTCAAGCTGCCGCTCTTCGCCCTGGCTCTCGCTTCGACGATCGCGCAAGTCCCTGATGCCGCGCCGCCGCCGGGCGCAGCTCCGATGCCTGCCCCTTCCTCCGGTGCTGCGGCTCCCGCACCGACCCCGGGCGCCGGTTCCACCGCTCCCGGTGCCACGCCGCAGAGCAGTTTCCTGGGCAAGGATGTGCCTTCTTTCGATCCAGGTACCGACATCCTCACGTGGGATGGCAAGAACTGGAATATCAACAACAACCGCCTCTTCGGTGCCCGCTTCGAGAAGTACCTCAACGCGCCGGAGGAAACTTCCGCGGAAGACCGGCAGTACCAGGGCGTCATCTCCGAGATCCTCACACGCCTTGCGTCCGGTAATGCTTCGAAGGAGAACATCGACTATTCGTTTCGCCTCCTGACGCGCGGATCGAATTACGACTCGGACGCACGTCTTTGCGATGCCCTCGCCGACGCCGTCTACACCGTTTGGTCGGCCCAGCGCCAGCAGGCCAGGCTGCTCGCCGCAAACGCATCCATGCAGTACGAAGCGATGCAGTTGGAAGCCCAGTCCCGGCTTTCGGCAACCGCCACGCAGAATGCCAAGGAATCCCAGAGAAGGTCGCGACCGCAGCAAGGTGGGGGACGCAGAGGCGGCCAGCAGCAGCAACAACAGACCAGTGCCGAAGAGGAAGCAGCAGATACCAAGAAGGGCGCGATTGAAGCGGCCGATTGGAAAACGCGCCGGCTCACCGAAGTGATTGCGAGACAGAAGGCAAACGACCTGAAGCGGGAGCTTTCCGAGATCCAGGCCAAGGTCGAATACCAGGCCCTCATCGTACAGTTCTTCTTCCAACGCCGCTTTCAGCATGTGCTGATGGCCACTCGCTTTTACCGCGCGATCTTCGCAGACGGAGATTCGAAGCTGAATGTGAGTGACGAAACCAAGCAGGTCTTCACGAAAAGCACCGGTTTCGCACCCACCGTGAGTACGCTGGATTCGATGGCAAACGAGGCGGTTCGCGACGTTCGCGAAGGCGTCAAGTCCTTCAACTTTCTGCTCACCCAAAACGAATTGCACAGTGCAAGCCAGCGCCTGGCGGAAGCGTTTGCCACCGGTGAATTCATGCCAGAAATCCGCACGCTCGAGCGCGACAAGAAACGCCGCTGCGTGGAGTTCGTCCACAAGTCGAACGAGTTGATCTCGAAGATGGAGATGAAGGACTACACCGGTGCGGACAAGCTCATCACCGAGCTTGCGACTCTGGCCAAGGACTTCGATTCCACGAAAGCCAAAGCCGGGATCGAGACGGCACGCACGAGCGCACGTTTTCACATGGCCAGCGCGCGCAATGCCGCCTTGAGCGGCGACAAAGTGACGCTGGAGAAGGAACTCAAGGAAGCAGCGACCATCTGGCCCTTGAACCCTGAACTCGCCGAGGTCTCCCAAAAGATCTTCGACCAGGGCGACGTTCAACAGCGCGCTCTCCTCGACTTCGACAACCTGCGCGCCCAGAAGAACTACCGTCGCATCTACGACGACAGCGCCCGATTCATCGCCGCTGCCTCTCTGGACCCCAATCGCCAGAAGCAGTTGCAGGAGGTCTTGGAGAACATGAAGAAAATCGAGGCCGCAGTGCTTCGAGCCGAAGAGATGCGCCGGCAAAGCAACTTCCCTGGCGCATGGGAGAGCGTCGAACGCGTTTCCACGACGTTCCCGGACGACAGCAAACTCAACCAGTTGCGGGCCGACCTCACTACGCAATCCGCGGACTTCGTACGCACTCTCCGCGATGCCCAGGATCTCGAGAAAAAGGATCAATTGGGCGCCTCGCTGAGCCATTATCTCCAGGCACAGAAACTTTATCCGGCCAGTGATTTTGCCTCGGAGGGTATTGAGCGCGTTAAGAAAGTGATCCTCCCGCAAGGCCCGTTGTAAATTCCTTATCAAGGGCTGACTTTGCGCTTGTGTCCCAGCCCTGCGATGCTCAACGTGTCTCCCCATGAATTCGCCGAAGGAGGCAGAGTCGTCCGGACGGGATGACCCGACCGGCGACAGCCGAGAACCTCGCAAACTCCCAGATTTTTCCAGGACCATCACCATGGCGCAGATCGCCAAGGCTGCCGGTGTGTCCCAAGGTGCGATTTCCTCCCTGCTCAACGACCGCGATTACGGTATTCGTGTCAGCGAAAAGACGCGTGAGAGGGTTTTCAAGGTCTGCCGCGAGATGGGCTACATGCCAAACGACTTGCGGGCCGTGGTCCGTATGTACCCGGAACTTGGGGATTTTTGCCTTCTCCTCGCCCGCGATATGGGTGGTGCCCCGGAGGAGCCCGCGCTCGCTCGAACTGCCAGCGCTGCCGTCCGGGCTGTCCCAAACGATGTCCGCGCCCTCACGCTCTCCCGCTACGATCCCGTGGCGGATTACTTTACGCATCCCGAGACGCTTCCCCAGCCGGTCCGCGTCGGCGTCACCTCGAAATTCGTGGCCTTCGGCCATGTGAATCCCACGCTGGTTCAGACAATCACCCGCCGCGGACTGCCTTACGTCCTGCTCGGCGCGAAGCTGGATCAGCCGGGTGTCGTCTGTTTTCTCCCGGACTATCCCCAAGCTTCCATCCTGGCGCTCGAATATCTCGCAAGCCTTGGGCACGAGCGGATCGCTATCGTTTCAGGTCCGTTTGGAACCACAGAGCCCTCCATCATCGAACTCAATCGCGGTGTGCGACTCGCCTTCGAAAAGATGAAGGTCCCGCTCGAGGCGCAGCACGTCGTTTACGGCGACCTCACTTATTCCGCGGGAATCACCTCCGCTGACATGCTGCTCGAGCGCCAGCCCGCTCCGACTGCGATCTTTTGCATGAGCGACGCCGTGGCAGCGGGGATCCTCGCCCGGGCGCAGGCTCGCGGAATTCGCATACCGGAGCAGCTCTCCGTTATCGGTTGTGGCGATGATCCGGTATGCGGCTTTACGCTGCCCGCGCTCAGCACGGTCTGCATCCCGTACGAGTCCATGGCAAAACTCGGCGTGAACGCCGCGGATCAGCTCATTCGCTACGATCTCCTTCCCGAACCGCAAACCACCGTGGTCCCGGTCCAGCTCATGGAACGGAGCTCGTGTGGGCCTGTGGCGAAGTAGCCGCTGGCGATTCTCCGCGTCCGGCGTTGAATGCGGCGAGCCGCTGGGATTGTCCCTTGACGACTCCCCGCATGCGCGGCAAGAGACCCGCCCCGCATGAACCCCGCAGCCCTATTATCCACCGCATCCGGCGTGCTTTGCCTGCTTTTGAGCGTCGTCTTCTACATCAAAAGCGCCGGTGTCCAGTCCCTCAGCGCCGACATCCAAAAGAAGCAACAGGAGAATCAGACCCAAGGATCCGAGTTGCAGCTCAAGCAGGACGCTTTCCAGGAACAGCAGAGCAAGATCGAAGCTGGCGTGAAACTGGCCCAGCAGGTCGGGCCCGCTGTCCTCAACGATCTCGGCGTGCTCGCTCGCGACAACAAGAACGACAAGATCAAAAAACTTCTCGAAAACTACGGGGTCACGATCAACGAGAAGTCCCCGGAAGAAGCCAAGAAACAACCCTGATTTTTCGCACACCATGGAAGGTCCATCCCGCTCCCTCTCAGTTCACATTCCCGTCGCGCTTTTTTCGCTGTCTCTTTCGGTCTTTTTCATCTCCCAGATCGGCGCTGCCACCCGTAGCACGGACACGATGAAATGGCAGATCGAAAGCCTCGAGAAGCAGCTCACCGCCATCAAAGACAGGCAAGCCGGCCTTACCAAGGCCATTGCCGAGCGTGAAAAGCTCGTGGAGCAAAGCGCCACGGTGCAGGAACACTACACGAAACTTTTCACGGACGTCATCGAACTGGCCAAAACGGACACCGATGCGGCAAAGGTCATCGAGAAGTGGAAGATCCAGCGCAACGAAAACGCGGCGGCTGGCGACAAGAAGCCCGACGAAAAGAAGGCTGAAGATAAGAAGTAGCAGCGATTAGCCAGGGACAGAATCGGCCGCTGCGTTGAAGGGCGCCTATCCGCCGGCGCTTCCTTCTCCGCCCGGCTTTGTCATCTCGAAGGGATCGAGCACGGTGGCGAGTTCCGATTCGGGGAGAACCTTTCGCTCCACGCAAATCTCCCGCACGGTACGCCCACTCGCAGCGCTCTCCTTGGCGATCTCGGCGGCCCGGTCATAGCCGATGATCGGAGCCAGGCTGGTCACCATCGCCATCGAGAACTCCACCAGCTTGCCGCAATGATCCACGTTGGCTCCCAGGCCATCGATGCACTTGATCCGAAAGACATCGATGACGTTGGCCAGCAACCGGCAGCTCTCCAGCATCGAATGCGCAAGCACTGGCATCATCGTGTTCAACTCGAAGTTTCCGCTGGCCGCGGCCCACGTCACGGTTGCGTCGTTGCCAAAAACGCGCGCGCACACCTGCATGACGCTTTCGCAGATCACCGGGTTCACCTTGCCGGGCATGATCGACGAGCCGGGCTGCGTTTCCGGCAACTTCAGTTCGCCAATACCGCAGCGAGGTCCGCTCCCCAGCCATCGGATGTCATTGGCGATCTTGAAGAGGGACACGGCGATCGTCTTGAGCTGACCGCTTGCCTGCACCAGCGCGTCCTTCGCAGATTGCGCCTCGAAGTGATTTCGCGCCTCGCGCCAGGCGATGCCTGTCTGGTTCTCGAGGTGGCGAATGACGATCCCCGCGAAATCCGGATGACAGTTCAGACCCGTGCCCACGGCAGTGCCGCCGAGCGGCAGTTCCTCCAGCGCCGCAATCGCATTTCCGGCTCGGAGCCGTGAGTACTCGATCTGTTGGGCATACCCACTGAATTCCTGCCCAAGTCGCACGGGTGTTGCGTCCATGAGATGCGTCCGGCCGATCTTGATGACATCCCAAAACTCCAGCGTCTTGCGTGCAAGGGATCCCTGAAGCTTCTCGAGCGCGGGCGCCACGAATTTGCGAATACGCTCGCCGATCGCCAGGTGGATGACCGTGGGAATGACGTCGTTGCTCGACTGGCTCATGTTCACGTGGTCGTTCGGGTGGACCGGCCTCTTGGACCCGATTGGCTCGCCCGAGAGCTGCGAACACCGGTTCGCAATCACCTCGTTGATGTTCATGTTCGTCGAGGTGCCCGAGCCAGTCTGATAGATATCGAGCGGAAACTGGTCGTCGTGCTTGCCGTCCATGATCTCGTGGGCGACCCGGGCAATGAGCGTCGTTCGGTCTTCGTCAAGCCTGCCGAGTTCGAAGTTCGCCTCGGCGGCGGCCCATTTGACCATGGCGAGGGCGCGGATGAACTCGCGTCCGAAATGGCAGCCGCTGATGGGAAAATTCAGGACGGCTCGTTGAGTAGAGGCGCCGTATAGCGCCCCGGCTGGTATTTCCATGGAACCCATGGAATCGGTTTCGGTGCGGGGGCTTGCGACCATGCACAAATTTTGGTCCCCGCCCGTGCCTTCTGTCCAGCGCGCAATGCCCAAACCCTTTGGCGGCTTGGCACGCAAATCTTCGCTTCCTGCCTCAGGCAGTGCGCTTCGCGTGTCCGTTCGCGGTCTTGTAAAACTTCGTCACAAACATAGGCGGAATGTTCGCCAGGCAGTACTCGCTCTCCGCACGTGGAAAATGATTACAGTGCCCCCGGTCGCGCAATTCGTTCGTGACCTGGTAAATGATGAAAGCGGAATCGTCGTGCGGGGCGAGCGAGTCGAACGTCGCACGCAACAGCGCCCTCTTCTTCTCCGCCTCGATCAGGCTGAACGGAATACCCGACACCACGTAGTCGCAGTGGGCTAATCCACGATTCGCGAGTGCCTGAGGCAGCGTGGCTGCGTCCGCGTTCAGCACCGTCACACGCGAATCGTCGCGAAAGTTGCGTTCCAGGTGCCCGGCGAGCTCAGGATCCAGTTCGAACAGGATCAATTTCGACTCCGGACACATCCGGCTCAGGATTTCCCGCGTGTGGCACCCTTCCCCGGGGCCAAACTCCCCGATCACCCGGGGTCGGTCGAATTTCATCTTTCCAGTCACCTTGCGGATCAGAGTCCGGGAACTGGGTATGATGGAGGCGACCTGTTTGGGTCGGCTAAGAAAACGCTTCAGAAAAAGGACGCTCATGGAAACGGTCGGCGCTGGATAAGAATCCGCAATGGGGCGCGGACTCTAGGGGCGAAGTGAGGGATGTCCAGCCGTCGCTTTCATTGCGACTGTCGACCGTGGGCATCCGAAGCGGCTCCGATGCCATTTTGAGAGCGAGTTCGTTCAGGGCGGCACTTTGTCTTGGATGGTAAACGCCTTGCGTCGCAGGGAGTTGTCCTGGAAATGCGCCCGACTCTTCGTTTCCCAGCTTTCCGCGATCCATCGCAAGCTTGGAATGGTCCGCCTGCCCTGCCACACGTCCCCGCCATCGATGAACACGTCTCCGACTCCCAAGCTTATCCGCGCTGCCGGCTTTTGGGGATTGGTGGCGATGTGCATCAACGCGGTGATTGGATCCGGGGTCTTCCTGCTGCCCCACGAATCCTACCAATTGCTTGGACCGGTTTCCCTGTGGGCACCGCTCTTGTTCGCAATTCCGGTCTTCATCCTCGTGCTGTGCTTTGCCGAGGCTGCGAGCCATTTCGACGAACCTGGGGGTGCGTATCTGTACGCGCGGTCGGCATTCGGCGATTTCATCGGGTTTGAGACGGGATGGATGAACTGGCTCGCACGCGTGACTTCGCTGGCATCGTTGTCGAATGGATTCGTGCTGGCTCTTGGACACTTGGAGCCGTCATTTTCGAGTGGCGCTCCGCGGACTGCGGTAATTGCGGGAATGATCGTCCTGCTCACCGCGATTCACATCGTCGGAATCCGCTATGGGGCCTGGTCGATCTACGTGTTGACCTTCGGCAAGGTCCTGCCGCTCGTCGGATTTATCGTAGTGGCGCTTGCTGTGTGGAAAACCAATCCGCTCCCCGGTTCCTGGACGTTGCCAGGGCCGGAGGCTGACTGGAGGGAAGCAATCCTCTTCATGCTCTTCGCGTATGCGGGTTTTGAGAATGTGGGTGTGCCGGCAGGCGAATTCAAAAACCCGCGGCGCGACCTGCCGCTCGCCCTGCTCGCCGGAACGCTCGCCATAGCCGCCATCTACAGCCTCGTGCAACTGGGCGCGATGTCCGCACTGCCCGATCTTTCGCAAAGCAAGACGCCAATCGCTTCCGCGGCAGCCGAACTGGCAGGTTCCGCGGGTGCCGTGATAATCACGGTAGGAGCGCTCCTCTCCATGGCTGGTACGAACTCGGGCACGATGCTGGAAGGCTCGCGTATGCTCTATGCGTTGGCGCTGGATCGCAGGCTCGGGCCGCTCGGTCGCGTTCATGCGGTTTTTCGCACCCCTGCCTGGGCCATCGCAGTGCATGGAACGCTCGCTCTGGCATTGGCCATGGGCGGCACTTTTAGACAGCTCGCGCTTCTCTCCACGGTTGCACGGCTCGCTACTTATCTCGTGACTTGCCTCGCAATTCCTCGGTTGAGGAAGCTGAATGAGGGCTTCCAAACACCGGGCCTCGTAGTGCCGATCCTGGGTGTCGTGGTCTCACTGGTCTTTGTGGCCAGCCTGGACCGCTGGAAACTGCTCGCCGGAGGCTTGGGTCTGGCAGTGGGCGCCATCGTATTTGTGTCTTCACGGCCGAAATCGTCCTGATCGACATTGCTCCTTCGCTTTTCGGAGCTCCCAAAGTTCCCGAAAATCGGCATTGACTGTTCGGAGTCCCTTACCCAATGTCTTCCCTACGCAGCACGCGCAACGTCGTCCTGCCTTCGGGCATCTCTCTGGCGGACGACATTCGCACAACTCGCCCGGCGCGGCTTTGCGTTTCCTCTAAAGTTCTCAATACCCCTTTACTACATCCGACCATGGCGGGTCATTCCAAGTGGTCCAAAGTTAAACACATCAAGGCCGTCGTTGACGTCCGCCGAGGCAGGCTATTCAGCAAGCTTGCCAAGGAAATCTCCGTCGCAGCACGCATGGGCGGCGGGGACGTCGATGGCAATCCGCGCCTCCGGGCCGCGGTGGCCGCTGCGCGCGCTCAATCCATGCCGGGAGATAATATCGACCGGGCTATCAAACGCGGTACGGGCGAACTGGACGCCAATACCGTACTTGAAGAAACCACTTACGAGGGCTATGCTCCCGGTGGAGTGGCTCTGCTGATCGAGACCGCTACTGAAAACAAAAACCGCACGGTCGCCGACCTGCGGCTGATCTTTTCCAAAAACCACGGCAACCTAGCCTCCAGTGGCAGTGTCGCCTATCTCTTCCGCCGAAAAGGCCAGATCGCGATCCCCGTCGCGGCTGCCAGCGAGGAGCACATGCTCGAACTGGCGCTGGAAGCCGGCGCCGAGGATGTGACTGCCGAAGGCGACCATCATTTCATCACTACAGCGCACGACAGGCTCTACGTAGTCTCCAAAGCGCTTCGGGCTGCGGGCCTCGTAGCCGATTCGCAAAAACTCACCTACATACCAGACAACACCATCTCGATCTCCGACGAGCACACCGCCCAGCAGGTCATCCGCCTGTGCGAAGCTCTCGAAGACTGCGACGATGTACAGCACGTCCACGCAAACTTCGACGTGCCCGAGGAAATCCTCGAAAAAATCTCCGGTTAAAACCCGGCGCGCCCGCTGCCCCCTAGCGGCCCCGCCAACCGGACCTCGCAAACCCACAAACAGCCCGCGGCCAGACCGCGCGTCCTAGGCTGCCCATGCATACCGATACTCCCTTTTTCCATTCTCTGATTTCTCCTATGACTGAACCCGCCGACCCTGCCCTCGAGACGCCTGCCGAAGGCGCCCCGAAGAAAAAGCCCGCGCGTCGCAAAACCCCCGCTGCGACGACCACCACGCGCGCCAAGAAATCCAAGGCGGCCAAGACTCCCGAAGTCGAAACAGTCGCCGAGACGCCGGCGCCGCAAAAACCAGCCGCCACCGAAAAGCCTGCTCCCAAGGCACGTGCCACGCGCAAGAAGAAGCCCGCGGCTCCCGTAGAGGACGCCAGCGTTGAAGCGCTTGCGAGCAAGGCTGCATCCATTCCCTTCACAAAAGCGGAGCCGGAAGCTGCACCAGCCCCCGCTACAGCGTCTGTAGAGGCCAGCGCAACCGCTGCTCCCACCGAGGCACCCGCTGCGCCACCTGCGATGGTTCCACGCCGCTATCCGGTTTACATCCCGCGTACCGTGGCCAAGCAAATGGAGGCCGAAGGCAAACAAATCGGCGTTTCCGTCAATTCTGGCGAGGAAGTACCCCACGATCTTCTCGAGAAGATTGCCGCCGCCACGCCTCCTCCGCAGGCCCGGCGCGAGCGCCATCAGCATCAGCATCAACATCAGCAGCCCCAAAACCAGCCGCAGCCGCAGCAGCAACCCCAACCAGTCTCCGACGGTCTTCCCGCCGGGCTCGGCATGGGCGACGGTTCGCTCCCTCCCGAACTCATCAGCGCTCCGCCGGTGGATGAAAGCGAGCCCAAACCCGAGGAATTGAGCGAGGGCGAAGGCATCATCGAAATCTCCGGAAAGGGCTTCGGCTTTTTGCGCGATGCCAAACGCAACTTCATCCAGACTCCGAACGACATCTTCGTGACTCCGGAGATCGTGAAGCAATTCCAACTGCGCGACGGGCAGATGCTCCGTGGCGTCGTCCGGCGCGGTCCGCGTGGGTCACAGCTTCACAAGCTGCTCACCATTAACGGCGATCCCGCCGAGAAGGTGAAGAATCTCCCGGCCTTCGACGAACTGACCGTCATCAGTCCGGAACCGCGGATTACGATGGAGACAACGGCGGATCGCTATACCACACGGATCATCGATCTCATGTGCCCAATTGGCCGCGGCCAGCGGGCGCTCGTAGTGGCCCCACCGCGCACCGGCAAAACGACTTTCCTCATCCACATGGCCGAAGCCGTGATGAAGAACCATCAGGATCTTCACCTCATGTTCCTGCTCATCGATGAGCGTCCCGAGGAAGTCACCGATATCCGCCGTAGCGTCCCGGGAGCGGAGATCTTCGCCAGCTCCAACGACAACGATGTGAAGTCGCACACACGCATCGCCCAGCTTGCGATCGAACGCGCCCGGCGGCTGGTCGAGCAGGGCAAGCATGTCTTCATCCTCCTCGACTCCATCACGCGCGTGGGTCGCGCCTTCAACAATGCCATGACCGGCGGCGGTCGTACAGGTTCGGGTGGTCTCGATTCCCGCGCACTGGAGATTCCAAGGCGCCTCTTCGCTTCCGCCCGAAATACCGAGGAAGCCGGTTCGCTCACCATCGTCGGCACCACACTCGTGGAAACCAACAGTCGCGGTGATGAAGTCATCTTCCAGGAGTTCAAGGGCACCGGTAATATGGAGCTCGTGCTCGATCGCCGGATCGCCGAGCAGCGGGTCTATCCCGCCATCGATATCTTCATGTCGGGTACCCGCCGCGAGGAACTGCTCATCCCCGAGGAAGACCTGCACAAGATCCACATCATCCGCCGCGGTCTCGCTGGTTACAAACCGCTCGAGGCCGTCGAGCGTCTCCTGTTCTTCCTCAAAAAGTTCCCGACGAACGCGCAAATGCTCGCCGGCATTCCGGGCTAACACTTCCCGCGCATGGCCGACGAGCCCGCACGGGAGATTGAGGTTGAAGTCCTGCCGCCGGGCGAAATTCCCGGCGCGCGCGGGCCGCGCCCCAATCGCGACGAGGAGGCTCGCGTGTACACTCAAACGCGTGTCGAACCTCCACCGCCCGGTGCCGTCCCCATTCCGCCCGAGCCGGCTTTTGAGGACCCGTTCATCGCCTTGGTCGCTCGCCTCATGGACAGTGCCTTCGTCATTCCCGGCACGAGGATTCGGTTCGGACTCGATCCGATAATCGGTTTGATTCCCGGTATTGGAGATGGCACGACCGCCCTCACCTCGCTCTTCCTTCTCATCAAAAGCGCCGCGCAGGTTCCGCGCATCGTCCTTGCACGCATGGCGCTCAATATCGTCATGAATACCACCTTGGGCGCATTCCCCGTCGTGGGCGACGCGTTCTCATTTTGGTTCAAATCGAACGAGCGAAACTACGAACTCCTCCGCAAGCACGCCGGTTCGCCGGGTACCTCTACGCGTGGGGATTGGTTCTTCATTCTCGGTATCCTCCTAGCCGTCGGCGGTATCATGGCCGTCACCATCTTTGCGTACCTGAACGTCATTACGAACGTCATCCGCTTCTTCCTCTCGCTCGCGTCCGGGTCTCCCCCGCCTGCTTGAATCAGTCCTTAAAGTTTTGGCGTTTCGTGTTTGGCGTTTGGCGTTCCGGCGCAGTGAATCATGACGGCCGCACACGAGCATTTGCACCCACCCACGCTCCCGCTACCCTCCGGCCCTTTCCATGATCAATCCCCGGCATCTTCACTTCATCGGCGTCTGTGGCACGGCAATGGGTTCCGTGGCCGCGGCGCTGAAGGAACGTGGCTTCGTCGTAACGGGCTCCGACGAAAAAGTCTATCCGCCCATGTCCACGTTCCTGGCGGAACGCGGTGTGAAAATCGTAGAGGGATACCGGCCGGAGAATATTCCTGCTGGCGCCGATCTCATCGTCGTCGGCAACGCAATCTCACGTGGAAATACGGAGGTTGAAGCGGTCCTCAATCGCAAACTCGCCTACCTCTCCCTTCCGGAAACCCTCAAGCTCTTCTTTCTTCGCGGCCGCCACAATCTCGTCATCACCGGTACGCACGGGAAGACCACCACGACTTCGCTGCTAACCTGGATCCTTCACGAGGCGGGACTCGATCCAGCCTATCTGATCGGCGGCATTCCAAGGAACCTGGGGCAGGGCTGCTCGCTTCACGAATCGAAGTTCACTGTCATCGAAGGAGACGAGTACGACACCGCTTTCTTCGACAAGCGCTCCAAGTTTCTTCACTACCTCCCTGAACTCGTGGTCGTGAATAACATCGAGTTCGACCACGCCGATATCTTCGAGGATCTGGACGCCATCAAACTCAGCTTCCGCCGCCTGCTCAATGTCGTTCCGAGCGAGGGCATGGTCCTGATCAATGGCGATGATCCCAACTGCATCGACGTCGCGCGTGATTGCCGAGCCGAACTGGTCGAGGTGGGTTTCAGTCCGAATGCTGCGCGCCACATCCGTGACGTGCGCTACCACCCGGAAGGCTCGGAGTTCACGATCCTCGACCACACCTTCCGGACTCCGCTCGTCGGTGAATACAACGTCCGCAATTGCGCCATGGCGATCAGCGCCGCGCATTTTTACGGCGTTTCGCTCGACAAGATCGCCGGGGCGATAGCCAGCTTCGAAGGCGTCAAACGGCGCCAGGAAATCCGCGGTGAAGTGCGCGGTATCACGGTCATCGACGACTTTGGCCACCATCCCACCGCGATCCGGGAAACCATCCGTGGATTGCGCCACCAGTATCCCGGCCGCCGGCTCTGGGCCTTGTTCGAACCGCGATCGAATACCACGAGGCGAGCCATCTTTCAGCACGAACTTCCTCGCGCACTTGCCGAGGCGGACGGCGCCATCCTCGCGCAGGTCGCGCGCATGGATCAACTGCCGCCGGACCAGCGGCTCGATCCCGAACGCGTCGTCTCGGACATTGCTGCTGCCGGACGTTCCGCATTTTATGAACCGGACGTGGATGCGATCGTCGCCAGGCTCAAGCCGCTCGTCCGCGAAGGTGACGTTATCGTGATCCTCAGCAATGGCGGCTTCGGCGGCATCCACGAGCGGTTGCTCAAGGAGCTGTGAGCACCGCGAGCCAGCGCTGCCACGACTATCCGCATCTCGTCCGCCGCTGGCGCCGCCTGGCAAAGAGCGCAGGTATTGAATTCAAGCCGTTCGCCAGGGCAGCAGGCTTCGACGTCTTTTTCGCAAGCACTCCTGCACTGACGCTCACGTCCGGTGTCTACATCTCAGCGGGCATTCACGGCGACGAACCCGGCTCCACCGAAGCGCTCATCACTTGGGCGGAAGCCCACGCGAACGAACTCAAGAAGCTCCCGCTTTTCCTTTTTCCGTGCCTGAATCCCCACGGTCTCTCGCTGAACACTCGCGTGAACGAGGACGGCATCGACCTCAACCGCGCTTTTCATCGCGATGACGTCCCCGTCATCGCCGCCGTCCGGGAAGTGCTGCGCCCGCACCAGTTCACACTCTCGCTCAATTTGCACGAGGACTACGATGGCCAGGGCATCTATCTCTACGAGGTCCAGCGCGAGAAACCCTACTGGGGCGAAGCGCTCATCAAAGTCGGTGCGCAACACCTGCCCGTGGATCAACGCTATCGCATCGATATCAGCACCAGCCGCAACGGTGTCATCCGCCGCCGCTTCAATTCCGCCCGCTACCGAAAACTAGGCGGCCTCCCTGAAGCTGTTTATCTCCAGCACAATCACGCCCGCCGGGCGATCACCGTCGAGACGCCCAGCGAATTCGACCTTGCCAGCCGCACCGCAGCGCTGGGTGCCATCATTAGCGAGTCTGTCCGGCTCGCCGTGAACCTGGATGGGGCTCGCTAAAACAGATCTTCGTAGTGGCTTCGCGCGAGCGCCTCGCAACGCTCCAGGATCTCCGCTCCACTGGATAGTTTGCTCACGTCGTCGACAAGTTGCCTGCACGCTTCGTAGTCGAGAGCCTGCACTGCGCGCTTGACGCGCGGAACAATGGCAGCGCCCGCGCTGAGTTCATCCACGCCGAGCCCGAGCAGCAGCGGCGTCAGCGCGATTTCTCCCGCCATCTCGCCGCACACACCCACCCAGATCCCTTCGTTGTGCCCCGCATCCACAATCATCTTGATGAGCCGAATGATGGCCGGATGCGTCGGTTGGTACAGGTGCGCGATGTGCTCGTTCAGTCGATCGACCGCGATCGAATACTGGATGAGGTCGTTCGTCCCTATGCTGAAAAACTTCACCTCGCGGGCGAGCATATCCGCCGCGAGCGCGGCACTCGGCACCTCGATCATCGCGCCTACTTCCATCTGCTCATCGAACGGAACACCTTCCGCGCGCAATTCCGCGCGGCATTCCTCAAGAACGAGATTCGCTTCGCGAATTTCCTCCACGCCCGAAATCATCGGATACATCATCTTCACATTGCCCACGGCGCTTGCGCGCAAAATTGCGCGGAGCTGGACCTTGAAGACGTCCTTCTTCGCGAGGCAAAACCGGATCGCCCGCCATCCAAGAAACGGATTCAATTCCTCGGGAAAATTCAGCGCACTCATGAACTTGTCCCCGCCGAGATCGAGTGTGCGAATAATGACAGGATGCGGATGCAGTGCCTCCGCGACGCTTTGGTAAGCCGTCGCCTGCGCGTCCTCGGTCGGGAGTTCATTGCGGCCGAGATAGAAGAATTCCGTGCGATAGAGTCCGACCCCGTCCGCACCACTCTCCTTCACTTGCGCGACGTCCTCGGGCATTTCGATATTTGCGCTCAAGATGACGTGCCGCCCATCCAGTGTGGTGGACTCGGTATCGCGCAGCCGGGTGAGCTGCTTCTCCATCTCCTCCTTCTTGATCTCCAGCTCCCCATACTCCCACAACGTTTGGTCGCTCGGGTTGATGATCAGCAAGCCGTTGTAACCGTCGAGCAAGACCTGGTCGCCTCCAGCCAATTGTTCGCTCGCGTCATGCAACGCAACAACAGCCGGGATATTCAGCGACCGCGCCATGATGGCCGTATGCGAAGTCCTGCTGCCGATATCCGTGGCAAATCCCAGCACAAGCGAGCGGTTCATGAGCGCGGTATCGCTCGGAGTCAGGTTGTGAGCGACGAGCACGTGCGGCGTGTGAATGCTTCCCAGCGTGTGCCCTCCCTTGCCCATCAGATTGCGCACCACGCGCCGGCAAACATCGTGGATATCCACCGCACGTTCACGCAAGTACGGATCGTCGATTTGCGAGAGCGTCGTCGCGTATCGATCGGCCACTTCGTGAAACACATGCTCGACGTTCAGCTTGTCGCGCTCGAGCACACGCATCACCTCGTCCAGCAGCGTGTGATCCTCAACCACGAGCAGGTGCGCATCGAAAATCCCGGCATCCTTCGCTCCCACCGCTTCGGTGATGCGCTGCTGCATTTCGAGAATCTGCGCACGCGTCAGCATAAGGGCGGCTTCGAGCCTCTCGATCTCTCCGGGAATCTCGCTCTCTTCCAGCCTGCGCACGGGCGGCTCCTCGTCATCCGGTCGGTGCACGAAGACAACGCCCCGGGCGATGCCCGGAGACACGCCCGTACCTGAAATCCGGCGTTCGGAACCTGGTTCGCTCATCTTCCGCGGGGGACGCGGTCAGTCCTCATCGAATTTTCGATTAATGAGCGCTTCGAGTTCCGTCAGTGCCTTGTCCGCATCCGTGCCTTCACATGTGACCGTCAGCTTCGAGCCGAGCCCGGCCGCGAGCATCATCAAGCCCATGATGCTCTTTCCGTTTACCTGTTCACCATCCTTCTCCACCCATACTTCACAGCGGAAACGCGTACACAGTTTGACGAACTGCGCACTCGGCCGGGCGTGCAGGCCCAGTCGATTTTGGATCGTGAAAACCTTGCTGGTTTTCTCGCCGGGGGACGTTTCGCGTTTGCGTGTGAGGAATCCCATTATGGTGTCGGACTTTTGGACATCAGATTGATCAATCGTTTATTGAACTCAACTGCACTGTTGTGACCGTGGCTTTTCAGCTTCTGGTCCAACGCTGCGACTTCGACGAGTTGGGCCAAATCTCGGCCCGTACGCACCGGAATCGTCACATGAGGAACCAGGAGCTCTAAAATTTCGTAGTATTCCTGATCCAACCCGATCCTATCGACCTCCTCCACCTCCTGCCAATCCTTTAACGTGACGACCAGATGAAGTCGTTTTTCGTGCCGGACTGAGCCGATTCCGAAGATCGACATCACGTTGATGACGCCCAGGCCCCGGATTTCCATGTGGTGCCGAGTCAATTCCGGAGCCGTACCAAGCAGTTCCCGACCCTCGATCGCCCGAAAACGCGTGATGTCGTCGCTGATCAGGGAATGCCCGCGCTCCAGCAGCCCCAGCACGCACTCGCTTTTTCCGATGCCGGAAGAGCCCCGGATTAGCGTCCCCACACCCATGACGTCGCACATCGAGCCGTATTCGCTCTTCGTGGCAGCGAAGTCGTTCTCCAAGGCCAGGGTTGCGGCGTTGATGTACCGCATCGTCACCATGGGAGTGCGAAACACGGCGATTTTCGCCCGCTCGGCTTCCTCCAGGAGATAGACGGGCGGCCGGGCCTGCCGGGCGAGCACGAGGCAGGGGATATCGGCATTGCAGAGCTGGTTCATTCGGGCGCGCTGTTCACTCACGCTCAAGCTCTTCAAATACGACAGTTCCGCCGCGCCAAGGACCTGTACTCGCTTGAATGCGAAGTAGTTATAGAATCCCGAGAGCGCCAGGCCGGGCCGGTTGATGGTGGGCTCCCGAATCCGACGGTCGAACCCGATCTGCGGGCCTTCGAGTTTCATCTCGAGGGACTCGGAGTGGCGGGTGTAAAACTCGCCTACGGTAAGTGTGGGATGCTTCGGTTCTGGTCCGGACATCGACCAGCACTGTAGCCACTGCCGCGAGCTTGGGAAGCCTGTCGCGGCACAAACCGCATTTCACCCCATGCTGGAATTCCAAACGACTCTCCGCATAGGCTCGCCTCCGCCCTCAATCAGCCCGTATCCCGACTCCCGACCACTCACATGCTTCCAGTCGCCCTCATCACCGGTTCCTCTCGTGGCATCGGCCGAGGCATCGCCCTTGCTCTCGCGCAAGCCCGCACTCATGAACTGGTCATCAACTACGCAGGTAACCAGCAAGCCGCCGAGGAAACACGCCGGCTCTGCCTCGATGCCGGTGCACCTCGTGCCGAAATGGTGCAGGGCGACGTTTCGAATACCGAAGACCGGGCACGTATGATCGGATTCGTTCGCACCGAGTTTGGACGGCTCGACCTCCTCGTCAACAACGCCGGAATCACATCCCCCGGTCGCGTGGATATCCTCGAAGCCACCGAGTCCAGCTTCGACACCGTCATGGGAATCAACCTCCGCGGGCCCTATTTCCTGACGCAAGCCGCTGTGGCCCTTATGCGTGAAAGCGCCTCCCTGGCGGGTTCAGCACGCGCAATCATCAATGTCTCCAGCATCTCGGCCTTCGCGGTCTCCACGAACCGCGGAGACTACTGCATCACCAAGGCAGGCATTGGCATGATGACCAAACTCTGGGCGGTGCGCCTGGCGGAGTTCGGCATCGGAGTCTTCGAAATTCAGCCCGGCGTCATCGAAAGCGACATGACAGGGCCCGTAAAAGCGAAATACGATGCCCTCTTCGCCAATGGCTTTGCTCCCATCAACCGATGGGGGCAGCCGGATGATGTCGGACGTTGCGTAGCTGCCATTGCGCGCGGCGACTTCCCCTATACAACGGGCCAGGTTTTCCACGTGGACGGCGGCTTTCACCTCCGCTCACTCTAAATCGACATGATCAAGATCAACCACGAATTGCGGCCTGCGGACCTGAACAAACAGTTGGAGGTGTTGTGGGTCACCTCGGCCACGAAGATTCTCTCGCTCGAGCACGACGATAAGTCTGGCGGCGCCACTCCTGTCTTCACCGTGGATGGAAAATACACTTCGCGCGGATGGACGGAGTGGACCCAGGGGTTCGTCTACGGCTCGATGGTTCTGCAATTCGACGCGTTCTGGGACGTGCAATACCTCGAGCTCGCCCGCAAGCGCATCGTGGAACGGATGGCGCACCACATCACGCACACAGGAGTCCACGATCACGGATTCAACAACATCTCCACCTACGGGAACCTGTGGCGGCTCATGCGGGAGGACCGCATCATTAACAACCCGAACGAACGCGAATTCTACGAACTCGCCCTCAAGTGTTCCGGTGCGGTGCAGGCCTCGCGCTGGACGTATCTGTCGAATGGCGAGGGCTACATCTACTCGTTCAACGGCCCGCACTCGCTTTTCTCTGATACCATTCGATCCCTCCGCGTGCTCGCCATGGCGCATCAGTTCGGCCATGTGCTCATGAGCGAGCGCGATGAAAAGATTTCGCTGCTGAAGCGCCTCGTCGAGCACGCGCGGACGACCGCGAAATGGAACGTCTACTACGGCACAGGGCGCGACGCTTATGATGTTCGCGGTCGCGTGGCTCACGAGAGCATTTTCAATGTCAATGACGGCTCGTACCGGTGCCCTTCCACCCAGCAGGGTTATTCACCCTTCACCACATGGACACGCGGCCTTGCGTGGATCATGCTCGGCTACGCAGAACTCCTCGAGTGGATCGCGACGCTTCCCGACTCCGAACTCGCCAGCGTGGGCGGGCGTGACGCAATTGAAGCCGTGATGCTCAGCGCAGCCCGGGCAGCCTGCGACTTCTACATCCAGGAATCGCCAACCGACGGCATGCCCTATTGGGACACGGGTGCTCCGGGTCTGGCCAAACTGGGGGACTACCAGTCACGGCCCGCCGATCCCTTCAACGATTACGAGCCGGTGGACAGCTCCGCCGCGGTCATTGCCGCACAGGGCCTCCTGCGTCTCGGCCATTACCTCAGCCAGCACGATCAACAGGAAGATGCGACGCGGTACTTCCAGGCAGGTCTCACGGTGTGCGCCACGATCTTCAATGAGCCGTATCTTTCCACGGACCTGAAGCACCAGGGCCTGATCCTCCACAGCGTTTACCACCGGCCCAACGGGTGGGATCTCGTTCCTCCCGGGCGCAAGGTTCCTTGCGGCGAATCCAGCCAGTGGGGAGACTACCACGCGCGCGAACTCGCGCTCTATCTCCTCCGGCTCATCGAAAACAAAACCTACCTCACATTCTTCGGTTCATGACGCTCTCCGATCTGTCGCAGATCCAGGGCCGCCGCTATCCAGCACGCCGGCGCACGCAGAATCTGGTCGGCGGTGTGGCCCCCATCCAGGCCAAGAATTTTTCCATGGGGAATGTCACACTCGACCCCAATGGCGGGCAGGTGCCCTGGCACAACCAGGAGCAGGAGGAAATTTACTTCATCGTCGATGGCACCGGCGAGATGTGCCTGGGCGAAGAACGCCAAACCGTCACGACCGGGCAGGCCGTCTACATTCCCCCGGGTATTTTTCATCAGCTAACGAACATCGGCGACACGCCGCTACGAATGATCTATTGCTACGGCCCCGCCGGCGACGTCGCCCATTGGCGGCAGGAACTCGACGGCACTCTCCCGCGCGCCGGTTTGGATGCCCCGCCTCTTCCCGAAGGCGCCCGGCCCCAATGTACGGACAAACCTCTCCCACCATGAACGGCATTGCACTTGTCCCTTGTGCCGACGCCAGAGCACTCCCACTTTCGCCCCCATGAATCAGGCCCAGCAGCAAGCCATCGACCGCGTCTTCGAAATTCTCAGCGAGCATTTCGAGCATGTGGTCATCGCCGTGGGCACCTACGACGAGGACAAGCAATACACGACCGCCGCCTCCTTCAGCGGAGGCGTCGCCGCCGCTATCGGCCTCTGCAAGCTTTACGAGAAAAAGTGGACCAAGGAGCACCTCTGGGGTCCCGACGACGAGTAGCGAGTCATTGCAGATCGATGATTTCTGATTGCTGATTGGCAGCAAGGTACGCTTGCGTCCCAATCAGCAATCATCAATCAGCATTCAGCAATGTTCCTTCCTCTCATTCTCAATGGCGTCACTGGACGCATGGGCACCAATCAGCACTATGTGCGTTCGATCCTGGCGATCATGCGGCATGGCGGCGTCAAACTGCGCGATGGGCGAACCATCATGCCCCAACCTGTCCTGGTGGGGCGCAACGAAGCGAAGCTGGCGGAACTCGCATCCATGCAGGAAGGCGTTCGCTACACCACCGATCTCAACTCGGTGCTGAACGATCCCTCCTACACGGTTTATTTCGACGCGCAGACGACTGGACGCCGCTTCGATGCCGTCAGTGCTGCCATTGCCGCCGGCAAACATGTCTATTGCGAAAAGCCGACAGCCGTCAGCAGCGCGCAAGCCTACGAACTCTACCAGCGTGCGAGGAAAGCAGGCGTGAAACACGGCGTGGTGCAGGACAAACTTTGGCTGCCCGGACTCGTGAAACTCAAGACGCTCATCGACCAGGGCTTTTTCGGCGAGTTGCTCAGCGTGCGCGGCGAGTTCGGTTATTGGGTCTTCGAGGGCGATACCGGCGTGCTGCCCCAGCGCCCTTCCTGGAACTACCGAAAGGAAGACGACGGCGGCATCATCGTCGATATGCTCTGCCACTGGCGGTATGTGCTCGACCACCTCTTCGGTCATGTGCGCGCCGTGAGTTGCCTCGGCAACACTCACGTGAAGCAGCGCCTCGACGAAAGCGGAAAGCCTTACCGATGCACTGCGGACGACAGCGCGTATGCGACGTTCGAACTCGAAGGTGGCGTGATTGCCCACTTCAACAGTTCGTGGTGCGTGCGCGTCCGTCGCGATGATCTGCTGACGCTCCAGGTCGATGGCACCAAGGGAAGCGCCGTCGCCGGCCTCCGTGACTGCGTGGCGCAACCTCTGAGCGCCACACCGCGTTGTGTTTGGAACCCGGATGTCGACAGCCCGATCAAATACATGGACGGCTGGTCTCGCGTGCCAGATTGGCAGATTTTCGACAACGCATTCAAAGTTCAATGGGAACTCTTTTTGCGGCACGTCGTCCTCGATGAACCTTTCCCATGGGACCTTCGCGAAGGGGCCAAGGGTGTTCAACTCGCCGAGCTCGGTCTCGATTCGTGGGCCAAACGCGCGTGGGTCGATGTGCCAGAGCTTGCCGTGTAGCTCAGCGACGTCGCATCTCGCGCATCCATTCACGCCCCTCGCGGCCGGGATAGGCACGCGCCGGCAACCACTCGCGCAGCAGCTCGAACCGCGGCAGGAAAAGCCGGTCGAGTTCCGCCAGCGAAACTTCGAAGGGAGGACCCTCGTCCGGCGAGTCATTACCGGGATCGAGGTAAAAGATCGCGAGCAATTTCCCCCCGGCGCGCAGGGCCGAATGCACTCCCTCGACATAAGCATGGCGCTGCGAAAGATCGATCGCGCAGAAACACGTGTGTTCCCACACCCAGTCGGACGCGCCTCGCAAATGGTCCGGCAATGCGAACAAGTCCGCGCATTCATAGCGCTCGGATCCCGTTGTCGGAACACGCCTCGCCGCCTCCACAGCACTGGGCGAAATGTCGAGACCCACGACCTCCGCGCCTTGTGCTGCGAGAGCGCGCACATCATGCCCGAGGCCGCAGCCGGGAGCCAGCACGCGTCCTTCGACACGTTCCGCGCCGAGAAAATCGACGAGCCCGGGACTCGGAGCGCCCTTTTCCCACGGCATGTCGCCAGCCTGGTAATGTGCCTCCCAGTCGGTTGCCATGTCTATTCAGGATCGCGGCGCCAGACGCTTGCCTGCGCTACGCTGAGCTGGAATTTGCGCGCGTGCTCGCGAATGAGAAATGGCATATCGCGCACGCCGACTTGAGTGAATGCACCGTCGAGCGCCGCACGAAGCCCGGCGATCGTGGAGACGCGGAGCCCTTCGTATTCAAAGCCTCCTAGCCAGTTCGCGCGGGGTGTGAAGTCCTCCAGCCAGGTACCCGGCGTCGTGATGATAAGCTGGCCGCCGGGCCGCACGAGTTGAGGAAGGCGAGAGAGAAAGCGAGCGGGGTCGGAAAGGCGATCAACGAGATTCGCCGCCAGCACGACATCGAAATCGCCCAGGTCTGCGCGAAGACTCATCGCGTCTCCCCGCTCGAAAGCCACGCGCGAACGATCGACTCCAGCCGGCGCGCGCGCGATCAGGGGCGTGGTGAGCAAACCTTCGTCCACACGCTGGAAAGGCAGCTCGCCATCGCGGCGAACGCTCTCGGCGGCGTCGATGAACCGCTGCGAAAAGTCGACCCCGATCACCGAGGTGCAACTTCGTGCCAGTTCGAAGGTCGATCGGCCGACGGCGCAACCGAGATCGAGTCCACGCGCCTTCTCCGGAAGCGCTGAAAAATCGACACATTCCGTGACACACCGAGCAGGATAGTCGATGGCCTCGCGCGCCATGGCCGGCGGCGCGATTTCCTCGGCACTGCTGTAGTGGAAGAGAAGATACTCCGCGAGAAGGCGCTCGGATTCGTAGATGTTCACTGCGCGAGCAGGCCGCGCAGATAAGCCGCTGGCGTGAAGTTCTCGATCAACACCACCGTCTGTCCGTCGCGGTGCATGCGGACCTGCGGCACGTTGATTTCCGGAGTCTTGTGCGGTGCGAAGAGAATGTCGTCGTGCGTGGCGTTCAGTCGATTGGCAAAAAGATCGGGCGTCAACTTGCCGCCGAGATGATCGCTACGGCCCGTGGCGACATGCAGTGTGCCGAAGACCTTTTCGTCCTGAATATCGCGTCCGCTGACCGGTAGTTCCTGCGTGCCGAAGCCCAGCTCTCCGAGTTCGCCCGTCACCGGATCGGACGCGAGTTTCGCATTGTGCGCGGCAACCGTCGCTTCGTCGCCTTTCAACAGCGTCGCGCTCTTGATGCGCCCGCCTGCGACGTGCATGAGCCCGATCGTGCCGTCCTCGTAGCGCATGGGAAAATTTCCCTCGGCGCCCTCCGGCACATAATAGATTTCACCGGCCGGCAGATTCGCGATGTCCGGACCTCCGCGGCAAAGGCCATGGCTCTTTTGCGCTTCCTGGCCGGCGAGTTCGAGGCGAAGCGTGCTGCGTTTACCGAGCGCGTCGAAATCGATTTCCACCCAATCGGCTTTGGTCATGCCAAGGCGGAGCTTTTCCGCGGCGGCGCTGACATCGAAATAGTTCACCGCGAGGCCGGAGCGCAAAATGACCGGGTTCATGCCGTGCATCGTGGCGCCGCGGAATCCGTACTGTTTCGCGAACGCCGTCAGCGGAGCCGTCGCCGAATACGTGGAGATGCAGAGCACCAGATCGTATTTTTTGTACACCTCTTCGGCGAGTGAAACCTCGCGTCCTTCAGGCGTAAAAGCCGTCTCCGGCAGATCCAGGTTGCTGCCGCCGGTGACTGTGTAGGCGAACATCTCTCCACCCGTGAGCTTGAGCTCGTCGAGGACGCCGTTCTTCAGGCCAAGATAAAACACTTCGTAGGCATGCTTCTGGATCGTGAGCTTCGGATCCTTGAGGAAGCGGAAGTCCGTGATGTCGCGCGGATCGGCGAGGTCGATGAGGATGCAAACGCGTTCACCGGGCTTCGGATCGAACACGGTGTCTAGCAGGCGCGTCAGGCTGAACGGAGGGAACTGACGGTTCGCGAACGGGTCGGAATTGGCATGCATGGGAAGGTTTCCATAGCCAATCATGCCCTCGTGGCTAGGGCGGCTTGGAAAAATTGCGATGGCGCGATTTCCCGCCTAAGCGTCACTCGGGCTTGAAGCGCACGGGAATTTCCAGCGTGTCCTCGCGCCCGAGTCCATCGGGTAGCGGAGGAATCTTCGGCACCTGCTGCGCGGCTTCGAGGACGGAGCCATCCAGCATGGAATCGCCGCTCGGCTGCGTCACTTCATAGCCAAGCACGGTACCGTCGCGTTTAACCTTGATCTTGAGGGTAACCACGAGATTCGAACCCTCCGGCAAAGTCGGAGGCTTCCACACAGCGTAATACACGTCGCGCAGTTGGCCGAAATAGGTTCCAAAATCGCTCGGCTTGCCGGCGCCAGGGCCATTGCCCTCGGTCCCCTTGCCTTTGCCGGGTCCGCTCGATGGTCCAGTCGCACCACTCTTCGCCGTGGCGGACGAGTCGCCAGAACCTTCCTTTTTCTCGTTGGACTTTGATTTATCCTCGCCGGGGGTTGCCTTCGCTTTCTTGGCGGACGGAGAGGCACTCGCTTTCGGAGTGGCGGGCTTCGGAGTGGGCTTCTTTGGTGTAGCCTTGGGAGTGGCTTTCGGTGTCGCAGGCTTGGGTGTTGCAGGTTTCGGCGTGGCCGGCTTTGGGGTCGCAGGCTGGGGCGTGGCTGGTTTGGGTGTCGCAGGTTGAGGAGTAGCCAGCGGCAGCTCGGCAGTCTCAACCTTGGGCGGAGGCGGAGCCGATTCCGGTTCCGGCACCGGGGGCGGCGGCTCGGGTTCTGGTTCGGGAGGCGGCGGTTCCACTTGCTCCGCGCCGGCGTCGCCACCACCGAGCATTCCTCCATCAAGCCAAACGATCTGTTCGGGCGGTTTCTTCGGCTGCAATTTGGCGATGATTGCGAACACCAGGACGACCAGAACGTGCGCCGCGAGCGTCAATGCCAGGTTTCGTTGAAATTCGCGGCGTTCGTTGGCGATTTGATACGCGGTTTCCGCATCGATGTGCGGTGGCAGTTCAGGTGGAAGCAAGGGCTTCACTTCTCCTGCGGCGTCGTTACCAGGCCCACGCGTTTGATCTTCGCGCGCTGGATCGCGTCCATGACGTTCACCAACCCCTGCACCGGCAACTCACGATCTGAACGCACGACGACTGCGATGTCCGGATTCTCCGTCTTAAGTGCGATCAGCTTTTCCTCGAGTGCCGCCAGCGTGGTTGGCTGGCCATTGAGGGCGAGGTCCTGGTTGCGATCAATCCCCACGTTTTGCACCGCATTCGCATCCACGGGATTTGCCGCCGCGTCGCTGTTGGGCAGCACGAGGTTCACGCTGTTCTCCATGAGCGGCGTCGTGATCATGAAAATGATCAGGAGCACAAACGCCAGGTCGAGCAGCGGGGTCACGTTCAGTTCGCTGAGCGTGTGGTGGCCTGAGCGATCGGAGAAGCGGCGCATGGCTACAAACGGCGGGAACGCTCGCCATGATCGACGTAGCGGTGCTCGAACGCACTCATCAATTCGGAGGCGAAGTTGTCGAGTTCCACAATCATTCCTCGAATCGTCGTCACCAGGAAGTTGTAGCCGAACATGGCCGGGATCGCCACGAGCAGACCCGTGACAGTGGTAATCAACGCCGCGCTGACGCCGGGCGCCATGGCAGTGAGACTGGCGGAACCCGCGCGAGCAATGTCGCTAAATGTATCCATGACGCCCCAAACCGTGCCGAGCAGCCCCAGGAACGGCGCGCCGCTAACCGCCGTGGCCAGGAGGATCATCTGCGACTCGATGCGAAGCGCATTTTCGCCCACGGCCCGTTCCAGCGCGGTTTGCACGACGCGCATCTGCGAGGTGGAAATCTTCGGCGCCGCTTCGAGGCGCGCACGAAAGGTTTCATCGACCTCCGAACTGCCAAGCAACTGAAAGCACAGTTCGCGGCATCCAGCCTTGTACACTGAGAAAACCGGTGTGCCGTCGAAGCGCGCCCGTTCCCAGAACATGTGCAAAGGCTGCCGGTCCTGCCGAAACGCGTCGAGAAAACGGTCCCGCATCCTCTGTGCCTGCCGGATCACGCGAAATTTGGTGAGCATGACGGTCCATGAAAAGACGGAGCCCATGAACAGGAAGGTGAGTACAAGCTTCCCGGGCAGCGTGGAATGTTCCAACGCGAAGAGCAGACCGCCGCCGCCGCCGCCGTCTGCGACGGCACCATTGGCATTGGCTAGAATTGTGAGCGCGAAAAGCGTTGCCGCCATCGGTTCGCGCTGTAGTGCGGTCGCATGGCATTGCAAAGAGCAATCCTCGCTTTCTTGATGATCGTCGTTTTTGGCGCTGGGTTGCGCGCGGAAGAACATCGCCTCGACGCCTTCGCAAAAACCATCACGCCGTTCCTGGGGATCTTCGCCGAGAACCGCAAGACGCCGAACCGCGCATTCACACTCAAGGTCCGAATCGAACAAGGCTCGGATATCCCGGCGGCTCTCACGAATGTAGCGGCCGAGTTGACCGTGCAGGTGCCGGACCAGTTGCGGATCAGCGGACCCGTGCTCGGCGAAACATTCACGCTGGTACGCGATGGCGAAAAGATTTGGATCTCGCCTGGCGCAAAGGCGCGAGCGCTGCTGGATGGAGCAGTCTCCGGGAAGGATCTTCCTGCTGCGGAAAAGAAATTCAAACTGACTCCGTTCAAGCTCCCGTTCAACGACAAGGAACTCAACTTCCTTCCCGCGTTGTTCTCAGTGAAAGACGTCGGATACCAATCGCTCGATGGCGTGCAATGCCGGGTGGAAGACGTGACGCTCATGCCGGAACTGGCCAAATCCCTCGACAGCGGCGGATGGATTGCGCGGCTGTGGATCACACCGGATCACAAACCCATGCGTCTCACGATCGCGCGGAAAGGGTGGAACATTGTTCTGCGTTTCGATGACGTACAATTCGCCAAGGAACTCCCGGCGGACACCTGGAAGCCCACACCGGACCAAGCCGGCGACGTTCTCAATCTGGAACCAAAGGAATACAGCCGCTTCCTGCGCGGCATCAACCGACTCTCAGCGCCGTAGAAAGTTCTACGGAATGGGAACCCGGAGGACACCATTGCGCCCATTGCTGAGTTTCACGCGGGCTGTGACGAAGCCGGATGCGTCCGTACTGCGACCCTGGCCGCGGTTGGCAGGTTTGCCTTTCAGCGCATCCAGAAGCGTGATGGAGGGATTCTCGTTTCCGACGGGAATGGTTTGGCCGAGGCGAACAATGAGTTCCACTTCACCGGAGGCTTTGACCGCCCAGATGGCCTGGCGGTTTTGTTTCGTAATGCCGGGGCCCGACATGATCGCAGTGAAGAGGAGGCGCGCCTGAGGCGCATCGGTGACGACGACGGAAAGGAAGCGGGTATAGACGACCCCCGATCCGGCATCCTTCGCGGGATCACCGAGCCGTGCGGCCACAATCGGTTCGCCGTCGCGATGGATCACGATGGCGTCGCGGTTCTTCGCATTGACTCCCGGTCCCTTCAGCGCCGCCAGCAATCCAACGAGCCCCCCTTCGCCCAGCAGTGGTTCTCCGAGTTTGTTCACGCGCGCTGCGCCCGTAGTTGGAAAGGTTGCGCCGCGGCGAAGGATGGGAGCCAGTCCACCGTTGAGTGAGGCAAAGACTCCTTCGTTATCCTGTGGTGTCACTCCTCCCGCACCGGACTTCAGCTTGCCGCGAACCGCAAATCGGCCGCCGCTCGCCACAGCGGGCACTCCAAAACTATCCCAAGTCGCTCCATCCAACATCGGCACGGGAGAAGCAGTATCCAGGGGAATCGACGAAGTGCCGGCGGCATCGACAAGAACGACACCGGAGGTGCCGTCGTTGAATGTGGCGGAAGCTGCCACGCTCCCGTCCGCCGCAAAGCTGCGTCGCTGATCCGGGGCCTTCGGTACGGATGTCATGAGGAGGGCGCGTTTGAGCGATCGGGCGCCACCCCCGACAGAATCACCGGTCCGCAGAAGAAGTTCATTGCCGTCTCCGCTGGCCTTCTCGCGCCAGACGCCGAAATCGTTGGCCTTGGTGATGCCGCCGCCACGAATCAGTTTCGCGATGTAAACGAGCCCCGCTCGATTTCGAGGCAGACCGAATCCGGTCATTTTCGAATAGGTGCCGGAGACTTCGTCAGCCGGGCCGCCTTGCACGGCGATCTGCCTGAGCATTTCCGTGGGGAAGCGCTTTGACCAAAGCCCGCTGACAATTTTGCCAGCACCTGCATTCGTATCGAATGTGGGTACAGCACTGCGCGCCAATGTGCTCAATGACAAGCCCAAGGGAATCGCCGGAGATGCCTGCCGGGTTTTGGCCTGGAACCCGAAGGCGGTGCCACCAAACACAGGATCTCCCAGCTCGATGAAGACAGCCCCATTCGGCGCGACACCGCCAGTGCGCGCGAGCACGGAACCGTCGGCGCCGCCGTAGATGATTGTCTGTCGTCCAACTCCGGGCCCCTGAATATCTGCGGCGCCTCCGATCATACCCTGCTCCACAGTGGGCGCGCCAAAGTCCACAAAGACCGTTCCCGGATCTTCGCCCGGCACCTGATTGTCCGGGAAAACAACCGAGTTCCCCGCCACGATGCTGAAGAAGACTCCAACGTAGTCGGGAGTAGCAGTCGTGAAGCGAAGACGAATGACGGTGCCAGGGTTGACGGGAATGCGCTCGAGGCTTCGGCCTTTGAAAAGACCGGCCGCAAAAGTCATCGGCGTGGAGCGGCTCGTGGCTGTCGTCGAAGCAACGTCGCCCGCGGAAATATTTCCGTTCGCGATCTCATCACCATCGACGGTAAGGCTCCAATGATTCGAGCGACCGAGGGCTCTTGGCGTCCACACACCGCCAACGATATCAACCATGCCGGAGTCGGGACTTGTCCATGTCACATCGGAGTTATCGGAGGTGTGCGTGAGCACATCGCCGATCTGCGCGTCGCCAATTTCGGCGGTGAGCGCCGAGATGGCATCCGTCACCTTGAACCAAACAGGAAATCCATTGACGCCGTTCGACCAAACGGGCTGCGCGACTGGAAACATGCCCGGCCCCCATCCCATCTGCGAAGTGAGCGGCGTGCCGCTCACATTGTAGGACCATACCCCGTTCGGATTGACCAGATCGCTCCAGTCGTTCACGAGATCCCACGACTGCGCGTTGAGCAGTGGCGTGAAAAAAGAAAAGACAGCACCTTGGGAGGTCCCCATCGCATTCGTGGCGACGGCGCGAAAATAGTATTCGGTGCCTGGCGTAAGGCCGGTCACCACTTGATCCAGCGGAACCGGCACCTGTCCGCTGCCGAGGGACACATCGCTGGTAGTAAGCGCGTTCGTTAGGGACGGATCGGCGCTGTACTCGAAATGCGCGGTAGTGGCAGAGCCGCGCGGATTGACGTTCGCGTGAAGCACGGCTGCCGTAAACGTGATGGCCGTTGCCGGGTCGGTGCTGACGGCTGGCCCCGTGCCGAGTGTGGTGAAGGAAAGAATAATGCCCATCTGGGTTCCCGCTGTGCTCGTCGCGACAGCCTGGAAGTAATACGTGGTGCCGGAGGCAAGGCCGCTGATTCCAACATCCAGCGGCACGGGTGCGCTTCCGCTGCCGACGTTCAATGGCGTCGTCGTCAAGAAAGTGTCCAACGCAGGGTCGGTACCGTAGCGATAACTGCCGGACGTCGCGAGGCCGTTGGGATTGATGGTTCCGTGAAGTGTCGCAGTCGTGCCGGTAATTTCCGTGGCAGGGAGCGTCACCACCTGGCCGGCACCAATCAGCGCGATCGATTCCACCAATCCGGCACTTCCATTCTGGAAGCTACCGACCGTGAAAGCGCGCGCGCGAATCATGCCCAGGGAAGGCAGCGTGAGACCGCTCCGTGACCATCCGCCCGGCATTCGGGCGCCGTTACCAAGGAACGACCAGTTGGAACCGCCGTCGGTCGAAAGTTCAAACGAAACGAATGCCGCCTCGGGAGATGTCCCGCCGCGAGCCCACTGTACGCGGGTCAAATCGGGGACGGTGATGACCTGTGCAGCCGGGCCGTTGTTGAGGCGGGCGAGAATAGGACGTGATGCACCTCCGATCGACGTAAAGCCACCGCCGACAAGCACCGCACCGTCCGCCTGGATCGCCAGGGCAACAACCGTGCTATTCGGCGAGGGATCGAAGCCTGGATCGATCGAGCCATCGCTGTTGAGGCGCGCCATGCGAGTCCGGTTGGCGCCCGCGATGGTATTGAACTGGCCGCTCACGATCATTTGGCCGTCCGCCTGAAGCACAATCCCATCGACCTTTTGATTGCTATTGGGATTGAAGTCCAGGTCCAGCGCACCGTCTGCTTCTTCGAGGCGCGCAATGCGATTGCGCGCGATTCCATTCACCGAGTTGAAACTGCCGGCAATGACGATCTTCCCATCCGGCTGAACGACGAGCGATGTAACCTCCTGGTTCAAGTCCGGAGCAAATCCGTTATCAAGCGTTCCGTCGGGATTAATCCGCGCGATGAAATTGCGCGGATCGCCAGCAACCGTGTCGAAGAATCCACCGATGAGAATCTGGCCGTTCTCCTGCACAGCAATGCACTCCACTTTGGAAGGAACGCCGGGAACGCCGGGATCGAAGGCGGTGTCCAGCGTGCCATCGGTATTGAGACGCGCGAGACGAAGCCTCGGCACTCCGCCCACGCTTCCAAACGTGCCACCGATGACGAGTTTTCCGTCGGGCTGCAGCGCCATGCTCTGAACGGCAGCATCAATGTTCGGATTGTAGGCCGTATCGAGCGCTCCACCCGGAGTAATGCGCACGAGTCCATTGCGAGTGACGCCACCCACCGTCGTCAACATGCCTCCCACCAGGATGCTTCCATCGGGCTGCACCAGAATGCACTCGATGGACACAGTGCCAGTGCCAAAATCCGGATCGAAGCCCGCGTCCAACGAACCATCCGCATTCAGCCGGGCTACGTGATTGCGCTGCGTGGCACCGATGGAAACGAAGGCGCCGCCTATGACAATCTTTCCGTCCGGTTGAAGACCGATGCATCGGACGGTGCTTCCCGGTGTGGGATTGAAGGTGGGATCAACAGCCGGGAAGAATGCCACGGTCTCAACGAGCCCCGAAGAACTGCCGCCGCCTCCAGGAATTCGAGCGCGCGCGCGAACCGCACCAGACGGCGGGAGACTCACACCTGTGGCTTCCCAACCACCCGCAATCCGCACTCCCGCCGCAAGTGGAGTCCATGTCGAACCGCCATTGGTGGAAAGTTCGAACAACACATTCTGAGCCTCGGGACACGTGCCGGCGCGCAACCAGGCGACTCGGCTTCCGACCGCGGACAGGTTCTCGGTCGCGCCTGCATTCGCCGCCACCGCAAAGCGCGCGCGGGGCGTCCCTCCCACATCGCCAAATGAGCCTCCGAGCAGAACCGAACCGTCGAAGGCAAGGCTGACGGTTTGCACAATACCGAGCGCATCGGCGATAAAACTGGTGTCGAGCGCGCCACTAGGAAGAAGTCGAGCGACATGAGCTCTGGGTGTGCCTGCGACCGTTAGGAAGGCTCCTCCCGCCACAATCCTGCCATCCGCTTGTATCGCGAGGGTAATGACGTCCGCATCCGTGTCCGCAATGAAACTCGCATCGAGCACGCCACTGGAAGACACTCGGCCAAGGTGATGCCGTGCACCCCCGCCAAGCGTGGTAAATCCGCCGCCCAGGACAACGCTGCCATCTGTCTGAATCGCGATGGCTAGGACAGTGCTGTCGGCGCCCGGGTCGAAGGATGCGTCCAGGCTTCCATCGTTATTCAACCGGGCCACGCGGTTGCGTCCGGTTCCTCCGACTGCCGTGAAAGTTCCACCAACGACGAGCTTGCCGTCGGGCTGGATGCCGATTGCCGCCACGGCAAACGTGTTACTGGATGTGATATCCGGGGCGAAGAGAGGATCGAGCGACGAGTCGGCATTGACGCGTGCGAGAAACTTCCGCGGCTGGCCACCAGCGGAATTGAAGTCGCCGCCAAAAACAATCTTCCCGTCAGCCTGGACCGCCAGAGCGATTACATCGCCGTCGGTATCGGCTTGGAAACTCGTGTCCACGGTTCCGTCGGGCATGAGCCTGGCAATTCGGTTTCGAGCCGTCCCGTTAATGTTAGTGAATTTGCCGCCGATCACGATCTTGCCATCGGATTGCACAGCAATGCACGAGACCGCGGCATTCACATCCGGGGAAAACGCAAAATCGAGCGAGCCATCCCGATTGAGCCGGGCGATCGATTTACGGGTGTTATCGGCAACAGTCGTGAAATCGCCGCCAAGAAAAATCTTGCCATCAGGCTGAACGACGGCAGTGAGAACGGTGCCGTCGATATTGAGGTTCGTACCGGCAAACACGTCCCCGGGTTGAAGCTGGGACGTAGTGAACGAAAGGGCTGCTCCGTTACTGGTGCCAGCCACGTTCGTGGCCGTACCTCGGAAATAGTACGTTCTGCCCGGTGTCAAACCACCCACCGGAATGTCCATCGGAACCGTGGCATTCCCATCCCCCAAGTTGACGGTGACAGAACTCTCCGTCAGGGCGCCGATGTCGATTCCGTATTCAAATTTACCGTTCGTGGGCTGCCCGGATGGATTCACGCTGGCGTGAAGAATCGCAGAAGTTCCCCGCACGGCCGTTGCGGGCTGGGTCGTCACCGCGGGAGGCGAGGCACCCGTCACGAATGAAAAGATCTGCCCCGTCGCCGAGCCCGACGCATTGGTAGCCTTGGCGCGGAAGTAATATGTCGTATTGGCCACCAGCCCCAAAGCGCCCTGTGCCAGCGGCACCGGATTGACGCCACTTCCGGAATCCTCATCGGTGGTTGTCGTAAACGTTGTTAAGTTCGGGTCCGTTCCGTACTCGAAGTGCGACAGCGTCTGTTCGCCATTTGGATTGATGGTGCCGTGCAGGAGAGCCTGCGTGCCCGATACAAAATCCGCGGGAAGCGTGGTGACCGTTGGACCGGGGTCCGCGAGAAGGCGGACCACCGCGAAGTTGGCGTCGGGATCGGAGAACGTCAGGCCAGCCGCAACAATTTTCCCGTCGCCTTGCAGGGCGATTGCGCGCGCCCGGGAGCCAAGGCCAAAGTCCACGAGCGCAATGCCAAATTCGCTGAAGTTCAGATCCAGAAGGCCGGTCGGCAAGTAACGAAGGATCGCAAATCCGGTATCGGATCCTTCGTCGGTGCCGCCCGCGACGAGGATTTTTCCATCGGACTGGAGCGCCATGCCATAAATGAAATCCCGATTCGTACTGATGGAGGTCGTGACTCTGCCACCATCGAAGGACGTGTCCAACGAACCGTCGGGAAGCAGGCGCACCAGCGCGATATCTTCGGCTCCCACGGCTGCGGCGCTCGTGCCCGCCACGACGATTCTTCCGTTGGCCTGCACGGCTACGCCCGTGGCGTCATCTCCCGCGGCCCCGATGGAGACAGTGACTTTTCCAGTGCCGTTGAACAACGGATCGAGCGTCCCGTCTGTCCTGTAACGGACCACCGCGAAATCGGTGTCCGAACCAATTGAGGAAGTGCCCGCGACAACAATCTTTCCGTCGGCCTGAAGCGCGACGGCGTTTCCGACATCGCCGCTGGTTCCAATCGGCGTCATGACTTTGCCCGTGCCGTTGAACGATGTGTCCAGCGTGCCATTCGACTCGTAGCGGACTACGGCAAAATCCCTGTCCGTGGCGTTGTCTGCGGCACCGGCGGCCACGATCTTGCCGTCGGGCTGAATCACGACGGCATTTGCAATGTCGTTGCCGGTACCGACCGGAGTGGTGACCTTGCCGGTGCCATTGAAGGACAGATCGAGCGACCCGTTACTGTTGTAACGAACCAGTGCGAAGTCCGTGTTGCTTCCATTCGATGCGTATCCGGCCACAACAATCTTGCCGTCGGACTGCACCGCAACGGCCCTGGCGGTGTCGTTCATTCCACCAAGAGGCGTCGTGACGGAGCCTGTGCTGTTGAATGTGGCATCGCGCGCGCCATCGGCAGTGTAGCGCACTACGGCGAACGCAGGGGCCGTCCCCGCGGAGCCTGCCACCAGGACTTTGCCGTCGGCTTGCACGGCAGTGGCAAACGCGAGGCTGGGGCCCGGCCCGAGACTCGTGACGACTTTGCCTGAGCCAAGTCCGAAACTCAGGTCGAGGTCTCCGTTGGGAGTGTACCCAGCGATGGCGAAGTCGTAGAATCCATCGATCAGTGCGCTCCCGGCGAGCACGATCCTGCCGTTTGACTGAAGGCCGATGCCGGTGGCCAGGTCGCTGTCGAACTGGAAATCCGTGAGCACGAATCCAACGCCCTGGAAGGTCGTATCGAGAGTCCCATTGGCAGTGTAGCGCAGCAGAGCAAAGTCGCTGCTCGAACCGTCCGAGGATTCGCCTGCCACGAGGATCGTCCGTCCGTAAGGAGGATGGCATCGCGGCCACGATCATCGGTGGTTCGTATGGGTGTCGTGCGCGTGCCTCCGCTGCCAAAGCCCGGGTCCGGTGTGCCGCTGGCGTCGACGCGGGCAAGCGCGATGTATCCGCGGCCGAGGAGCCTGGCTGTTCCCACGGCGACGATTTTCCCGTCGGGCTGAATCAGCACTCTCGAGGGAGCATCATCTCCAGAGGTGATGGCGACGATCGACTTGCCGCCAGCACCAAAATTACCGTCGGGCAAGCCATTGCTCTCGTAGCGCACGAACACGAAGTCGTCGTCGGTGGGACTCTTCGTCGATCCGGCAATGACGATCCTGCCGTCGGTTTGGATCGCGACCGACAAAGCCTGATCGTTCGCATTGCCAACAGGTGTGGTGACCTTCCCGCCCGTGCCAAAGCCGTTGTCGGGGCTTCCATCCGTGTTGTACCGGACTAGGGCGATGTCCGAATTCGCGCCTGCAAACGCGTACCCTGCCGCGACGATTTTCCCATCGCCTTGCAGGGCAACCGCGGCAATCCCGCTATCGCCCGTTAGGACAGGGGTGACGGCCTTGCCGCCGATCCCGAAGTTGGAGTCGGGCGTGCCGTTGGGCAGATACCGGACAATGGCAAAACTAAAAGTGCCGCCGCTGAACGCAGCGCCACCGACAACGATCTTGCCGTCGGTTTGAATAGCGACGGCTTGAGCGTTGTCGTCGGAGCCTATGGGGGTTGTGACGATGCCTCCCGTGCCGAACGTCTTATCGAGCGTGCCGTCGGCGTTGTAGCGCACCACCGCGAAATCATCATCGTTTCCAACTCGGCTGGAGCCGACCACGACGATCTTTCCATCGGGTTGGACGGCGGACTTCTGGGAGAAGTCATTCCCGGGACCAGCTTGGGCGATTGCCTTCCCGGATCTTCCCCATGTCGGGTCGAGGTCTCCGGATACAGCCCAAAGCGATGCGGTAGAGAACACGGCAAGGGCGAACGCACACAGAACAGAGGGCATCTTCATAGCAGGCTGTAACGCTTGTTTTTCGCCCGTTACGCGCGAAGCGCAAGCTACCGTTCCGGTGAACTCAACAGCGCGGGTGGTTCACGACCAGGAACTTGCGTCCAATGAGAATCTAGGTTCGGCTTCCAAGGATCTTTTGCGTCTCGCTGGATACGACACCCTGGAACGCCATGCGCATCATGTCGGGGTTCCCGGAGTTCGAGATCGCTTCTTCCTTCGAGATCTTTCCGTCCTTCACCATGGCATTGAGCATCTGGTCGAAGGTCTGCATACCTTCGTTCGTGCCCAGTTCCATGGCTCCGCGAACCTTGTCCAGTTGCTCCGCCTCGATCAACCGGCCGATCGAAGGAGTGTTGACCAGCACTTCCACCGCCGGGAGCACGCCGGATTTTTCCGAACGCACGAGACGCTGGCAGACCACGGCGTGCAGAGTTTCCGAGAAGAGCTTGCGCGCAAACTCGCGTTCACCGGAAGGGAAGAACTCGAGGATCCGCTGCACACTCTGCGTAGCGTCGCTCGTGTGAAGGGTCGCGAAGACCAACCGGCCGATATTCGCCGCGCTCATCGCAGCCTTGGCGCTCTCCGAATCCCGCATTTCGCCGATGACAATGACATCCGGATCCTGCCGCAGCACGTGTCGCAATCCCGCATCGTAACTTTCCGTATCCAGCCCCACTTCGCGCTGCTCGATGATGCTTTGCTTGTCGGTGAACAGGAACTCGATGGGATCTTCGATCGTGATGATGTGCCGGCAGACGGATTCGTTGATCTGCTCCACCATGGCGGCGAGCGTCGTCGATTTTCCGGAACCGGTGGAACCCGAGATGATCACGATCCCGCGAGTTGCTTCCGCGTACTTCCCAATGTGCGGTGGTAAATTCAGCTCTTCGAAACTGGGAACGACGCTCTTCACTACTCGCAACGCGAGTGCCGGGTGTCCGCGCTGCAGGAAGACGTTGGCGCGGAATCGACCCAAATCGGCTGCGTTGAACGCGAAATCCGCCTCGTGTTCCGATTCGTAGCGCGGCATGAGATGCGGCGGTACGATCGATCTCATCACCATTCGCAACCACGACTCCGTGGGCGTGGGCGCCTCCACAGGCACCAGGTCTCCATCGATCCGCACCACGACCACGCCTCCCGGTTTGATGTGAATATCCGACGCGCCGGATTGCACGGCCGCTTTGAGGATGGCACGGAATGTTTCGTCGAGAGGAGGTGTAGTCATGTTCTGGCGGGGTGTTGGGTTGGGATTTGAGGGGAATTTTATCTCTTCATCTGTTTGTTTTTGAACAGCTTATGTCGGGAAGTAAATCGGCAAATCGGCAACCCCTTTGCAGGCGCTACCCTGATTTCGAGAGGAGCTTGTCCAAGCCTTCGAAACAGATCTGCGACCACGTCTCCATCGCCTCCTTGCGAGCGCGCAGTTGATCGCGATCCAGGAACTGCAAGCCTGTGATCATGGCTTCCCCCTTTGCGACGTTGTCGCTGTCGAGATCGAACACATGGACGACACCGAGATGCACTTTTCCTACCTCGTTCGAATCGTCGTTGAGCAGGGCCACCACGCGGTTCGTGTATCCGGCTCCCAGCCGCAGTTCCTCACCGACCTCCCGTTGCACGCCAGCGTTGTAGGCGTCCCGATCGAGCGCGAACAATCCTTCGTCGTGGTCGTTCATGTGCCCGCCAATGCCAATCGAACCTTTGGCCACGAGGCGTTGTTCGCCGGCCTTCTTGCCGCGCACATAGTGCAGCACCTTTCCCTCATGCACCAGCAGCACGTAGGGTATGATCTGCTTCAGGGATGGATCGCTTTCCGCGGGACCACGTGGGGTGAAAAAATTGTTCGCCCGATCCAGCAGTGCGGGCAGGTACCGGTCCACCTCGAAGCTCAATCCCTGGAACGCACCCAGCTTCTCAAAAAGCTCGCGGCGCACGACCAGGATCATTTCATCTTTCATCGGCAAAATCATCGCGCATCGTCGGCGTGGATGTCGAGCGCTGAGAACGAAAGGCGCCGGTCATCGTTTCGTCACCCGAACGCCAAAATCGAAGCACTGCCGCCGTGTGCCACATCACCATCCGATGACTAACTGTTTGCTGATTGTATTCTTCATGACGTGGCTCCAAGCGTCGGGCTGCTCTTTCCAGAACAGTGGGATCCGAAGCTTGGAATTCACGTGACTTGAAGTCGCGGCCGCACTGA
>JADMIO010888872.1_pt1 | contig 61891 bp, 59 predicted proteins | sample 8958161 | NCBI WGS metagenome assembly JADMIO01 (sample SAMN16585339, study PRJNA669376) | soil metagenome | isolation source: Crop rotation soil | place: USA: Cullars Rotation, Alabama | collected 2011
GCCGCGACTTCAAGTCACGTGAATTCCAAGCTTCGGATCCCACTGTGCTGGAAAGCGTCCGGAGTGATGATCTTATCGCCGTCCTTGTAGGTGTTGCCACCATACTGGACGCCGATCTTGAACTGGATGGGCACGTAGCCGGAACCGTCGAGCGCTCGCTGGCGGTCGCAGTCGGTGTCGAGCGAGCTCGTCACGACCTTGCGCGCCATCTCCGAACCGTTGCTCGACCCGTTGAGGAACGCCGAAACGTCCTCGTTGGTGAAGAGCCGCTGCTTGGAGAACGAGTAGGACGTGTTGACGTCCGCCGGGTTTTGGGTCTGATCGACCACCGGCGTCCAGTCCTCGGGCTTGAACCCCTTGTCCTTGAGCGCCTGCATGATCGCGGCTGCATTCTCCTCGGCGGTCGGAACACTCGGTTCCGCTGTCACCGTGGTGGTAGCAGTCGCGGTCTCGGTCGTGGTGACCGGTTCCTCTGCCTCGTCATCCGAAAGATCGGAGGCGGAGTCAGCCGAGTCACTTTGCCCAGTGAAATCGTTGAACGCCGTAGCCAGGGTCGAACTGGAACCAACCAGCGCGACAGTGACGACGATGCCCATGATGGCCACCGGTGTCTTGGGAAAGCGGGTCTTGCCTGGCATCACCGCGGTCACGAGGACCACGAGGACTGCCAGCCAGAAAACCAGCTTGAAGAGCAACGACCACGGGCTGGAGAGTGTCCAGTCCAGGCCGAAGTACAGCACGAACGCGGGCAGAAGCCACGCGACCTGCCACTTCTTCATCCAGACAGCCAGCACGACACTGACCGCCAACAGGACGAAAAAGATGACAGGATTTAGTCCCCAATCGAGACTCATCTCATCACACTCATTTCTGTGGTTGTCAGCTCGAGGCGGGTGCCTTGGGCTGGGTGGTGTCACTGTCGCCCAGGTTCTTCAGGGCCTTCTTGCCCCACGCCACCAGCCCTCCCGCCTTCTTGGCGGGTGCGGGCGTCGGGGCGGGAGCCGTCCTCTTCGCCGGAGCGGGAGTCGACGCCGCCTTCTTGGCGGGTGCGGGCGTCGGGGCGGGAGCCGCCTTCTTCGCAGGAGGTGTTGCCACCTTCTTCGCGGAAGCCGACTTCTTGCCGCCCTTCTTCTTGGCCGTCTTCTTCTTGGCCGGCGCCGGGTCGGGCGCGGGCTGTGAAGCGGTCGGCTCGGGCTGCATGGGCTCGGAGGGGGTCTCGGAGACCCCCTGCCGCAGCTGCGTGTTGGCCTGGGTCAGCAAGCTCTTGGCGAGCTCGGCGTTGCGGATCTGGTCCGGGACGGACGCCTTGTCGTCCTTGTGGATCGACTCGACGATGTTCCGGACGATCTGCACCACCTGACCGCCGAGAACGGCGACCTGCTTCTCCAGCTCGGCGAGCTGGGTGTTGTCGGCGTCGTCTGCGGCACTCAGGAGTTTGGTCGGGTCAAAAGTGGAGCTGCTCATGGTCTTACCTCTCAGGGTTGTCTGATATTCAGTTGTGGTTGAGTACCGATCTACTTAGGTTTCAATCGGTAGCCAACCTCCCCGAAAGGGAAGGCTCTACTCGTTACGTCCTGCAGGAAAATAACGAGTTTGGCGTTTTACTGACTATTTATATAATCAACAAAACGCCATACTCGTTACTCCCTTATCGGGTAACGATAGCTAAAATTTCATTACTTTATACTTACGCGTACTACTTAAATATCTCAACAGATAAATCTGGAAATAAATAAGCGGCTGCAGATGCAGCCATATAAGCGTGATTGATAATATCCCATAATAGAATAAATAATAATCATGCCCACATGGCTACACCTACAGTCAGATAGTACAATAAGTTATAGCCTGATTATTAACGTTCCCATACTTAGTGATTGCTGTCTGTCACCCCAGGGGTGGAACCTCACACTCACCAGTGATGTACTCAATTTATCATATTAGTGCTTAAATGTCAATACTTTATGTAATTATTATGTAAGAAGCACAAGCTTTTTGACTAGAATACCACATATAGCGCCTCAATAGACAAAGTATACGCTATATTAGATAATATTTGACATTTTAGTAATATGGGCGTATAAAAAACCCTAAGTGCACCAGGGAATGTCCCTGGGATCATGCACGATACTTGAGGAGTCATCTCTTGTCCGAGCCCAACGGAACGTTGGAACAGTTCAAGGCCGAATACGCAGACTACCTTCCGGGGTGGTATGCGCAGTTTGATCAGATCATCCCCGACCGGTCCAAGCACATTTCGGATCGGTTGCAGGCGAGGCTGTACGAGTCCTGCGAGAGCGAGGAGCAAGTTCAGGCTCTCATGATCTACCTCGTCGAGCAGTGCGATCTTCATCTGAGGGGTGTCCTCGAGGAGATCAAGCGGCCGAACGTCCGCATCGGTCTCGACCTCTGTCGTCAGGGCAAGTCGGTGACGGTGTAACCGACGACTGACTCCTTTCCCCCAGGTGGACCGGGCGCGCTTTGTGCGCGTCCCGGTCCACCTGGACCCCCTACCTCTTATCAAGAGGTTATTTTTTTGTTATAATTCGGTGAGTTGAAATATGTTTGGTCTCATCGTCTAACGGTTAGGACACCAGGTTCTCATCCTGGCAATCCGGGTTCGATTCCCGGTGAGATCACCAAGAAAAAAGCCTCAGCATTTGCTGGGACTTTTTTCTTGGTAAACATCCGTGGCAAAGTGCGCGCGAATGGGTACAATTAACAGGTACCGCTTACTCCTGCGCCAACCCTGACATACTTTATATCAGGGGTGGCAGCCGCATAATCCCACCAACCAATACACTTACCAGTAGCATTACCACTATATGTGACTTTTGTGCCATTCGCAGCTAGGGTAGCCGTAAGAGTACCACTTAGGACTGCAGATGGATTATCAAGTTGAGCTTCAGGAACTGCAGAAGTAGTTGCAGTAAGCTCTGCATACGATGGGTAAGCAGAAGCAACTGTATTGTAAGTTTCGACTTTTTTCGCTACTTGCGCAGCTAATGTTTGTCCAGAACTCGCTTTTGCTCTGTTTTGGATCCCATTATAGGCAACGATAGTAATAGCGGCCAATATGCCAATAACAACAATAACAATTAGAAGCTCTACTATGGTAAAACCATGGTTATCGTGCTTAGTGCGTAGATGATTATGCATATACTCCTCTAATCTATTAGTGGTTATGCTAAAAGTTTATCATATTCTTTATATTTTTACACCACAGCACACAGTTAATATCAGTTAATCGTTAGATGAATGTATCATTAACCCATGAGAAAGGCCCCTTTCGGGGCCTTCTTGGTCTCAGTTCATCCGACTCCTTGAGGACTTGATACGTTCCTTCAGATCGGTTGATCGTTAGAAAGGACCAGGATCACCCGGAGGGTTGTCCTGGTTGCAATCGTTATACCCTCCCTCGGGTGAGGAAATCGACGACTGCGCCCCTATCACCATTCGAACCTTGTGAGAGGTTCGAGATGAGGGGGGTGGTGGAGCTGTGTACGGAGATGTCGGGAAGGTGGGCTTCGGACTGGGAGGACCGAGCTCTTCGGTGGGACAATTGGGTCCACACCCATCAAGTGCGTTCCCTTGCGCGCAGGGGTCCTGGCTGGGATCCTTAGGCGCGTGGTAAGTCTGCTTCACAGCCCTGCCGCTCATGTACTCGTAACTGAGGCTGTAAAGGACGGTGAGGATCCCAATGAGGACCAATGTCACGAGAACCCATACGGCTCTCGTAGTGAGAGAGGCAGCTCCTCTTGACGAGGAGTAATTTTCTTCACTCCACTGCTGGATGTCGGTCACGGTGTCTCCTAAAAAAGTCGGATGTCAAGATTGCAACCTCCTTTCGGAGGCGCACCTCAACGAACGGAAGTGATACTATATTAGCATAAGTATGATAAAATGTCAATGCCGCCGGCATGTGTCACAAGGTATGAATCAGGATAAAATTGACTGTTTGACACTAGTGTTGTACTATACAAATATAACTACGACGTGGAGTTCGTAGGGGTTAAAGGAGTTGCGATGAAGAAATTATATATGGCTGTCGTCATGGTAGTTGTTAGTGGCGCGCTAATGTTAGTCGGTTCGACTGCAACCAACGCGGCACCGGAGTCCCCTAATGAATGTAAGGTGGTGACTGAAGGCAACCTGAATGGTGAAAACGGCCCAGGACGTAAATTTGTGGTCACTAATAATAAAGCTTTTATCAACTTCACAGTGAAAGGCAATGACTGTACCAGTACTGTCTCTCTCCGATCATGGTACTCTCCGTCACGAAATGGTACACCCCACGAAGCTCAAAAGAAGTTTCAAGTAAAAGACCGCACAGTTGCCCCTGGAAGTTATACTATGGGGGTTGACCTGCCACCCCAGGGGTGTTTCTACCAAGTGGACTTCGTGCGTGTGCTTGATAATCGTGCCCCAGGTGAGAAAAATGAAATGCTAGGCTTTACCCTGAATGGCACCAAGAACTGTATCCCCCCAAACCCTCCGCAGCCCCCACAGCCCCCACAACCACCGCAACCGCCAGTTGTTCCTGTGTACACATGTGACGCACTGAGTGTTAGCCAAGTTTCACGAACCTCATTTACTTTCACAACTCGCTATACACTTAAAGATGCGACGCTGACAAGTCTTGTCTACGTTATCTACGATGCGAACGGCGTCGAGATCGCCCGCACAGCGAACTCTACATACGAGCAAGCAACCCCAGCAACCTATAAAGTTCAAGCGGTATTAACCGTACTTGCTGGCGGTACTCAACACACAGTGATAGCTCCAGCTTGTGTCGGAAACTTTACTGTTTCACCTGAAAACACTCCAAAGTGTCCAATCCCCGGCAAAGAACACTTACCAAAAGACAGCCCTGAATGTAAAGAGACGCCAGTCGTAACAGTTGTGACGACGACGCCTCCTGCGCTGCCAGAAACAGGTATTGTTGAATCCATCGCTTCAGTTCTCGGTCTTGGCTCGGTGATGGCTGCAGGTAGTTATTACGCTGTGAGTCGTAAACAACTCCTGAGCGCTTTGCTTAACCGATAAGACAGTAAGTTTCTTACTAAAAACCGCAGGGTCTATCTCTGCGGTTTTTAAGTATAATGAGGCTATGAAGAGCGCTGAACTAAGTGGTGTTAATTTGGGCGGGTGGTTGGTAGTCGAGAAATGGATGACACCAAGTCTTTTTGAGGGCACTAATGCAGCAAATGAGTACGACTTGGTACAGACTGCGGCGGGCAAGCAGGATTTGCGCGAACACCACAAGACATTCATTACCGAAGCCGATTTTAAGTGGCTGAACCACAATCAAATTACAAGTGTGCGTATCCCTGTCGGCTACTGGATCTTTGGTGACGAAGCACCCTATATCGGGGCAATTGAGCGACTTGACTGGGCACTAAGGATGGCCGATACGTATAACATCAAGGTTCTGATCGACCTTCATGGTGCACCAGGAGCACAAAACGCGGCAGACCACAGCGGTAGTGGCAAGCCAGGTTTACCGATTTGGCTCGATGATGCTGAGAAGCAGGAATGCACTATTCGGGTGCTCGAAAGGCTCGTGGAGCGCTATAACAAGCACCAGAGTTTCTGGGGAATAGAAATTATCAACGAACCGCTGGCCGACAGACTCGCCTTTAAGCTAATTCGGTTTTATCGTCGGGCCTACAAACGACTACTAAACGTCGCACGACCAGGTCTGGTTGTGGTATTTTCAGACGGATTTCGACCGTATCTGTTAACAGGTGCCCTGTGGCAGCGTAAAAAGCTGCCGGTCGTAATGGATTGCCATTTTTATCAGTGTTTTAGTGCGCAGGATAAATCGCTCAGTCTCGATCAACACCTGAAAAAAGCCGCTCGCCGTCAGCGACTCATTCGCTTCTTGCAGCTATGGCAACCCATTATCGTGGGTGAATGGAGCGGTGTATTGCCATGGAGTCTGTTGAAACAGTTGTCAGAGAAGGAGCGAGAAGAAGCGCGGTATCGCTACATGCGCGAACAAATGGCGGCCTATAGAGATAGCCACAATTATTTTTACTGGAATTACAAAACAGAAAAAGACAGTGGTTGGAATCTGCGGGCTATGGTCGAGAATGACAGCGCAATGCTACAATTGAACCAGTAGCAATATAAAAGGGTGGGGATGAGTTTTTTTAAACAAACAATTCGTGATGTGCCGCTCGATAATCAAACCGTCCTGGTGCGGACAGATTATAACGTACCGCTAGCTAGTGACGGGACGATTGCTGATGATTTTCGGATTCGTTCCAGCCTTCGAACACTAAAAGCGCTTCGACAGCGTGGCTGCAAAGTAGTCATTATGAGCCATCTCGGACGTCCTGAGGGCCGCGACATGGCGCTTAGCCTGGAACAAGTCGCTCTACGACTGTCACAGCTGCTAGATAAAGAAGTCGTGTTTGTCGAGGATTGTATAGGGGATAAGGTGTATCAAACAGTCAAGAATACCTCGAAGGCGAGTCTTATTCTGCTAGAAAACCTGCGATTTTATGCTGAGGAAGAAGCTGATGATCATACCTTTGCCGAGAAAATCGCCAAAGCGACCGGTGCGCGTTACTTTGTACAAGACGGCTTTGGAGTGGTTCATCGGGCACATGCCAGCACTCACGCGATCACTCAGTTGCTTCCATCGGTTGCCGGTCTCCTGCTTGAAAAAGAATATACAACGATTACCGATGTGATGCGTTCACCGAAGCGACCACTCGTTGCGGTGATGGGAGGGGCCAAGGTCAGCGATAAAATTGAAGTTATCAAAGCTTTTATCGATGTCGCCGATACGATTGTCATTAGCGGTGCCATGGCCAACACGTTTCTCGACTACCGAGGTTTGAAAATGGGGCAGAGTAAAGTGGAGGCTGACGAAACCTCTATGATCGACGATATTTATAAAAGTGTTGAGGCGAAAGTTGGGAAAGATAAGGTCGATGACTTTTTAGTCCTCCCAATTGATCTCGCGGTGGCAAAAACATACGAGAATACGGAGCGGCGTGAAGTAGGGATCGATCAGTTATCTGATGATGACATGGCACTTGATGTCGGAATAGGGACAATTGAAAAAGTCGATGCGATTGTGGTGGCGGCCAAAACAGTGGTATGGAACGGGACACTCGGGGTGTCTGAGTTTTCAAACTTTGCCCATGGATCAGCTCGGCTGGCCTTGACGCTGGCCACCCACCCTGACATCACTTCAATTATCGGCGGGGGAGACACGGCTGAATTTGTGCTGGGGTGGGACGCCAAAAATGGTGATAGTTTCACCCATGTTTCGACAGGCGGCGGAGCTAGTATGGAGCTGATGGCGGGCGAGAAACTACCAGGTATCGAAAGTCTGCTAGACGCCCGAAAGTAAATACTATACACTTAAAAGAAAGTAACCATAAGTAGAATTATTGTGGCTAAAGAAAATAAGAAACTCATTGTCGGCAACTGGAAAATGAACCTCAACATGCATGAGGCGAGTTTGTATTTGCATAAACTCAGTGGTTTAGTAAAAACTCACCGGACGGTTGATGTGGTGCTGGCGCCGACTATGCTGACATTGCAGTCGCTAAGCCTGCAGGTAAACTACCGTCAATTTAAACTGGCTGCCCAAGATCTTTATTGGCGCGATCACGGTGCGTTTACGGGTGAAGTTTCAGCCAGTCAACTGCGCGGCGTGGTGCAATATGCCATCGTGGGGCACTCGGAACGCCGTCATATTTTTCATGAATCAGATAAGGATACTCGCAATAAGGTCCAAGCCGCGATTCGTAATGGCATTTCACCTATCCTCTGTATCGGCGAAACCGCGGCCGAACGGGCGATGAATGAGACCATCCATGTGCTCCATGATCAGTTGGTCGGTGGGCTTGCCAATGTGACGAGCGAAGAGTTGAATGAAATTACTATCGCGTACGAGCCGGTCTGGGCGATCGGAACAGGCAACAATGCTACGTCAGAAGATGTCAGAGTGGTGGAAAAGGCGATCCGCAGCCAGATCCGCCACCTTTATGGAAAGACGGCTGCTGAAACAGTTCGTATACTATATGGCGGCAGTGTCAATAAAGACAACGCGGCTGATTATTTGACAATTCCCGGTATTGACGGCTTCTTAATTGGTGGGGCAAGCCTAGACGCCACGGTATTTAGTGATATTATTGAGAAAGCACATAAAGCAGCTTCGGCTGTGATGAAATAAGAGGCAAGGGTGGGGAAATGAAAGAATTTGATTTTGAGGAACTAGACCGGGCAGTCAACTCCCTGATGAGTGACGTCAAAAAACCCGATGCGACTCAACCAGCCGAGAACACCGTTTCGTTAACTACGCAGCCCGCTACGTCACCGTCTCCAGAGCCAGTCGTCACATTACCTGAGACACCAGCGGAACCCGTTGTCGCAGCCCCAACTCCAGTAACAGCCCCGACGAACGACACCACCCCTACCCCGCCTTCCCTGCCGCCTCCTGATCTACCCACCAGGCCATCAACGCCAATCCTCCCCCCACGTCGTGGCGGGGGACGCTTTATGGACGTGGTTCACCCCTCATCTGACATGAGTTCACCAGCCTCACCGACGCCGCTTTCTACGCGCCAGGGTAAACCACTTGAGCCGTTAACAATGACTGAAGCACCAAAGCCCGCTGGTCCAGTTATTGACGTGATGGCTCCAGTAGCACTACCATCGAACCCAGAAGTCGAGGCTCCAACTACAAACGATACCCCTGAGCCGACAAACGTCACACCAGAAGAGATGCCATCTGGGCCATCGACTCCGAGCGAGCCATGGACATCGCCGTTTTTACCAGATGCGCAAGTCGAAAAGCGCCCGCTTGGTGCAAGTTTGCCTGAAAGTTCGGGGACAGGTCTGAGTGAAGCGATTGCTGCCGAACTAAGTAAAGAACATCCATCCGAGGAGACACCAGCCACCCCACCGGCTGAGCCAATCGAAGCTGCTAAGGAACAAGAACCGGCCTCAATGTCTGAGCCAAGTCTCGACGTCACGCCAGCGGAGCCAGAAGACACAAAAGACAATGATGCTCCTGCACCGAGTAATAACCCTGAGCTAAACTTGAATGCCGAACCAGTCGCTATGCCAGCCGAACTTAATAACGATCTGGTGGCAATTGAATCTGGCCAAAAAGATACTCCACTAGTTGAAGATGCCTCAATGACGGGCTCATTTGAGAGTGCCAGTAATACATCAAACACCTCGTCGCCAGCAATTATTTCAACTGGCTCGATTCCACCCCAGTACAATGAGCAACCAAGTTCCGGTGATGCGTCGCACACACCTATTTATGACAATGAAGCTGCGCATCAGCCACTGGCTCATCCTGCGAAAAAGAAGAAAAGCTGGGTATTAGTCGTCTTTATCCTGGCTATATTGGTAGTTGGTGGCGGGCTTGGGGCGGCCGCTTACTTTCTCGGCCTCGTTTAAACTGCTATAAGAGTAGCATTTGAGAGAAGAACCGAGCTTGCTCGAGTTATTCCGAGGATGCGCCCTCTTACAACAGATGTTACAATAGATGTAATGGATATTCTCGAGGGTTTAAATGAAGCCCAAGTAAGGGCGGTACAACATACCGAAGGGCCGCTGCTGATTTTAGCGGGGGCAGGTAGCGGTAAAACCAAGACGCTGACCCATCGGATTGCTCATCTAATTCAGCATCAGTCAGTTTGGCCGGATGAAATTTTGGCTGTCACCTTTACCAATAAAGCGGCGAAAGAAATGCGTTTGAGACTTGGTAATTTGCTTGGCCAGGATGGCTCAAGCCGGCAATTTATGTCCTGGATGGGAACATTTCACGGCATTTGTGTACGTCTTCTTAAAATTGACGGTACAGCGATTGGGATAAATCGTAACTTTGTTATTTATGACGAAGATGACCGCCAGGGTCTGATCAAACAAGCTATGAAGCAACTGCACATTGTCGATCAGCAGATCAAGCCACGAGCGGTCAGTAGTATGATTTCAAGTGCCAAGAACGAACTGGTATCACCTGATGAATTTGAAGCTACGGCAAATTATCCGTTTCAAAAAAGTGTCGCCCAAATTTATCGCCTGTATGAAACCCTGCGGAAGCAAGCGGGGGCGCTTGATTTTGACGACCTACTGATCGAGACCGTTCGATTATTTAAAGAACAGGCTGACATCCGTAAAAAATGGCAAGCTAAGTTTAAATACATCCTGATCGACGAATACCAAGATACTAACGCGGCCCAGTATGCCATCGTCAAGAGTCTGATCTCCAAGAACCAAAATATTTGTGTGGTGGGCGATGACTGGCAATCGATTTACAGTTGGCGTGGAGCAGATTTTACCAATATTCTTAATTTTGAACGTGACTTTCCAGGAGCTGAAATCGTCAAGCTTGAACAAAACTACCGGAGCACAGGCGCAATTTTAGAAGCGGCTCATAACGTGATTAGTAAAAACGTCCAGCGGACTGATAAAAAACTGTGGACCGCAGAAGGCGCTGGGGCGCCCGTTCAGATTTATGGTGCTTACGATGAGGCAGAAGAAGCCCACACGGTCGCTAGCCGGATTAGCAGCCAGGTAATGATCGGGGCTCGCGATTATCACGACTATGCGGTACTCTATCGCACCAATGCACAAAGCTATACATTAGAACGGGCGTTTTTACAGGCTCGTGTCCCCTATCACATTGTTGGCGGTGTGCGTTTCTATGACCGAAAAGAAATCAAAGACATTGTGGCGTATCTGAGGCTCCTGTACCAACCAAGCGATGTCATGAGTTTTAGCCGAATCGTCAATGTCCCTTCGCGTGGAGTTGGCACGACGAGCCTTGAAAAATTCCTGCTGTGGCAGCGAGAAAGTGGTTTTGATATTATGGCCGCGCTTGCGAATGTCGAGCAGACGTCGACCTTAACGGGCCGGGCTCGTCAAGCGCTCAGTCGACTGGGTGAAAATCTACGATCGGTTCAAGCTATGGTAGTGGCAGAAAGATCACCGAGCGAAATCGTCGCCAAGCTCATTGACACGATCGGCTATCGTGACTATCTGCAAGACGGCACCCCTCAAGCTGAAGACAGAGAAGCCAATGTTGGGGCACTAGTCTCTGATGCTCAGACATTTGCTTCTTTACCAGATTTTCTCGAGGAAGTTGCCCTCATGTCGAGTATGGATAGTGATAGTAAAAAAGATAGCGTGACACTGATGACCATCCACGCCGCTAAAGGCCTTGAATTTCCAGTGGTCTTTATGGTGGGTATGGAAGAGGGAATTTTGCCGCATGCGCGGATTCAAGATAGCGGACCAGCTGAACTGGAGGAAGAACGGCGCCTTTGCTACGTTGGTATGACGCGTGCTCGCGAAGAGCTACATCTATCGTATGCCTATAGTCGATTACAATTCGGGCAGCGGACTTACAACCCCTTATCGCGTTTCCTCACTGACGTAGGCTACGAGGCGGCAGTAATGACAGCCACGCCGCAAAACCGATCCCAGGATGAGTGGGCCGACGAACCAGCCTATGAGGTGGGAGATCAGGTGCGGTCAATGCAATTTGGCATTGGTGAAGTGATCGATGTCGACGGCCTCGCCGTGACTGTTGAATTCGCCCATGGCCAGACAAAAAAACTCAATGTTGAGTACGCCCGCCTCGAGAAATTAGCATAAGCAAGTTTGCGATGAAAACTACTTTTGGGTATACTAGAGAGACGTACATCTGAGGTGTATGCTTTTGTATGAATAAATTAACCACCCGCTCGACGTTATCAGTCCGCTCAGGCTTATTAGCTCTGGGCCTGTTTAGTATTTTGATATTATCGGGAACCTACGCCTGGCGAGTTGCTGCCGACGACGGGACAGTACCTGCAAATCAACGCTTGATTAGTGTGCATGATCGGGGAGTTGAAAAAGGAATTGTAACGACGGCCAATACCCTTCGCCAGGTGTTTGAACAATCCCATATTCCAATTGGTGAAAATGACCTGGTTGAGCCAGGCCTCGACGAACAGCTGGTTGCCTCCAGCTATCAAGTAAATATTTATCGTGCCCGGCCAGTGGTAATTGTCGATGAGAATTCCAGCTACAAAGTTCTCACCCCTCATCAGACTTCGAAGCAAATTGCCGAAGATGCTGGTTTAGAGCTTCATGACGAAGACAATACCTCCGTTGAACCAATTAGTGATCTATCAAGCTACGGCGCTGGTTTACAGGTAACGATTGACAGGGCAACACCTTTTACATTGGTGCTCTATGGCAAACGAATTGACGCCTACACCCAGGAAACAACGGTTGGCGACATGCTTGGTGACAAAAACATCAACCTTGCAGCTGGCGATACTCTCTCGACTAACAAATCAGATACCATTACCGAAGGTATGACCGTTGAAGTCTGGCATAACGGCAAACAAACGATCAGTGAAGAGCAAGCCATTGCCTTCCCGATCGAGAAAGTCCAGGATGCCGATCGTGAAGTTGGCTATCGTGAAGTAAAAACCGCCGGTCAACCGGGCAAGAAAACAGTCACCTATGAAGTGGTGATGAAAAACGGCAAGGAAGAATCTCGAGCCGAAATTCAGAGCGTGGTGACGCTAGAGCCGAAGAAACAGGTTGAAGTTGTTGGGTCTAAGTTGACAAATACTTTCAGCGGTAGCTTTGCAGAAGCATTGGCGCGGCTTAGGGCGTGTGAATCGGGCGGTAATTATGCCAATAAGAACAATCCAAAATATCGAGGCGCCTACCAGTACGACTACTCTACTTGGGCTAACTACCAGGGTTTTTATGATCCAGCTGATGCCCCACCGGCAGTCCAAGATGAAAAAGCATGGGAGACATACAAGCGGCGTGGATGGCAACCATGGCCAAGCTGTTCTAGGTCGCAAGGTCTCCAGGACATCTATCGCTAAATGCCAACCAACAAATCTCTGGGTCAACATTGGTTGCGCGATGGGGAAGTCTTGGCACGTATTGCTGCAAATGCAGAATTAACGCTTACTGACACTGTGCTTGAGATTGGGCCGGGCCTCGGCACGCTAACGAGTGTACTGCTTCGCCAAGCGGAGCGTGTTGTAGCGGTTGAATTTGATGAGGAATTAGCCCGCAAACTACCAGGGCAATTTCCTGGGACAAACCTCGAAGTTATTCGTGAGGATATTCTCCGTTACGACCTTTCCAATCTTCCAAAAGGCTACAAAGTGGTAGCGAACGTCCCCTACTACATTACGAGTAAAATTGTTCAGAAGTTAATGACAGCGACCAATAAACCAGCTATCACAGTATTGCTGGTTCAAAAAGAGGTCGCAGAGCGTCTCGCAGCTGAGCCTGGCGATATGAGTATACTCGCGATTAGTGCTCAAATGTTTGGGGAGGTAACACTGGGCGATGTTGTTCCGGCTATACTATTTACACCTCCGCCGAAAGTTGATTCGCAGGTAGTGATATTGAGAACACGGGCTGAACCATTAGTCACTCCAGAAAGTGAAAATAGTTTTTTTAAATTCGTAAAAGCTGGTTTCTCAGCCAAACGAAAAAAGTTACGTTCGTCACTATCGGGTGGATTAGGAATTTCAAAAGAAGAAACTGAGGCAATACTTGAGAAAGCTGGCATATCACCCGACGCTAGAGCGGAAGATTTGTCGATTGATGATTGGTTACGACTCCTTTAGAGACTATGTTATACTTTTGATAAGCATAACCTTTGTAAATAACACCTGAAGGCATCACGTGGCATGAATAAAATTAGAAATCCTGGTTTCACAATAGTCGAACTCCTCATCGTCATTGTGGTTATCGGTATTCTGGCAGCTATTACTATTGTGGCTTATAACGGCATACAGGATAGAGCCAAAGCTAGTGCAGCTAGTAGTGCGCTCTCCCAAGCTGCTAAAAAGCTGGCTGTCTACCAAGTAGACAACGGCAACTATCCCTCAGCTCTCTCAGCTGCGGGTGTTTCTAGTAGCGGTGACGTTACCTTCCAATACACCAGTGACGGTACCACCTACTGTATTACTGGTACAAGTGGCAACATCTCCTACAGAACCACGAACGCTACCTCCCCAACAGCCGGTGGCTGTGCTGGTCATGGAGTAGGAGGAACACCGGCTATTACTAATATGGTGACGAATCCGAGTTTTACGAATGATACAGCAAGTTGGATAAATCGAGGCACCGGCGTAACTATTAGTCGTAATACAACCGCTGGCAATTTTCGATCAAGCCCAGCATCCCTTTTTACGCAGATAGGCACAACCACACAATCCGACTGGGGAGCGGCGTTCGCGACTGCATATGTAAATGTTACGATAGGCGACACCTATAGCTTCTCTTCGTACATCAAAATGGCATCAGGCTCGAGTGCGTACCTCACGGTATTATGGCGAAACAGCGCCGGAACCGCGCTATCTTATTCAATTGCCAACACCGTAACGGCAACTTCGTTCACGCGATCAAGTATAAGTGCGACCGCCCCACCGACTGCCGCTACAGCCCAGGTTATTATTAGTGGAGCTGGCAGTAGTAGCTTCTACGTTGATGACGTCATGGTTACTGCGGGTTCAACAATATATAATTTTGCAGATGGCAGTTCTCCTGATTGGGTATGGAATGGAACTACTAACAACTCCACTTCAACCGGACCACCTTTATAAATCAATAGAGACATTACTTCTATCTGTTACAATAGAATGTAATGGGAAAAAATCTATACATTACTACCGCTATCCCGTATGTCAATGCACCTCCGCACATTGGCAATGCCCTCGACTACCTACTAGCCGATATCTGGACCCGTTACCAAACTCAAAATGGCAAGCAGGTTCGTTTTCAAGTGGGGACCGATGAACATGGCAACAAGATAGCCGCCAAAGCCGCCGAAGCAGGTGTTGATCCTAAAACGTATACCGATCAAATGTATGTCAACTTTGAAAATCTGATGAAAAAAGTCGGTGCCAGCTATACCGATTTTATTCGCACTACCGAACCACATCACGAAGGTGCCGTGCAGTACATCTGGCAACAGCTGCAACCATATATTTACAAAGGCAAGTACGAAGGCTGGTACTGCGTTGGTCATGAAGCCTTCTTTACCGACAAAGAAGTCGAAGCCACCGGTGGTGTCTGTGCTGACCACCAAACACCCTATGAGCGTTTGAGTGAGGACAATTACTACTTCAAAGCCAGTGCCTTTACAGACAAAGTCAAAGAAGCTATCGCAAATGGCAAGATGCAAATCGTGCCAGATTTTCGCCGCAAAGAATTCTTAGAATTAATCAAAGACGGTATTCAAGATGTCAGTATTTCGCGCCCGCGGAAGAATTTGAGCTGGGGAGTGCCGGTGCCTGGTGATCCTGAGCAGATAATGTATGTATGGATTGATGCGCTGGCTAATTACATCACTGTACTTGGTTATCCAGATAAGCCAGGGTGGCAAGACTATTGGCCAGCCGAAGTCCAGGTAATCGGTAAAGATATTTTACGCTTCCATGCCGGGATCTGGCCCCCAATGCTACTTGGGCTTGGTTTGCCGCTACCAAAGAAACTGATGGTGCACGGTTTTATCAATGTCGCGGGAAGTAAAATGAGTAAAACGGTGGGTAATGTCGTTGACCCTAGCGAAGTGATCGATACCTATGGGCTCGACGCCTTCCGCTACTTCTTTTCGCGTCACATTCCGACGCTCGATGATGGTGATTTTACCTGGGAAAAATTTGAAACAGCTTATAACACCGAACTTGGCAACGACCTTGGCAACTTGGTGCAACGAGTTGGCGCCATGATTACACAGTACCAAGCGGGCGTTATCGGTGACGCACCCCAAGCCGAACACGATATGGGCCGCTACCACGAAATGATGACAAATCTTGAATTCAATCAAGCGATTGATGAAGTCTGGCAAATGATTCGAAGCCTTAATCAATACATTGAAAATGTAAAGCCGTGGGAAATTGCCAAGAACCGTGAGAAAGACACGGAAGCAGAGGGTCACCTGACTGAAGTTCTGGCCACGACCGTTGGGGGTCTACTGCAAATCGCTGATCTTTTAGTGCCATTTTTGCCAGGTACCGCCAAAGCTATCCATACTACTTTTGAAACAGGAGTTGTTGTGCCACAAGGTGTCTTATTCCCAAAGATTTATCGCCATACACCAGGCCCTCAATCTCCCGCTCCAGCTACGGGGAAGTAATGTTCGTCGATACCCATTGCCATATCCATGAAACCGGCTACCAGCTGGATATTGGTGATGTCATGAATCAGGCGCATCATGCCGGCGTCTCGAAACTTATCTGTGTCGGAACGAGCGAACAGAGTTCCGTCGAAGCTATCTCTTTTGCTGCTCAGCATGAACACTGTTATGCCACAGTCGGAGTGCATCCGCACGACGCAAAGGATGGCTATAGCATGATCGCAAGTCTTCTCGATTCAAACAAAGATATTGTGGCGGTAGGTGAGATAGGGTTGGATTATTTTTACACTCATAGCCCTCGTGAATTGCAGATCCAAGCTCTGGAAACGCAGCTACAACTAGCCGTCGACCACAATCTACCCGTTATTTTTCATGTGCGCGACGCATTTAATGATTTCTGGCCAATTTTCGATAACTTTTCGGGGGTAAAAGGAGAACTGCACAGCTTTACCGATAAGTATCGAAATCTTGAAAAAGGCCTGGATCGCGGGCTATTAATAGGGGTGAATGGCATAAGTACCTTTACTAAAGACGAAGAACAACTGGGGACGTTTGACCTAATTCCTCTTGATCGGCTAGTGTTAGAAACGGACGCTCCCTTCTTGACACCTGTACCACATCGTGGTAAAGTGAACCAGCCAGCGTATGTGAGGGTAATCGCCGAGTATCATGCTCAGCGAAGGCATATTTCACTCGAAGAAATAGCCACCGCTACCACCACAAACGCCACTGCGTTATTCGCACTCTAAACAAACAATTATAAAACTATTACTAAACTTGTTGAGACACAGGATTTTATACCATGGCAGAAACCAACGACACCTACCGAACTCCAGAAATAGCCCCTACGAAACTAGAGGGAGGTACTTACGTAGCTCTTCACGAAGGATCGCCAGATCTTATACCACACGAAAATATTCGACTTGCGAGAGAAGCAATGAATCTTGCTGTATCGAGTGCTGATGAAGAGCCTGTTGTCCGCTCACCTGAACGTGATATACCGACACCAGCTCAGCTACAGGGCATTGGTAATGCAGTCACAGATCTACGGGCAGACAAATTAGCAGGCCAGCTTACTAGTTTCGAAGAAGATAAGGCAGCATAGCTATGTCAAGCGTTTTTAGTAAAGCGCTAAAACTTCTCACGGGTGCCGACGATCAATCGTCGCTATTAAAACTACCGAAGAAACGACCATTCAAGGGCTTCAGCGAACGTGAACTTATCCAACTTGAAAGTGAAATCGGCGCTCAATTATTTGGACCAATTCCCGCCGGTAACCGTCGTGAATTTTTCTGTCTCGATGCTACTACCTGGATATGGTACGAAGAGTGGCAAGATGTGGAGACCGGTAAACAGAAATCGACAACCACACGGTACGAAATTCATAACAATGGGGTCCTAAAGGCTCAAGAGGGTGCGCAGTATAGTTATATTGAGGGTGAGGAATATCGTAACTTAGCGCTAGCTATCCAGATGTACTATGAGCAAGTAGCCCGCGAGATCTACAAACGAGATCCACGTACAGGTCAAAAACTAGCCTAACTGATATAATGAGGTGTACATGACATTGGGCACCATTTATTTAGATCATGCTGCGGCCACGCCACTCGATGAGCGTGTTCTTGCAGTGATGCAGCCGTATTTTACTGAGGCTTTTTATAATCCTTCAAGCCCCTACCAGCCGGCTCTAGAAGTGCGCCGAGCCTACGACGATGCCAAAGACCGCATCGCTCACTGCATAGGCGGCAAAGGTGATGAGCTGATCATGACAGCTGGTGCAACTGAATCGATTAATCTCGCTTTCTCAGGAGTTGCTGGACACGTCATCACATCGAACATCGAACACGATGCAGTACTAAAAGCTGCGGCTCTTCACGACCATATGCTCATAGAGAGCGATGAACGTGGTCGGATCAGTCCAGACAACATACGAAAGGCCATCAAACCCGACACCCAGCTAGTGAGTATTCAGCTCGCAAACAATGAGCTCGGTACCCTACAGCCGCTACGTGATATCGCTGCGATTATTCGGGCTGAGCGTACCCGACGGCTTGAAGCGAATGATGCAACCCCACTCTATTTTCATACCGATGCTTCTCAGGGCGTTGGCTATCTTTATGTCAATGTCGCCCGCCTGGGCGTCGACATGATGACAATAAATAGCGGCAAAATCTATGGGCCAAAACAAGTTGGGCTTCTATGGACAGCTCGATCGGTTCGCTTGGTGCCGCAAATCGTTGGTGGTGGACAAGAACGCGGGCTCCGCAGCGGCACAGAGAATGTAACAGGGGTGGTAGGCTTTGCTCGTGCTATGGAACTTGTCAGCGCAACACATAAGTCTGAGTCGAAACGAATTAGTATGCTTCGTGACAACGCCGAGACGGTACTTATGAGGGCTTTCCCTAACGCAATACTGTCTGGTCATAAAAAACATCGTCTGCCGAATTTTCTTCATATTTCGTTTCCCGGCGTTGATGCTGAGCGGCTAGTGTTTGGACTTGAGTCCAAGGGTATACTCGTCGCGACAGGCAGTGCGTGCGCAGCCAATAAAAGCACCCGTTCGCATGTACTGACTGCCATTGGCCTCGACCCTAAAATAGCTGACGGTAGTTTGCGTTTGACGTTTGGGCACCTTTCAACCCAAAAGAATACCGACTTGGCGGTGAAAACTATTATTGATATTGTTCAACGCGAGCAAAAGAGGCTACAGCGATGAAAATAGTCACTATTATCTTAGCTACATTTTTCATCGGAATCCTGGGGCTCGGTATTTATCTGCAACCGAATGATTTTGTCTTTTGCCCGATGACAGACAAACCAACTTCGCGCGACGGCTGCAGAGCAGTAGACGCCATCGTTGCTGTCAGCGGTGGTGATACAGCGGCTCGTACCAATCACGCTATTACGCTCTATAAAAATGAATGGGCACCGCTGCTTATTTTCTCTGGTGCTGCCCAAGATAAAACCGGGCCTAGTAATGCGCTCGCGATGCGTAAAATTGCCATTGAAGCTGGTGTGCCAGCGATGAATATTTTGATCGAGGAAGATTCGGCGAATACACAGCAAAATGCAGAAAACACCAACCAATTACTCGATGAAAATGATATAAAAAGTGTCATTCTGGTGACGTCAGCTTATCATCAGCGTAGAGCAAGTTTAGAGTTTCATCGCAAACTCAACGATGATGTCAGCATCAAAAATAGCCCTACGTATGACAAAGATTGGAGCTGGTTTTGGTGGGTAACACCTCGTGGCTGGTGGCTAGCTGGCGGCGAGTTTGTGAAAATTATCGCATTTTATACTGGAGCTGATCAGTAGTGCGTGTCTATGTTGGTATGAGTGGTGGGGTAGATTCGTCCCTCACCGCGGCTCTTTTGGTGGAACAGGGCTATGACGTGACGGGTGTCTATATGAAAAACTGGACACAAGATATGCCAGGGATGAAATGCCCTTGGGCAGATGATCTAGCCGATGCCAAACGGGTGGCAGTGCAGCTCGGGATTGATTTTAAGGTTTTTGATTTTGAAAAGGACTATAGACATAAGGTCGTCGATTACATGATCGATGAATATAAACGTGGTCGTACACCGAACCCTGATATTATGTGCAACCAAGAAGTAAAGTTCAAACTTTTTCTTGAAGCCGCTTTGGATGACGGAGCAGATATGATTGCGACGGGACATTATGCACGGGTGGAAAATGGAGTATTAAAGCAGGCAGTTGATACAAATAAAGATCAAACCTATTTTCTTTACCGCGTCACGGTTGAGGCACTACAAAAGACACTGTTTCCACTAGGCAGCTACACAAAACCACAGGTCCGTGAAATGGCTAAAGAACGCAGTCTCACTACAGCTGGGAAAAAAGATAGCCAGGGTATTTGTTTTGTGGGTAAAATTGGCATCCGTGATTTTCTGAGTGAATATGTTCAACAAAAACCTGGCGATGTTATCGACACCAAAACAAGCAAGGTGATTGGTCGTCATGACGGTGCTATTTTCTATACGCTTGGTCAGCGTCACGGCCTGGATGTCGGTGGCGGGTTGCCCTATTACGTCATTGGTAAGGATATGGATAAAAATGAGGTCTATGTGACGACAGATCTCAACGACGATACGCTGTGGAAGAAGGTAATAGAGCTGGAGGAAGCTCATTGGATTAATCGAAAGCCTGAAGATGGCGAGTATGACATTCGTATCCGACATCGCGCACCACTCACCAAGGCACTTCTCAAGGATTCAGTGCTGACCCTTGTCGATTCTCAGCGTGCTATCACCGGTGGTCAATCTGTCGTTATTTATAATAATAATGATTGTCTTGGTGGTGGGATCGTTGCTTAAAACACTTATGCTATAATTATCCCCATGATAAGTCAGTTAGCAAGACAAAAAGGCTTCACTATTGTTGAACTTCTGATCGTCATTGTGGTCATAGGTATTCTTGCAGCCATTACAATTGTGGCGTATAACGGCATACAAAACCGAGCATACAATGGCACAGTTCAACAAGATCTAGGCTCCATAGCAAAAAAACTTGAAATATATAAAATCGATAACAATGGGCTATATCCTTCTTCAGCTGCAAATCTAGCAACAGCAAGCATAAGCGTATCTGGCGGATCGTACGCACCTGGTGCATACAGAAATCTTGCATATTGCTACGATTCAATCAATAATCAATATACTTTATCAGCAACGAGTAAATCGGATGCTCACTATTACATTGCAAGTGCTAACGGCGGAGTTGTTAAAACTTACCCAGGCGCCTGGGTAAGTAGCACTGCCGCTCAAGCGGTATGCGACGGTGCTGCAGCCGGATATACCTATGTTACCCTGGGGTTCTATAACTTCGTTTGGCAAACTTGGACGGGCTACACTGGTTAAGATCTAACATTGGCCCGGACTCAATTATTTCCACCAAATCTACACAAGAGCTTTTTTAGAGGTTTCTAGACTGAGGATGCCTAGACTTTACACAAGTACCACTGTTATACTGTAGGACAATGAACGCTCAACAAATCCGCAACGCCTATCTAAAGTTTTTTAAAGAACGAGGTCACGAAGTTATTTCACGTGCGCCGCTAGTTTTAAAAGACGACCCAACGACACTTTTTACTGGTAGTGGCATGCAGCCGCTGTTACCGTATTTACTTGGTGAGACGCATTCGGCTGGCACTCGACTGACAGACAGCCAGCCAGTTTTACGAGCCCAAGACATTGAAGAAGTCGGTGATAATCGACACACGACCTTCTTTGAAATGCTCGGTAACTGGGGTATGGGTGACTACTTCAAAGAACAGCAAATCCGCTGGTTCTTTGAATTTCTGACGGATGTCGTTGGGCTCGATGCTAATAAAATCTATGTAACGGCATTTATCGGCGATGAAGCCCATGGCATTCCACGCGATGACGAAGCGGCCAATATTTGGCAAAAAGTCTTCGAAGAAAAGGGCATTGAAGCCAAGATTGTTGAAGTTGGTAGCCAAACGGTGGGCGATGAACGCGGGGTTAACCTAGGCGAGCGGATTTTCTTTTACGATGACAATGAAAACTGGTGGAGTCGCGGCGGCGGCCTCGACAAGACCCCGATTGGCGACCCATGTGGCCCGGATAGCGAGGTTTTTTATGACTTTGGGCCGGATAATCACGATGCTAGTTACGGCAAGGCTCACCCAGCCAGTGACAGCGGGCAATTTATGGAGATTGGTAACCAAGTCTTTATGCAATATCGCCGGCTTGAAGATGGTAGTTTTGAGCCACTTGAGAAAAAGAATGTCGACTTCGGCGGTGGCTTAGAGCGCATTGCAGCAGCCCAGCTCAATAGTCCTGATGTATTTAAGATTAGTATCATGTGGCCAATTATTGAAAAGCTGGAAGCATTGAGCGGTAAGAAATACGAATCGCATACTGCCGCGATGCGTGTGATTGCCGATCACCTGCGTGCAGCCACTTTCCTGGCTGTTGACGGTTGTGTGCCGAGCAATAAAGAACAAGGCTATGTCATGCGTCGATTGCTTCGGCGCGCCATTCGTTTTGCGTTCGAGCTTGGGATTGAGCAAAATTTCTTGGAAAACATTGTGCCAGTCATTGCCGATCTTTATCATGATGATTTCCCGGAAGTAGAGGCCAAACGTGATGAAGTGATCGCTGTACTCGTCAAAGAAGAGAAGGCATTCCGTCAAACAATCCGTAAAGGCATCAAAGAGTTTAATAAGCTTGCAGAGGAAAAGCCAGAGATTACCGGTGAAGATATTTTTAAGCTGTATGATACCTACGGCTTTCCTATGGAGCTTTCAGTTGAAGAGGCATTCCACTGGAGCAAACCACTTGAAGATAATTGGTTAAATGATTTTAATAAAGTGATGCAAGAACAGCGCGAGCGTTCACAAACTGCAGCAAAAGGCACATTCAAAGGTGGCTTGGGTGGACAAGATTTAATACACAAAAAATACCACACGGCAACGCATCTGATGTACCAAGCTCTGCGCGACGTACTCGGCGATCACGTGGTGCAACACGGCAGCAACATCACTGAGGAACGTCTACGGTTTGATTTTTCCCACCCAGAAAAAGTCACCCGTGAACAGCTCGATGAAGTCGAGCGCATCGTCAATGAACAGATCGCCAAAGATCTAAAAATTAGTTATGCTGAATATCCAACTAAAGAAGCTCGCGGCTCACTTGGTGCACTCGGCCAATTCGGAGATCGCTATGGTGACACTGTCAAAGTCTACAAAATGATCGCCGACGGCGCAGATAAACCATTTAGTTTCGAAATCTGTGGCGGCCCGCATGTTGATCATACGGGGCAGCTATCTGAGGACGGAAAGAAGTTCAAGATTACAAAAGAAGAATCTTCGAGCGCCGGAATCCGAAGAATCAAGGCAGTGCTCGTCTAGCTTAGGGTTGCTAACTTATTGCCTGCGTCCACTAATGAATCGAACAGAACTTCGGGATGTTCTCTAAGAAAGACTGAAAACTTACTAAAAATTAATTGACGTTTCTCATGAGTTAGGTCGGCGTCAAAAGCTCGTATAAGATAGTTCAAATCGGCCCAATACTCTTGTTCTTTTGACGCGTCGTATCCTAAATTGAAACTACGAATTGTCTCACCCTGACTATTAAAGCTAGTTTCCTGAAGCAGTAATGCAAAAGATGTTGTTCTTGCAATGCCTTCTATTAAGCGGCTTCGACGTTCTATCGAAAGAGTTAGGTTTACGTTTCCGTCGACGTCATAAAGGTCACTCTGAAAATGTTCGACATCTGGGGAGGCGTCTACTAAGCTTAATAGACTCGCCTCGAGGGGGGCATCCTGTATATCTTGGCCGCCATGCGATTCGCGCAATGAGTGTACGAATTTTTGCGCTGCATCCTCGTCAATTAAAATCGAGCTTACTTCTTCACCGTCTTCATGTCGGGCAATTTCATAGATATTCTCCGTCGGACTATTAATTACCGCCCGCAACTCAAAGCTGACAGGCTTTTGACCGTCCAAAGCAGCGATAACAAGGGATAAATCCTGTATCGTGCCAGACTGACGATCAACCTGAACGTAGGCAGTCTTGAGGTCCGCACCATCTGTAAGGGCTTCTAAGACAAAATGCCTGCTCCGCATAATACGTTTTTTGTGGCCGGCAAGAGATTCGATAGCAAGTTGTGTGCTCAATGGGCGCAAAGGAATAGCGCCATCTTTATTAACTGTTTCGAATGATTCATTACTACCTCGTGCAACAAAAATAGTATCTATTTGACTAGGAATTTGAGACGTAACAATGTTGCGTATATGTTCATTCTCTAGAAGTACAGGAAACTTACTGCTAAACACGCTCGTATCATTAAACTGTAACGAGTTAAAATGAGAATGTGACTCGGGTATTCCAGAAGACATAATAAGAAATTATACCATTTTCCCTGTAAATAAGCAACCCTTTGCCACCATAAGCACCATTAGTATATAATCAATACAACTATGGTATTTGAAAAGCTACGCTCTGTGCGACTTAAAGAAAATGATAACGACTACATTGTCGGACTCGATATTGGTACTGAGTTTGTGAAGGCCCTCATCGCCAAGCAAAATGGCGAGGTGCTCGAGATTGTGGGCGTTGGCCGTGCAAGACAATCGCTCAGCGACATGCATTCAGGCGCCATCGCTGATATTTCTGGTGTAGTGCAAAACTGCGAGGATGCACTAAGCCAGGCTGAAGACCAGGCAGGTTTGCAGGCGAAGAAAGTCGTCATCGGCATCGCTGGCGAACTAGTAAAGGGAGTGACCAACACCATTCGTTACCGTCGGCCACAGCCGGATCGTGCGCTTGATGTAGCGGAAATGGAATTCATCATAGAAAAAGTACAGGAACGAGCCCAAACAAAAGCCCAGCATCAGATCGCTTTAGAAACGGGCAATGAAGAAGTTGAGGTCAAGCTCGTTAACTCGGCGCTTGTCAGTATCCATATCGATGGTTACAAAGTCTCAAACCCAATAGGCTTCCAGGGTAAAGACGTTGCCGTACAGATTTATACTGCCTTTGCCCCGATGGTGCACATTGGCGCGCTAGAACGTGTCGCCGATGAACTGGCGCTGGAACTAGTCGCCGTGGCCGCAGAACCATTTGCGGTGAGCCGTAGCATGCTGGGAACCGATGCTAGTAGCAATTTCACGGCTATTTTAACCGACGTGGGTGGTGGAACAACCGACATCGCCGTGGTTAATGACGGTGGAGTTGAAGGTACAAAAATGTTTGGTATCGGTGGGCGCAGCTTTACACGCACCATTGCCAGTGAAATGGATCTCAATTATAAAGACGCTGAAAAACTCAAGGTCAATCTGGGCCATGAACAAATCAAACCGACGGTCAAAAAAGCTGCCGAAAAAGCGATCGATAAGACGCTTGATGTTTGGCTAGCCGGTGTTGAGCTGGCACTGAGCGAATTTGATTCATTGGACCATCTGCCCAACCAGATTTTACTATGTGGAGGTGGAGCCAGCCTTGAACAACTAGTGAAAGCACTAGAAACAGACGATTGGTACAAAGATCTGCCGTTTACAAAGCGGCCGACGGTTCATCACATTGCGCCGTCAGAAGTCGTCGGTATCATCGATACAACGGGTAAAGCCAGTGACCATACCTTTATCACAGCCATGGGTCTTTTAAGGGTTGGCTATGATACAATAGTGGGGAGTAGCGAAAACGATTCCATCAAGGAGAAACTTAATCGCATCCTTCGGATATAAACATGAATAAAGACGTAATTTACATCGATGTCGAAGACGATATCACGGCTATCATTGGCAAACTCAAAGATAGCAAAGAAAAAGTCGTCGCCCTTGTCCCGCCAAAACGGGTAGGGATTCTTCAGAGTGCCGTTAATTTACGTCTGCTTGACCGAGCAGCCCATACTGCTGATAAGCGCCTTGTACTGATTACCAATAATCAAGCTTTAATTGGCCTAGCAGCAGCAGCCAAGCTACCAGTGGCAAAGAATCTCCAGAGCAAACCGGAGCTGCCCGAAATTGCCGCACTTGAAGTTGATGACGGAGAAGATGTCATTGACGGAGCCGACTTACCTATAGGTGACCACGCCAAGACAGCTAGTACTGCTGATGATGAGAGCGAGATTGATAAAGCAGCAGCCGGTGTGATGGCGAGCACCAAAGCCACGCCCCCAGCCGCCGGCAAGCCACCACGACCACCCAAGTCAAAGAAGGGGCGTGTACCAAACTTCGATTCGTTCCGCAAGAAACTGTTGATTGGTATTGGCGCTGGCCTGGCTGTTATTGTCTTTTTGATCTGGGCTATTTTCTTTGCAGCTCATGCCACTGTCGTGATTACTGCTCGCACCTCAACCGAGAATGTCAGTAAGACCATTACCCTCAACCAGACTGGGCCAACCAGTTTTAGTGCTGGGGTTATCAAAGCTGTTCGGCAAGAGCAAAAGAAATCGCAATCGGTTGATTTTGATGCCACCGGCCAAAAAGATGCTGGCTCAAAGGCAACAGGGACAGTTCAGTTCTCGACCGATTCAATCAGTAAACTAGGTACCACCATTCCAGCTGGCACGCAGTTAAGCTCATCGAGCGGACTGGTATACGTCACTACTCAAAGTGTCACCATGACGAGCAGCAATTACAACGGAGCAAACACCGGTGTTACTGCTGCTGAAAACGGTGAAAAGTATAATGGTGCTTCAGGCAATGTCAGTGGAGCACCGTCTGGTATTTCAGCTAGGTTTGTTGGCGCCACCGCTGGGGGCGTGACGAAAATGGTAACCGTCGTAACAGCAACTGATGTCCAAAAAGCGGCCGAACAACTGGCAACTCAAGAAGATCCCGCCATAAAAGCACAGTTAAAAGCTGCCTTTGGCAAGAACGTAAAAGTCATTGATACTAGCTACGCAGTTCAGAAGAGTGATCCCATGTCGGCTCCTGCAGTCGGCCAAGAAGCAACCAAGGCTAAATTAACTACCGAATTAACCTATTCAATGATGGGCGTGGCCGATTCAGAACTAAAAACGTACCTCGACGCGGCAGTCAAAGAAGAAATTGCTGATCAACCAAACCAGCGTGTCTACGACAACGGGGCCAAAGCCGCCAGCTTTACTGACTTTGCGGCCGACGCGACTGGTGGAAAAATCCGTCTCGTCGCCAACGGCAAAGTCGGCCCTCAGATTAAAGATGACGATATAAAGGCAAAAGTGAAGGGCAAGCAATACGGCGATGTGCAGGCCGATATCGGTGCCATTCAAGGTGTCGATGATGTCGATACAAAGTTCTGGCCATTCTGGGTGAAGACAGTTCCAAACGATACAAAACGAATTACGGTAGAATTTGTCTTAAATGAGCAAAAGTAAATCGCTTCTAGCGCTCGATGTAGGAGAAGCGCGTATTGGGGTTGCAGTGGCTGATACAGCAGTAAAGATTGCCGTCCCATTTGGTGCGCTTGATGTTGACGGGACAGAAATTCAACAGATTGCCCGGATTGCTGTTGACCAAGAGGCTGATGTAATAGTGGTTGGCTACCCGCGCAACCAATCAGGCGAGCCGACAGCCCAGACTGCCTATGTCGAACAATTTACGACGCAGCTTGGTGACATGGCTCAGGACGTGGTGTTCCAAGACGAATCCCTGACTAGTGTCATGGCCGAACAACGGCTCCAGGCCCGTGGAGGCAACTACACTAAAGGCGATATTGACGCCGAAGCTGCGGTGATTATTTTACAAGATTATCTGGAGGAGCATTACTCATGAATGACATCCTCCCACCTCAGCGATCAAATCGGCCTGTGCCACCCCGTCCATCGTCAACATCCCTTGCTCCCGCCAAACGGCCCAGTCGCGATAAGACCATTCCGCTTGATCATCGCGTCGAGGCGCCGGAGCCTGAATTAAAACTTGAGGCTGCTGCCACGCCACCCCCCACCACACCTTCTCCTTCAGCTCCTAAAAAAGGCTGGTCATGGCGACGATGGTCGCTACTTGCGCTCGGTATCGTTTTACTTCTTAGTCTCATCACAGCGATCGGAGGATATATGTGGTATCAATCAGCACTGGCGCCCGTTTCAAGTGATAAAAATGCCGATCGTGTTCGGCTCACTATTGAAACGGGGAGTACTCCCTCACAGATCGGCGATCTTTTGATGGATAAAAAGCTAATTCGCAGCAAACAAGCCTTTGATTTTTATACCAGACTGACCGGTACTCAGAATAACCTTCAGGCCGGTGCTTATCGCCTATCACCAGCCGAATCGACTCCCGATATTGTCAAGCACCTCGTGTCGGGCAATGTCGATGAAATTACGATCACGTTTTATCCTGGTGCCACGCTGGAAGACAACACGGATAGAGCAGATAGTAAAAAAGTCGACGTCACGACAATCCTCAGACGAGCTGGCTATAGCGACGCTGAGATTGCAACTGGGCTAAAAAAATCATACAATCATCCGGTTTTCAGCGGCAAACCAACATCAGCGGATCTTGAAGGCTATGTCTACGGTGAAACGTACAATTTTGCGACGTCGGCTACTGTTGAGGACATCCTCACCCGTACCTTCGACGAGCTCTATAAGGTTGTTCAGGATAATAAGCTCGAAGCCGCTTATAAAGCCCAGGGTCTCACGCTGTATGAAGGTATTACTCTGGCCTCGATTATTCAACGTGAAGTGCCGGCAGCCGATGATCAAAAACAGGTTGCGCAAGTCTTCCTGAAGCGCTATAGGGAAGGTACAGTACTGGGTTCAGATATTACTGCTTACTACGGCGCTGATAAGCTAGGGGTGGCCCGGACTGTCGCCGTTGATACTCCCTATAACACGCGGCTTCACGCAGGATTGCCCCCAACACCGATTGCCGCTCCCGGTCTCTCCGCGCTTCTCGCCGTTGCTAACCCTGCTGAGGGTGATTACCTCTATTTCCTCAGTGGTGATGATGAGGTAACGTATTTTGCTCGTACCAATGAACAGCACGAAGCAAATATCAAAGCTCATTGTGCCGTGAAATGCGCTGTTCAATAGGGCGACCTATAGATGAGAATATGAAAAAAAGCTGAGAAATTTGACATATTTTAATTTCATAAAATAAATTGACATATCTTGCAATAGCATATACAATAAATATCAGCACATTTAGCGTGCTCGTCTACTTCACTCGGGTCATACCGAGGTTGCGGGTGGAAAACGAGACCTAAATGCGCCTACCGATAAATGTCGCACGGGCACTGAACAAGAACTTTTTAAAAGCTAAATATTAACTAATAAAATGGTCGATCAATGTGCCCCTTTCTAACCAATGCGAGAAGAAAGACAAAGTAAGGTAGACGCCCTATGGAGTAATCCTAGCGGCAGGAGAACGATAATTCGTAACCAAAACTTGAGCGCTGATTCATTTGGCGCATCAACCGCTGCATTAAAGCAGCACGTGTTCACCCAATACAAAAAGAGCACGAACAAAAAAGGATTTCCAAAATCCGCTACATTGGCTTCATATGTTGGAGTCTTCCTCCTGGTTATCACTCTTGTTGCCGTAGGTTATCAACCACCTCAGAAAACTGAGAATATTGCAGCTAATGCTACTCAAACTACCGCACCTGGTGTGGCTGTCACCACTAATCAGCCGTCGGTTGACCAGGTCATCGCTACATCTGTTGCCGGTGATATCGCTGAGCGCGCTAATTTACCAATTGCCCCGAACGTTGCTGAGCTTTCAGTTTCACTATCGGTAAAGAGTGAGTTAGCCCAAACTGACGATTCAATGATTAGCAAACCGCAAATTGTCCAACCAACCGCTGGATCACGTGACACTAAGACCTACACTGCCAAAGCTGGCGACAGCGTCCCAACGGTCGCTGCCCAATACGGTGTTTCAGCCATGACTATTAAGTGGGCAAACAATCTATCGTCTGACGCGCTGGAACCTGGCAAGCAACTGACCATTCCTCCAGTCGACGGTGTCCTTTACACCGTTCGTGAGGGCGATACTGTGGCATCACTTGCTAGTAAATACAGTACTGACGCTAATCGTATTGTGGCTTTTAACGATCTTGAAATCAGTGGTTTGACCAATGGCGCCCGGATTATTATCCCAGGTGGTGTCCTACCAGACAACGAACGTCCTGGCTACGTTGCACCACGTAGTGCCTCTAGTGGTTCCTACGGAGCTTCAGCTAGCCGTGCTTTAGCCTCAGCGGGTAACCGCTATGCCCCAGGTAACTGTACCTGGTATGCCTACGAGCGACGTTTACAGCTGGGACGCCCAATTGGTAGTTTCTGGGGTAACGGTAGCGCCTGGGCAGCCAGTGCGCGTGCAGCAGGCTTTGTGGTCAACAACACACCTGAACCGGGTGCCATTATGCAAAATGGTGGTGGCTACGGACATGTGGCGATTGTTGAGAGTGTTGATGGTGCGGGTAACGTGACCGTCAGCGAGATGAATTACGCGGGCTACAATGTTGTTTCAAACCGTACGCTTTCAGCCGGTCAAGCAGCTGGCTACAACTTCATCCACTAAAGTAGATAGCAAATGACGCAATCGCCTCTGTGAAAACAGAGGCGATTTTGCTATAGTAGGATGAGTATGTTTGTTGATACAGCGAAAGTTCTTGTACAGGCGGGAAAAGGCGGCGATGGAGCGGTAAGTTTTCGTCATGAAATTTACGTCGACAAAGGTGGGCCCGACGGCGGTGTCGGTGGCAAGGGTGGCGATGTTATTTTTGAAGCGACTGAAAATCTCAATACACTGATAGATTTTCGCTATAAACCAGAGCTAAAAGCTCAGCCCGGTGCCAATGGCTCAAAAGCCAACCGGGCTGGACGATCGGGCGAAGATTTGGTGGTAAAAGTTCCGATGGGCACGGTGGTCAAACGTGATGGGGTGGTAATTGCCGACCTTACCCATAACGGTGAGCGAAAGATTGTCGCCGTGGGTGGTGATGGTGGCTTTGGTAATGCTCACTTTAAATCATCAGTCCGTCAAACACCCCGCATGGCCGAGCTAGGTGAACAAGGGGAAATCTTTGAAGCAGAGCTTGAGTTGAAGCTGCTGGCTGATGTTGGCCTAGTCGGCTTCCCAAACGCCGGCAAGTCAACCTTTTTATCCGTCGTTAGTAACGCAACTCCAGAAATTGCTGATTATGCCTTTACGACCCTGACACCGAATCTCGGTGTGGCTGATATAGACGGGACAAGCTTACTGATCGCCGATATCCCAGGGTTGATCGAAGGCGCCAGCGTCGGGAAAGGCTTGGGCGATGCATTTTTACGCCATGTGGAACGTACCTCGGTGTTACTCCACTTGATCGATGTCTATACCAATGATGTGGCAGCAGCCTATAAAACAATTCGGCTGGAACTCGCTAGCTACAGCCCTGAGCTCCTAAATCGGCCGGAAGTGATTGCGCTGACAAAAGTTGATGGTGTTGATGATGATATCGTAGCCATGCAAATGGATGCATTGAAAGAAGCGGTCGGTAAAGCGCCTATCTATGCGATTTCCTCCAGTGCACACAAGGGAACAAAAGAAGTGCTGCGCGAACTGCGCGCCCAGGTCGACAAGCGAGCCAAAGAAGAGGCTGAGAAAGTCGCGGAGACTGACGACCACCTGCCAGTCATTCGCTTAGGCGATGACCAAGCAGCGTTATCGTGGCAGGTCAAAAAAGAGGGTGATGTCTTTCGCGTAACCGGTCATAAGATTGAAAAGTTCGCTCGTCGAACCAATTTTGAACAATTCGAAGGCCTTAACCGTCTGCGGGATATCATGAAAAAAATGGGCATTAGCCACGAACTGCGCCGGGCTGGGGCGGAAGGCACCAGTATTATTCAGATTGGTGACCAGCAATTTAGCTTCATTGAGCAAAAATAGTATGAAAGAACTTTTAAAACACTATTGGCCCGAACTTGTCATCACCATCCTTATCTGGGGATTGCTTGGTTGGAAACTGGGTCTGGCCGCTTTTTTCACAACTGTCATTTTGAGCTTACTCGAAATCACTCTGAGTGCTGACAACGCCGTTGTCAATAGCCGTGTGCTTGTGAAGATGTCTCCATTCTGGCAGCGGCTATTCATGACGGTGGGGATTTTTATCGCTGTGTTTGTCGTGCGGTTTGCACTGCCAATTGCTCTGGTGGCGATTGCCACCCCACTGGGATGGGGTGACGTGCTGCGGCTGGCTATTGATGAGCCTGATACCTATGGTGAGTACTTACACGAGATCGCACCACTGATTAATGGCTTTGGTGGTATATTTCTGTTTATGGTAGCACTTTTCTTTTTCACTGAGGCAGGGCGCAAGCATTTTTGGCTAACATGGCCCGAGAAACCGCTTGCGCGTTTGGCTACGTATCCAGCTGTAAAGTACGTCGTGGCACTACTCATATTTATCCCAATACTGCTGATTACGAATCCGGACGACCGGGCGAGCGTTCTTGCTGCCATGGTTGCCGGAACTCTGACGTTCACGCTCCTGCACTCCATAACCGTTCTGATGCGACGACTCAACAAGCGAAATGCCTTAAAAGCTCAAGTTGGGTGGGCGGCCTTTGCATCGTTTCTTTACCTTGAAGTCCTTGATGCCAGTTTCTCACTCGACGGTGTCGTTGGTGCCTTTGCTTTGACGAGTAATATCATCATTATTATGGCCGGGCTTGGGATTGGTGCCCTTTGGGTTCGATCAATGACTCTCTATATGGTCCGAAAGGGCACGCTGCTGCAATATCGTTATCTTGAATCTGGTGCTCACTGGGCGATTGCTTGCTTGTCAGCTATTATGTTCTTGAAACTAGCTCATATAGAGCTGCCCGAACTAGTCATTGGCTCCGTTGGCCTATTATTCATTGCTGCGGCGGTCATATCATCGGTTAAAGTCAATAAAACTGAAAAGACTATTGACAGTTAATAGAATAAATGCTATAATGATGTCACTAATCGGTTGAAACGAGTTTTCCCGAGAGGTACATTGACAAGCTGGATAGAGACGTTGCTGCAGATTACCCATAAGTACAGATACTTGTTGGTAATCTGCAGCAACGTGAGCCATTCGTCGGCTCATCGTTCGTTGTAGGAAAGGCTGGTGACATCAGGTTACCGGCATGACTGTCTTCGGACAAGTTAGGAAGTGCTGCGTATGCACAGCCACAGCCCGCCGACCCACTTCGGCACCTCCCAAGCGATGGGCATCGAGATCACCAACGACGACGGCGCGGACGCGGTGGTGCGGCTGCCCTGATCGGGCGCCGGCACCGAACGTCACACGGAAGGAGCATCATGCGGTACAGACAGTAGGGACCATTGGTCCCACCTTCTTACACACATGCCGTCCCGCACGGTCGAGGTCGCGTCATCGTGGCACCCAGGGGCATCCTCGCTCCTGGGTGCCACCCTCAAGTTCTATCCAGCTCGTCATCCCCAATGACTTTATTATCAACACGCACAGATGCGTGTTTTTTTGTTATGCTAGATTATATGGCCAAAACCTTTTTCTTTTATGACCTCGAGACCAGCGGCCTGAGCGGACGGGATGATCGTGTTATGCAGTTTGCTGGGATTCGCACTAATATGGATCTTCAACCGGTTGGCGAACCATATAATCTGCTCGTGAAACTAAGCGAAGATACTTTGCCAAGTCCAGACGCAATTATGGTGACAGGCATTACACCACAACAAACGGTGGCAGACGGTTACACCGAAGCCGAATTTGCCAAGATTCTGAATGAAGAAGTATTTACGTCCGAGACAATCGTCGTAGGCTTTAATAACATTCGGTTTGACGATGAATTTATCCGCCATTTGTTTTGGCGAAACTTTTACGATCCGTATGAATGGTGCTGGAAAGACGGCCGTTCACGATGGGATCTTCTCGACGTAGTACGGATGACCAGAGCGCTAAGGCCCGATGGAATAAAGTGGCCAATCGATAAAGACGGCAAAGCAACGAATCGGCTAGAACTATTAGCTAGTGCCAATAAAATCAGTCATACCAAGGCCCACGATGCCTTAAGTGATGTTGAGGCATTGATCGCCATGACTAAACTAATCAAAGACAAACAGCCACAACTTTATGAATACCTCCTAGATATGCGTGACAAAAATAAGATCAAACAATTCGTCAACCTCGACGATAAAAAACCATTTGTTTACACCAGCGGCCGCTACGACGCTGAACACGAAAAAACAACTGTGGCGTTTCCACTCACCAGTGGTAAAAATGGGAATGTGGTCGTCTATGATCTACGCTATGATCCAACCGATTTTATTAATCTCTCGTCCAAAGACCTCGCCAAGAAAATCTATGCCACTTGGGAAGAGAGAACGGCCGACGATTTTGTAAAACTGCCAGTGAAAGAGCTGCAATATAACCGTGCTCCAGCTGTCGCGCCGCTTGGAGTTTTAGCCCAAGAAGATGGGTGGGAGAAGATTCATCTCGATCAAGCCATGATCGAAAAGCATAAATCAATCTTACTCTCCGCCCCGGCTTTTGCCGAAAATATTCGAAGTTTGCTTGAAAATAAGCCCGACTATAAAAAATCACCAGAACCAGAAGCCCAACTATATGATAGTTTTCTGGCCGATCGTGATAAGTTGCGGGTTGAAGCTGTTCGTAATGCCACTGAGCGTGAATTAGCCGACTTCCACCCAGAATTTAGTGACGATCGCTTGCCGCCACTTTTACTGCATTATAAAGCCCGTAATTTCCCAAGTACTATGAGTGAAGATGAAGCCAACTCGTGGGAACAATGGCGCTCCACGCGGATTGCTCAGCAATTACCTACGTTCATGAAGTCACTTCAGAGACTGGCTTCAACCAATGATGAAAATAAGGCATTTTTACTAAAAGAACTTCAGTTATGGGCTGAGAGCGTCGTGCCTGTGCACGATGACTAGATGCGACTATAGCGCTTTTTAGGGAGGTTCTTTTTGGGAGTTTGAGCAACTGGCTCAGTTTGAGCAACGAGAATAAGAGCAATGAGACCACTGAAGAGTACGATACAGCCAAGCATGGCGAGTGGTGGAATTGAAAGGCTCGTACCCGGGATAGTTCCAACGAGTAAAAATAACAAGAGTGAATCCCACATACCGAACTGCCCAACAATAATGAGAAGTGAAAGAATTGTACTGATCATGATGATAGCTTTTCGCATGCACACCTCTTACGATAAATAACTTTGTATGAAATATAGCCTATTTGTCAAGTATATGCAAGCATAAGTAAAATGATTCAGCAGACTGGAATAAAATCCAAAGAATGCGTATAATAAGTAGGTTATGTCAGAGGTTATTAAAGTTGTCGGTGCGCGTGAGCACAATCTAAAAAATATCTCAGTGGAGATACCGCGCGATAAATTAGTCGTCATTACCGGCCTTAGTGGATCTGGTAAGTCGTCGTTGGCATTTGATACTATTTATGCCGAAGGCCAGCGTCGCTATGTCGAGAGCCTCTCGAGCTATGCCCGGCAATTCTTAGGGCTCATGGAAAAACCAGATGTTGATCAGATCGAGGGACTCAGTCCGGCCATTTCGATTGACCAAAAATCAACCAGCCGTAACCCACGTTCAACCGTGGCAACCGTGACTGAAATTTATGATTATCTTCGTCTGTTATTTGCCCGTATTGGTGTGCCGCACTGTCCCGTCTGCGGTAAGCCAGTTAATCGCCGGACGCCCCAAGCAATTATTGATGAGATCATGAAGATCGATGAAGGCACCAAGTTGTTTATTTTGGCGCCCATTGTCAAAGATAAAAAGGGTGAGTTTGCTCATATTCCTGAACAATACCGGCGATTAGGCTTTGCCCGCGTACGAATCGACGGCGTCGTCTACGCTCTCGATGAGTTCCCAGACCTTGATAAAAATTACAAACACACCATAGAAGTGGTGGTAGATCGTATCGTTATGAAAGCTGACATCATCAGCCGGATCACCCAGTCAGTCGAACAAGCCCTTGAAATTGCCAGCGGCGTTGTCGAACTTTTGAATGCTGATAACGACGAATTAACCACATTCAGCCAGCGCTATGCCTGTGTAGATCACCCCAATGAGGAGATCCCTGAGCTCGAACCGCGCCTTTTTAGTTTCAATGCGCCGCAAGGTGCCTGCCCAGTCTGCACCGGGCTGGGTAGCCGCCTGGAAGTCGACCCGGATCTGGTGTTTAACCCCAACCTGACGATTTCCGAAGGTGCGATTCGACCCTACAACCGAGTCAACAGCGATGCGTGGTATATGAAAAGGTTAGCACAGGTAGCTCAAAAGCATGGCTTTAGTATTCATGTGCCTGTTAAAGAACTTTCGCCTGAAAATCTTGAGAAAGTTCTCTATGGAACTGGTAGCCAAAAATACACCGTTAAACTGAGTATGGGCCGCAGTTACGAATCGACGTATGAAGGTGTGATCCCGAACCTCGAGCGTCGCCACAAAGAAACCGATAGTGAATTTATGCGTAAAGACATCGAACGCTTCATGCGCGAACGTAAATGTCATGCTTGCCAAGGCGCCCGGCTAAAACCTGTGGTGCTGGCGATCACCGTCCATGGCCTTAATATTATGGACGTGTGTAGTCTGGGTGTGGATGATGCCCTGGATCTATTTGAAAATAAACTCAAGCTAAACGACCAAGAATTATTTATAGCCAAGCAAATTTTTAAAGAAATTAAAGATCGCCTAGGCTTTATGAGCAATGTCGGTCTCAACTATTTGGAACTTGCCCGTGCCGCCAATACGCTATCGGGTGGTGAAGCTCAGCGAATTCGTTTGGCGACGCAAATTGGTTCTGGATTGCAGGGAGTCCTGTACGTACTCGATGAGCCGTCGATCGGTCTTCACCAGCGCGACAATGACCGACTAATTGCAACTCTCAAACGTCTTCGTGATCTTGGCAATACTGTTCTGGTTGTCGAACATGACGAAGATACGATTCGGGAAGCAGACTTTTTGCTCGATATTGGTCCGGGAGCGGGTATTCATGGCGGTGAAGTGATGGCCTTTGGCACACCAGCCGAAGTAGCCAAAAATAAAAATAGCCTGACGGGTAAATATCTGAGTGGTGAAGAGAAAATCCAAACACCGCGTAAACGACGTGTGATAGATGCCGATCGCCAACTGGTTATTCGCGGGGCAAAAGAAAACAATCTCAAGAATATAGACGTGGCTTTTCCACTCGGGGTGATTACGGTTGTCAGTGGCGTGTCAGGTTCCGGTAAGTCGACGCTTGTTAATGACATCTTAGCCAAAGAACTCTCGGCACGGTTGCATCGAGCCCAAACAGTGCCAGGGGCGCATGAGAATATCGAAGGCATCAAGCACTTAGATAAGGCTATTATTATCGATCAATCAGCCATTGGCCGTACGCCTCGTTCCAACCCTGCCACGTATACCGGAGTATTTACGCCAATCCGTGAACTATTTGCCGGCACGCCAGAAGCCAATGTCCGGGGCTATAAAGCAGGACGTTTTAGTTTCAACGTCAAGGGCGGACGCTGTGAAAACTGTCAGGGTGATGGCGTTATCAAGATTGAAATGCACTTTTTGCCGGATGTCTACGTCACTTGTGACGTGTGCCACGGCAAACGCTATAACCGTGAAGCGCTGGAGATTAAGTATAAAGACGCTACGATTAGCGACGTACTGGAGATGACGGTCGAACAAGCCGCGACGTTCTTTGAAAATGTGCCATCGATTGCTCGTAAGCTAAATACGCTCGTTGATGTTGGGCTTGGCTACATTCATCTCGGGCAACCAGCCACAACTTTTAGTGGTGGTGAAGCGCAGCGAATTAAACTTGCCAGTGAACTGTCTCGTCGCGCTACCGGGAAAACGCTCTACATCCTCGACGAACCAACCACCGGACTGCATAGCGATGACGTCAAACGGCTCCTAGCTATTTTGCAAAAACTCGTCGAAGGTGGTAACAGCATGATCATCATTGAACACAATCTCGATGTCATTAAATCTGCCGATCACGTGATTGATATGGGACCTGAAGGTGGTCTTGGTGGTGGACAAATTATTGCAGAAGGTACACCTGAAGAAATTAGCAAAGTGAAATCGTCTTTTACGGGCGGTTATCTAAAACCGCTGCTCTAAATTATTATTTACGATTAGAAAAACGTTGAAGCTGGTTTTTGATGCGTTGATGATTCTCGGGTTTTTTCAGTAGGTGGATAATGCCCGGAAGAAGCGAGAGGAAGATAATAACTAGTGCGGCGACCTCGATATTAATGCCCATTTCTTCTATAGCAGCACCTGCAAAAAAACCGAGCAGGGTGAATGAAGTAACCCAGACGACTGCACCCAGCACGTTGTATGCCAAGAATGTCTGGTAGCGCATGTGAGCGATACCAGCAACCACAGGTGAGAAGGCCCGGACAATCGGCACGAACATAGCTAGTACAATGGTTTTTGAACCGTTCTTTTCATAAAACTTCTCGGCTTGTAAGAGGTATTCTTGGCGGAAAAAGCGGCTGTTTGGTCTCTCAAAAAGCTTCCGACCATAGCGCCTTCCCAGTACGTAGCCAGTGCTATTGCCAAGAATCGCTGCGAGGATCAGGCAGACGATAAACACAACAATATTAATATGAAAGACTTCACGCTGCACCAGGGTGCCAGCCACAAATAGTAGGCTGTCGCCAGGCAAGAAGAAGCCGACCATCAGGCCCGATTCGGCAAAGATCACGCCAATTACTGCCAGCCAGCCGAATTCAACAATAAAATTTAGTAGCGCTTCCATTCGTACTACTAGTATAACAGGTCAATTTCTGATATAATCAAACGATTAACTATTTCCGTAAAGGTATCCATTGAAAGGAGAGACATGGGAGATAAAATCAGTCTAAAACTGGACAAACGAGAATTACAAGGTAAAAAGGTGAAACTTCTTCGTAAGGATGGCCTTGTGCCGGCTGTTATCTATGGCCCAGGTGTTGAGCCAATAAATGTACAGGCTCCATATAATATCCTCGAAAAAGTGGTTCGAACTGCAGGGAAGCACTCGCCGGTGCACCTGACGATCGATAGCAAGAAACACATTGCCATGATTAAAGACGTCGATAGCGATCCTGTAAAATCAAGTATTCGTCACGTATCGTTCCACGCCGTTAATCAGAATGAAACGGTTACCGCCGAAGTGCCTATTCACCTGACAGGGGAGGGTGAGAGTGAAGCCGAAAAAGCCGGTTTGATTGTACTCCAATCACTCGACAAGATTGAGATTAAGGCCCTGCCACTCGATCTACCAGAAGCTCTAGAAGTTTCCATTGTTGAGCTTAAAGAGCCAGGTGATCATGTCACAGTAGGTGATATTAAACTTCCAGACAATATTGAGTTAGTTGAACGTACGCTCGGTAATGACGAAGACGAAGAAGAAGCGCCTCGCGTGACTGACCTCGTGGTTGCCACAACCTACGAACCAAGTGCCTTGCAGGCTGCCAACGATGCTGCCGGTGGTGACGCTGAAGATGAAAGCGAAGTCGAAGCCGAAAATGGTGGCGATGAAGAGGCTGATGGTGACGCTGAGCCAGCAGAAGAAAAGATGCCAGGTGGTAAAGGCCAGGATGAGCCAAAGCAATCCAATGTGGATGCGAATAAGTAACAATACTATTTACTTCTAAAAAGAGCGGAGAAATCCGCTCTTTTTAATCTTCTATAAATCCGCCGCTTTGATGCGACCAAAGATTGGCGTAGATACCTTTTTGTTTGAGTAATTCAGCGTGAGATCCGTCTTCGACGATCTTGCCATTATCAAGTACGATGATACGATCAAGTTTTGCGATGGTTGAAAGTCTATGAGCAATGACAATTGATGTCCGGTTTTTCATAAGTTTTTGAAGGGCGTCCTGAATCAGCTTCTCGCTTTCACTATCTAGGGCAGAAGTTGCTTCGTCGAGAATAAGGATAGGAGCGTTTTTCAAAATTGCCCGCGCAATTGCGATCCTTTGACGTTGTCCACCAGATAACTTAACACCTCTTTCACCGACAAGAGTATCAAACCCATCAGCCTGTTTTTGTATAAATTCCAATGCATTGGCTTGCTTAGCAGCTTCTATAATCTCTGCATCGCTTGCATCGATTTTGCCGTAAGCAATATTTTCACGAAGTGAGCGATGGAATAACATCGGTTCTTGAGGGACGTACGCCATAGATTGATGCAGGCTTTGCTGGGTTACTTGACTAATATCTTGATTATCAATAACTATGGAGCCATCTTCTATATCAGAAAATCGCAACATGAGTCGAGTCAAGGTTGTCTTACCTGAACCACTATGACCAACAACACCAATGCGCTGTCCGCTAGGAATCATTAAGTTGAAGTCTCTAAAAACTTGTTCACCTTCTCCATCATCATGAGTAAACGTTACATTATTAAGTACAACACTGCCTTTTGTTGCTTTTAGGGCTTCAGTTGATTTATCGATGAGCTGGTAGTCTTTATTCAATATCTCTGTCATCTCATGGGCATCACCCATAATACGATTGTAGGTGCGAGTAATATTATTTAACTCCCAAAGTTGACGGTTTATATTTAAGGCATAAATAAACATCAGGTAGACTATACCCACCGAAGCTATTCCATATTGAGCACCGAGTATCGCAAAAATGAGCGCTCCCGTGGCACCTATGGCGTACATGGAGCTAAATGCTGAAGTAGCTCCAATAACTCCCCACTTTAAGTGATTTGAGGCATCTTTCCATTTGTTTATGTAGCGCGAGGCATTTTTGTACTCGTAGTGTTCTTGTCCGAAGGCTTTTACGGTATTTACATTTGTCAGCATGTCGGCCAGGTAGCCGTTGGTTTGATTACTCAGTGCCGCTTCGTTGCGATTGCGATCAGCTAAAAAGCGCGAACCAAAGTATACGACGATGCCGAAGACAACAGCATAAAAAATCAGAAAAATGCCGTATTGCCACATCCCCAGGATAGACAGTGTAACAATAGAGCCGACCACCGTCGTGATCATCGGCAGCGTACTCCAAATAATCATGTCCCAAAATCTCTCAAACGAACCGTGAAGTTTCGAGCTTTGGCTTACGAGTGAACCTCCGAAACGATTGGCATGGAAGTTTAAATCTTCCAGAGAAAGCTTTCTGAATATCGCAAGATATAAATCGCGTTGACCGTTGACCTGAAATGTCCATGTAAAATAGAGCGCTAATCTCCATACGATTACTTCACCAGTAAAAATAAGCAAGGCATAGAGTGCAACTAGCGACCAACTATTTTCTAGAGTGACGTTACCGTGCTGTAATTTATCCAGAAATGTCGACAGTACATAAGGGGCAACTATAGCGTTTATAGTTACCGCTAAGGCAGGGAAGAACAATGCTAAATTTCTTTGTAGTTTGTGCTTCCGCGTAGACCTCCAGAATAGAGATAATATATTTTTTTGCATAAAGTCCTTACGCTCAGTATTAGTTTAATAGGATATCGCTTTTGGTTCGGCTGGTCCGTACGTTTGCGAGTAGAGGATCCTCGCGGATCATAGTAATGACAATTATATAGTATAATGACTACTGATGCAAAAAATAATTCTGTATTATAAATTTACGCCAATCAAAGATCCTGAGACGGTTATGTTGTGGCAGAAAACGCTGAGCGAGAGTCTGAATTTGCGTGGCCGTATTTTGATTTCACCACACGGTATTAACGGCACGGTTGGTGGTGATATTGACGATCTAAAGAAATACATTAAATCGACAAAACAGTTTGCAGGTTTTAAGACGACATCTTTCAAGTGGAGCGATGGTATGCGAGAAGATTTCCCACGTATGCGTGTCAAAGTTCGGGACGAAATCGTGGCTTTTGATGCTGCCGATGAGCTGCGGATAGATGAAAATGGCGTGGTTGGCGGTGGCAAGCATTTAAAACCAAAACAAGTTCATAAATTGGTTGAGGAGCGTGGCGATGACGTCGTGTTTTTTGATGGTCGCAACGCACATGAGGCAGCCATCGGTAAATTTAAGAACGCCGTAATTCCCGATACGCACACCAGTCGAGATTTTATCATGGAACTTGAAAGCGGCAAGTATGATGATCTTAAAGATAAGCCGATTGTGACGTATTGCACTGGTGGTATTCGCTGTGAAATATTGAGTAGCCTCATGATAAACCGCGGTTTCGAAGAAGTGTATCAAATCGATGGTGGGATTGTGAAGTACGGCGAAACATATGGTGATGATGGTTTATGGGAAGGTAGCCTGCGGGTCTTTGATGACCGTATGACGGTTGATTTCTCAGACCATGCTGCGGTTATAGGTGAGTGTACCCACTGCAAAGCTAAGACGAGTAATTACGAGAATTGTGCCTGGGCAAACTGTAATGATTTAGTATTGATTTGTGAAAACTGTAAAACTGATCAAAATCTGCTATACCACACTGAAACATGTCGCCAGGAGGCAAATAGCACATTAGCCTCAAAGGCTTTATAATATAACTAAAATGCACGAACATAAACTAACACATGTCAGTAAACAACTTAGAAATCGTGCTGCTTTAGTGCAGCGTGGTGGCATTCGTGCTGCCGTGCTTGGCGTTAACGATGGCCTAGTTAGTACAGTTTGTTTGGTGGTGGGAATTGCAGCGACCGGTGCGCCTGCATCGACAGTGCTTATCGCTGGGCTGGCAGGGCTTCTGGCTGGCGCCATATCAATGGCCGCTGGTGAATGGATATCGGTCAAAGCTCAAGTAGAGTTATTTGAAGGCGTCTTAAGTGACCTTCGTACATCGATGAAAGATGAAAAAGAACATCTGGTTCATTCATTAGCTCATACCCTCGCAAGCGGAGGAATGGAAATTCATACGGCTCACCAAGCGTCGAAAGACATTGCTCGTAATGACGATGATTTCATTGCTATTTATACCGCCCAAGTTATTGGCATGAATAAAGACGAGCTTGGTTCGCCGTGGCGGGCGGCTATTTCGTCATTTGTTCTTTTTGCTGTCGGTGCCTTTGTGCCGATCCTACCGTGGTTAATTGGTGGGGGGCCTGTGGCGATTGCCGCCTCGATTATCGCTACGTCCCTTGCTGGTTTACTAGTAGGTGGGTTTATTGCTCGTTCAAGTGGCAAGAGTATTTCGTACGGGGCGGCGAGGCAGCTTTTGATTATTCTCGCCTCAGCTGTCGTGACATATACCATCGGCTATATCTTTGGCGTGACAGTCAGCTAGCGCCTCGGTTATACTAAAAGAGTGAATACTGCGCTTGAAACAAAGTTAAAAGAATTGCCAAGATCACCAGGAGTTTATTTTCATAAAGATAAAACTGGTGAAATTATTTATGTCGGCAAAGCTGCTATTTTGAAAAATCGGGTTCGACAATATTTTCAAAACACACGCGATATGGATGTAAAAACCCGGGCTTTAGTAGCAGAAATTGATGATACCGATTGGGTCGAAACCGAAAGCGAGATTGACGCGCTATTTTTAGAGAGTGAAATGGTAAAACGTTACATGCCGCGATTTAATATCTTGCTACGTGATGACAAATCGCAATTATTTGTCCGAATTGATATGAAAAGTGAGTGGCCATACGTCTGTTTTACCCGCAATCCGTCTGATGATGGAGCTGACTATTACGGGCCATATTATAATGGCTTTGCAGTGAAGAAAGCTTTTCGCTATCTTCGAAAAGTATTTCCATATTACACGAAACCGCCAAAAGACCGCGCGCCGGATTTAGATGTCCACTTAGGCTTGGCACCCTCGCCACTGCTGACATCAGATGAGTATAAAGCCATTCTGCGCAAACTGGTTCGCTATCTTCAGGGTGGACGAAAAGCCTTGGCTCGCGAGCTAGAAAAAGAAATGAAACTAGCAGCCCGTCTACACGATTTTGAAACCGCTGCCGACCTTCGCAATAAGCTGTCAAACCTCAGGGAATTGCAGCGACGGATTATGTTTGGTGACAAAGAGTTTTTAGATATTAGCAAAGACAGAGCGCTCAGTGACATAAAAGAATTACTTGGCCTCACGAAAATCCCGGCCCGCATTGAAGGCTATGATATCTCCCATATGAGCGGTACGAATGTAGTGGCGAGCCAAGTAGTCTTTTTGAACGGTGTCAGTAGCCGTAGCGATTATCGAAAATATAAAACCAAACTCGAACATAATAACGATTTTTATAACATGAATGAAACAATCCTCAGGCGTTTGAGTGATAAAAATTTAAAAGCCTGGGGTATGCCTGACTTGATGCTAATTGATGGCGGGAAGGGTCAGCTTGATGCTGCATTGAAAGCGCGAGACGAACGACTCATACCAACCATACCTTTTATCGGTCTTGCCAAGCGGGAGGAGCAGATTGTGATTGACCATGAACGCTCTAATGTCGTGCTGAACAAGGAGAAGCTGGAACAATTAGAGGGCTACGCGACTCACTCTGATACGTTTACACTTGTTAACTTGCCACATGGCTCGCATATCGTGAAATTGCTGCAACGTATTCGAGATGAATCACACCGTTTTGCAGTGAGCTATCATACTGTTTTAAAACGCCAGAAGCAAACGGCAAGTAATCTTGAAGAGATTCCCGGTATTGGGCCAGCGACACGGAAAAAGTTGATCAGGACATTTGGGAGTCTGCGCGGGGTGAACACTGCCTCAATCGAGCAACTAACGGCGGCAATCGGCGCCACAAAAGCCAAGACACTCCAGCGATATTTGCCGCTGACATGACGCTTATGGTATAGTCGCAGGTAAGGATATATCTAACAAATGGGCAAACAAAAGCGACAAAAAACCGGCTTTACCATCGTTGAACTAGCAGTTATTATTTCGGTGATTGGGATTTTGGCAGCCATTACAGTCGTTGGATATGGAGCTTGGCAAAAACGAACGACAGAGAACACTGTAAAATCAGATCTTTTAAATGTGGCAGCTGCCATGGAGACTGCCCGCAATTTTAGTAATACCTATCCATCGACATTCCCGAGTACTTTTACGCCTTCATCTAACGTCGTTCTCGAGATGGTGGCAACATTACCCGGAAATTTCTGCATTAATGCATATAGTATAAAAGACTTGTCGGTCCGTATGTCAATATACTCGGCTGAATCCCAGCAGCCTCGAGACTATTTATGCACAGGGATCACAACCGGTGCGGTAATAGGAGGCGTTGTTCCAGCCGCGCCTACAGGTGTAAATATTGCGCCATCATTTGCGAACTGGACATTAGCGGGTACAGCTACTTACGATTCTTCTACAGGTGTAATAACCTTGGGGACTAATGGAACAGCCACATCTCCAAAAGTAAGGGTCAATGGAGTGACGGGTATGAGGGTAAATGCTTTATTTAATGCGACTATCCAGTCACCGAATGCCAGTTTGATGCCCAGTGGCGGGTGGCACAGTAGCTCGGCTTACTTTACTTCAAATGGAACTACTCCGGCTACAAATACAGCAGGAAATCAAACCAACGGGTGCGCACGAGCAATAACATTAGGAGCGGGCAGCTGGAATGCTAGCGCGACTAACTGTACCTTTGTGTTGGGCAATAATGTAGAATATGCTCGAATAGCCCTAATTAGTTCAGCCTCTGGAAATTCAAGCCCAGATTTAAAAGTTAAGGATTTGACTTTTATTTTGTACTAAGAGCATGAGCCTTCGTCTCCACTCAGTCTAGAGGAAATTAATGGTAGAATAGTTGTAATATGACTCTATCACCAGACTTTTTTACGCGAAATCGACAAAATTTATCACGATCTTCTGGGCATAAGGTGTGCGTGTTATCGGCTTACAGTTTGATGCAGCGCTCAAACGATACCGCAGCTTCATTTGAGCAAGAGGCAAACTTTTGGTACCTCACCGGTATTAATGATCCTAATTGGTGGGTGATTATCGACGGCTCATCTGATAAAAGTTGGCTCGTAGCACCAAATATCGATGAAGTCCATCGTGTTTTTGAAGGTGGGATTACTTCAGAGCAGGCTAAAAAAATATCTGGGATAGATTCTGTCATTGCTCAAAAAGAAGCAGAAACACTTCTAAGAGAACTGGCCAGAAAACACAGTGTCATTCATGCACTCGGCGATGATCCGCATAGAGAGTTTTTTAATTTCGTTGAAAATCCAGCGCAAAAAAAGCTATGGCATGTTCTCGATCGTATTTTTAATTCGGTACAAGATTGTCGTTTAGATATTGCCAAGCTCCGAGCTATTAAGCAGCCAGAAGAAATTAAAGCCATGCGCAAAGCTATCAGGCTAACAACGGATGCTTTTGAAGTAGTAAAAGGGAAGTTACCAGGCTTTGCATATGAGCATGAAGTGCGAGCTGAATTCGATTATTATTTTACGCGTCACGGTGCCTCAAATGCTTTTGAATCCGTGGTTGCGAGTGGAAAAAATGCCTGTACCATTCACCATGAAGGTAGCAGCAAGTTAAAAAAAGGTACAATGATGTTAATGGATATCGGTGCTCGAGTTGACGGCTACAGCGCTGATATCTGCCGTACGTATGCCTTAGGAGGACTTTCAAAAAGGCAGAAGTCAGTGTATGAAGCGATAGAACGGTGTCACTACGAGATTATTAATCTCCTTAGACCTGGAGTAGCTGTTAAAGAGTATATGGAGAAGACAGATGAAATAATGAAGCAAGCCCTCATCAGCCTTGGGTTGTTTGATACAGTTGACGATGAAAAATATCGGACATATTTCCCCCACGCAATTAGCCACGGTCTTGGGATTGATCCCCATGACAGTCTTGGTCAGCCTCAATACTTTGAAGCAGGTATGGTTCTCACGGTTGAACCTGGGATCTATATTTTGGATGAAGCGATAGGTGCACGAATTGAAGATGATATATTGATTACGAAGACCGGCCATGAAAACCTTAGCCGTCATCTCTCGACTGGTCTATAATACTCACTAGAATTTTCATTTCACTCAGCTCGTCAATGTTATAATGAAAATAAGTTTATGAAAAAACAATTTACAGTGTTCCTTTTCCGGTGGCTTCTCAATTCATTTGGACTATGGCTGTTCGTCCGACTATTTGGCACAGGCTATAGTGACGAACAGATTAATAACAGTGCATGGGTATTCTTACTGGCTGGTCTTATTTTCTCCATTGTGAACGCAATTCTTCGACCCATCGTGGTTATCTTGTCTCTGCCGGCAATTTTACTTACACTTGGTCTGTTTACGCTGATCGTTAACGGGTTAATGGTGTATGTTTCACTGAGCCTGGCACCCGGCTTAAAGATGACGTTCTTCTACTCGATTCTTACAGGAATAGTGCTTAGTCTGTTAAACTATATAGTGAATAGTCTGATTGAGTCTCGACGAGAGACCATGCAAGGAGATAACATATGAGCCTCGATACCGTTTTACAAATTACTACCGTTGTATCGGGTGCTTTAATGATCGTTTGTATCCTTCTTCAGCAACGTGGTGCAAGCCTGGGAGCAGGTTTTGGTAGTTCTGGGGAACTCTACACCACTCGCCGTGGCTTTGACAAAAACTTATTTGAAACAACAATTATCCTTGCGTCTGTCTTTGTGCTGTCTATTTTGGCCGGCTTACTGTTGCCGAGCGCCTAGGACTAAATTACAAAAACTATGGATGACGAGAAAAATAATTGGCGTAAATTTCAACGACCAAGTTTTGATAGTAAGTCTGTTGCAAAACGCGCTAAGAAAGCCGAATCGGCTACGATTCGTCATGCACGCAAGTTTATCTCAAAACGATTGACAAATGTTATTGAGGTACGACGACATATAACGCTCTGGCTGAGTGGTATCGCTATTCTTATTCTTGCTGTTGGCTTGCAACTCATGTGGTCCCAGAATAGCTATACTACCGAAACGGGGGCAAAAGGTGGTGTCTATGCCGAAGCAACGCTCGGCCAAATCGATACCCTCAATCCACTCTATGCCTCAACAAGTTCAGAACTCTCAGCCAGCCGCCTCATATTTTCATCACTCTTAGCCTACGATACTTCTGGCCATCTCAACACAGATGCTGCCAAGAGCATGAGTGTGAGTCCGGACGGTACTACCTATACGTTATCGATCAGAAAAGGCGTAAAATGGCATGACGATTCCAAGCTTACAGCCCAAGACGTGGCTTTTACGCTGGATCTCATTAAGAATCCTGACACGCGCTCACCCCTACGTCTCCAATGGCAGGATGTAACAGTCAAAGTTATTGATGACATGACGATTAGTTTTACGTTGCCGTCGGTTTATGCTGCATTTCCGCATGCGCTCACGTTTGCCATTCTTCCTAAACATATCTTAGAAGATGTAGAGCCATCGAGCCTACGAGAAAATGCCTTTAGTTTATCGCCAATCGGCACAGGACCGTTTGAACTCAGCCTTCTCCAATCCGCTGATAACCGCAAAATCGCTAATATGACTGCCAATCAGAACTATTTTAAAGGCCGCCCAAAGCTCGAACGGTTTGAGATTCACGCCTTTACGGCATACCCAAACCTCGTTTCAGCGCTACAGACAGGACAGGTAACAGCGGCATCGTTAGCGGATACTAGCTGGGTAAAGAAGTCAAAGAGCTTTAGTGTGAAAAGTCCGGCGGTAAATGACGGCGTCTACGCTTTGCTCAACACTTCTCAGCCAAACCTAAAGGAACTGGCGGTGCGCCAAGCATTGCAACGCGGACTCAATACTGAAAAATTACGTCAAGCAGTCGCCCCAGGCCAACATGCACTTGATCTACCATTTGCCCATGGCCAATTAACTGACGATTCTTCTTTGAAAACCGCGCCCTACAGTCAAGCAGAAGCCGAGCGGCTGCTGGATAGTGCTGGGTGGAAACTAGATGGTACGGTGCGTAAAAAAGATGGTCAGCCACTAGCGATTAATCTTGTCACAACGGATAATCTTGAGTTTAAGAAATCGATTGAATTGATCAAAAAAGACTGGCAAGCGCTCGGTATTGCAGTGACGATCACAGTGGTGAATACCAGCGATCCGAAAGAAGATTTTGTACAGAATGTTCTTCAGCCTCGAGCTTATGACGTACTCGTCTACGAGCTTTCAATCGGAGCTGACCCAGATGTCTATGCGTACTGGCACTCGTCGCAAAGTGGGCCTCGTGGACTCAACCTTTCAATTTACTCGAACGGCGTTGCTGACGATGCACTAACCAGTGCACGAGCACGGGTTGAGCCAAGTCTGCGAGAGCTCAAATACAAGGCGTTTGCCCGCCAGTGGCTGGCAGATGTGCCGGCAATTGGACTGTTCCAATCAAACATAAAGTATGTTTCTCGCGAGCAATCAACCACGCTTGAAGATGACCAAAAACTCGTTTCACCGTATGATCGTTACGCCAATGTTATCTACTGGACTGCTGGTAATACCTCAGTTTACAAGACACCGTAACCTAGGGTATAATCGGTCAAGTTCACCTCCTCATGCGCCGGTGGCGGAATTGGTAGACGCGTCAGCTTGAGGGGCTGGTGCCCTTCGGGGCGTGGAAGTTCAAGTCTTCTCCGGCGCACCAAAGTAAAAAGAGTCCAGTAGGGCTCTTTTTACTTTGGATCTCCGGTGAAAAAGACTCGGACTTCCAGCGTCCGACTGGCGCCGCGGGCCCCAGTCGCGTGGAAGTATCGCTCGCCTCATGAGGCTCGCTCCTCCGTTTGCTTGAAACAAAAATACCTTCGGTGCTTTTGTTTCTGCGCTGCGCTTCGCCAAGTCTTCTCACCTTCGGTGTTTGGGACCTCAACTTATTTAAATTGTGACGAAGCAACGTCCGCATGCGAAGCTTTAATAAGCTTGTACCGAACAGGGGAACCAACGTCGGTTTGGAGCTCCTCCATGGCCTGACGAACTTTCGAATCCTCATGCTGGGATCGTAGGCCGATTGCAAGATTACATATAAGTAGCAGGTCCTTAATATCCGCCCAGTTTTTTAGGTGAAGCGCCACGTCCGAGCCAACCAGAAGCGTCATATTCTCATCGGGAAAAAGTTGTTGAAGTTGTGGCAGGGTATGTGCCACGGTGAAATGCCTATCATTGAGGGCTACGGTGCGAAAGAAAGAATAAGCCTTAAGCGCTTCGTCTAACTGTTTAGCACGAAGCTTTAAGCTCGTAACGCCACTTTTCCGGCGTGGTTCTAATTCGGGTAAAAAGACGACTTCATCAAGATGACAAGTATTGGTTGCCGCTAATGCGAAAGCCAGGTGTCCGTCATGGACAGGGTTAAAGGTGCCCGCAAATATCCCAATACGTCGCTGCATTACTCTTATACTAGCATGTCCGAATATCCGGACATCTTTGCTATAATACATCAAGGATGGCGCGTTGGCCGAGAAGTTAGGCACTGGTCTGCAAAACCAGTTAGACGGGAGCATTACCCGTACGTGCCTCCATATGCGCGGGTGGCGGAATTGGTAGACGCGAGGGACTTAAAATCCCTTGACCAAAAGTCGTGCGGGTTCGATTCCCGCCCCGCGCACCAAATAAAAATAGTTTCTTTCGAGGAACTTTTTTTATTTGACGAGGAATCGAACCCGCGGGTTCGTGTAGCGAGCAGCGGCGAAGCGGAAATAGGAAGCGCGCGACCGCCTGAGCGCCCCGCGCACCATAAAAAGAATAGTCTCTCACGGGGAGGCTGTTTTTAATATAACTACTCGAATTTTTTCGCTAAAAATGCTATAATGAGACTATAAAATAATGCGATGAAACAGAGGAGATTGTAAGAGATGGAACTATTATGGCTGTGGATTGTTCTGGGAGTACTGGTGGTGCTGGGGATTTTCTTATGGGCGACGTACAATGCGCTTGTAACATTAAAAATCCGAGTTGATGAGGCGTGGAGCGATATCACCGTTCAATTGAAGCGACGTCTCGACCTTATTCCGAACCTGGTTAACACGGTTCAGGGATATGCCGCTCACGAAAAAGGTGTGTTTGAGGCTGTTACTGAAGCCCGAGCCAATGCACTGAATGCTAAAGGTGTAAAAGAGACCGCTGATGCGGAGAACCAATTCGAAAGCGCCTTAAAAAGCCTATTTGCAGTTGCTGAAGCCTACCCAGACCTGAAGGCTAGCCAAAACTTTGTTGAACTGCAGAATGAACTGGTTGACACTGAAGATAAGATTCAAGCATCCCGCCGTTTCTATAACGGTGGCGTACGGGATCTTAATACGAAAATTGATTTGTTTCCAAACAATCTATTTGCCGGTATGCTTGGCTTTAAGAAACGCGAGTTCTTTGAGCTTGAAGATGCTGAAATGGCTACAGCTGAAAAACCAGTTGACGTTAAGTTTTAACCAAACCAGAGGTTTTGTCTCTCATGTATAACGCTATTGCTGCTAATAAACGCAACACAGTCATTATTATGGCTGTGTTTGTAGGTATTATTGCTGCAATCGGCTATGCAGTAAGCCTAATTTATGGCAACTCTTCAATCGCTCTGTGGGTCATCGGCGGAGCGGCAGTGTATGCTATAATCCAATACTTTGCAGCTAGTAAGTTAGCAGTGGCTGTGACGGGTGCGAAAGAAATTGAAAAACGTGATAATCCCAGGCTGTATCGGGTTGTCGAAAACCTCGCCATCACCACAGGGATGCCGACGCCGAAGGTATATATTATTGATGACCCTGCACCTAATGCATTTGCCACGGGGCGTGACCCAAAGCATGCGCTTGTGGCCGCAACAACGGGAATCTTAGAAATTATGGATGATCGCGAACTAGAGGCCGTCATGGCACACGAAATGGGGCATGTGCAAAATTATGATATTCGAGTAAGTATGATTGCGTTTGGGCTTGTTAGCGCCATTGGGATTTTATCTGATATTGCCCTGCGTATGTTCTTTTTCGGAGGCAGCGACAATCGGAGCACTAACCCTATCATGCTGGTAGTTGGAATTATTTTAATTATATTGGCACCGATCATGGCGGCTATTATTCAAATGGCGGTTAGTCGTCAGCGTGAGTACTTGGCTGATGCAACCGGTGTCATAACAACACGCGATAGCGAAGGGCTCGCGAGGGCGCTAGAGAAACTCCAGCAATATGGACGACCAATGAAACAGCAGAATAGCTCGACAGCTCATCTTTTTTTCAGTAATCCACTAAAAGCTGGATCGATTGCAAAATTATTTAGCACCCATCCACCTCTCGAGGATCGGATTGCGCGACTTCGCCAGAATGCGAATAAATTTTAACGACTATGGCTACTTCGAAAAAACCCAAGAAGTCTGCCGTTAAAAGAACACAAAAAGCACCTATGCCGCGCGCGCGCCAACATCCAATGCTTGGTTATGTTACCGCCCGGTACGTAGCTATAAAAAAACGCACCAGACTTTTTTTAACCCGTCGTCCGCATCGGAGTTTTCGCCGAACGCGGAGACGAGACTATAGTCGCTCACTCGCCCTGCCTGGTTACTGGGCATTTACTAATGAAGTGAGGCGAACTATATGGGAAGCACGTCGTCTGCTTGTTTGGGTAGTGATTGTGTATGCGGCCTCATCAGCACTATTAGTTGGTCTCGCATCACAAGAAACTTATACAACTCTTAGTGATACCTTGCGCGATACGAGCGGTAATATATTTAAGGGGAGTTGGGGTGAGGTTGGTAAAGCTAGCCTCTTATTCATGAGTACAGTAACAGGAAGTTTGACAACGACACCCACAGAAGCCCAGCAAATTTACGCGGGCCTGATTGTCCTTCTTATTTGGCTGACCACTGTCTGGTTACTCCGGGCAGTAAAAGCTGGGCAGCGGCCACGTTTTCGCGATGGGCTTTATAATGCGGGTGCTCCTATTGTTCCGACGACAATTATCTCGCTTGTTCTCATCATTCAACTTATTCCAGCTGCTTTAGCAGTCATTGCATTTAGTGCGGCTACAAGCTCGGGCTTCTTACAGGGGGGCGTTGAAGGCATGTTGTTTGTGGTGGTTGCGAGCCTTTTAATTGTGCTATCTATCTACTGGGTGACAAGCACGCTGATAGCTCTCACTGTGGTGACGTTACCAGGTATGTATCCCATGCAAGCACTCAAGACGGCTGGGGATTTAGTGATTGGTCGGCGTCTTCGTATTTTGTATCGCTGGCTATGGCTGGCAGTTCTGGTGGTGATTGCCTGGATCTTTGTCATGGTACCGATTATTCTTTTTGACACCTGGCTCAAGAGTGTGGTCCCGGCCATTCAATGGCTGCCAGTGGTGCCTGCGGTACTTCTTATTATGAGCTCGTTCACAGTGCTAATTATCGCTGCCTATGTCTATTTATTGTATCGGAGGGTTGTAGAAGATGACACAGCACCAGCCTAAACAGCGAATCGCTCAGCTTCGTACGCTGATCAACGATTACCGCTATCATTATCATGTTCTCAATGAATCAACCATGAGTGAAGCAGCGGCTGATAGCTTGAAACATGAACTATCCCAGCTCGAAGAACAATACCCAGAATTGATTACAGCAGATAGCCCAACTCAACGGGTCGCTGGCGTTGCTCTGGATAAATTCCGAAAAGTGACGCACAAAGTGCCGATGATTTCTCTCAATGATGTTTTCGACGAAGATGAAGTGCGGGCCTGGATCGTGCGGATGGATAAATTATTGCCTGGTTCAAAGCATGAGTTTATGTGTGACATAAAAATGGATGGCCTGGCGTGCGCCCTTGTGTATGAAGACGGCGTGCTTACCCAAGCGGTCACACGGGGAGATAGCAGGGTAGGTGAAGATGTTACGATGAATGTTCGCACCATTGAAAATGTACCGCTGCGTCTAAGAGCACACGAAAGTTTCGATAAAGGTCGTACAGAAGTTCGGGGTGAGATTGTTATGTTGAAAACAGATTTTGAAGCACTCAACAAAAAACGCGTGGCCGAAGATTTGCCGACATTTAAAAATCCACGCAACTTAGCGGCTGGGACTATTCGCCAACTTGATCCAAAGCTTGTTGCCGAGCGCCCACTGACATTCATCGGCTATGATTTACTGCGTGATCAGCCATCTGACGTACCGACAAATTCATTTGTCTACGCCACGCTCAATAAAATAGGAATCGCAACAAGTGGTCAGGCGAAACATTTTACGCATTTAAAAGACGTTATGGACTATGTGCACAAGCTTGATGACAAGCGCACCAGGCTGCCGTTTAATACAGACGGTGTAGTAATAAAAGTAAATGATCGAGAGCAGTTTGCTGGCTTGGGTGTAGTTGGTAAAAGCCCTCGTGGAGCGGTGGCCTATAAATATGCGGCAGAAGAAGCAACCACTATCGTCAAAGACATTGTTATTTCGATTGGACGTACGGGTGCAGCTACACCTGTTGCCGTTTTTGACCCAGTGGACGTAGCCGGAACGACGGTACAACACGCCAGCCTGCATAATGCCGATGAAATAGCACGTAAAGACATCCGTATTGGTGATACGGTGATCATCTATAAAGCTGGCGACATCATCCCTCAACTAGAGCGCGTACTTACTGAACTACGACCACCAGGCACCAAGTCATTTGATTATGAAGCCGAACTTAGGCGTCAGTACCCCGAGCTTGAATTTGAGCGGCAGGGTAAGGATGTTGTCTACCGGGTCAAAGGCTTGTCGGGCGAGCTCATCCTTAAACGCTCAGTCGAATATTATGCCAGCAAGGGCGCGCTAGACATCGATACCCTTGGTGAAAAGAATGTTGTCGCGTTAGTAGACGCCGGGCTAGTGAAAGATGTTGCTGATATTTACTTGCTAACGGTCGAGGATCTTCTAAAACTCGATCGCTTCGGCGAAATTTCTGCTAAAAAACTTGTCAATGCTATAGCCGAAAAAAAGACACCACCACTCGAAAAATTTATACTGGGACTTGGCATCCGGCATGTGGGTGTTCAAACAGCAATTGATTTGGCTAACAAGTTTGAATCTATCGAAGCCTTACAAAAGGCGACGCTAGACCAACTGGAAGGAGTGGAAGGCATAGGGACGGTCGTGGCTGAAAGTATTATCGCCTGGTTCGGCGATGAAGACAATGTGAGGTTACTTGAAAAGCTTAAAAAACTTGGTGTCACACCATACTTTAAAAAGAAAACAGGCAAACTGGTTGGCAAAAACTTTGTGGTGACGGGTACACTCGAATCTATGAGTCGCGATGAAGCGGCAGATCGCATTCGCGCGCTTGGTGGAACTTTTCAGATGGCTGTCGCTAAGGATACAACGTACCTCGTCGCTGGTGGTAAAGTTGGAGCAAGTAAACTCAAAAAAGCCGAGAGCTATGGCACGAAGATTATTGATGAAAAGCAACTTCAGGAGATGTTATGATACTTCAGGTTGGTGTAAAAATCCTTATAAAAAATAATGATGGAAAGTATCTCTTTATTCGTCGGGCTGCGTCATTTAAATCTGGCCCTCAGAAATGGGATATACCGGGTGGACGGATTGAACCGGAAGAAGCTTTGCAGGACGCTCTGCGCCGTGAAGTTAAAGAAGAAACCGGTATGGAGTTAGAAAAAGTGGAGTTGCTTCTCGCCGCGCAGGATATTTTTGTACCAGAAAAAGATCTCCATGTTGTACGCCTTACCTACCTAGGGTCAGCGAATGGAGACGTGACAGTTAGTGATGAGCACGATAGCTTTCAATGGATGACAATTAGCGAGATCAAAGCAGAACCTAACGTTGATAGTTATCTTCAGCAAATAATTACAGAACGCAAAAAACTATAGGATAGGAACGCAGAATGAACCTTACGCACCAAGCAGATGAAATCCCAGATCTTCCAACGATTACCCTCGGCAAGTATCGACACTACAAAGACAAGCTCTATGAAGTAATCGGTGTTGCTATGCACTCTGAAAGTCTCGAAGCACTCGTTGTGTACCGTCCACTATACAAAAAGAAGGCGCAGTTATGGGTTCGGCCATATGATATGTTTATGGAATCTGTTGAAATTGAGGGAAAAACCGTTCCACGCTTTGAAAAAGTTAAGGAAGAATCAACTATTATGAAAGAGAGTGAATGAGATGAAGATTGGTGTTGGAGTAGGCATGATGATCTTGAATGATAACAAAATCTTGCTTGGATTAAGAAACCCTGATAGGCATAAAGCTGGCAGTGAACTCAAGGGCGAAGGAACATGGACTATGCCTGGCGGTAAAGTCGATTTTAAAGAAACTCTTATCAATGCTGCGATCCGTGAAACAAAAGAGGAGACAGGGCTAGAGGTTCAAGAAGCGAAAGTTATTACTATTCAAGATGATTTTGGACCGAACGCGCATTATGTAACTGTTGGTTTTCTCGCCGAGAAGTATACGGGCCATCCGAAAGCTATGGAGCCCGAAACAATTCTTGAATGGCGATGGTTCCCATTAGATTCTTTGCCTGAGAATGTGTACCCTGCAAGTAAAAAAGTACTTGAGAAGTTTGAGCGCAATGAACTTTATGCGCAAGATAGGTCTGAATGAGTAAACTAGAAACCACCAAGACACAGGTAAAAAGAATCACAGTAGGAATTATTGGCGGAGTGGTATTGGTTGTTGGCATCATCGCTATTCCTTATCCTGGTCCGGGCTGGCTGATTGTTTTTGCGGGCCTAGGAATTCTCGCAACAGAATTTGAGTGGGCGCGGCGAGCACTTGATTTTGCAAAAGGCAAATATGATGCTTGGCAAAGCTGGCTGAAGCTCCAGCCAAAATCTATCCAGTTGATCTTTTGGTTCCTTACATTCTTTGTTGTGGTGGTAACAATCTGGTTGCTCAATGGCTACGGTATCATTAACGACGTACTTCATCTTGGCTGGGATTGGGCACAATCTCCATTGCCATTCTTCTCATAAAAATACCTCACCGTTTAAAGGGTGAGGTATTTAGTTTGTGAAGGTAATTAACTACCAGCTGCGCTGACGGAATGAACCGCCACCGTTGCCACCGCCGTTACCGCCATCGAAATCACGCTTTGGGCGATCTTCCTTTGGACGGGCGAGACTCACATTGATAGCTCGGCCATCAAGCTCTTTGCCATCAAGCTGGTCAACAGCTTTTTGGTTGTTAGCTTCGTCTTTAAATTCGACGAATCCGAAACCTTTGCTGCGACCGCTATCACGATCGGTAATAACACGTGCACTTTCAACTTCACCAATTTGCTCAAAATGAGCTTTCAGGGTGTCGTCGTTAGTTGCATATGCCAGGCTACCGATAAATAGGTTCTGCTGTGCCATAAAATGGATAACTCTTTTCTTGTTACTGATTGCGTCAGATCGACCATGCGGCGAACTTTTTCAAGAAAGAGTATCCTTTTGTTTAAGAAAGGAAACACTCGCTTCGCGTATGCTTCTGAACATAGCTATTTAAGCATGATTTAAACAATAATACTAGCATAAGCTTGTAATCCTACACGTTTAAGCGCATAATAATGCTCAAGCTGGTACGCTCAATGGGGTACCGCGTCACGTTAAAACAAACACGAGTTAAAACAAAACCGTGCCCCGGGTGGGCGCGTAGCAGCTCACCAAAATATTCCCTTATATAAGGGAATATTTTCTTTTGTCCTGCTTGCGCTTACCATTTTCAGCGTGTAGAATGAAGATATGAAATCTGGTACCCCTTCTAAAAGAGTAGTCCTCGTCGGCCTATCTAGCGTCCTACTCATCGTCGTCGCAGCCCTATTGGTATTTTACGGTCTGAGCATATGGCCTAAGCAGTCATCCACTGACACCGGCGATAAGACAGAAGGAATCACCAGTACAGGCAATGTTAAAACGGTGACACCGACTCCCGTTAAAGTTGAAGTTGCTAAAAACAGCAAAGATAATAACAAAGAAGTTAAAATGCTTCGTACATATGTTGTCATTCAAACCAAAGAGCAGGGTGATTGTTTCCTTACTCTCTCGAACGACAAGAATACCTATGTCGTAAAGAACTCTTCTGTAGGTGTTGAGCATGCTGTAGGTTGTCTTCAATGGAACGTCAGTACTGATGGCATGGCTGCAGGTGAATATGATCTCACCGTTGAGTTCAAAGGCAAAAGTGATCACGCAGTAGTCAAACAAAAACTCAATCTCTAGCGTTATTCCATCAAGATACAGAAGTCCCTTTATCATTTAGTGCCGTCTTCACGGTATGTATAATGGCATTGCCTGAGTCTAGGTCAAAGCGTTTCGCACTCTCAGTACTTTGATCGATTGTTCGTTAGCCGATAGTCTAAACAGCAAAAGCTAAACGGGATTGATAGCTATGTATGTTAGTGACTGTAGTAAATTAGAAATTCTTCTCACCGGTATAGGAATAATTCGGCCACCAGTAGTAAGGCCCTGTAGTGGACAGGCTATTATTATCTACTTTGTGTTTGCAATTGGCAGCAAAAAGCCACACCTGCACTTTATAACCGGGAGGGAAGTTACCGAAACTATATCCTGCACCGCTACCGGCATCTTCATTAATGTTGTCTATCGATTGGTGTCCACCCCAAGTTCCAGAGTTAGGGTTGTATACCTGGTAGCGCATTTGTACGTAGCTAATCGGTCCTGAATAGTTCCAGTAAAGCTTCAGCGATTGGTTGTTTTTAGTGGCCGAAGTTATGTTTATATCAGGGTGGTCCCAGTTCATTCCGTAAGCTAAGTTGTATTGGCCGCTTGCAAAATTGTAGCCTCCCGTATTCCTAGCTATTGGCCCCGTTGTCGAATCAATTGCCCAGAAGTTCCGGCCATCAGTACATGTTTTTCCAATGGCTGTGTTATCGCCAAAATCAGGATTCTGACACCGCCCATTACCGTTGCCATTCCCATCCAAATAGATGTTGATGCTGCCACAGGCTATGACAGAATTGTTATCAGACGCGATGTAGTGCGGCCGGTAGCCATTAATTGTTGCTGAATTGTAAATGTTAATTGGAAAGCCCAAGGTGCCACTTTCCGGGCTGTCTCGAACATCAGCTCGTTTGGTAATGTAGACATCACCACTCGTAATGGTAGGAGCCGCATAGCCATTTATGTAGCGAGCCGTCCCGCTACCAAATTCATTGACTGGAGTAATCCAAAATTCTCCGAATGTTCCTTGGTTAATATTAGTAACCGTACACGCACCGCTAGTGCCATTTGCACCACCACAAGGCTCAGCCCCTGAATTTGTATTTCCGCCACCGACGTGAGTTATGACGTATTTGAGCTGTGTGCAGTTGCTTGGGTTACTTGATCCCCACCAGTCCAGTCTTGCCTTGTACTGTGTTCCATTTCCTTGTGGCGAGTAGGATAGGGTCGTCCAACCGGGCTGACCAGGCACAGCATTACATGGAACGTTCTGGGCGAAAGTGTGTACATTGCTCTCAGCAGAATCAGGGCTTATCGTGGCACCACTTACACATCGTGCCAAAGACTGGGAGTAGTAAGTAGTTGCTGAGCCAGGGTAGGGAATATTTCTTATTGTGCTCGCGGACCAGTCGGGAACCAATGAGGCATCATTCCAGTCCGGCATTGAAGCTAGAGAGGCCGATGACGTATTATAACGGATCTTATACTGAACACTTCCTACTGCACAAGCAGCACTTGAGGCAGTAAAACGGATATTCGTAGTGCCAACGGCGGATCCGACCACAGACGGCTTCGTCGGTGCAGATAAACAGTTACTGCTACATTCGGGCGCATCTGTGACAGTTTGACGGCTATTAATTGTCACTGTTGTATTGTCTGATTCCGTAACATATTGCAACTGAAAAGTGTCGCAGTAGCCACTGGCGTTGGTTTGGCAGACGGCAGTGTTGGGTGTTCCCGTATAAGCAAGGCGTGTAGGACTCGGGGTGTTACTAAATATTGCAGAAGCCCCCGGCGTACCACTTGGAAAGACGAGTACATCAGTATCAGGGATACTCAGTTTTTGTTTTACCGCTGTCACACTTTGGCCGGCAATACCAGCTACAGACGGGTACTCTTTATTTTTATCGTAATATTTTTCCAGCGCCTCAGCGATAACAGTAGCTTTTGAATTGCGGGCAGTATCACGAGCATTCTTCTGAACCGAGTTATATCCAAGTATTGAAACCGATGCCAGTATACCAATAATAACCACGACTACCATCACTTCAATAAGTGTAAATGCCTTCAATCTGTGCATTCTCATACCATCATAGTATCGGAATACAAAATAAAGCGCAAGAAGTTTGAAAAGTATGTAACTAGTATTTTTAAGCTTAGCTTGGTACACTGGTCCGGATTGGGGCATTAGCTCAGTTGGCTAGAGCGCTTCGCTGGCAGCGAAGAGGTCAGCGGTTCGAGCCCGCTATGCTCCACCATGAATTTATTTATCTGCTCGCGTTGACGCTTACGGTTTACTCCTGTATAACTTGATGTATGCCCACACAAGTGTCGAATATCTTATTATTATCACCACGGAAGGGATTTTCTCCAGCCTTTGCCCTGCCAGCAGTTCTGATTGTTGCAACTGTCATGCTGGTCGTCCTTCTATCAGCCGTGCAATCGTCTGTATCGACCAATCAATCTGTTGGTACCCAATACGTTCAGAAATTGGCAAAAACAGCTGCAGATTCCGGCATTGCTATGGCAAAGTGGTGCTATCAAAACAATGGTAGTGTTGTCACGTGGACAAACCAACGGCTTTTGAAGCCGAATACAGACTGTACAGGTGCCGATCTTTTTAACTGCCCCACGTCGAGTACTAACGCCGCCTGCTATGTCCTTACCAGCACAGGTTACCGCACCAAGTTTACGGTAGGTGTGATTTATAATGGCACAACTCCATCAGACTTTGACACAGTTGGTATTGTTGAAGAGTTAAGAAAAACCAGTCAAGCGCCTGTCAATCGAATCACGTATAGTACAAAAACAAATCTCGGTGTTCCGGCCGGCACCTATACGACGTATTAACCTCGTCATTGCTTCGCATTTATGCTATAATTACACTAAAGAGGAGCCCATTATAAAATGGGTGTATTTTTATGAAAGACCCCAAATATATTCGCAACATTGCAATTATCGCCCATGTCGACCACGGCAAGACCACTTTAGTTGATGGTCTTTTAAAACAAAGCAATACATTTCGTGATAACCAAGCTGAAATGAGCCAAGACCTTATTATGGACAGCGGCGATCAAGAGCATGAGCGTGGGATCACTATCACCGCCAAACAAACTTCAATTTATCACGATGATTACAAAATCAATATCATTGACACCCCAGGCCATGCCGATTTTTCGGGTGAAGTCGAGCGAACCCTCAACATGGCTGATGGGGTTCTGCTCATCGTTGACGCTCAAGAAGGTCCAATGCCACAGACGAAGTTTGTACTGAGTAAAGCACTTGAGCTCGGCTTAAAGCCAGTTGTGGTGATCAATAAAATTGATAAGCCCTCACGGCGTATCGATGAAGTGGTGGATGAAATATCTGATCTGTTTTTGGAACTGGCAATTGATGATAGCCAGCTGCACTATCCCGTCTACTATGCGATTGGGCGTGAGGGTAAGGCCTGGAAAACATTGCCAGACAACCCTAGTGAACATGCTGATTTAACACAGATTTTCGAAGCCATTATAAATGATATTCCGGCGCCTACCGTTGACACCGACGGCCCGTTACAATTGCTTGTGACTTCGCTGCAATACGATTCATTCCTTGGTAAATATGCGATTGGGCGTGTCAGCCGAGGAGGAGTGAAGAAATCTCAGCAAGTTGTCCTGATCAAACGTGATGGGGTACAGGTCAACGCTAAAATCGATAAAGTTTTTGGCTACAGAGGCCTTAATCGTGAAGAAATCGATACTGCTTTAGCGGGTGACATTGTGGCTCTCACAGGTATTTCCGAGGCGCATATCGGTGAAACCATTGCCGACAAAGAAAACCCCGAAGCGCTGCCGGTGATTGATATCGAAGCGCCAACGCTCAGCATGTACCTTGGTCCCAATACGAGTCCAATGAAAGGCAAAGAAGCCGAATTTAATACCAGCCGACAAATTGGCGATCGTTTGAAGCAAGAACTTGAAACCAATGTCTCTCTGCGGGTTCATGAAGAAGGAATCGGCTTTGTGGTGTCTGGTCGCGGTGAGCTGCATTTGTCTGTTCTGATTGAAACGCTGCGGCGCGAAGGATTCGAATTTGAAGTCGGTCGCCCCCAGGTCGTTACGATAGAAGAAGACGGCCAAACCAAAGAGCCAGTCGAAGAGCTCTTGGTTGAAGTTGGCCCGGAATTCTTAGGCGCTGTCAGTCAAGAGCTTGGCACCAGGCGAGCTACATTAATTAAACAAGAACAAACAAGTAGCGGAACCTCACGCTCGACCTATCTTCTACCGACTCGTGCCATGATTGGTCTACGCAACTTGCTCTTTCCAGCACATTGGGATCCTAAGCTTAGAATTCCACGTGGACAAGTTGTCGCG
>JADMIO010703180.1_pt1 | contig 61880 bp, 40 predicted proteins | sample 8958161 | NCBI WGS metagenome assembly JADMIO01 (sample SAMN16585339, study PRJNA669376) | soil metagenome | isolation source: Crop rotation soil | place: USA: Cullars Rotation, Alabama | collected 2011
AAACGAGAGCCCTACGAGGCACAAACCAGAGCCACAAAAAGGCACAAACGAGAGCCCTACGAGGCACAAACCAGAGCCACAAAAAGGCACAAACGAGAGCCCTACGAGGCACAAACCAGAGCCACAAAAAGGCACAAACGAGAGCCCTACGAGGCACAAACCAGAGCCACAAAAAGGCACAAACGAGAGCCCTACGAGGCACAAACCAGAGCCACAAAAAGGCACAAACGAGAGCCCTACGAGGCACAAACCAGAGCCACAAAAAGGCACAAACGAGAGCCCTACGAGGCACAAACCAGAGCCACAAAAAGGCACAAACGAGAGCCCTACGAGGCACAAACCAGAGCCACAAAAAGGCACAAACGAGAGCCCTTCGAGGCACAAACCAGAGCCACAAAAAGGCACAAAACGAGAGCCCTACGAGGGCAAACAACAAAACCAGGCACAGAGGATTTCCTTTAGTCCTCTGTGCCTTTTTGTGTCCTCACTTTTGTGCCTTTTGTGATCCACGTCTTCTCTGCCTCGCGTATTTACGTGATCCATGCTGGGGCATTACTCGAGGTCAATGTTCCACCACGGAACACCTGTTTCTAACCAGTCTCAGCTTTCACGCAGATTTTTACGAAGGCACAGTCCTTGCTCAAGGAGAGTAGCGCCCAAGGCGCATATCAACAGATGAAGGAATTCTCAAAATCAATGATGAAGAAAATCTCGTTCGCCGCTGTTCTTTTCGCACTCGCCATGTTTGTTGCTGCTCCACTGGCGCAAGCGACGACTATCTCTGAAGTTCAGGCGATGATCGCCTCTTTAAAAACCAAGACCGAAAGCGTGGTCATCTCCGGCAAGCAGGCCGACAAAGATCGGAGCACCTTGCTCGGCAAAATTAGCGAAGCCACACTTAAAATCGACCAGGCCAAGTTCTGCGACGCAGCCCAGAAGGTCAACGACTTCAAAGTCCGCGTCAATCAACTTATCGCCGCAGGCAAAATCAATCAGGATCCCTCAGCCGGTACAACCGGACAGGAACTTCTGAATGACGCCGACGCCATCATCGCAGGCCTCAAAGAGCTCCAGGTGCAAGGCACCGGCACTGCCTGCCCGTTCTAAGCTTTTCTTTAATCTCGACAAATTTCACTTCGGTTTTTTGCTGCAGCTGACAAGCTTGTTCCTCCACGTTCCACGGAACAAGTCTGTCACCTAGCAAGCCTGAAGTGTGCCTTAACGATGAAAACCTCGCTTGCCGAAGAGAAAAAAACGATGAAGATAGTTGACCCGATTCCTCAAGTCGTAAAACAGACGTACCAAACCACGGACCTGACACTAACCAGCTTTCTGCGCTGCCGCGGCTTCGCGATTGAGAGCATCAAGCAGAACAACGGTCGCACGTTTTTCCTATTTCAGGAGTCGCCGGAATTGCGCAATGCAATCCTCGACTTCGCCAACGATGCATCCATCGCTGTTCGATCATTCTGCAGCACCATGCGCGATTTGAAAGCAATTACCCGATGAAAATCATGAAGACATTACTCTTGCTCTTATTCATTGTTATCTGCGTTCCCTCGACGTTCGCTCAACAGAAAATCGAGCGCGAAGGCGTCGAGGTCGAATTCACCATCGAACCCATCAAGGAGAAAGATAAACCGGCCGAGTTGATGGAAGCGAAAGAAGCGATTGTTCGTTTCAAGATCAACGACAAAGCCACGAAGACGCCGCTCGCCGGAGTGAAACCGTCAGTCTGGTTGTCCCAACGCGGAGACGACCTCCCGGACGAGAAAGTGTGCCGCGAGAAAGTTCAGTCGTTTCTTCAGGGCAGTCTTCGTTCACGGCCCGACGTCGATCTGAACGTCTATTACGTGCTCGCGCTCAACGAAGAAGCAAACATCTCGGTCATCGACCCGTTGCTTGGATTTGGTTCGAGCAAGCTGCTGACGCTCGTGATGCTCAAGAGCCCGGGTGAAGACTGGGCCCAGAAGAACAACGACGAGAAGCTGTTCGTCAGCATGCCACTCTCGAACCAGATCGCGGTCGTCGACACCAGCACCTGGAAAGTCGTCAGCAACGTCGATACCGGCATCAAGCCGACGCGTGTTCGCTTGCAACCCGATCAGCGTTATCTGTGGATCGGCAACGACGGCGCTGCGCCGGACAAACCTAGCGGCGTAACGGTGATTGATACCACCACGATGAAAGTCGTGGCCCAACTCGCAACCGGCAACGGACATCACGAACTCGCGTTTAGCGCTGATAACCGGTTTGCGTTCGTCACCAACGAGACAGACGGCACGCTTTCCGTCGTCGACATTCCGAAACTCGCGAAGGTCAAGGATCTCAAGACCGGCGCGCCGTCAACGTCGATCGCTTTTTCGTCGATCGGCAACGCGCTGTATCTGGTGAACGAAACCGACGGCAGTATCACCGTCGTCGACACGCGCAGCCAGCAGATCGCGACGCGTATTCAAACGAAGCCCGGCATCACGAATGTGCGGTTTGCACCGGGTGGTCGTTGGGGCTTCGTGCCAAACGCGAAAGAGAACGTCGTCTACGTCTTCGACGCTTCTACGAACCGTCTCGCGCACACAATTACTGTCGACAACGGTCCCGATCAGGTTGCGTTCACTGACACGTTTGCTTACCTGCGTTCGGCCGGTTCCACCGAAGTCAGCATGGTCCGTTTAAGTACGTTGACGGGCCAACCCGACATCGCGAAGTTTCCCGGCGGGCAGAACGCGCCGGCGGAAGCGTCTGTCGAAACGAGCGCCGACGTGATCGTGCCGGCGCCGGAAGGTAACTCGGTGCTGCTCGCGAACCCCGCGGACCGCGTCATCTATTACTACTCGGAAGGCATGGCCGCGCCGATGGGAAGTTTCCAGAACTATCGCCGCAAACCGCGCGCGTTGATGGTGGTCGATCGCTCGCTGCGTGAAGCGACGGCTGGTGTTTATACGACGACGACCAAGTTACCGAAGAGCGGCAAGTACGACGTCGCGTTTCTGCTCGACTCACCGCGCATCACGCACTGTTTCACCGCCGAGGCCAAGCCGAACCCGGCCGTGCCGCACGAAAAGAAGGTCGCGCTCAAGATCGAATACCTGAACAAGGACCATCAACCGCGCGTCGCCGAGAACTACAAGCTCAGGTTTAAGCTCGTCGACACGACGACGCTCAAGACGAAGAGCGATCTGCGGGACGTGCGTGTGCTGACGATGTTGACGTCGGGCATCTGGCAGAAACGCGACTTCGCGCGTTCGGTCGGCGACGGCGTTTACGAGCTCGACTTGAATGTTCCGCAAGCTGGGGCGTACTTCGTCTTTGTCGAAAGCAAATCGCAGGGCGTGAGTTTCCGGCAACTGCCGTATCTGACGTTGCAGGGTGTGGCCGCCGCAACCGCAACCAACCACAATCACGCGCAACTGAAAACCTATTCGTGCCCGATGCATCCGGATGTGAAGTCGAGGAAGAAGGGGCGATGTCCGAAGTGCGGCATGGATCTGCGTCCTGTCGAGCAAGCGAAAACGGAAGAAGTTGCCGAAGACACAGCAGTGGTCGCCGGCTCGAAAATGAATATCCCGGACATCGAGCTGGTCGATCAGAACGGGAAGAAAGTCCACTTCTACACCGATCTCGTGAAGGGCCAGACGGTTGCGATCAACTTCATCTTCACGACCTGCACGACGATCTGCCCGCCGCTGGGCGCAACGTTTGCCCGCGTGCAGAAAGAGATGGCAGGCAAAGACGTGCGCTTCATCTCGATCAGCGTCGATCCGACAACCGATACGCCCGAACGGCTCAAAGCCTGGGGCGCGAAGTTTCACGCCGGTGACGGTTGGACCTTCGTGACCGGAGACAAACCGCAGGTTGATGAACTGCTGCGCGCGCTCGGTGCGTCGACTGCTCGCCGCGAAGATCATTCGCCAACCATACTCATCGGCAACGACGGGCACGGCATCTGGACGCGCACGTACGGCCTGGCAAACACGACTAAGTTGGTTCAAATCATCAGCGACGTCATGGCCGGCCATGGCGCTGCTACCGCGGAGGTTCCAAACTAAAATGACACGACGAGTTTTCATAACGTTCATACTTTCAGTGGCCGTCTTCGCGACGGCACAAACCTGCCTGGCCCAAGGTACTACGGGTCAGTCGCAGGCTGCGGATCAGGCGCCGGCCCAGAACGCGTCGCATGCGAAGTCGACGCAAACGGCGCCCCCGCAGCCTCACGATCACTCGCACATGGCGAAAGCTCCCGAAGAGACGCCGGCAGCGAAGTACTTTACCGACGTCGAACTGATCGATCAGGATGGGAAGAAAGTGCGCTTTTATTCAGACGTGCTGAAAGGCAAGACGGTCGTCGTCAACGCCTTCTTCACGACCTGCACTTCGGTCTGCCCGCCGATGAACCGCAACATGGAAAAGATTCAGGAACTGTTGGGCGATCGCGTCGGCCGCGACGTGTTTCTCGTGTCGATGACGGTCGATCCGGAAGTCGACACGCCGGCGCGAATTAAGGAGTACTCGGAGAAGTTTCATGCAAAGCCCGGCTGGATTTTTCTGACCGGAAAGAAAGAGAACCTCGATTGGGCGCTCTACAAACTCGGGCAGTACGTCGAGCAGAAAGACGACCACAAGACGATCTTCATCATCGGCAACGAGCCGACCGGGTTGTGGAAGAAAGCCTTTGGAATGGCGAACGTGGCCGAGCTGGTTCAGGTGGTCGAGAGCGTTGTGAACGATAAAGGTGTCGCCGGTAAATAGCGATGAGTATCGGTAAATGAGTATCGGTAAATGAGTATCCGGTAAACAGCGATGACTATCCGTGTTTTCTTTTTTATCTGTGTTCTGCTTGTGAGTTCCGTCGCGTACGCTCAACTCAGTGAGAGCGAACGTCGCGGCAAAGCGATCTACCTGCGCGGCGAAAGCACTTCAGGTCGGAAGATCACGGCGATGCTCGGCGATCTCGATGTCCCGGCGTCGACCATGACATGCGGGGGCTGTCACGGTCTGCGTGGTGAGGGTAAAACCGAAGGCGGCGTGACGGCAGGCAATCTGACGTGGTCCAACATGCTGAAACCCTACGGCCACACGCATCCGAACGGTCGCAAGCACAGCGCCTTTAATGAACAGTTGTTTATTCGTTCCCTGGTTCGGGGCACAGATCCGTCGGGCAACGAACTAGCCAAGGCGATGCCTCGTTTCGAGATGTCGCCGGAAGACATCGCCGACCTCGTCGCGTATCTCAAGCGCATCGAAACGGACCGCGATCCCGGTCTGACAGAGTCGAGCGTCAAGGTCGGCACGATCCTGCCGAAAGACGGCGCGCTCGCCGAGATCGGCGCGGTAATGAAAGACGTGCTGACAGCGTACTTCGCGAACGTCAACGACAAAGGCGGGATCTACAACCGTCGCATCGAGCTGCAAACGATCGATGCCGGAATTGATGCGGCTACGACTGCGGCGAACGTCAGGACGCGCGTGCAGAATGGTGACGTGTTCGCGCTCGTCAGTGGCGTGAGCGCGGGCGCGGACAAAGAGTTGGCCCTCGTGGCGCGCGAGGCAGAGATGCCTTTCATCGGGGCGGCCACGCTGCTGACGCAGGCGAACGCGCAGGAAAATCGCAATCTCTTTTACCTGTTGCCCGGTGCGGGTCAACAAGCTCGGGCGCTGGTTAACTTCGCCGCCGAGAAGCCGGAGTTGAAAAAATCGCCGCTCGCAATCGTCCATGCGGAAAATGAATTGGCCCTGGCGGCGGCGGCTGCGGTCGAGGATCAGGCGCGCAAACTTGGCTGGACCTCGGTCATCAAGAAAGTTGTTTCAAAGGAAGGTGCGGCAACGATTGCCGCAGCTTTAAAAGCACAAGATGTTCAAACGGTGTTCTTTCTCGGCGCGGGGGGCGAGACAGAGTTCATCAACGCTGCAGCGACAGCGAATTGGACGCCGCACGTTTTTCTTCTCGGCGCATTGACAGGGCGAGATCTTGTCAAGACGCTGCCGCCGAGTTTCAACGATCGTGTGTTCCTTGCGTTTCCGACCGTGCCGAGTGACGTCGGTCCCGAAGGACTCGCAGAGTTACGCGCGCTGGAAGAGAAGTACAAGTTGGGTCCCGGACATACGGCGTCGAAGTTGAATGCATTCGCGGCCGCGAAGATCTTCACCGAAGCGCTGAAGCGTGCCGGGAGAGACTTGAGTCGCGAGAAGCTCGTCACGGCGCTCGAGGGTCTCTATGAATACGACACCGGCGTCACGCCGAACATAACTTTTGGTCCAAACCGGCGCGTAGGTTCGATGGGGAGCTACGTGGTCTCGGTCGACCTTGCTAAACGAGAATTCGTTCTCATTAATAAATGAAAGATGAAGAAAGCAATCATGAAAAGAGTCTTAGTCAGTCTCCTCTTTGTGCTTGGAGTTGTTTCGTCTGCCGCCGCTCAAGCGGTCGATTGCGGCTGCGAGGATAAGCCGCTGCCGGAAATACTCGGCATCGTGAACGGCGTGAAGATCGCGAAACAGGATCTGAGCCCGGACACGCGAACGCGCGTGGAACAGTTGCAGCGGCAGGTTGTCGATGCGCGTGCGCGAGAGCTCGATCTTCAGATCGATTCGCTGCTGCTGAACGCCGAGGCGAAGAAACGGGGAGTTGCTCCCGCGCAGGTAATCAAAGACGAGGTCATCGCGAAGGCCCAGGCGCCGACCGAAGCTGACGCGCAGGCCTTTTACGACAAAAACAAGGCCAGTTTTCAAGCGGAGTTCAAGGACGAGAAGAACCACATCATTGAATATCTCGGGTTTCAGCGTCAGGCGGAACTCGCGCGCCAACTTGCCGAGCGTTTTCGTGCTGCGGCGCAAGTGAAGGTGATCGCGAAACCGACCGCGCCGCCGTCGAACGACGCCGATCGTGCGCGTGTGTTGGCGACGGTCAACGACAAGCAGATCACGATGGGCGACATCGAAACCAGCTTGCGGCCGTTGATTGCCAAGGTGCAGGAACAGGTCTACGGTCTGCGTAAGCAGGATCTCGACGTGAAGATCAACGACACGCTGCTCTCGCAGGAAGCGCAGAAGAAAGGCGTCACCACGCGGGCCTTGCTGGATGCGGAAGTTTCCGCGAAAGCGCCGCAGGTGACAGACGCCGAAGCGCAGACGTTTTACGATCAGAACAAAGAACGGATCAGCGGCGAATTCGCGCAGGTCAAGGCCCAGGTCGTTCAGTACCTGCAGCAGCAGAAGGAACGTGAAGCGATGATCGCTTACGCCGAGCAGTTGCGGCGCGCGGCGAAGGTCGAGATCAATTTGATTGCTCCTAAGTCAAACACGGATTAAAGCCATCGCTTGACACGCAAATCACCGCGGCCTATAGTTTTTTACGCTTATGTTGCAGGCTTGCTCATGTTGTCTCGGGTATTACTGCTGCTATCGATGCAGCGCGACCGAGACGCCGTGTGCAGGCTTGAGCAGCGAATAGCGTAGCCACTAGCAGATTCACGGGAAAGCCGGTCGCCACTTTAAAAGTAGCGGCCGGTTTTCTTTTGTCTTAGGGAGCAGATCGAAAATGGGATTAGCTGTTGTTCTCGAAGGTCACGGCGCCGCGCGCGACGCGGTCGAAGAACGAGTCGGTAACACGCCACTCTTGCGCCTGAGCATGTTCGACAACGAACTGCCTGAGACTGTTCAAATCTACGCGAAAGCGGAACATCTGAATCCCGGCGGTTCAGTGAAAGATCGCGCAGCGCTCTCGATGATCCTGCAAGGCGAAAAGACCGGCCAACTAAAACCCGGAATGACCATTCTCGATGCGACCAGCGGCAACACCGGCATCGCGTACGCCGTGATCGGAACGGCGCGCGGTTACTCGGTCAAAGTCTGCCTGCCCGCGAACGCCAGCAACCAGCGCAAGAAAATTCTGCGCGATTACAACGTCGAGATCGTCGAAACAGATCCGATGCTTTTGACTGACGGCGCGCAACAAGTCGCGCGCGAACTCTACGCCGCCGAGCCGGAAAAGTATTTCTATCCCGACCAGTACAACAACGACGCCAACTGGCGCGCGCACTACGAAACAACCGCCAATGAGATCTGGGAACAGACTGGCGGAAGAGTGACGCACTTCGTTACCGGCCTCGGCACGTCGGGAACGTTCGTCGGCGTCGTGCGGCGTCTACGTGAACTCAATCCGGCACTGCGCGCGATCGCCGTCCAACCCGAATCGCCTTTGCACGGTCTCGAAGGGTTGAAACACATGCCGACGGCTGTTCGTCCCGGTATTTTCGATCCGTCGCTGGCCGATGCGACTCTGGAAGTTTCGACCGAAGATGCGCTATTAATGACCAGTAAACTCGGCATCGACGAAGCGTTGTTTGTAGGCCCCAGCTCCGGCGCCAATGTGCTCGCCGCGCAGCGCGTCGCGCTCTCGCTGCCGGGCCCGGCGGTGATAGTGACGATCCTGTGTGACGGCGGCGAGCGGTACTGGTAGGCGCGCGAATTGGTTAAGATGGCTTCATGACTGACGACAGCAGGAAGCTCGACATCACAACCAGACTGGTTCACGCAGGCGAGCGCCAGCCGTTGGACGGCGGGCAGCCGGTCTCGACGCCGATCTACGCGACGTCGACGTTCACCTACCCGTCGATGCAGGAGATCGACCGCGTCTTCTCGGGTGAACAACCGGGTTACGTCTACACGCGTCACGGCAATCCGACGCTGGCGGCGTTGGAGCAGGCGATGCTCGCGGTCGAAGAAGGCGCGACGGCGTGCGTTTACGCCAGCGGCATGGCTGCGTTGCACGCGGCGCTGATCGCCTGCGACTTGCGCGCGGGATCGACTGTGCTCGCTTCGCAGGACGTTTACGGTGCGACGACAAATTTGCTGTTCACGGTCCTGTCGTCTTTTGGCGTGAAGACGGTCGCGACTGATTTCAGCGACATCGATCGACTCCGCGAGAAGACGCGCGAGGTCAAGCCGCGGGTGATGATCGCCGAGACGATCTCGAACCCGCTGCTGAAAGTCTGCGATATCGAAGCGTGTGCGGAAGTCGCGCGAGAGAACAACGCCCGCCTGATCATCGACAACACGTTCGCGTCGCCGTATCTGTGCCAGCCGTTGAAGCTCGGCGCTGACATCGTCGTACACAGTGCGACGAAGTATCTCGGCGGACATGCCGACGCGACGGGCGGCGTCGTAGTTTCGCGCGACGACATGGATAGCAACGCGCTTCTCGGCGCGATGAAGCTTGTCGGCGGCGTGCTCAGCGTTTGGGACGCGTACATGATCCTGCGCGGCTTGAAGACGCTCGCGCTCCGAATGGAACGTCAGTGTGACAATGCGCGTCGGCTGGCGGAGCATCTGATTGGCAACAGCCGTCTCGATCATGTTCATTATCCGGCGTTGACGCCTGGCGCGGGCATCGATTTGACGCGACGCATCCTGCGCGCGCCGCATGCGGGCGCGCTCGTTTCGATCGAACTGAAGGAGCAGACGCGCGAAGCGGCGTTTCGTTTTATGGACAAGTTGCAGTTGTGCGTGCGCGCGACGAGTTTGGGAGACGTTTTCACCGGCGTGCTTCACGCGGCGAGCGCGTCGCATCGCGATCTCACGCCTGCGCGGCGAGCAGAGTTGGGAATTGGCGAAGGATTGGTGCGGATCTCGGTCGGCATCGAAAACATCGACGACATTATCGCCGACGTCGAACAAGCGTTATGATCAGGCTCCAAAACCAACAGTTGGCTGAGATTCGCGAACATGGCGTGCGCGATTATCCGTACGAATGCTGCGGGCTGTTGCTCGGCCGGTTCGCCGAGGACGCGAAGATCGTGCAAGAGACGTATCCGATCTCGAATGCGCGCGAGGAGAGTGCGAAGCGCAATCGTTTTCTGATCACGCCGGAAGAGATGATGAAGGGCGAGCGATACGCACGGGGCCGCGATCTCGAGATCGTCGGGTTTTATCATTCGCATCCCGATTCGCCGGCAGTGCCGTCGAAGTACGATCTCGAACACGCGTGGCCCACGTATTCGTACATCATCGTCTCGACCAGCGAGGGCCAGTCCGGCGATCTTTTTTCGTGGGAGCAGGAGCCGGACCGTTCGCGATTTAATGAGGAGAAAATCGAATGTCAGTAACAATCACGATACCAGCGCCGTTGCGGCAGTTTGCGGGAGGCCAGGCGCAGATCGTCGTCGAAGCAAAGACGGCCGGCGAGGCGCTGGATTCGCTCACGTCCACGCACACCGCGCTGCGCCGCCATCTTTTCAACGATCAGAACACGCTGCGCAACTTCGTCAACGTTTACTTGAACGACGAAGACATCCGTCACGCTTCGGGTCCCGACACGCCGGTGAAAGACGGCGACACGATCATGATCGTTCCGTCGATCGCGGGCGGCGCTGTGGTCGAATCGGAAGTGGGCCAGGAACTGCCGGAGCTTTCGAACGAAGAGATCATGCGTTACAGCCGCCACCTGATCATGCCGGAAGTGGGCATGCAGGGGCAGCGCAAGTTGAAAGCGGCGAGCGTGTTGATGATCGGCACCGGCGGGCTCGGCGCGCCGGTGGGAATGTACCTCGCGGCCGCGGGCGTGGGGCGGATCGGCATCGTCGATTTCGACGTCGTCGAGGAGTCGAACCTGCAACGTCAGGTCATTCACGGCACGAAAGACCTGGGCCGGCGGAAGATCGAGTCGGCGCGCGATCGTTTGCGCGACATCAATCCGCACATCGAGATCGAAACGCACGAGTCGCGGTTGACGAGTCAAAACGCGATGGGACTGTTTCGCAACTACGACATCATCGTCGACGGCACTGACAACTTTCCGACGCGCTACCTCGTGAACGATGCGTGCGTGCTGAGTGGTAAGCCAAACGTTTACGGATCGATCTTTCGGTTTGAAGGACAGGCGAGTGTGTTCTGGGCGGAGAAGGGCGCGTGCTATCGCTGCCTGTATCCCGAACCGCCGCCGCCGGGACTCGTTCCCTCCTGTGCGGAGGGCGGTGTGCTCGGAGTGTTGCCCGGCATCGTTGGTGCGATCCAGGCAAACGAAACGATCAAGATCATCCTCGGCGCTGACGACCTGATGATCAACCGCCTGCTGCTGTTCGACGCCTGGACCATGAAGTTTCGCGAGTTCAAATTGCGAAAAGATCCGAAGTGTCCGGTGTGCGGCGAGAACCCGACCGTCACGAAGCTGATTGACTATGAAGAGTTTTGCGGCATGGCGGCGCATCAGGCGCCCGCACCCGAAACGAAGCTCGACGAGATCACGGCGACGGAGTTGAACGCGCGTCGTTTGCGCGGCGATGCGCTGCAGATCATCGACGTGCGCGAGCCGCACGAATTCGAAATCGCGCGCATTCCGGGAACGAAGTTGATTCCGCTCGGTCACGTCGTCGGACGCATGAATGAGATCAACCAGGACGTCGAGACGATCGTGCACTGCAAAGGCGGTGTCAGAAGTGCGAAAGCGATCGCGGCGTTGAAGCGGGCCGGGTTTCAAGGGCGTCTTGTCAATCTGAAGGGCGGCATCACAGCGTGGTCTGAGGACGTCGATCCCAGAGTACCTAAATATTAGCGTGCCGAAGTACTAACGGCTCGTCACCTGACAGCAGCGATTTACAACTTCATTCAACCAACCGGCGGCAAAGTTAAGCCTCGCCCCGCCGAACACCGCTAGACTGCGACGCGGAGGAGAAAAACATGAAAAGACGAGAGTTCATTCAAACCACAGGTCTCGGTGCCGTCGTCGCTGCCGGAGCGCTGCCCGGAATGTCGTTTTCCGTTATTCCACCGGTGTCGATCGATTCATCGACGAGCAAACTCACGCCACCCGCGAAGGGAAAGATTCCGGTCGCATTTGCGATCTCCGAAGGCGTGACGGTGATCGACTTCGCCGGACCGTGGGAAGTGTTTCAGGACGTGCATGTCAGTAGTCGCGGCGACAATATGGACGAGCAGATGCCGTTTCAGTTGTTCACCGTGGGCGACAAGATCGAGACGATCACCGGCTCCGGCGGACTGAAACTCGTACCGGATTACACGTTCGACAACGTGCCCCAGCCGAAGGTCGTCGTCGTGCCCGCGCAGCGCGGATCGCAGGCGCTGCACGCATGGCTGCGCAAAGTTTCTACGAGCGCGGACCTCGTCATGTCCGTTTGCACGGGCGCGTTTCAACTTGGTAAGGCTGGTCTGCTCAACGGGAAGTCCGCGACGACGCATCACGACTTTCTCGATCGCTTTGCGCAGACGTTCCCCGACGTCACCGTCAAACGCGGCCTTCGCTTCGTCGAAGAAGAGAAGATCTCGACCGCCGGCGGACTGTCTTCGGGAATCGACCTCGCCCTCCGCGTTGTCGATCGTTATTTCGGACGCGACGTCGCGCAGTCGACAGCGACTTACATGGAGTATCAGAGCAAGGGCTGGATCGTATGAAGCCGTCTGCGTTGCTCGCTCCGGCCGATCTGTGTTCCCTTATTTCTGAACACAGATGAACGAAACAAACCCGCGTTTAAGATGGGTGGCGATCATCGCCGTCTGGGCCGTGCTCGGGTTGATCTACGCCGGGCCGATCTATTTCGAGATGCGCTCCGAGGGGATGGTACACGCGGCGTCGCGTGTTTTCTCCTGGGGCATCCTCATGTGGCTTGCCTGGGCGCCGCTCACTCCCGTCATAATCTGGTTCGCGCGCCGCTACTCGCTGATCGACGGCGCGTGGAAGAGAAACCTGTGGATTCACCTGCCGGTGTTCTTCGCGACGTCCGCGCTACACAGCGCCGCCGCCACTGTAATCACGTTGAGCCTCGATCCGTTCGACGGCCTGGGTGACGGACCCAAAACATTTTGGCCGCAGTTCCTCCCGCGCGTGGTGGGATCGTTCAGGTCTGATCTGCTGATTTACGGCGCGGTGATCGGGATCTGTTATGCCTTCGACTACTATCGCAAATATCGCGAACGTGAGCTTCTGGCGACGCGTTTGGAGTCGCAACTCGCGCATGCGCAGCTCGATTCGTTGCGCATGCAGTTGCATCCGCACTTTCTTTTCAACACGCTGAACGGCATCGTCGGACTTGTTCGCGACAACAAGAACCAGGCTGCGGTGGGCATGCTCGTCGGACTCAGCGATCTGCTGCGTCACACGCTCGAGCATTCGTCGCGGCAGGAAGTTGAATTGAGAGAAGAGATCAGCTTCATTAAGCTGTACCTGAGTATTCAGGAGATGAGGTTTTCCGATCGACTGCGGCTCGAGTTCGATATCGATCCCGCGACGGCAAAGGCGTTGGTCCCAAACCTCGTTCTCCAGCCGCTGACGGAGAACGCGCTGCGGCATGGCATCGCTAACAGTGCCGCGCAGGGTGTCATCGGGATTAGTTCGGCGGTTGAAGACGGACAGTTGCGGTTGGTGGTTTACGACAACGGTGCAGGTTTGCGTGATGGTTGGGAACTGAAAGGCAGCGCCGGGATTGGGCTTGCGAATACCGCCGCGCGTCTACAACAACTTTATGACGACAATCACGTGTTCGATATTCGTAACCGCGATGGCGGCGGTGTCGAGGTGATGATCGTGATGCCGTTGCGGGTTGCGACTTGATTTTAAAAATCCGTGTTTGTTGCAAGCCGTTGGAAACACGGATTCAGAGAACTTGAATGCCGGAGAAGATCAAAACCCTGATCGTCGACGACGAACCGTTGGCACGACGCAATCTGCGTCTCTTGCTGGAAAAAGATCCGCAGATCGAGATCGTCGACGAGTGTCGCAACGGGCGTGACGCGGTGAAGGCGATCAACACGTTATCGCCGGATCTGATCTTTCTCGACATTCAGATGCCGGAGCTGGACGGGTTTGACGTGCTGGCGCGCGTCGGTCCTGAACGAATTCAGGCGATCATCTTCGTAACTGCCTTCGATCAGTATGCGTTGAAGGCTTTCGAGGTACACGCGCTCGACTACTTGTTGAAACCGTTCGACGACGAGCGCTTCGCTTTTGCGTTACGGCGCGCGAAGTCGCAGATCGAAGCCCGCGAGATCAACCGCGTGAGCAAGCGGCTGCTAGCGTTACTCGAGGAACGCGAAAGTCAACGAGACAGTTTGCGAGGCGATAATGTGAGCGGACTGAACTCAGCCGGCGCGAAATCGAGCGGCGTGCACTCGAGCGGCGCGAAATCGAGCGGCGTGCACTCGAGCGGCGCGCACTCGAGCGGCGTGTACTCAACCGGCGAGAAAAGTTATCTCACGCGTCTGATGATCAAAGCGTCCGGCCGCGTGGTGTTGTTGAAAGTCTCCGACGTCGACTTCATCGAGGCCGACGGCAACTACGCGAAGCTGCACGTCGGCCGCAAAGCGCATCTGTTACGCGAGAAGATGCACGACCTCGAGCTGCGACTCGATCCGGCGCAGTTCGTACGCATCCATCGCTCGATCATCGTCAACCTCGACCGCATCAAAGAACTTCACCCCCACTTCAACGGCGACTACATCGTCGTCCTCGAAGACGGCCGCCAACTACGCCTCAGCCGCACCCGCCGCGAAAACCTCGAGGCTCGACTTAAGGCTGTGTCGTAATTTCATCGACTTTGTTGGGGCGTCGGCGAGCGACCTGGCTGCCCCTGCGACCACGATGAGCAGCGCGCAAAGAACCAGACCGCGATGTAATCCTTGGGCCAATCCCATTACGGCTGATCGTCTTCCTCTGACGTGCGGTATTTTTCCTTCTCCTTCTCGCGTTGCAGGTACGGGATGCCTTTTTCCATCCACTCCGGCGCGGGGGCGCCCTTCAGGTAGTGATCGAAGAATTCCTGTAGACGCCGCGTGTAGTCTTTCTGGTTGATGCGCTTGCGCAAACCGTGCTTCTCGCCGTTGTAGGTGAACATGAAGGCCGGCTTGCCGAGTCGCCGCAGGGCGAGGAAGTACTCGATGCCCTGGTACCACGGCACCGCATCGTCTTCGTCGTTGTGGATCATCAGCAACGGCGTCTCGACTCGATCCGCGCGGAAGATCGGCGAGTTGTCGAGATAGCGCAACGGGTAGTCCCACAGACTGCCACCGATGCGCGACTGCGAACGTTCGTACTGAAACTGGCGCGGCAGTCCCGTGCCCCAGCGAATGCCGCTGTAAGCGCTCGTCATGTTTGCGACCAGCGCGCCGGGCGCCGCGGCCTTGAAACGGTTCGTTTGCGTCACCATGTACGCGATCTGATAACCGCCCCAACTGTGTCCCTGGATGCCAATCGCGTCTTCATTCACGTATCCCTTGTCGACCACGGCCTGCACCGCCGGCAACACGCATTTCAAGGCGCTCGGGCCCGGATAGCCAATCGTGTAAACGATGTCGGGCATGTAGACCAGGTAACCATTGCTCACGTAGTACGTCGGATTGATCGACGTCCCTGGTCCAGGATTGCGGAACTGGTGCAAACCCTGCGATAGCCGCTCGTAAATGTAGACGATCATCGGATACTTCTTCTTCGGATCGAAGTTATCCGGTTTCAACAGCAGTCCCTTGAGCGGCACGCCGTCGGTATTCTTGAAACTGACCAACTCAGCGGTGCCCCAGTTGTACGCCGCGCGTTGTGCGTCGCCGTTGCTGACGCGCTTCAACTCGCGGAAGCTGCTGTTCGTCACCCAGATGTCGGGGAACTGATCGAAACGCGAGGCGCCGACGATCATCACGTCGGCGTCTTTCGCTTTGATCGGATTGTTGAAGTCTTTCGACGCCATCAACAGTTTCTGCGGCGCGAGATCGCTGTTGACTTTGTCGCGGTAGAAACCGGAGTCGCGTGTCTCCTCGTTTTCCGCTTGCAGCAGCATCGGCTTGTCGGGATCGATCCAGCGTTCGCGCGGATCGAGACGGACGTAACGAAGCGTCGTCTTTTCTTTGCGGCCGACGCCGTCCGTCAGATTTTTCGTGCGACTGCCGTCGGGTGCGATTTGCCAGATGTCGTAACGATCGTAGATCAGCACGTCGGCGTCGTCTTTGGTCCAACCCGCGATACCGTACGAGCCGGGCGTTGCCGGCAGATCATTTAATTCGTTGTAGAAGTTTGCGTCGATCGACTTCGTCAGGTTTGTGACTGTGCCGCTGGCGACGGAATACGAGAACCAGTCTTTACCGTCGAAATAGAGTCCGTACTTCGCGTTCGGCGACAGCGAGACGCTGCCGCGTTGTTTCATCAGCAGCGGCTTCCGAGATCCGTCAGACGTGTTGACGAGGTAGTAGTCACTGAAACCCGGATCGTAGTCGCTCATCACGCGATACTTCCGGTTGTCTGAACCGATCGCGTAGCTGCCGTCGTTGGACGGCGAAATGCTGTCCATCGACTCGTCCGCGAGTTGGACAAACTTCTTCTCTTTAAGATCGTAGACGGCGCGATACGAACGGTTGCGTTCCTGTTCGGCGCGGATGCGTTGAATCGGTTGAACGTAGTCGTCTTTCCAGTGCCACAGATCGACGAGCACTTTCTCATCGGCCGGGATCTCTTCGTCAGGATTTCGTTCCGGTTCGGGTGGCGGCGCTGTGCCCAGGAACAGGTGACTGCCGTCGAGTGAAAAACTCAGGTTCGCGCGTTCGCTGACGACGAGATCTTTACGAAACCCGGTCGAGGTGACGGAAACTACTTCAGTCGCCTGCGGATCTTTGCGGTTCCAGTGATAGACGCGAAACTTCGGCTGTTTCGACTCAGCGTCTTCTTTGTCGCTGATGAAAGCGAGTTGCGTGTTGTCTTCGTCCCACGTCAATTTTTGATATTTACCTTTTCCGGTCAGCAACGTTATCGGTGCGGCATCGGCCTCGGCAGTCATGACGGCAAACACGCCGTTGGTCTCTTCCTTGCGGGCGGAGGTTGTGAATACGAGCGTTTTAGCATCTTTGCTGATGGTGAAATCGAGCGCGTCGCTGAACTTGCGTTCAGTGCCGGTGGAGGTGTTTCGCAGGACGAGATCCGTGCCGTACTCCTTTTTCTTAGCAGAACGTCGGGGTGGTGGTTGTGGTGTTTCAGCAGGCGTCGCGGGTTTCTCCCCGGACGCGGGCGCCGGCGGATTAGCTTCCATTAAATAAGCAATAAATCCTCCATTGTCTTCCGGCACACGAAACGTTTTTACTCGTTCAATCCGCGCGACATCACCAGTCGAAAGGTCCATGATCCCAAGACCGTTCTTCGGCATGTCTTCGGGTTTCTTCCTGGCTTTTTTCGCCGAATTCAAATCGGCTTTCGTTGGCTCCGTACCGAAGACGACAAACCGAGTGTCTGCCGTGAACACGGGCCGTACCAGTCGCGCCTGCTCTGCCTGAATCTCCGCGATGTTCGCGCCCGGATCGTCCGGCGGCGGGACCGGTGGACGATACCCGCGCGGCGCTCGCCATTCGACTCCCGTCGCCAGGTTCCGCACGACGATCTCGCCGTCGCCGTCCTGCGGCATGTACGCGTACGCCACGAACTTTCCGTCGCGCGAAATCTGCGGCGCCTGGATCGAACGCCACGAATCGTAATCGTTGTGCGTCAACGGCCGTTTGGCGGCAACGGGTGCGGCGGTGGCGGGCGCCTGGGCCTTCTGTTGCGCTTGAATACCAAACGTGACGAACAACAAACAGACGGCGCAGACAAACGAGACGGGTCGTTGGGCTTTCATGACTTCACCTCACAAATTGGCAGGAATGCTGACTGAAGACGAGGGCGTGAGTTTAACACGGATGACACGGATTGGAGAGATTTATCCGTGTCATCCGCAGACGTGGTTACTGTTAGAAGAACAACGTGTACAGCAGCCGGTTCGGTGAGCCGGTGCCGACGTTGCTGATGACGTTCGTCGTCGCATTGTTGACCAGCGCGTTGCGAATCGTCGTCGAGGACGCGCTCGGGTTCGCCTGCTTGTAAAGCGCAGCCGCACCGGCAACGTGCGGTGAAGCCATCGACGTTCCGCTCAGCGTCGCGGTCGCAGTGTTGGAACTGAACCATGACGACAAGATTCCGGAACCAGGCGCGAAGATATCGACGCATGTGCCGATGTTCGAGAACGAAGAGCGTGCGTCGGTGGTTGTAGTCGAACCGACCGTGATCGCGTTCGCCGCACGGGCCGGAGACGTGTTGCACGCATTCGCACCATTGTTGTTGCCTGCGGCAACCGCGATCGTAACGTTCGCGTTGTGCAGGTTGTTGACCGCTGTATCGAGCGCCGAGGAAATGCCGCCGCCGAGGCTCATGTTAGCCACGGCCGGCGCGATGTGGTTCAAACGCACCCAGTCGACACCGGCGATCACGCCCGAGTTCGAACCGGAGCCATTGCAATCGAGCACACGCACGCCACGCAGCATGACGTTCTTCGCGACGCCGTAAGTGGAACCACCGATCGTGCCTGCGACGTGAGTGCCGTGGCCGTTGCAGTCCGCACCGCTGCCGCCAAACGCGTCAAACACGTTCGAGGCGCGTGTTCCAAATTGAGTGTGGGTGGTGCGAATGCCCGTATCGATCACGTAGGCGCGAACGCCGGTCCCCTGCCAGTTGAACGTGTAGATCGCATTCAACGGCAGATTGCGTTGATCGATGCGATCGAGTCCCCACGGCGGATTGCTTTGCGTTGCGTCGGCAGTGACGACGCTGTCTTCTTCGACATACTTGACACGGTAGTCCAGGCTCAGCGCTTCGGCTTCCGCTTCCGTCATCTCGACGGCAAAGCCGTTGATCGCATGCTGATAGACGTGTTTGAGTTTCCCGTTATGGTTCGTCGCCAACTCTGACGCGATGTAAGGAGCGATCGAGAGCGGGCCTCTTTCGCCCACTACGGACTCGTCGAGCACGACGATGTAGCTGTTTTCAATCTTGTTCGCGCTTTTGTGGAACTTGTCTTTCTTCGCCTGCGTGGTCGGCACAGGTGCGGAAAGGAAAATCACCGCGCAGAGGCCCGTCAAAACAACTAACCCAAAAATCTTTCTCATACTCTTCTCCTCCTCCAGACTGTATAGGGTGGGTGGGGGTGCATCGCCCGCGCCTTCGATCGAGCGGGGCACGTCACTGTCAGTCCAAATTCTTGCGAATAGGTTTTGGGAGGTTGTCTGGGACGGGAGGCGCGCAGTATAGCCGTGTTTTTGCTGGTTGTCTACGAAGTTATGACGCGAAAGACCGATTTTCGGAAGCGCGGATCCAGCGCCGTACCTTGCATATAGACCATCGGCTGGTGCATCATACGACGTGTTAATCCCTTCTCTCGCGCATCAACGGTGATGCGCCCCGTGCCTCGGTGAGTTGGCGGCGGCGTTTGGATGATACGAGAGCAGGCTGACCTAAACTACAGAAGCCGCTCATTTTTGAGCATCCGAATCAGAGCTTTCGCTGCTACCGTTACAACGGAGCCCACTTCGCGAATTCAAGCTTCTTTCACACTCCCGGAGTTTCGGGAGAGGAGCGTACATAAATCCATGAAACTTTACGTAGGGAATCTCGCCTTCCAAACCTCTAGCAGCGATTTGCAGGAGTTGTTTGCGCAAGCAGGCACGGTGCAGTCAGCTTCAGTAATCGAAGATCGCGACACGGGACGTTCACGGGGCTTTGGCTTCGTCGAAATGGCGTCGAAGGAAGAAGGCGACGCCGCAATCGCCCAGTTCAACGGGAAAGAATTCAACGGCCGCAATTTGACGGTCAACGAAGCTCGTCCCCGCGAAGATCGCGGCGGCAATCGTGGCGGTGGCGGCGGTCGTGGTGGTTACGGCGGTGGCGGTAATCGTGGCGGCGGCGGCGGTCGTGGTGGTTACGGTGGCGGCGGCAACCGTGGCGGCGGCGGCGGTGGCGGTGGCTACGGCAATCGCGAACCCCGCTGGTAATTTCAAACGAGTGAGGCGTGTCCCAACCTCATCATTGGGACACTGCCTCGACAAGTAATACAAACAAGGATGGAGATGACGAAGATGGATAAGCCTGTGTTTACTGTCGGCGAGCGTGTCGAGAAGCTGTGTGTTGTGTGTAACGAGGTGCGCGGTCACGTCGTCGTTTCCATCACTAAGCGCGGACAAATCTCACGCGTCAGTTGTCCGAAGTGTGGTGAGCGTAGTGCCTTCAAGAGCGGCGTCGCGACCGATGCGAGTGCATCGCGGTCAGCGGCAAAGGCGGGCGCGCCTTACGATCGGACGCGCACTTATCGCGCCGGTCAGTCGATGATGCATCCCACTTTCGGCCTGGGCGAAGTTACGAAGGTCATCGAACCGGGGAAGATCGACGTCCTGTTTGCAGATCGCATGCGGCGGCTGATTCACTCGCTGCCCGCATCCGAGTAACGCAGTTTCTTCAGCTTACGAACACTGACAAATCGAAAACCGATGAGCATCGATGCTGTTGTCGTTCGCCGTGGGGCGTTACTGACACTGGCGGCGCTGGTAAGTCTCTTCTGCTTTACAACTGAATCCACAGCACAAAATGGCACAAGCGCGCTAGGGCGCTTGCGCAGTTGGGCTGCGCTCGACGCACCACCCGGCTGGGAACATCTGGCGACCGACGTGATCATGCGCAACATGCCCGGCTGGCAGCGTGATGCGCTCGGCAATCTGGTCCTGCGCAAAGGCAGCGGCAGTCCGAGACGTGTCGTCGCGTGTGCGGTTGATCGGCCGGGGTTTGCGGTCACGGAGATCACTGACGAAGGTTATCTGCGGCTGCGTGAGGCCGGCGCCGGACGGCAGCATCCGCTCTGGAACCAGTTTCACGAAGGACAGCGATTGAGGGTGTTGACGCGTAACGGTGTCGTGCCTGCGGTCGCGATCGTCAAGAGTACTCACCTGCAACGCGGGCCACGAACAGCAGCGCCGGTCACGACACTCGACGACATTTGGGTGGACGTTGGCGCTACGTCGAGAAACGAAGTACGCCGGCTCGGGATAGAGATGCTCGATCCGGTCGTGCGTCAAGCCGAAGGCTGGCCGTATGGCGAGTTCGTCGCGGGCCAGATGGCTGGTGTGCGCGTTGGTTGTGCAGCGGTAGCGACTGCGGCGAGTCAATCGGTGTCATCGGGAGAGACGATCTTTCTGCTGACGACGTTGCGTAGTTTTGGGCATGACGGTTTGGAAGCAGCGCTGCGATCGCTTGGGCGAGTCGATCAGGTTACGTTGATCGATCAGGCACCGGAAGCGACTGCGCCCGGCGGAGGCTCGGTGTTGCAGCGCAAGGTCGAGAAGCCGGCGTATTTGCCCGAATCGACTGGTCTGACTTCAGTGACTGTGCTTTCGCCACGCGTGCGTTTCGCCGGATCGCTGGTCGAGAGCGTCGATCTTTCCGATGCGGATGCGTTGCTGGCGGAAGTGAAGAAAGCAGCAGGCGTGACTGCTGCTGGGCCAACGCCGTGGATCATGATGTCGCAGTTGCGCGAACCAGCGCCGCGGACGGACGCGTTTTCCGCAACGGCAAGTCTGCTGAAGAAACTCGCTGATGAATATTCGGTTTCTGGTCACGAGTACAACGTGCGCGAGGCGGTGAAGGCTGCGTTGCCTGCATGGGCACGATCGCAGGCGAAGACTGACGCCGAGGGAAATCTGATCGTCGAAGCCGGACCGGATCGCGATCCGGTGATGTTCATCGCGCATCTCGACGAGGTCGGGTTTGAGATCTCGAACATCGCTGGCGACGGAACAGTCTCGTTACGCGCGCGTGGCGGGCTGTTTCCCTCGCTTTGGGAAGGACAGCCGGCGCTGCTTCACTTCGAGCCGCCGCTCACTGACAACCGCCGGCCGAGAACTCTGCGCGGAATCTTCGTCCCGCGCGAGACAGCGACGACAAAGCAGCCCGAAGCTTTGACCGCGTGGTTCGGTATTGACGGAGCGGCATTGAAACAACTCGGCGTCGTGAACGGACTCGCTGTCACCGCTGAGAAAGAAGCCACTCGATTGGGAGCTACGCGCTTCACCGCGCGTGCGCTTGACGATCGCGCCGGTTCGACGGCGCTCATCCTCGCGGCGAACCGCATCAACCCTTCGTCGTTGAAACGCAAAGTGATCTTCGCGTGGTCCGTTCGTGAAGAAACGGGACTCGAAGGCGCGATCGCGATGGGTAAGAGATACGGCGCGTCAGTGAAGCATGTGTTCAGCATCGATACTTTCGTTTCGTCTGATTCCCCGCTGGAGTCGACGCGCTTCGCCCACGCGCCGCTGGGCCAGGGCGCCGTGATTCGCGGGCTCGACAACTCTTCGGTCGCTCCGCCGGCGGAGCTCGATCGCATCCTGAACATTGCGCGTTCCCAGAACATTCCGCTGCAAGTGGGCGCGACAAACGGCGGCACTGATGGTTCTGACTTCGTTCGGTACGGCGTCTTGCACGTCGCGTTATCATGGCCGGGACGTTACAGTCATTCGCCGGTTGAAGTGCTCGATCTCAGAGACTTACAGGCGCTCGAGCGATTGATCTACGCGATCGCCACCACGCCTTAAAATCCGCGTCATCCGTGAAAACACTTTTCCTCCTCCTGCTGCTGCTGTTTCTTCCTGCACAGGTTTATGCGCAGCGAGATCTCACGCGCTATGTCAATCCATTCGTCGGCACCGGCGGTCATGGTCACACCTTTCCCGGCGCGATCGTGCCGTTCGGCATGGTCCAACTCAGTCCTGATACGCGCTTGACGGGTTGGGACGGCTGCTCCGGTTATCACTATTCCGATTCCGTTGTTTACGGGTTTAGCCACACGCATCTGAGCGGCACGGGCATCTCGGATTACGGCGACGTGTTGTTGATGCCGGTGGTTGGCGAGCGGAAGGGAAGTTACGCGTCGCGCTTCAGCCATCAAAACGAAAAAGCTTCGCCGGGCTACTACTCGGTGCGGTTGGACGACGACAACATCTTCGTCGAACTGACGGCGACCGCGCGCGCCGGAATGCATCGCTACACTTTCCCCGGGACGCGCGAAGCCAACATCATTCTCGACCTTGCGCATCGCGATAAAGTTCTCGATTCAGAATTGAAGGTTGACGGTTCGACTGTAGTCGGGTGGCGACGGTCGCAAGCCTGGGCGCGAGATCAGATTGTTTATTTCGCGATCGAGTTTTCTCAGCCGTTTACAAAACACGAAGTGGATGCACTGAGAGCGTCGTTCAGCTTTGACGCACGCAGCGGAAAACCGATTCTCGTACGCGTCGGGATCTCCGCCGTGAGCACCGATGGCGCGTTGCGCAACCTTCGCGCGGAATTGGATCACTGGGACTTCCACACAGTCCGTTCGGACGCAGCGGCCGCGTGGAATCGCGAGCTCAGCAAGATCACCGTCACCGGCGGCACCGACGCCCAGCTCACAAACTTCTACACCAGCCTCTACCACACGATGACCGCGCCAAACGTCTTCATGGACGTCGACGGTCAGTATCGCGGGCACGATTTCAAAATTCACAAGGCGACTGACTTTACCAACTACACCGTCTTTTCGTTGTGGGACACGTTTCGCGCCGCCCATCCGCTTTACACAATCATCGACCCGAAACGCACGCGTGATTTCATCAAGACGTTCCTCGCGCAGTTCGAACAAGGCGGGCGTCTGCCAGTTTGGGAACTCGCGGCCAACGAGACCGATACTATGATCGGCTACCACGCCGTCTCCGTCATTGCGGACGCTGCTGCAAAGGGAATCGATGGCTTCGATCTGAAGAAAGCCTTCGCAGCGATGAAGCACAGCGCCGAGTTGCGTCACTACGGTCTCGGCGCTTACATCGACCACGGTTTCATCAGCACTGAAGACGAACGCGAGTCAGTCTCGAAAGTGCTCGAGTACGCGTACGACGACTGGTGCATCGCGCAAGTCGCGCGCATGTTGGGCGAGACCGCCGATTATTATCGTTACCTGGCCCGCGCGCAGTCGTACAAGAACGTCTTCGATCCCGTGACCGGCTTCATGCGTCCGCGTACGAACGGCGGCTGGACCGAACCTTTCGATCCACGCGAGGTAACGTTTCACTTCACGGAAGCGAACGCCTGGCAGTACACGTTCTTCGTGCCGCAGGACGTCAAGGGCCTGATCGAGCTGATTGGCGGCCGCACAAAGTTCGCACGCAAACTCGATCAAATGTTCGCCGCCGACAGCCGCACCACCGGACGCGAACAGGCTGACATCACGGGTCTAATCGGCCAGTACGCCCACGGAAACGAGCCCAGCCATCACATGGCGTACCTCTACAACTATGCCGGGCAACCGTGGAAAACGCAGTTTCGCGTGCGCCAGATCATGGACCAGTTCTACAAACCAACGCCCGACGGTTTGATCGGCAACGAAGACTGCGGACAGATGTCGGCGTGGTACGTTTTGAGCGCCGCGGGTTTTTATCCGGTCACGCCGGGATCGACTACCTACGCGATCGGCACGCCGCTGTTTCCCGAAACGCGGTTCAATCTCGAGAATGGACGCTCATTCACCGTGCGCGCTCCGAAGGTGTCGCCAACAAACATTTACATCCAATCGGCGAAACTCAATGGTCGTCCATATCGAAAGTCTTACCTGAAGCACGCGGATTTGGTAGCAGGCGGCGAGTTGATCTTTGAAATGGGGCCACGTCGAAATATCAGGTGGGGCGTTGGACCGCGTAACGAACCTGTCTCAGGTATTATCAGCAACTCGATCGTTCCCGTACCCGTAATCACAGGCGCAGGCCAGACCTTCAAAAACAATCTAACGATCGACATGCAGTCGCTTCAACCCGCAACCGCAATTCACTATACCTTAGACGGTTCAAAACCGACTGAGCGCTCGGCTAGATTCACAAATCCATTCGCCATGGACCAGACGACGACCGTCAACGCGATTGCCGTCAACATTCTGGGAACGAGCCGTGTTGTCACAGCAAACTTCCACCGCATCCCACACGACTGGAAACTCACGCTGCTTGCAAAGTACAGCACGCAATACACCGGCGGCGGAGACTCGGCGCTGATCGACGGCATTCGCGGCACGACCAATTGGACCAGCGGCGCGTGGCAAGGCTACTGGGGCAAGGACCTCGTCGCCGTCGTCGATCTCGGCAAGCCGCAGATGATCTCAAAACTCGGCGCGGGATTTCTACAGGAAGCGGGTTCGTGGATCTGGATGCCGCGCAGCGTCAACTTCGAACTCTCGCTCGACGGGCAAACCTGGAAACCCGTCTTAACCATTCCGAACGACGTCCCCGACGGCAGCGATCCGGCAGTCAACGTCGGCACACTCGCGAAAGACTTCGTCAAAAACATCACGCGCCAGGAGGCGCGCTACGTCCGCATGACCGCGGTAAACTTCGGCAAGATCCCCGCGTGGCATCCCGGTCACGGCGGCGACGCGTGGATCTTCGCCGACGAGATCATCATCGAGTAGTCCGTGTTAGTTCTTGAAAACGAGGAGACTCACTATGCTGACCCTACGCCGCACCCTCTTCGCAGTTCTCGCTTTAACGATCAGTTTTTCTGTCTACGCGCAGCCGGCGAACAAAGACGTGCTCGGCGCGCTGCGCTTGCGGCACATTGGCCCTACCGGTAACCGCCTGACTTCGGTCGTCGGCGTTCCCGGACAGCCCAACATTTACTACGTCGGCGCGGCTTCCGGTGGAATCTGGAAAACGATCGACGGCGGCATTCACTGGCAGCCGATCTTCGACGACCACCCGGTTTCCTCGATCGGCGCGCTCGCGATTGCACCGTCAAACCCAAACATCGTTTGGGCCGGCACCGGCGAGCCGTGGATTCGCAGTCACATCTCAGTCGGCGAGGGGATCTACAAATCAACCGATGCCGGCAAGACGTGGACGTTGATGGGCCTCGAAAAGACAGGCCGCATCAGCCGGGTCGTGATCGATCCGAAGAACCCGGACATCGTGCTGGTGGGCGCGCTCGGACACGCCTATGGACCACAGCCGGAACGAGGAGTCTTCCGTACCACCGACGGCGGCAAGAACTGGGAACGCGTGCTGTTCACGGACGAGAACAGCGGCTGTTCGCATCTCGAAATGGATCCCAACAATTCACAGGTCCTTTTTGCCGGCATGTGGCCGCTCGTGATCCACACGTGGGGCCGCGAGAGTGGTGGACCAGGCAGCGGTCTCTTCAAGTCGATTGACGGCGGCGTGACGTGGAAACGTCTTTCAGGCAACGGCCTGCCGACGCGCACCACGGGCAAGGTCGTTCCCGCCATCGCACCCAACAATTCAAAACGCGTCTACGCGCTGATCGAAACCGGCGACGGCGTGCCACTGCGCGGCCAGGAAGCCGGCCAAGAGACTGATAGGGGTAAACTCTGGCGCTCGGACGACGGCGGCGACACGTGGCGTTTGATCAGCTACGACCGCAACCTCGGCGGCCGCACGCATTACTACTTCCGCATGACTGTCGCTCCTGACAACGCCGACGAAACTTATTACCTCACCGCCGGCTTCACGCGTTCGACCGACGGCGGCGTAACCGCCCGCGCGTTGACCGGCGCGACCAGCCCCGGCGGCGACAATCACGATATCTGGATCGATCCGTCGAATCCCAATCGTATCGCGGTGGCAAACGACGGCGGAGTCTCGATCTCGACGACGCGCGGCGCTACCTGGAACCGCATTCAACTGCCGATCGCACAGATGTATCACGTCACGGTCGACAATCGCATTCCTTACTTCGTCTACGGCAACGAACAAGACGATCCGTCGTATCGCGGACCGAGCCGCGTCGTCGGCAGCAACAACATTCCGCGCAGCGCGTGGCAGCCAGTCGGCGGCGGCGAGAGCGGTTGGGCCACACCGGATCCGGTTGATCCAAACATCATTTGGTCCAGCGCTTCAGGTTCGGGCAGCATCGGCGGCATCGTCGAACGGTTCGATCTGCGAAACGGACAGGCGCGCCGCGTCGAAGTGTGGCCCGATCAAACTAACGGTTCTCCCGCGTCAGAACTGAAGTATCGTTTTGTCTGGACGTTTCCGCTGACGATCTCGCCGCACGATCACAAGAAGCTTTACGTCGGCAGCCAGTACGTTCATCAGACGACTGACGACGGCCAAAGCTGGCAAGTCATCAGCCCTGATCTGACGACGAACGATAAAAGCAAACAGGGCTTCTCGGGTGGCCTCACCGGCGACAATATCGGCGTCGAGTATTTCTCCGTGATCTTTGCCATCGCCGAGTCGCCGAAAGAGAAGGGCCTCATCTGGGTTGGCACCAACGACGGTTTGGTCCAACTAACGCGCGACGGTGGTAAGAACTGGACCAACGTAACAAAGAACATTCCCGACCTGCCGCCGTGGGGTACTGTCAGCAACATCGAGCCTTCTCGCTACGAAGCCGGCACTGCGTATCTCACCGTCGACTTTCACCAGGTGAACAATCGCGATCCTTTCATCTACAAGACAACCGATTACGGCAAAACCTGGAAAGCGATCACGAACGGCATTCGCCGCAGCATGTTGAGTTACGCGCACTGCATACGCGAAGACCCGGTGCGTCCCGGCTTGCTCTACGTTGGCACCGAGAACGGTCTCTACGTTTCGTTCGACGACGGCGGCAACTGGGAGCCGCTGCAAGGCAACATGCCGCGCGCGCCTGTTTACTGGATTGTGGTCCAGGAACACTTCAACGATCTCGTCGTGGGCACTTACGGCCGCGGCTTCTGGATTCTCGACGACCTCACGCCGATTCAGCAGATGAATCAAACCGTGCGCGATGCGAGCGCCCACCTGTTTCCGCCGCGTCCGACGTATCGTTTTCGGCCGGGTACTGTGCCGGTGAGCATGTCGGACGATCCGTCGGCTGGAACTAATCCGCTGTACGGAGCGGCGATCAGTTACTACCTCAAGTCGGCGCCGTCAGGCGACGTTCGTATCAAGATCGTGGATGCGAAGAATCAGACTGTGCGTACCTTCAACGGCACAAAGAACGTGGGGCTAAATCGAGTTACGTGGAACCTGGAGGGCGAGTCGACGACTGAGATTCGGATGCGAACCAGTCCGGCTTACGCACCCGAGATCAAACTTGGACCAGACGGGACGCGCAACGCTCCGGGCACCGGGCGAATGTCGATCTTGCTGCGGCCGGGAACTTACACCGTGCGGTTGTCAGTTGGCGATCAGGAGTTGAGTCAGCCGCTAATCATAAAGAAAGACCCAAACTCCGGCGGCGCCGAAGCCGACATCATGAACCAAACGGCGATGTTGCAGGACCTGTGGAAAGATGTGGACGAGGCTTCGCGGATGGTCAATCAGATCGAGTTGATTCGCAGCCAGCTTCTGAAACTAAACACCGCGGCGACGCCGGTTAAGACCGCCGCCGACACTCTCGATCAGAAACTGATCGAGATCGAGGAGACTTTAATTCAGCGAAAACTGACGGGAGAGGGGCAGGATACCGTTCGCTGGCCGCCAAAGCTGTTGAGCAAACTCAACTATCTCGCGAGTGGGCTGGCCAGTTCAGATTACCCGCCGACCAAACAGCAGGGCGAGGTGCAATTTCTCTTGAAGAGGCAGCTTGCCGAAGTTCGTCAGCGATTGAATCGCGTGCTGAACGAGGATCTGACGGCGTTCGACAAGCTGCTCGTCGATAACAACGCGGGTACGGTGATCAAGCGAACGCCCTGAGGCTTTGTCTCAAGAGCCTTTGAAGCGGGTTCGCCGTCGGATGTGCGGCGGGGCTTTCGCCCCGCCGGAAGAGAGTTTATTTAGTTATCACCACACGGCGGGGCGAAAGCCCCGCCGCACATCCGACGGCAAAGCCGCACCGAACCGGCTAATCGCGCCCCCACGTCAGTTCAAACTCGTAATCGGACGCGCCGCCGCGCGAATCTTTAATCCGAATGACGGCAGCGAAGTTGTTCTCGCGTGACGGCTGCTCTTCGATGTAGACCTCGCCGCGGGCTTTCCTGACATTCAATCGCACGGTGACGCGTCTATTCGGCAGCGAACCGGAGAAGTTGGGCTGACCGTTGTAATAAGGCGTGCCGCCAAGCGTTTCGACGTCGGCGCGTCCGCCGCGAATCACGATGCGCACGTCGTCGTCAACGCGGCCTTTCCACGTCATACTCCCGGCGCGCCCGCCATCCTGATTTCCACCGCCACCGCCGCCGCCACCGCCTGACGTATCGGAGTTGAGTTCGCGCGCCAGATCGTTCAGCGTCCGCTGCACGTTGAACCACGCCGTGCGTTGCTGGTTGTTGCGGTCGACTGCACGCGCCGACTCCTGCAACACGCTAAACGCATCACGCAAGTCCTGGGTCCGGCGACGGTCCACGACCATGCGATAAAAAATCCGTGCCGACGCCGCAAACTGTTGCGACGACATCACCGCCTCGATGTCGGTTCGATTGCTGCGAAACGCGTTCGAGTAGGCGTTGTAAGTCGTATCGGCAAACGCGTCCGCATCACGCGAGAGCCGCTCGGCGAGATCGCTGAGCCGGTTTGATTGGCCGAATTGGGCCAGGCTGGTTTGGGCGACAAAAAGCAGCGCTGCAAGTGCGATTAAAACTCGTGTGATCCTCATCGGACCTCCTGAAGTTGCAGGGTAGAACTCGAGGGCTTCCACCCCGATAATTCCCGCAGCGGCCTGCCCGTGTCAATACTTAGTTTTCTTGCAAATCTGCGATCAGCTTGCCATCGCCAGTGTTTTCGGCCTGATCACGGTCTCGGCGAAGCGTTCCATCTCCTCCAACTGCGGACTGCACTGCAACAACAGCAAGTCGACGCCGGCGGCTTCAAACTCCGCGACTCGCGTCGCGACCTGGTCCGGCGTGCCGATCAGACCCGATCGCAGCCCACGGTTTGATACCGAGTAGTCTTCCAACGAGACCTGCTGTTCGAGCCTTGTCCCGGCAAGCCACTGCTGATAATTCTCGTAACCCGCCGCCGACTGTTTCACATTCGTAATTCGTTCCAACTCGCGACGCGCCTCGGCTTCACTCTCACGCACGATTGAATAAGCCGCGACACCGTAACTCATCGGCGGCAACCCGAGCCGCTCGCGTCGCTTCGACATGTCGTCGATCTTCTCGCGCACGCGCAACGGTTCGTCGCCGTGCATGACGTAAGCGTCGCACCAGCGCGAGATCATCGCCTTCGCCGCTTCCGATTCACCGCCGGCGTAGATTACCGGCCGCGGACGCGTGATCGGTTTCGGCTGCAACACCGCATCTTCGACCGCATAGTGATTGCCGTTGAACGAGAAATGGTCCTCGCGCCAGAGCCGGTCGACGATCTGCAACCATTCCGTCGTGCGCGCGTAACGGTCGTCGTGTTGCTCAAACTCGACGCCGTATTTCCGCGCCTCGTCGGCCCACCACGACGACACGACGTTGAGGGAAAGCCGTCCCGTGCCGGCGATGTGATCGATGTTGGCCGCTTGTTTCGCCAGCAAAGCAGGTTGATGAAACGTCGGCCGCACCGCGACCATCAGCTCCAAACGTCTGGTGACCGCGGCGAGTGCGGCGGCGGTGGACCAGGCGTCGAGTGAAGGCGCTTCTACGCCCTTGATGTCGTTGAGATTCAACTCGGCGATCAGCGTCAGGTCGTAACCAATCTCCTCGCTGCGGCGCGCGAGACGGCTGTTGTAGGCCCACGTTGCTTCCATCTGTTCGTCGTCGACGTTTCTCAGCCAACCGCCGAAAACCGGTAGCCAGTAGCCGTATCGCATTGGAATGCCTCCTTCTCGAGAAAGTCGACCAGCCGGGAATGGGGATCGAAACCGATCACGCGCGGCGCGTCGGCGACGAAATTCGAGAGCGCGTTGATGTCGTAATAAAGCAGCGAGCCGTCGCGATCGTCGACGATGTATTCAACGCCGCCGACGTCGATTTCCGCCGTTTGGACGATCAGTTCCACTGCGTCGATCACTTCGCGTGGCGGGTCGTAACGCTCGACTTGCAAACCCGTGCGCGGCGCGTCGATCGGACACGTCGTTCGCGCCAGTTCAACGCCGTCGGTCGTCTGGCAGATGTCCGCCGGACAGAGATTGAAACTCTCGCCGGACGTGAAGACTTTGATCGCGTACAGAAACTTGCCGCCGAGTGTTTCGACGCGTGTGATGTGTCCGCCTCTCGCGGGAACGAACTCCTGCACGAGTGCGGTGCGATCGATGCCGAGATCGATCGTTTCCGATTTCACGGCACGGCCCAGCGCGGCCGGTGAGTCGTACAGCACGACGCCCGCGCCGCTGCCGCCGACGTTTGCCTTGACAACGATCGGAAAGCGGAGATCGCGTGCCGCTGACTCCGCTTGCGACGCGTGATTGATCACGCGAGCGTGCGGGTACGCCAGGCCCAACGAGTTGAGCAGCGAAAGCTGAAGCGCTTTTGAGATCTCAATCGTGAAAGCTCGCCGGCCGTTGATCACGCGCGTGCCGAGTCGCTCGGCGTGTTCGAGATAGTTGAGGGTGTAGAAGATTCCCTGGCCGTGATCGCGCAAATAAGCAGACGGGCTCATGCGGTTGAAAAGCAGTGCGAGTCCGGTGTCAACCTCGGCTGGATCGTATTGATGTCGATCGGCCTCGATGCGAACGTACGGTGCGTTGCGTCGCTCGAGTTCGGCGAAGAGCAGGCGAAACCAGTCCGGATGCTCGTAGTAAATGCCTATGGGTTTCGATTCAGTGGTCATGTGATTCCCCCGCGCACAAAAACAAAAAGGCCGCTCACTCGAGCGGCCTCTTTGCCATGTGTAGATTTAACAGTTTACGTCACACAATGGGCCCGCTCGATGGTCGACCTTCACGACAACAACAACACACGCATGCCGCACCACTGGCGATCCGGCGCGATTCGTGTTGTGTCTTGGAGCTAGCCATTGCTGTTTGTCAGAAAACTACTCCTCCGTTTGCCGCTTGTCAACGCGCTCGTTCATGAGAGGCGAAATCCCATTAACAGGAGTCCGATGATTAAACAGAATGCTCCGCAGACCAGAAGCTGCAGGCGTACCGGAGGCTGGTTGGGGGATCTCGGCTTGCCGCCGCCCATGAAATCGTTGACTTTGTCCATCTTGTTCCGCGGTAGCGAGCCCGTGACAAGCATTCCCGCTCCCGCCAAAAGCAGCGCGAAACCGAAAAGCGTCAAGCGGGAAATTTCGTAGGCGTAAATGGCGAATCTCATGTCTGCTTCAACCTACGACTTTCCCGTGAAGCCGCGTTTCTTCATCAGGGCTTCGACCTTCGGATCGCGCCCGCGGAACGCGCGGTAAGCGTCAGCCGGATCGACCGTGTTGCCAACCGAGAAGATGTACTTCCGCAGCCGTTCAGCTACTGCCTTGTCGTACGGTCCCTTGCCTTCGACGAAGGCGCCGAACGCATCAGCCGTCAACACGTCTGACCAGAGATAGCTGTAGTAACCGGCGGAATAGCCGTCACTCGAAAAGACGTGCAGAAATTGCGGCGTGCGATGACGCATCACGATCTCTTTCGGCATGCCGAGTTGGGCCAACGTCTCGCGTTCGAACGCGTCGGGGTCGATCTTTTGCTCCCCCGCGAGGTGCAGCTTCATGTCGACCAGCGCTGCCGAAAGATACTCGACCGTTGCGAATCCCTGGTTGAACGTCGCGGACTTGTTGATCTTGTCGACGAGCTCCTGCGGGATTGGTTTGCCGGTCTGATAGTGAAGCGCGAAACGCTGCAACACCTCGGGCGTCGACAGCCAGTGTTCCATGAGCTGCGACGGAAACTCGACGTAATCGCGCGGCACGGCAGTGCCGGCCAACGACGGGTAAGTGACGTTTGAACTCAGTCCGTGCAACGCGTGGCCGAATTCATGGAACATCGTGGTCGCATCGTCCCACGAGATCAGCACCGGTTCGCCGGGCTTGCCCTTCACGAAGTTTGCGTTGTTGGAAACGATCGTCGTGATTTCGCCGTTGATGCGTTCCTGTGAGCGGTAGGCATTCATCCACGCGCCCGAGCGCTTGCCGGCGCGAGCGTAAGGATCGAAATACCACAGACCGATGTGCTTCTTGGTCGTCTTGTCGGTGACTTCCCAGACGCGAATGTCGGGATGGGCCACCGGAACGTTCGTGACCGGCGTGAAGTTGAAGTTGAAGAGTTCGCCGGCAACCCAGAAGATTCCCTCGCGCAACTTCTCGAGCTGGAGATACGGTTTGACTTCGTTCTGATCGAGATCGTATTTCGCTTTGCGAACCTTCTCCATGTAGTAGCGATAGTCCCACGGCTCGATCTTGATCTTCGCGCCTTCCTTGTCGGCGAGTGCCTGCATGTCGGCGACTTCCTCGTGCACGCGCGCGACCGCGGGCTTCCACACAGCTTCCATCAACTCGAGTGCGCGCTCGGGAGTTTTGGCCATCGAGTTTTCGAGACGCCAGTGAGCGTGCGTTTTGTATCCAAGCAGCTTCGCGCGTTCGGCGCGGAGTTGCAGGATCTCGGTGATGATGGCGTTGTTGTCGTGTTCGCCGCCGTTGTCGCCGCGGTTCACAAACATGCGCCACGCCTTTTCACGCAGGTCGCGGCGATCGGAGTAACTCAGGAACGGATCGATCGATGAGCGAGTGTTCATGATCACCCACGCGCCCGGTTGTTTCTTCGCTTCGGCTGCAGCCGCGGCGGCGTCGCGCAACGACTGCGGCAAGCCGGCGAGTTCCTCCTCGCTCTTTAGCACGATGAACTGATCGGTCTCTTCGGCGAGCACGTTCTGACTGAACTTGGTGAACAACCCGGCGAGCTGCTGGTTGATCTGCGACAGTCGCTTCTTGGCTTCGGGCGACAGACGGGCGCCGGCGCGTACGAAGTTGGTGTAGTAAAGCCAGGTGACGCGCTGTTGCTCGGGCGACAGTTTGGCTTTCGCGGGCGAGTTATAGACGCTTTCGATGCGTTTGAAGAGCGCCTCGTTTTGCGTGATCTGATCGTTGAAAGCAGCGAGTCGCGGCGCCATTTCACGTTGCACCGCCTGGTATTCGGGACTGGCCATCGTCGAGCCCCAGACGCCGTAGATTGTCGTCACGCGGTCGAGAGTTTTGCCGGAGCGTTCAAGCGCCGCGATGGTGTTTTCGAAATCCGGTGCGGCGGTGTTTTTCGCGATGGTGTCGATCTCCGCGAGCTGTTCCGCCATGGCGGCTTCGAGCGCGGGTTTGAAGAGCGAAATCTGCACGCGGTCGAACGGCGGGACACCGCCGTACGGCCCTTCCCACTTCATGAGCAGCGGGTTTTCGTTCGTTGAAAGTTCTATATCTGGGTTCATTGCGTTGGTGGACTGACCGGTATTGATTACGACGACCGCGACGATCGTCGTGATAACAGCGAGCAGCACGAGGCTGCGAATAGAGAGAACGCGCATGATTAACTTCCTATCAGTTGGGTTCGGGAGAGTTACTGCAAGCTGGTTAGTATATATCCGTGTTCCCCTGATCTCGAAATGCTCATATTCGGTTAGTAGGGGCAGTTGCGGCAGCCGCTGCCGCAGCAGTAGCCACGGCGCTGGAGGTAGTCGGCGGTGAAGACCATGGCGCCGTTTTCGAGATTGTAGTCTTTTCCTTCCAGCAGCACGCCGCGTAGTAGATCGATGTCGACGCGTTGATACGAGCCGGAGAACTTATGGTCAGAGTCGTTGAATAGTTCAGGGTGGATGAGGCGCGCGAGGAGTTCGGCGCCTTCGACGACGCGGGGGCCGGGGCGCGCGAAGTAAGCGTTTGCGTCGACCGCAAAGACGTTTCCGGTTTTAACCGCGGGCAGATTGAAGAAGTGCGACTTGTTCGTGCCGGAATCACGGCTCTGTCCATAAGGCCTGAAGACGCTCCAGATCTGTTTCATCGTCTGTTGCAGGTTGAAACCGCAGGGCATGATCACCAGGACTTCGGGGGCGTACGATGCGACGTCGTCCCACGATACGCGTACCGACTCGCCACGCTCGCTGCCCAGTTCGTCGATGCCGCCGGCAATCTTTACCAGTTCCGGCACCCAGTGACCGCTCGCGAAAACCGGGTCGAGCCACTCCATGCAGAAGGCGCGCGGGCGCGTCGTGGCTTTCGACATGCGATCGGAGAGGGCGTCGAGTCTCGCGGTGCAATCGTTGACGAGTGCGCTTGCTTCCGCCGTGCGGCCGGTGGCCCCGCCGAGGTCCCGAATGTTGTCGAATATCTCGCTTAGCGAACGCGGCGTCATCCAGAGGATCTGTGGTGTCTTCGGCAACGACTTCAAAACTTGCGAGACTTCGTTACCCGAGGGTGCGCACACCTGACAAAGATCCTGCGTGAGGATCAGATCGGGTGCGAGTTCACGTAGCAGCGGTTCGTCGATCTGATAAAGACTCAAACCGGCACGCATTCGTTCCGCCACTGCGCGATCGATCTCGCTCTGCGACATTTGCTCGATCGGCAGCACGTTGCGGACGACGATGGTTTTGGTGCGGACCTCCGGCGGGTAGTCGCACTCGTGCGTGATGCCGAGCAACGAATCCGAGAGACCAAGGGCACACGCGATCTCTGTCGCCGACGGCAGGAATGAAACGATACGTGGCGTGTTCATCGTCGTTGCGGACTGCGGTCCTTCTTTGCGAGCGCTGTTCGACGTCACTGTGGACTACTACTGGCGCTGGTCGCCGGCGCCGGCCCAAGAAGTTGATCGACTTCCAATCGAATCGCCTCCAACTCTTTCTTCAATACCTCGTAACGTTCAATCGCATCGCGGCCGATTTTTTGATCGACGTTCGCTGTCATGCCGGCGAGATACGTGATGTGCGCCTGAAGTCCGGGTTTGCCGTAGCGCACGGGTTCCGTGACGAGCTTTTTTTCAATCGCGGCGAGGGCAGAGGCATTTGGCATCTTGCTCTTTGCTTCACGAACGCGAGTTACCAATTGATTCACGGCGTTGACCAGCTCGCGCATGCGCATGTTGTGATCGAACTGCTCCTGCAGATCCGCCTGCGTCACGCCGTCGTCCACAACGCGTGGATCGATCAATACATTGAACGGCTCCGTCACAACAACGTTGCCGGTTTTGAGGCGCGCCTGATAACGGCCGGGCGGAAGCGTCACGCCTGCGCGATGCCGGACGTCCCAAACAAAACGATTCAACCCCGCCGCTTTTCTAACCGGCGGAGGCGGAATGAAACGTCGCGCCGGAGCAGCATCGGGATCCGCCGCCTGCGACTCCGGACCAGCCCCGCCGACACCCGGCATCACGCCAGCGCCTCCCATCGGTGCTCCACCGCCGCCCGTGTTCCCACGGCCGCCGCGTGACGTGGGCGTTTCGCTGCTGTACGTGTTGAGCACGTTGCCTTTCATGTCAAGTATCTCGATAACCACGGCATCGGACGGCGCTGAAGGCAGGTAGTACTCGATCGCCGGTCCGAGACTGTTCGGACCAACACGCGTGCGATACCCGTCGCGCGGCTTGAACAGATGCACCTCAGAAGTCTTCAACTGCGACGTCAATTGATGTAGCGAGGTGATGTTGTCGAGGATCCAGAACGCGCGTCCTTGCGTCGAAACGATCAAATCCTTGTGATGCACCTTGATGTCGCTGATCGGAACGTTCGGCATGTTCAACTGGAACGACTGCCAGTGCGCGCCGTTGTCGAAAGAAATAAACATGCCGAACTCGGTCCCTGCATACAGCAACCCTTCTCGATCGGGATCCTCGCGCACGACGCGCGTGGGCCAGTCGCGCGGGATGCCGTTCTCGCCGTCGGTGAGCCGGGTCCAGGTCTTCCCGTAATCGTCGGTGCGATAGATGTAGGGCTCGTAATCGCCGAGCAGCCACCGATAGACCGCGAAATACGCCGAACCCTTCCGATGCGGTGACGCTTCGATAAACTGCACGCGCCCGCCGGCAATCAGATCCTGCGGCGTGACGTTCGTCCACGTCTTGCCGTTGTTACGCGTGACGTGAAACAGACCGTCATTCGAGCCCGTCCAGATCACGCCTTTCTCGAGGGGCGACTCCGTGATCGCATACAGCGTGCTGTAAAACTCTTCGCCCGTGACGTCGCGGGTAATCGGTTCGCCGCTGACGCCCTGACAGCAGTCAGGATGCGCGGTCAGATCCGGCGAGATCCTTTCCCACGTCACACCCTTGTCGCGCGTGCGATGAACGTACTGCGAGCCGTAGTAGAGCACTTCCGGATCGTGCGGCGACGTCGCCATCGGCGACACGCGTTGCATGCGGTAGATCAGATCGCTCGCGGGGTTGCCGTAGAGCGACTGCGCGCCGATCCAGTAGCTCTTCTCCTGCCCCGTCTTCAGGTTCATCACGCCGTACTGGCCCTTGCACGATCCGTAAACGATGTCGGGATTGAGCGGGTGCGGCATGATCGGCCCGGTTTCACAACCTGGACCAGGATGCCAATCGGCAGTCGAAAACGGTTCGGCGACACTCGAGATGATCACGGTCGTGTTGTCCTGTTGGGCGCCGTAGAGTTTGTAGGGGAACTGATTGTCAACCCAGACGCCATAAATCTCCGCGGTGGGCTGGTTCATCTGCGTGGACCACGTCCGTCCGCCGTCGGCAGAGACATTCGCGCCGCCGTCGTTGGACTGGATCATGATCTGACTGTCTTTCGGATTGATCCAGATGTCGTGATTGTCGCCATGCGGCGTGCGGAAGACGGCGAACGTCTTGCCCCCATCGATCGACTTGAAGAAACCTTCCGCGCCGGCGTACACGACGTCAGCATTCGAAGGATCGGCGCCGAGCGTCGTGTAGTAAAACGGGCGCTGAATCAGCGCGCCCTGCGAGTTGATCAAGGCCCACGTCTGGCCGGCATCTTCCGAGCGATACAAACCACCGCCGGGTTTCGCTTCGATCAGCGCGTAGATGCGAGCAGGATTGGCGGCGGTGACGGCGAGATTGGCTTTGCCGATGAGTTCACCCGGCAAGCCCGCGTCGATCTTCGTGAAGGTTTCGCCGGCGTCAGTGCTCTTGTAGAAGCCGCCTTCGCGCGAGCCGCTGATGATCGTCCATGGTTTACGTTGCAGGTGCGACATCCAGGCGTAGACGACATTCGGATTGCCCGGTTGCACCTCGACGTCCATCGCGCCGACGCTGTTCGAGACAAACAGCACCTTGCGCCACGTCTTACCGCCGTCGGTGGTCTTGAACACACCACGTTCGTCGTTCGGTTTGAAGACGTCGCCGACGGCCGCGACCCAAACGATGTTCGGGTTCGTCGGATGAATGCGTACGGCGCCGATCTGTCCCGCGTTGTAAAGACCGATGAATGTCCACGTCTGCCCCGCGTCGGTCGATTTATACATGCCGCGACCGGTTGAGACATTGCTGCGCACGCCGTCGGAACCGGTGCCCAGGTAAATGATGCTTGGATCGGAATCGGCGACGGCGACACTGCCCGTCGATCCGAGCGGCACTTTTCCGTCGGTGATTGCGGTCCAGGTTGCGCCGCTGTCCGTTGTGCGGAACAGTCCGCCGCTGGCGACGCCCATGTAGAACGTGCGCGGTAGCGAAGGGACGCCGGTGACAGTCGTGACGCGTCCGCCGCGCGATGGTCCAACGAGGCGATAACGCAGGCCGTTGTAGAACGCCGGATCCGGCGCCTGCGAATAGACCGGGAGCGCGAGGAAGAGAAGCGTGAGCACTGCGAGAGAACCGGACCGGAGCATTAGTCGTCCTCCTGAACTTCTAAATTTAGTCAAAAGTAACCACAAAAGGCACAAGAACCTCAAAAGGCACAAAAGCAGTAAAAAGAGTTGGTTCTCTTTCTGATTAGTTCTTCGTCCTTGTGCCTTTTGTGTCTTTTGTGCCTCTTTGTGGCTAAGACGTGGCCGGTGCAAACCATCCGCGAATGGTCCTTGTGACCTGCTGAAAGAACCGGCGAATGCGTTTGAAAACCAGGAACGATACCACTAAACCTACGCCGACGATGATGAAAATCAAGACCGGCGCGAACACGGAAACCACCGTCGTAACAACCGCGATTATGTCTTCGATAACGCTGGCGACGGCGTTTGAAACCGGCTCGGGGCTCGCGTTGAGCGCTACGCGCGTCGCCGCTTTTGTGCCATGCGACGTGAGCGCCAGTCCGCCGCCGAGCAGCAGCGCGATCACCTGAATGCTGCGATCGAAATCGCCGAACGCGCCCGCGGCGAGCACAGCGCCGGCGGGGATGCGAATGAAGGTGTGAATCACGTCCCAGGTGCTGTCAACGATCGGGACTTTGTCGGCGACGAACTCGATCGCGTAGAGAGCGATGGCGACGCCGATGACCCACCAACTCGTCAACACCTGAAGCTCGCCGGGAAGTTGCAGGTGTGCGAAGCGGCCCAGCAGGCCGAGTGTGCCGACGCAGGCGTAGAGATTGATGCCGGAAACCCACGAAGCACCCATCGCGATGGCGATTGTCGAGATTAGTTGAGTCACGAATTTGGGATTATAGCCGTTTTTCGAGTAGTTTAGCGGCACCGCATGTCGCTACTTAGGCACACGCCTGTTTTCGATGTCGAATCGGCGAGACAAATAGCTGAGAAGTTGTTTGGTCTGAGTGTGAAGGCGCGGGTGTTGCCGAGCGAGCGCGATCAGAATTTCCTGCTCGTCGATGAGGCGGGTGGGAAGTTTGTGTTGAAGATTGCGAATGCGTTGGAGTCGCGGGAGTTGCTCCAGGCGCAGAATGCGGCGTTGGAACATTTGCGAGAGCGGGTGTCGTTTTGTCCGCGCGTCGTGGCGAATTTAGATGGTGAACTGATCGGTGTTCAATCAGATCACCTGGTGCGGTTGGTGACGTATCTTCCGGGCACGCCTTTGGCGGAAGTGACACCGCATTCGGCGTCGTTGTTACGTGATTTGGGGCGGAAGCTGGGACAGTTGGACCAGGCGCTCGCGGATTTCGATCATCCGGCTGTGCATCGTGATTTTCACTGGGATCTGGCGAATGGGAGTCGGGTGATCGATGAGTACGGTGAATATGTTGAAGACGCGAGTTTACGCGAGCTGGTCCGTGAGTGTCGTTGTAGAGTGACCACGGATTTGCGTCGCAGTGTGATTCATGGCGATGCGAATGATTACAACGTGCTCGTCGAGGGTGAACATGTCGTCGGGCTGATCGATTTTGGCGATATGGTTCATAGTTGGACCGTGGGCAATCTGGCGGTCGCACTTGCGTATGTTGTACTGGGGAAGGACGAGCCTATTTTGGCGGCGACACATGTGATTGAGGCGTATGCGTCAGAGTTTCCGCTGCTGAGGGAAGAACGAGAGATGTTGTGGCCACTGGTCCGGCTTAGGTTGGCGATGAGTGTTTGTCTCGCAGCGTACCAGCAACGACAACGACCTGAAAATAAGTATCTACATATTAGTCAACGCGCGATCGCTGTGACCTTGCCGAGGCTGTTCGAACACAGATGACACGGATCGATTCAATCATCGAAGCCCGACGCCGGCTGCTTGGTGCGAACCTGAGCGTCGCCTATGAGAACCCGATCAACATCGTGCGCGGCTCGATGCAGTATCTCTATGACGACGAGGGCCGGCAGTATCTCGACGCTTACAACAACGTCGCGCACGTCGGTCATTGTCATCCACGAGTCGTCGAAGCCGGCGTGCGACAGATGCAGACGCTGAATACAAACACGCGCTACCTGCACGAAACGATTCTGAACTACGCCGAACGCCTCACGTCAACGCTGCCCGATCCGTTGAACGTCTGTTACTTCGTCAACTCCGGCAGCGAAGCAAACGAACTCGCGATTCGTCTCGCCCGCGCGCACACCAACGCGCGCGACATGATCGTTCTCGACCACGCTTATCACGGCAACACAACGACTCTGATCGATCTGAGCCCGTACAAACACGACGGCCCCGGCGGGAACGGTGCGCCACCGTGGGTGCACAAAGTTCCACTGCCGCGCACTGCTGAGGATGCGCAACACGTAGTCGACGTCATCAAGACGACAGATAAACTCTGCGGGTTTATCGCGGAGTCGATGCCGAGCGTTGCGGGTCAGATCGTCCTGCCGCAAGGTTATCTAACGTCGGTCTACGATGCGGTGCGAAACGCGGGTGGTATGTGCATCGCCGACGAAGTGCAAACGGGTTACGGCCGGATCGGCACGCATTTCTGGGCCTTCGAGAGTTACGGAGTCGTGCCGGACATCGTCGTGCTCGGAAAGCCGATCGGCAACGGGCATCCAATCGGCGCCGTAATCACCACACGCGAGATCGCCGCGTCGTTCGATAACGGGATGGAGTTCTTCAGCACTTTCGGCGGGAACACTGTCTCGTGCGCGATCGGATTGGCTGTGTTGCAAGTGGTCCAGGAGGAGAACCTTCAGGAGCACGCGCGCACCGTCGGCGAGCAACTGTTGAGCGACTTGCGAGACCTGCAAAAGCAACACGCTGTGATCGCCGACGTTCGTGGCTCCGGGTTGTTCATCGGCGTCGAATTAATAAACAACGAAGAACCAGCGACGAAAGAAGCGCATCGCATCGTCAACGCCATGCGCGACAGCGGCATCCTGATCGGCACGGACGGCCCATTTCACAACGTCCTCAAAATCCGTCCGCCAATGCCGTTCTCCACCACCGACGCCGACCACTTCCTTGCAACCCTACAAAAACTCTTAGTCTCACTCGGCCACTAATTCCCGCATCCCCCTGACGCCAGAAACGTTTTTCCCGCGATTGTCATTACTGACGGAAGCACCACTTCTTCGAGCGACATTCAGGTTGCTCAACTGGAGGCACAATGCGTTTCTTAACACGGGTCCCCTTTGTTCTATCTCTGGCATTTCTATGCCTTACACAAACGGCAACTGGTCAGCGTCTCTACGATCCCCAGCGCGATGCGGAGGCGCAGGCAGCTTTGAAGATCGTTGCCGATCTGCAATCCGGCAGCCTGTTCGACAAACAGTTGAAGAACCTCGGCAGCCTGGCCAAGCGAGACATGGAAGCGTCACTCGCCGCCGCCCGAGTTCGTATGCGCGCCGACATCAACAGCTTCACGACGTGGGAAGACGTTAACTGTGTCGTGGGCCGCGTCGACAACCGCATTTCACAGGTCGACGACAGTCCGGAGATCACCAAAAAGCTGGGCGAACTGGCCAAGCAGATTAAAACCGCGAACGACGCGTTTGTTGAGTTGCAGCGTGAGACGGAGTGCAAGCTTAAAGCGGGCTTTGACGACATCGATCTGGAAAAGTGTCCCGAAGCAAAACCCGGCGTGTTTGCGAGGTTTTTCGAGCAGGCAGGCGATGTTGAAGACATCGAGGAATCCATCCGTCTGTTGAGCAAGAGCTTCGCAAAACACAAAAACATCACTGACGCAATCGATTTAGCCAAGGATGTTATTGGCCGGCTCGAAACGCTCTATCTCAACTACACGAAGCGGATGAATGCATACAACCAACTGGAAGGTCAGTTGATGGACATTCGTTTGCAACTAAAAAAGGTGGCGCTTCAGAGCCTGCAGTTACAAGCGCAGCATCTGAAAAACACGTTGAAGATCCGTGCCCGCCGCGAGGTAGAAGAAGCCGACATCATCAGCATGATCGACGACTACGAGGAATTCAGTGAGAAATACGGATTCCGATTCGACAGAGAGGCTCCGCCCCCCTGCGCGCCTGATGAGATTCGTGCGAGCGGGCATCGTGCACTTCCGACCATGACTGACGAGAACATCGAAATGGATTTGCGTGACCTCGTCGCCAAGGTCAAGTACGCCGAAGAAACACTCGATACCCAGAAGATGGCCTTGGCCCAACTCGAAGTGCAGGAACTAAGTAAATTCCAGGTGGCGGTGAACCATGCCTCGCGCGCTGCCTCAAGTACTCCAGGATCGCAACAGCAAGCCGAACTCGGTTCTGCAAAGCAGCAACTGATGGAACGATCGCAAGCTGAATCGCTGAAGTCTGCGCGAGTCCGGATGGAGTCGCTCACGGCGGCCGCTTCCGCGTGGCGGCAGCAACTCTCAACCAAAGTCTTTGCGCTTCATCTCGCGGCAGCGATCTCCGCCCGCGGAGAGATACCGGCAAAAATGGCAACCCTCCGGCAGAACCGTGAAGACCATGCTTATTCGATCAGACAGAGCGCCCTCATGGCCCGCGCCTATCAACTGACCGTAGCCGGAGGCGTGAAGCGATTGGCGCTCTACCATCAGGGCGGAATCAAACCGTCGAAGATCGCCGAACTAATCCATGCAGCAGCGACCGTCGCGATTCCGGCAGTGATCGCCAACGACTAAGGAGCGAAACCATGAGAAGAATTGCCATCCTATTTCTGTTATGTGCGCTGCCTGCATTTGCCGGCTGCGACGATAAGGACGCTCGTCACTATGCGACGGAGTTGACCAACGTCTTAGGCGCTTACGGAGAGCAGGTCGAGACAAAAGTGACGGCTGAGAAGGCGTCTTACAAAGAACTCGCGCAGGTCTACGAACGAGCACGCCAGCGCAATATCGAGCAAATGCTGGAAGAAGATCGCATCGAAAGCTCGGAGAAGCTTGCTGTTTCGATGGCCCAGGCGAAGTACCTGCCGCGCAACCCCGAAGTTATTCAGAGCTTGCACGATTACGCGGATCGGGATTTTGCCGCTACGCGGGAATTTCTTCAGGTCGAAGCAGATGCGATGGCCCAGTTTCTCGGCGACATCGAAGCGCTGGAGTTTGAAGCCGAAACGATCGACGAGCTTGGCGCCGCGTTGAAGACATTGGCTAAACCCAAAGGCAACCTTAAGCGACTCAAGGACGCCGCAAAGTTTGCGCAGGACACGAAGGCGGAGTTTGACAAACTCGTCTGCAACGACGTCGCGGATGCTTTGAAAGAAAAGACTGCAACGCTCGCTACGCGCACCGCCGAACGCGACGCTATTCAGAAAGAATTGAAGGCGCTCAACGATGCGCCGTCACAGGACCACGAGGCGATCGACGCGGTAACTGACGAACTGAAGTCGAAGGAAGAAGGACTCAACAACCTGCGCCGCGACATAAAGAACCTCAAAGAACAACAAGCCAAATGTCCGAAATAAAAAGGAGCGACCCCCATGGCAGTAGGTCCAAACGACATGATTAAGCGAAACAAGGCGGCGATTGACGCACTGAACCAGGCGATGGAACGGCTGCGAGAGTTGCGGAAGGGAACAGACCTCGAACAACGCAAGCGGTTCAACCGCGAAATCGCGCGCGCCAGCGAAGAGGTCACCGAGCTCGAGATTATCAATGGCCATCTGATAGCGTCGACAACCGTGATCGATCCGATCGACGCTGAGACTGAGGCCCGTCTCGATCAACTTGCACAACGAATCGACAATCAGATCCTGAACGGTTTCAAACTCAACGCTACTTTTGACACCGTGCTCGACGTGATTTCGTTCGCGAAGGAAATCGGCGGCATCATCGATAGTCACGAACACGCGTAAGCGTCAGTTCGCCCGTTCTCGAACCCCGAGCAGCACTATCAGACCGTCGGCGAGCAGGCCACGCCAGCTCACACCGTCGTGGCCGCCGACGTATGGTTGATACACGACCTCGTTGCCTTTTGCGCGAAGCACGTCGCGCAGATGACGCGTGGCTTCCAGGATGTTGCCGCCGCCGGCCTCTAAGTCGATTTCAAACGTTCCGGCGGCGAGATAAAAACGCAGCGGCAGCTTGGGTCTTGCCAGAAATTCCCTCACGAGAAAATTCCCTTCAGTGGTTGCGTCCTTTGCGGATTCGTTCCCGCGCCCGGCCGAATCAGGACAGCGCGAACCACACACGCCGCCGTTGTGTTCAAACGACCACCAAAACGCGCCCGACAGGCTCAGCACGTTGCCAAACACTTCCGGGTGACGCAGCGCGACGTAAGTCGATGCAAGTCCCCCGGCGCTGTATCCGGTGAGCACGGTTTGTTTCGCATCTTTCGTGACGTTGTAATGCGCGCGTATCCACGGCACAAGCTCCTTCGCCATGAAATCAGCGAACTCATCATTCGCGACGAGATCCACCAGCCGGCGACGCGAAACGTTCTCGACAAACACCGCGACAGTCGGCGGAATCTTCGATGCCGCGATGAGATTGTTGAGCGTCGTCGGCGCATAAGGATCGTCCTCCAAATCTTCGCCGTCGAAGAGAACCAACAGCGCATTCGGTGGACCATCCGCTTTGTAATTAGCGGGTGTGTAAACGGAAATCGGACGATCGATTTTCTGAATCGCGCTCTTGATGCTCTGTTTCTCGATGCGTCCTTCCGGCGTTCCCGGCTTCAGGACCAGCCATGGTTGCGGCGGGGCTCCCGGCAATTCGGCGATACTGTCGCAGTTGTACTTGCTGGTGTTGGGCGGACATTCATAGCGACGAGGATTCAACGGATCTGCCTGGCGCGTGGCCGTGCGCTGGGCGGACCGTGGACCATTAAACGTCAACGGATCGTTTGGCGATACTTGGTAAGTAAACCGTGCGCCCGTGGGGAACTTCAGGGTTAGATACCAGACGTCTGAATTGGGAATCTGGTGCATTGCATAATCGGCGGGTATGAAAGGGTTCAAAAAAGAGCCTCTGACCAGGACGTTTCTCGTGTCGTGTACGCCGCGCCAGAGAAAAGTCACGAGTTGATACTTGCCGTCTGTGCCGTACGGCTCCGCCAGCGGCGTCGTTTCTGCGGCAACCTGTTTCCAGAAGCTGTCAGTGTTCGTCTGACCGGCTGCGATCTGCTTGCGAAGGGCCTGAATGCGTGGGCTGGGAAAAGGATCGGTCCAGGGCTCGGGTTTGAGCCGATCGCTGAGTGCGATCGCCTCGCTCGTCTTCAACTCATAACTCGCCGATTTATCGCCGGGGTTCTCGAGCTTGAATGAATACGAGCCGGCGCCTTCGGCAGCGAAGGGAAACGTAGCCTTCTCCTCACCCGTTTCGCTGAGAAGGCGTCGCGCGATCGTTCCGTCCGGGTTGAGCACGAAAAAGTTCAGTTTGCCTTTCAAGGCGATCGAGACGGTGACGTAGTCGCCGTCATTAAGCGTGAGTGACAGTACCTCAGACTTGCCGGGCTCGATCGTTTGCGTCACAGGTTGATTGGGCGAGAGTTTTTGCTGCGCAACAACTCCCGGCGTCGTCAGTAAGAAGAAACTAAAAGCCAGTAGGGCGATCTTCATAGTAGTAACCCCAATGTAATTTAGGGACGGTTGTTCTGTCTGTTAACGGATTACGATTTTGTATGGTCTTAAGAACAACGAAACTCTCTGCGGTATTTCGCGGGCGTCGTACCTACATACAATTTGAAAACCTTCGAGAAGTGACTCTGATCCACGAAGCCCGCCTGATGGGCGATCGCCGCTAACGGGAGATCACCCTGGATGAGCTCGTTACAGGCATGTTCGATTCTCAGCTTCCGAACAAACTCGCCGATCGTCACGCCAAACTTTTCGCGGAAAGCGGTGGCGAGGTAAACGGGATGAACGCCGACTGCGTCGGCGATTTGCGTGAGCTGCAACGTTTCGGGAAAGTGATCGACGATCATCTCGCGAGCTTGTTTCAGCCAGGGAGGAGCGGTCCGAACTCTCGTGCTGGGTTGTCGCGAAGCCTCGGCCAAGAGCTCGATCGCCAAACCTTCGATCGCCAACTTCGCCGCCGTATCGGTTTTGTGAAACTCGCGATTCAGCCGTGCGCATATTCGCGGCGTCGCCCCGCCGCAGAACTCATTCGCACTCTTAAGACTGAGAGAATCTGCTCGCAGCGTCTCGATCCAACGCGGCGAGATCTCGACGACGAACACTCGGCTGTCGACGTCGTGAAGTAATGCTTCGTGTGGTTCGTCCGACGCGCGAAATGTAACGGTGGAAGGTTTGCAAAGAATCTCTCGCCGTCCGTAGCGCTCGGTGTACGTCCCGTGCAGGACAAAACAAAAGTAGGACCTTTCGTGAGCATGCGGCGGCAACCGCGAGCGCGCCTGATATGCTGCCTCGGTCAGTATGAAATCAGAAACCTTTAAGCTCTTAGTGACGCGTCCCTGCAAAGATCCCGGCCGTAATTTTTCGACCATACATCACTCCAAGATTGTCCGTTCGCGCGATCCAAATGACACCGTACGCGTTACTGTACGTAACAAACAATTCTATTGACAAGAAGTTTGACGAGGAGTAGTTTGGCGCATCTCCCTAACCCGAACGTTTTCGCGTGACGCCTCGCAAAGTCTCGCGTCGACGAATAAGCCCACACGTCAGAAAACCTGGTGCTTCAGGAGTCTGCGAACGAAGGTTTAGCGGAATAGTCTTCGTTTACGCGTTCCTGCTCAACGCAAACCCGCGAGCTGCGGTCACGGAGTAGTGTGACCACAGCAATTGGCCCAAAACCCCAAGGCTGACATAGGAGCAAAAATCATGCAGCGTTTTAAGTATCTAGCCTTCTCGATTGCTATCCTCGTTCCCCTCGCGCTGGTCGCATTGCCAACAACCACCTCAAGTCAAAACCAGGGTCGCCGAGCACAAGGTCCACCCCGTTCACAAACCAAGTTCAGGAAAAAACTGAACGCGATTCCTAACCGGTACATTGTCGTGCTCGATGACGATGTTGCTGACGACAAAAGCCCACGTGAAGCTCGCCTGGAACGGGTGACGGAAATCGCTAACAGTCAAGCGCTCGCCGCCCTCGGGAGAGTCGACCATCTTTACGAAACAGCGCTAAAAGGATATTCGATTGAATTGCCGAACGAAGCTGCGGCTATTGCGATTAGCAGGATGCCGCGGGTCCAGTGGGTGGAAGAAGATGAGTATCTTCAACTCGGACAAACCCCCGCGTCACCTCAACCCAGTCCTCCTTGGGGCCTTGACGCTATTGACGGCACCCTACCCGCACCTACGCCCGATGCTACGGGAAGGACGAATGGTGGTTACACATTCAATGGAAACGGGACAGGTGTGAATGCTTACGTTCTGGATTCGGGCATCAATACGGCGCATTCCGAGTTCGGCCCTCCACCATTCTCGTCGCGTGCGGTGCAGGCTGCTGACTGCATTCGTAATAACGATTGCCGGAACGGACCACCATCCGCATTTCCCGATACGACCTGCGGAAATGGAATGCCGAATACCAGTAATAACGATTGCATCGGACACGGCACACACGTCGCGGGCATTCTCGGCGGCACCTTCGTTGGCGTAGCCAAAGCCGTAAATATCAAATCGGTCAAAGTTTGTGCACTCCGCAATCCACCGGTGTGTCCGGGCTCGGTCTTGGTCCAGGGAATTAATTGGGTGACCAGCGAACACGTGACAAATTCGGCCGCTCCCAAGGTTGTGAATATGAGTATCTACGGCTTTACCGGGACGCCTCCAAGCGCCGAGCGCAACTCTATTGATTTGGCCGTAAACAACTCAATCAACAGCGGAGTGACCTACGTAGTCATAGCAGGCAATGACAACCAGGACGCTCGCAATTTTTATCCAGCGGATGTTGCCGCGGCGTTGACGGTTGGAGCGGTTGATTGGACCGCCACTCGAGCCTCTTTTTCAAACTGGGGTCCCGGTGTCGACATTTGGGCGCCTGGCGTTTTTATTGTTTCAGCTCAGACCGGTGTCGGTGGGTCGCCGTTTACTGACTGTGCATTTTGGAATGGGACTAACACCTCCCAGTGCCGGAATTCCGGAACATCCCAGGCGGCTCCGCATGTTGCGGGCGCGGTGGCGATTTATCTGCAAAACCGAACGGGTTTGAGTAACTGCAACCCCTTTCCCATCACCGGACCCGCCCCCCAACAAGCGGCGAACCTCTCCACCTGTCCTGACAGAGTCAATCGGTACATCAAGGCCAATGCAATTTTGGACCGTCTGATAAACATCAACGGGACCGATGCAAACGGACAACCGGTTCTCTCGCCGAACAGGTTTCTGTGGAGTGTGACAGTACCAACGGCGCCAAACCCGATCGAGAGCCACCGCTTCTTTGTCTGGGGCCTGTATGCCGACATGCTCAATCGCGAGCCGGATAATGGCGGGCTCCAGTTCCATGTGAACCAGATCGAGACTTGCCAGGGGAACGCGGACTGCCTCAAGACCATGCGCGGCATTGTGGCCGCCAATTTCGTCCGCTCGCCGGAATTTGGCGGCAAAGGCGGTTACATCGCGAACCTGTTCAATATCGTCTTCGGCCAAAGACCGAAGACCCCTGCGGAGTTAAACGACACATCCAAAGTTGAGCGACCTCACTTCAACGAGTTCATCGCCGATTTGAATCTTCTGCCCGGACCCGATGCGCTGGTCAGCGCGCAAAAAACTGCACTCGCGCTTAACTGGCTCTCACGATCGGAAGTCCAGGCGATCCTGCCGAGCAACCTAACGCCCTCAGGTTTTGTCACGAAGCTCGAGACTACCGCGGGCGTGACGTTGGCGAACAGGCAGGCGCTGATCAACCAATTGACAGCGAACAACAACACTCAAACGCGCGCTGATGTATTGCGCGCCGTCGCGGAAAGCTCCGAAGTTGTCAACAAGTTCAACCTGCAAAACTTCGTGACGATGCAGTACATCGGGCATCTGCGTCGCGAGCCCGAGGATTGTCATAACAGTCCCGACCCGCCCAATTGCGGCTACATCTTCCACTACAACCGATTCGGCGGCGGGGATTCGGGCGCGATCCAGAATGCGATCACGCAGGGATTTATTGAATCACCCGAATACCGGCGTCGATTTGGACCGTGAGTTAAGTGGACCAGCGCTAGCAGTCGGCGACGGCTGCTAGCGCACCACCATTGTTACCACCCCCACAACCCAACGCCCCAACACGAGGAGTAAAACAATGCAGCGCCTTATGATTTTTGCAGTCGTGATCTTCATCGTCGCGCTTGTCGCATTACCGTCAACCACCTCAAGTCAAAACAATCGTCCCGAAAGAACACAGAGTTCCCGCCGTCCAGAGACCAAGTTTGCGAAGAGGCCGAACAAGATTCCCAACCGCTACATTGTCGTGCTGAACGACGATGTTGCCGCCGACGACAACCCGCGTGAAGTTCGACTGGAGCGTGTTACCGAAATCGCGAACCTTCATGCGCGGTCCTTCGCGGGTAAAGTTGATTACATTTACGAAACCGCGCTCAAAGGTTATGCGATAGAACTACCAAACGAAGCTGCGGCTGTGGCGATCAGCAGGTTGCCGCAGGTGCAGTGGGTCGAAGAGGATTACAGTCTTCAACCCCTCCAAACTCCGGTGTCACCTCAGCAAAATCCTCCGTGGGGACTCGACGTCCTCGATGGAAGCCCCTTCCCTTTACCTTCGCCGCCTACTTTTCCGCCCGGAACGACGACCGGTATCTACCAATTCAATGGAACGGGCACAGGGGTCAATGCCTATGTAATTGACTCAGGCATCAATACAGCGCATACGCAATTTGGAAGTCCGCCATTTGTGTCTCGTGCGACTCAGGCTGCTGACTGCATTCGTAATGTCGATTGCCGAACCGGGGCAGCGTCGGGATTCAGCGATGCGTTCTGCGGACCCAACCAGGGGACGTTTAATCTCACCAACAATGATTGTGCAGGACATGGCACAAAAGTCGCGGCCATTCTCGGCGGGAACACCTATGGCGTTGCGAAAGAAGTGAATATCAGATCTGTCAAAGTTTGTGTGACTGACTTTAATTTGGGGATCATGTGTCCGGTGTCGGCAGTGGTAGAAGGGGTTAATTGGGTAACAGCCCAGCACCAGACAGATTCCTCTGTACCCAAGGTCGTCAACATGAGTCTCGGAGCTTCCGGACCTTTCGGGCAGCAAAACAATGGCATGGATCTCGCCGTGCAAAATTCAATCAACAACGGCGTGACCTATGTGATCGCAGCAGGCAATTCCAACTCCGATGCGCGGTTTTTTCATCCTGCGGCTGTGGAAGCGGCGTTGACGGTTGGAGCGGTGGATTGGAATGCCAATCGCTGGGTACAAGACGCCACTTTTGGGTCGAACCTGGGTCCCGGTCTTGACCTGTGGGCGCCTGGCGTTCTTATTCAATCTGCTCAGACCGGGCAAGCCGGCGGCGCGTTTGGTGATTGTCATTTTTGGGATGGAACCAACACCGATGAGTGCCGGGACACCGGATCGTCCATGGCGGCGCCTCACGTTGCCGGCATGGTTGCGATGTATATGCAAAATCGAACGGGTTTGGGTAACTGCACCTTCCCCCTCGAGGGCATGAACGGGCCGGCGATACCATTCAACGCGAACCTCTCGACCTGCCCCGATAGAATCGCTCGGTACATCAAGGCCAATGCAAGGCGTGACAGCCTGACCAGCACCATCCACGCAACCGTTACTGGTCAGAACGGAAATCCCACGATGACTTTTTCACCTAATATGTTTCTCTGGAACATATCGGTGCCAACGCTTCCTAATCCGATGGAGAATCACCGGTTCTTCGTTTGGAGTCAGTACAGAGACTTCCTTAATCGCGATCCCGACTCAGGGGGCTTCAACACCTGGGTGCCGCAACTGTTCTCGTGCGCCGGTACGGATTGGCCATGCATTAACGCCAAGCGTATTCACATCGTGCGAGGCTTCATCGAGTCAAACGAGTTCAAGGCGAACTTTCCCAACCTCGCAAATCCCCCTTCACTTGCTTTGTATAATGAAGAATATGTGCGTCAGCTCTATCGCCGGCTGTTGCGAAGAGATCCGGACCAGCAGGGATTTGCTAACTGGGTGAACGTTTTGGCCAGCACTGGCGACTACGATCACGTGGTCCACGGTTTCATCAACTCAACCGAGTACCGCGTCAGGTTTGGTCCACAGTGATGAACATACTGGCGGGGTGATGTCGCATTGAACGGCGATGTCACCCCGCGGTTTGGGAGTTACGGCGAGATGGTTAACAGTCTTGGATCGCTTGCAGAGCCGCGCAGTTTCACCCGCACCTCGACAACTCCGGTAGGTACGTTATCGGGAAGCCTGACGACGATGTAAGAAGTGCTGAGTCCCGGAATCGAAAGCGTCCCCACATTCTCAACCGGCAAGTTAACGCCTCCCGCTTCGACAACCAGTACTGTCGGATCGATGAGATCGAGTTGCGTCAATCCGAGGTTGGAAGTCAACAGAATGATCCGGGTACGCTGATCGAGGCTGAGATTGCTGATGTTCGTCTTCGAGAATGGACCTCTGACGAAGGTAACTGAATCAACCGCAGCCGCATTGTTCGTACCTTCTTCCGCATAGATCACCGGTGGTAGCGTCACAGCCGCGGCCTGGTAGGCAACCACCAGGTTCGAAGCCGGTACGACGATCAAACCTTCACCGGCGCCCAGCCCCGCGAGCGGGAATGAAGAGTTGTGTTCGTCGGGAGGATTCACCGACGCACCCACATTGCCGGTCCATACATTCGCTCCCGTCGTTTCGTCGAGCGCGTACAACTTGCCGCTGACCGAACCCACGTACACTGTTCCATTCACGACGATCGGTGCTGAGCGAATGTTTCCGTCACCTGTGAACGACCACTTTAGTGTGCCGGTGCTGATGTCCCTCGCCTCAATCGTCGCTACGTTGAGGAAGAAACCTGTCGAGCCATGAAATGCCGGCGCCGTGACTGACTGGAACTGATCGACTTCGATACCGGTTCCGGAGTCGAGAGCGAAGTTTCCGAGGCTCGCGTCGCGAACGTAGAGACGTCCATTATGGAAGACCGCCGTCTTGCCGCCGCCGCCAAAACAGGTTGAGTTGTGATGCCAGATTTGCGTGCCTGTAGACGGACTGAAGGCAAACGCCTGATTGCATGCGTAGGACACGTAAACTCCGGTCGGTGTTACCGCCGGCGAACTGTGATCTCCGCCGCCCCCCAGCACGCTCCACTTCACGTTGCCGTCCGTTTCGTTCACACCGTAGAGAGTTTGCCAACCGGAAATGTAGACCGTTCCGGCAAAGGCGCTCGGCGGTGACGTGAACGTCTGGCCCCCAAGCTGTCGCGACCATTGTTGACTTCCATTCGTCGCATCAAACGAACGAAGTAGACCATCGCGATTGACTGCGAAGACGCGGCCGTTGTCGTAGGCAATGTTGGGGTAAACGCCGAGATCGATGGGTCCCCACACCGTCGCGCCGTTTGCGCTGTTGAGTGCGTAGAGATTCGTTCCCGCGACGACGAAGACCTTGCCCCCAGCAATCAGCGGATACGAGGTTGAGCTTCCGAGGTCGCGCGACCAGCGTTGCGACAGAGGCGGCGTGGTCGAATCGACTTGCGATCCACTGTGAACCGGATCGATTTGATAAGTAACCGATTGCCCGGTCGGAGTAGGCGTTGGGGTTGGCTGCGGTGGCGGGATCGTTACGTAGACAGCAGTCAATGTTTGATTGCTGCTCATCGTCACGCTTGTGGTCCTGAAGTTCGAGTGGTCGAAGCCATCTCGTTGCCACTTCAAAAAGTAGCTGTTGCCGCCGCCGTTGATGGGCGCTGTCAGAGTTACCGTATTGAACTGTCGATAGGTCCGTGTGAATTGAGTCGTGCCGCTGCCTACACCGTTAATGTCGTTCAGACCGACGGTGATAGGCACACCACTGCTCGGATTGCTCGAAGCGACCGTCAACGTGAACGTCGGTATCGGACCATACACCGCGGTCATCGTCTGGTCCGCGTCCATCGTGACACTCGTCGAGTTTGAAGTGGAGTAATCGGTGCCGTTTTTAAGCCACTTCAAAAAGATTACGTCGGAGCTCAAAGCGTTTGGTGCAAAGAGACTCACCGTCGTGAATTGGCTGTAGGTACGCGTGAACTGTGTAGTTCCGTTTGAGAGGCCATTGCTGTCGGCTGGAGCCACCTGCACGCTGATCCCGCTATTCGGGTTGGACGATGCGACCGTAAGCGTCTTCGGCACCGGCGCGCTCAAGGTCAACTGATACGTTCCGGTCGTGTCCGTCGAATCAAACGCGTTTGCCCAGATGGTGTAAGTACCGCTTACCGGCAGCGTAATGAAGCCGCTTCCGGGCGGGATGCGCGAGTTTGTTCCACCGCCGCCGTCGTCGTTTTCCGTCAGTACAGATCCATCCGGCCGGTTCATTATCAGGTAGGTATCGAACTGGCTCGAGGTCATCAATACCGAGACTTGCTGCCCGGCTGACGCGGTGAAACTGTAGGAATCGTAGAAAGTCCCGTCGCCGAGCGGACACGCACTCGTCGTCAGATTTCCGTTTACTGTTTGACCGATGCTGATGGGTGTGGGTGCACATGCTCCACCGCCGCCCTGATTGATGGTGAAGACCTGTCCGCCGACAACGATCGTGGCCGTTCGCGGTGCTCCGTTATTGCTCGCGACGGTAAACGTTACCGTTCCATTTCCCGCACCGTTCGCTCCGGAAGTGATCTGGACGAACCCACTGCTGGGCACTGCATTCCAGTTGCAACTGCCGCCCGCGTTTACGTTGAAACTGCCACTGCCGCCGGCGCTGGTGAAATTCTGGCTGGTCGAACTCAGCGACGTAACGCAGGCTGTGCCTTCCAAAAAGGCGGCCATGCTCGGGTAGCCGACGCTGAACCGGCCATAGACGTCCCACATATTTGAGGGACTCGCGTTACACGCGGACAAGCCTCCAGTAAGCGTTCCGATTAATCTTGGTCCACCCGCATCGTTTGGGTTGCCGATCCAAATGCCGGAACCGGACGATCCTGGTTCGGTGACGCCGGAACCCCAGTCAACGCGCAAGCATTGCTCCCCGGGCGGACAGTTACCCGCGAGCGGTTGACGCGCGGTACCGAACGAGATGCGTTTATGCGATCCCTGGGGATGGTGAATGCCCGTGCTCGGCGCCGTACCATTGAAAGCCGCTGTGTTCCAGCCTGAAAAAAAAAGCCCGTCAGGGATCGAGCCGGTCAAAAGCAGCAGAGTGAAATCGCTCGACGTTCCGGTCACGAGCAGGTTCGCGCCGTTTGTCGTAGCCGTGCCTCCCGGTGGTGAATCGCCGCTGTTGTAGTTCCAGTAGACGGTGGCCGATTGCGCTTCGGTTTGAGTGCTGATGCAGTGATTTGCGGTTATGAAGTACGGCTTTTGATCGTTGGCGGAATTGTTCAGCAGCGTGCCGGTGCACAAACCGATGAAACTTCCGGTGACAAAGTCGATCCGGCCCACGGACTTCGCCACGTTTAGCCAGTCCGTCGTTACCTCGAGTTCGCACGAGCCGGCCGCGTTGTCCTCGGACATGTCTTTGTAGACGTGACCAATCGAGAAAACTTTGAATGGAGTCTTGGCTAAGTTCGTTTTCTCCGGCGTGAAGTATTCGATGACGGCAGTGTCGCCACGCATTGGCGGCGTCCAGAAGGTGCCGTCTCCTGAAGGGCCGCGTCCTTCGTACGGGCCGTAGAATTCGCTTGGATTACTCAGCGAATAGACAAACACTCTCGCGCCCGCAGGCAGCGACATGTCTTTGAACTGGACTCGCACCGCAACCGCGCCCTCGGAAGAGACGCCCGCCACACGAATGTATCCTTCGCTTACCGTGTAAAGCTCGCTGTCCGATAGCGGGTCGAGCGGTGTGTCGAGAGACCGCACGACGCCAATGCGTAAATACTTCTGGTCCTTCTTTCTCTTTTCCTCACTCGGGTTTAGTGCGCCAAGTCTTTTGATCTTTCCGGTGCCGAGTTTTAGGTGGCCGTATTTGCCGGTGAACGGGACTTCGCCGCGTACAGCTTTCACGGCGGACGGGGTGTCGTCCTTCACTTTCGGCTTATTCGGCGCCTGAAAACCCGGAACGGACTGGCCGTAAGCCGCGGAAGCAAGCAACAGAAGCGAGAAAAATATGATTGCGGGGATGATGCGTGCGGTCGTGGAGCGGACGCACGATACGAGCCGGGGGTAAATTGTATGTAACGCCATCAGGAAACAAAGGCCAGCGGCTGGGGACCGCTCAGGTATCAAAATCGGACCAACGCGGAGAGGACGACAGCCGAGGCTGTAAATCCTGTCTCTTTAGTAAAGGTAACCACCTGAAAATGTCAAGGCTCAGGAGATCCAAACGGCCGGCGGCCCAACTCGCATTGGACCGCCGGCCGCTTAACCTACTTTCTTCCAACTAACCACGGTTGCGAGTCTGCTGCTGAGCTCACTCGAAAACCATCTATGGAGGCTTTGCCTAAGTCTGTTCGGTCGGCTTTGCCGCCCGATGTGCGGCGGGGCTCTCGCCCCGCCGTCTGGTAAATACTAAATAAACTCTCTTCCGGCGGGGCGAAGCCCCGCCTCACATCCCACGGCGAAGCCGCTTTAAAGGACTTGAGCAAAGCGACGACGTCCTATAACTAACCTGCTACGGACATAAACTCACCGGACGCCCGTTGTTGTAGTTATCGAGCTGAGTCCCGAGACAGTTTGCCGTATTCGCGTCTGCGGTCGTCAGCTTGGGCGTGTACGTGAGTCCGTCGAATTTGTACTTGCCGTTCAGTAACACGGCGCGATCGATATTCATGATCGTTGTGCCGTTGACACCCGCCCCCACAAAGCGATTGAGTTGGGCGCCTATCAGTTGGGCCGTCATGTTGAAGAGGGGATCGCTCGCCATCTTCTTCTTGCCGTCCACGGTCGACTTGTTGAGCAAGTTCACGGCTCTCGTACAATCCGTCGCGGGCTTGATGAGATCCGCCGTACTGGCGGGGTTACCCTTCAGGACCAGGTACCAGGTCGCAGCGTAGTTCGGCCAGAGTGAACCCGGGTTTTGCGCGGAGACCACGAGCCCGCCCGGCGGGTTGGTCGTGTTCTTACTGGCGAGTCCCAGCGAAAGATCGAGCATCGCTTTCTGGTTGCCACCGCTACACGACGACCAATTCTTCCAGAACCCGATGGTCAACGCGCGACCGCCCGGCGGCGGCGAGTTGTTGACCGTAAACGTTCTTGTCTGTCCGGGCTGCACGGTGAAATCGGCGCAGACCGTCAGGTTTACAACGTTCGGATTTGGAAGTGCCGGCGGGATCATGCTGTTCGGAACGAACAATGGCCCATCGCCGACGAGGTTCGTGTTCCATGCCGGGAATACCCACTCGCAGATCTGATAGGTCTGACCCGGAACGAGCTTGGTGGTGAAACTCACGTTTCCACTCGCATCACTGTTCTTCGATTCCAGAACGGTGCCGTCATCGAACGTGGACGCACCTTGCCGCAGCTCGAAGGTGAAACTTTGCCCGGCTGCGGGTGGCTGTCCGGCCACGGTCTTGAAGACCTGCGCCGAGCCTTTCTTCTTGTTTGTGATCGTGCAGGTCTTGTTTTGGGCCAGGGCCAACGAAACCGTGCCGTTCGCTGCGCAATCGCCGCCGAAGGTGGTGACGTAGTCAGCCAGATTTGTTCCAGTGCCGGCCGTTTCACTAACGGTGTGGCTGCCGGCATTAACAGGTACAAAGCCGGTGGAGCCGTTGTCGCCCACGTTCGCGCCGGTTCCGGCGGTGGCGCCGTCAATCCGCAGATTGAAGAGACCACTGTCGTTATCCGGTTGGAGATCCTTAATTACGCGCAACGTTGGCGAGATGTCGTCGTTGGTGACCGTACAAGTTTTGTATTGGCCAACGCCGATGGTGCCTGAGCAATCAGCCGAGAAGCTGGCTGCGTAGCCCGCTGGTCCGGTCTCAGTGACGTTGTAGCTGCCGGCGTCGAGCGTTACCTGCGTGCCTGGCGATTCGGCGCCTGCGAAGTTGCTCGGCGAATCGTTAGTGCCACCTGAGTCGAGCGTGAAGTTCGCTGCCGTAGCCGTGCCGCCGTTGTTGTTGACGACGTGCTTGATGACGATCAGTTTCGCGGGCTTGTCGTCGTTCGTAACGGTACAGGTCTTCGTCTGTCCGTTGGCGATGGTGCCGGAGCAGTAAGCCGAGAAGCTGGCGGTGTAACCCGATGGTCCAGTCTCGGTGACGTTGTAGCTGCCGGCGTCGAGCGTTACTTCAGTGCCCGGTGATTCGGCGCCCGGGAAGTTATCGGGTGAATCGCCACCGCCGCCGGAGTCGAGCGTGAAGTTCGCTGCGGTAGCCGTGCCGCCGTTGTTGTTGACCACGTGTTTGATGACGATCAGTTTTGCTGCCTGATCGTCGTTGGTGACCGTGCAGGTCTTCGACTCGCCGTTCTTGATGGTGCCTGAACAGTCAGCCGAGTAGCTGGCCGTGTAGCCTGTTGGGCCAGTTTCGGTGACGTTGTAGCTGCCGGCGTCGAGTGTTACGTCGGTGCCCGGTGATTCGGCGCCTGGGAAGTTGTCAGGCGAATCGCCAGCGCCGCCCGAATCGAGCGTGAAGTCCGCTGCCGCCGCCGAGCCGCCGTTGTCGTTGATGACGTGCTTGATGACGGTCAGTTTTCCTGGCTGATCGTCGTTAGTAACGGTGCAGGTCTTGGTCTGGCCGTTAGCGATGGTGCCGGAGCAGTAAGCCGAGTAGCTGGCGGTATAACCTGACGGGCCAGTCTCGGTAACGTTGTAAGCACCGGCATCGAGTGTTACGTCGGTGCCCGGTGACTCAGCGCCCGGGAAGTTGTCAGGTGAATCATTCGCGCCACCTGAGTCGAGCGAGAAGTTCGCTGCCGTTGCGGTGCCGCCGTTGTCGTTGATGACGTGCTTGATGACAGTCAGTTTTCCCGGCTGATCGTCGTTAGTGACCGTGCAGGTCTTGGATTGCCCGTTGGCGATCGAGCCTGAACAGTCAGCCGAGTAGCTGGCGGTGTAACCTGATGGGCCAGTCTCGGTAACGTTGTAAGCACCGGCATCGAGTGTTACGTCGGTGCCCGGTGACTCAGCGCCCGGGAAGTTGTCAGGTGAATCATTCGCGCCACCTGAGTCGAGCGAGAAGTTCGCTGCCGTTGCGGTGCCGCCGTTGTCGTTGATGACGTGTTTGATGACGATCAGTTTTGCTGCCTTATCGTCGTTGGTGATCGTGCAAGTCTTGTCGTCACCGGCTGCGAGCGTGATGGTGCCGTCCGCCGCGCAGTCACCGCCAATCGTCGACGTGTACGTGGGATCGGTCGTCTCGCTGACTGTGTGAGCGCCGACCGAGGAAGTGTTCTTCACACCGGAACTAACTGAATTGCCGTCAACAAACAGCGGGAAGTCACTTACCTGTTTCGTACCGCCGTTGTTGTTGACCACGATCTTCGTAACCGTGAGTTTCGGCTTCTTCGTGTTGGTGAAAGTACAGGTAACGGTCTCGCCGGCATCCAGATTGATTGAGCTGGGATCATCGGCGGGATGACCCAGGCTCGAGGTGCAGGTAGCCGTTGTCACATAGTTAGCGTTGGCTGCCTCACTCACTTGATACGTGCCGGGAACAAGGTCACCACTGTCCTTCGGAGTTGCACCGTCAGTCAGACTAAAAGGAGAGCCGTACGTAGTGGTGAAATCGAAGCTCGTCGTATCACCACCCGGCACTGTAACTTTGTCGACGATGATCTTGCCGAGCACCTGCGTGTTTACATAGGTACACGAGATCGACTGTCCTTCTTTCGGCGTGAAGCTCACCGTTCTGGTTCCGAGGTTGGTTGTAAGACTTCCTGTTCCCAGACCACCGTCTGTTTGTGAGCACGTGAGCGCCGTCAATGTGAACTTTGGAACCGCCGCGCTTGGATCTGACTCGGTGATTGTTCGTGCCGTGTCGTCGTTCAAACTAAAGTTTTTACTGTCAGGCGTTAGACCATCAGGCGGTGTAAGCGAGAATGCGCTGAGGCCGTTCCCGGTAGTCGTGTAGTTGAAGGTCTTGACCTGCGCGTTATCCGGGTTGGTTTCTTTTACGATAGTCAATGACACGGGAAAGAATACCGCGCCTGCTGATAACGAGCGGTCCTGGTTGCCGCCGGATCCGTTGAGCGCTTCCAGACGCATGTGATACGGCGATCCGGTTATGCTGATAGCCGAGTTAGTTGTTCCCCAATCGACTCTGGTAGCAATGTGGCCACCCCACGCCAGCACCGGATTCGTGACGTTTGCCGTAAACGTGATCGTAATAAACGTCGTGCTGTCTCCGGCGTAGCTGCCGTCGAGTGTATAGCCGGATACCGCCGTTATTGTTCCACCAAACAGGGAAAAGCTGCCGGGTATCTGCGTGATGTCATCCCCACCTCCGGGCACCTGGTTCTGACCGTTTGCAACTCTCGGATCCAAAGGAATGGGAAAAGTGTTTTCGGACGCGAGCAAACAACCGGCTACGCCCGAGCAAGGATTGTTGCCCGTGGTCTCTGTGCGGTCGTAGTCCGTCAAATAATCAAGCGCGTGTTTACCGCCTTTGGTGGTGTCGTAAGAGATCGTCAGTGTGTTGCTGGCGCCGATAGTGAGCTGGTCCATCTTCATGCGGTACGGCACCGAGTCGCCTTCTGCGTAGTGCGCCTTGGATTCGTTGACGTTTCCGTTCTGCCAGGCGTCGAGCGTACAGGGCACGGGCGCTGAGGCTGGACCATTACCGCACTGGTCCAAGTCGGCGTTTGCCGGATCCGTGAAAAATACCATCGCGAACAAACCGGAATCAGCGCCCTTCGCGCGTACCTCCAGCCAGGTGCCATGTTGTTCTTCGGGGTTCACGAGCCACGACGATTTAATCGCGCCGTCATTGTCGGCATAAACGTCCCACGGATCGTAGCCCGGTCCAACTTCTTGTCTTTGATCGTGATGGCGTACCTGCAAAGTCACTCGTTCGTGGGGCCGGAAGCCTGAGCCGCTAATGTTCACAGTCTCGCCGGGTTCGTAGTGCAATTTATCCGTCGACACAGTTGCTTCGTCGCCGTCTGGCAGCAGCGCATTAGTTAACGGCCGCAGCCGTGTATTAGCTGGAGATAATGGCGGGGTACTGCGCTTCCGCGGCGCGGGCTTCGGCTTCTCAGCTCCGCGAACGACGGCAATAGCTCTCTTGACGAAAGCACCGGCGGCGGATCTTGCGGTTGTGGATGAACCAACGATCGCGAGTCCGCAAGCGACTGTTATCAACAAGATGATTGAAAGTGTCCTACGCCTTCGTGAAGTCGACTGGGCGGAAATATAGTGGGAGCGTGTGATCATGGGGGCACTCCTTCGGCTCAAATGGGGGTGAAACTGCCAGGACATGGAATGATTGGTTCCATTGCGATTTGCGACAGAAGCTGATTCCGGCTTGCCGAAGACGCAAAAGCAGGCTTGGGAAAACGCGTTTCGGCCAACTGAAAGCGGGGGCGTGGTCAAGCGTGAGAGTTCGCCCGATCCGCGTCCTTAAACTTCCCTACGTTGAGAGGTCGTGGAGATGATATGTATGTTGCAGCAATCTTGCAAGTGAATTGTGTGTAAATTGCGGGAGGCAGAATCCTGCCTTTTTTACGAGGGTTTTCTGGGAGGATCCTGCTAGGAGGAAATCAGGTGGCTCGCACGCTATCAGCACCTTGGCAAGCTCGATCAGGGGCTGTATAACGGCGATTCAACCCATGGAACTACTCGAGCGCGGACTTTCTCCACCAGTTGCAAGACACACTGGCCGGGGTCAAACATGGACACGGCCGTGTTGCTCTCGTGAGTGGTGAAGCTGGAATCGGAAAGACTTCGCTCATCGAACAGTTCGTCGAAACGGCAAAGAACGAGTGTCGCGTTTTGTGGGATGCGTGCGACGCTTTGTTTACGCCGCGCCCGCTTGGGCCACTGCACGACGTCGCCCTCCAGATTCGTGGCAACCTGCTTACGCTGCTTGAAGAAGAAGCACCGCGGGCGACGATCTTTTCCGCCGTCTTCGAGGAGTTGCAGAGTCAGCCGTCAACACTGCTCGTTTTCGAGGACGTTCATTGGGCCGACGAAGCCACGCTCGACTGCTCAAGTTCCTGAGCCGTCGTATCAACAAACTCAATTCACTGCTCGTCATCACCTATCGCGACGATGAGGTCCGAGCGGATCACCCGTTGCGGCTTGTGCTCGGCGATCTGCCGCGTTCGTTTGTGAGGTCTGTTCGACTGCCACCGCTTACGCATGATGCGGTCGACGAACTCGCCGCGCGTGCGGGCAAACGCATCGACGATCTTTACGCCATTACGGCCGGCAATCCGTTTTTTGTGACCGAGGCACTCGCCGGTCAGGATCCGGGCGTGCCGGTGTCGGTGAGCGATGCCATGCTCTCTCGGCTCGCGCGATTGACGCCGGCGGCTCGTGCCGTGGTCGAGCTGGTTTCGGTTTTTCCAGCACAGTGGGATCCGAAGCTTGGAATTCACGTGACTTGAAGTCGCGGCC
>JADMIO010703181.1_pt1 | contig 61877 bp, 62 predicted proteins | sample 8958161 | NCBI WGS metagenome assembly JADMIO01 (sample SAMN16585339, study PRJNA669376) | soil metagenome | isolation source: Crop rotation soil | place: USA: Cullars Rotation, Alabama | collected 2011
ATGTGCGGTAACCGGCAAACTGAGTTTTTACAGCCTCGATGAGAATATCAATAAATTCGTTATTGACCCCCACCCCGACCCTCCCCCTTTCAGGGGGAGGGAGCGCACCGCCGCCGCGGCAACCACTTCGATACCGCTCGTCGTTGCTTTAAAGTCATCGCAGCATGTCCCAGCCCAAGCTCTACTTCGAAGACTTCACCCCCGGCCGCGTGTTCAAGAGCGAGCCGCGGCCCGTGCCGCGCGACGAGATCGTCGAGTTCGCCCGCGAGTTCGATCCGCAACCGTTCCATCTCGACGAGGAAGCCGCGCGCAAGACCATGTTCGGCGGGCTCGCGGCCTCCGGCTGGCATAGCTGCTGCATCATGATGCGGCTGATCGCCGACAGCTTCCTGCTCAACGCGTCGGCGATGGGCTCGGGCGGCATCGACCAGGTGCGATGGCTGGTGCCGATCCGGCCGGACGACGTCGTCACCTTGCATTCGACCGTGCTCGAAACCCGCGCGTCGCAGAGCCGCCCGGACCGCGGCTTCGTCAAGTTCACGTTCGAGCTGTTCAACCAGGCCGGCGTGAAGGTCGCGACCATGGCGGCGCCGCTGATGCTGGCGAAGCGCAACGCGGGCGCGGCGTCATGAAATTCTTCGAGGACCTCCGCGTCGGCGAGCGCTATGAGCTTGGCGCGTACACCTTCACGGCCGACATCATCAAAGCCTTCGCGCGGAAGTACGATCCGCAGATCTTTCACATCGACGAGGCCGCCGCGGCGAAATCGCATTTCGGCGCACTCTGCGCCTCGGGCTGGCAGACCGCCGCGGTCTGGATGCGGCTCATGATCGACGACTTGCAGCGCGGCGACGCGCAAGCGCGCGCCCGCGGCGAGCCGACTGCCGAGATGGGCGCGTCGCCGGGCTTCCGCGAGATGAAGTGGCTCAAGCCGGTCTATGTCGGCGACACCATCTCGTATTCGAGCGAGGTCGTCGAAGTCCGCGCCTCCGGCAGCCGGCCCGGATGGGGCCTGATGTCGGTGCGCAACACCGGGACCAACCAGAAGGGCGAGCCGGTGATCACCTTCATCAGCACCGTCTTTGTTCAAGGGCGCGGCGCAAACGGACGCAAGGCGTCATGACCACCATCAGCGAGACCGCGGCTGCGGCGGCGGAAACCAAGGCCGACGAGCGCCGCGCCATCGGCGTCGCCTCCGGCGCGCACGCGCTGCACGATGGCTACACCGATCTCATCTACATCATGCTGCCGATCTGGCAGGCCGAGTTCGGCATCGGCTACGCGGCGCTGGGACTTCTACGCACCTGCTACTCCGGCACCATGGCGGCGCTGCAGATTCCGTCCGGCCTGATCTCGGAGCGGGTCGGCATCGCGCTGGTGCTCGCGGTCGGTACCGCGCTGTCCGGCATCGGCTACCTGATCGCCGGCGCCAGCGTCGGCTTCTGGTCGCTGGTGGCGGCGCTGATCATCGGCGGCATCGGCTCGTCGACGCAGCACCCGCTCGCCTCGGCGCTGGTCGCACGCGCGTTCTCGGGTTCGCGCTCGCTGAAAGCGCTCGGCACCTACAACTTCGCCGGTGACATCGGCAAGATGACGGTGCCGGCTGCGGCGTCGCTGATGCTGCTCCTGCTCTCGTGGCACACCACGCTGGCGATCCTCGGCGCGCTCGGACTTACGGTCGCGCTCGCGATCTATGCGCTGACGCCGCGCTATCCGGCCGAAGCCGTGCCGGCGAAGGCCGAGAAGGAGATCAAGGCCGCGGGCGGCGCGAGCCGCATCGCGTTTCCGGTGTTGGTCGCGATCGGCATGATCGACAGCGCGACGCGGATGGGCTTCCTGATCTTCCTGCCGTTCATCCTGCTGGCGAAGGGCGCGGCGATGCCGACCGTCGGCCTCGCGCTGACCTTGATCTTTGCCGGCGGCGCGGCCGGCAAGCTGGTCTGTGCCTTCATCGGCGCGCGCATCGGCGTGATCGCGACGGTCTGCCTGACCGAAGGCCTGACCACGCTCGGCATCTTCGCGCTGATCCCGCTGCCGCTGGAGGCCGCGCTGGTGCTGCTGCCGATCATCGGCATCGCGCTCAACGGCACGTCGTCGGTGCTCTACGGCTCGGTGCCGCTGCTGGTGACGGCGCAGAAGCGCGCTCGGGCGTTCTCGGTCTTCTACACCGGCACGATCGGCGCGGGCGCCGCGGCGCCGGCGCTTTACGGTCTGGTCGGCGACGCGCTCGGCCCGCCCACCGCGCTGATGTTCGTCGCTGGCATCTGCCTCCTCACGCTGCCGCTCGCTTTGGTGCTGCGCCCCGCGCTGCCGGCCGAGGCGCGGTAGCTTTCTTCCCGCCTCACACTCTGCTGCCCACGCATTCCGGCCTCATCCTGAGGAGCATCGCGTGAGCGATGCGTCTCGAAGGATGGCTGCGCGTTCGGAGGGTGCCTCCATCCTTCGAGACGCGGGCTGCGCCCGCTCCTCAGGATGAGGTCGGCGTTTTCCTGAGCAAAGCGAACTTATTGCCGGTCGTAAAACCTGACGTACACTCCGCGTGCCTCGCTCAATCGAGGGCGTCTTCTAGGGGCGCTTGGTTGACGGAGCGGGGTGTGGCGCCTGCGGTTTGGCCTCGCAAGCCGAACTCCGGGACGCCTCGGGCAACCGTCCGGCCCTACTAGGAGGGCCTGCCTTCAATGGCTGGATAGGAGCCGGATGAACCGGGGCGGAAGCCCTGGGGATCAGGGGAGCAAGGAGTTCCCCGTCCGGTATCTGAAAGCACGGTCCCGAGCGCGAAAAGTCGCCGCGGTGGAGCGCCGAGAGGCGGGCGTCCCGATCGCAAGGGACGCGACGCCGCAAGGCGTAACTTGAGAAAGCGCCTTTCGGCGCTCCGCCTCCCTCGATGGGAGGCACGGACGACCGGCGGACCCCGCGCCGGACAAATAACAGGGGCGGCGGAGCGTTGGCTGTTTGACAACCGAATCTGGAAATCGCGCGGTGACCGTGCCGCGAGTCCTCTCTCCCGCTTGCGGGAGAGAGTGCCGAGCGAATGCGAGGCGAGAGAGGGGCGTCATGCGCCAAGCCCCTCTCCCGGCTCGCGCGTCGCGCTCGCCACCCTCTCCCGCAAGCGGGAGAGGGGAAGAAGCCGCGGCACGTTCGCGAATTACCGCCAATCCCCCAGCACCGCGTCGACCAGCGCCAGCGCCGCGACCGCCGCCGTATCCGCCCGCATGATGCGCGGGCCGAGCGACAGCCGCACGATGTTCGACTGCTTGAGCAGCGCGGCGCGCTCCTCCTCGGCGAAACCGCCCTCCGGGCCGATCAGCACCGCGATCGGTTGCGTGTCGCTCGACGATCCGCTCGGTAGCAGCGCCTCGGGCCCTCGCCGCGCGCCATCGAGCGCCTTGACCGGGTCCTTCACGTCGGCCGCCTCGTCGCAGAACACCAGCAGCCGGTCCGGCTTGCGCGCGCCCAGCATGCGGCCGAACGCGACCGGCGCCGCGATCTCCGGAATGCTCAGCACGCCGCACTGCTCGGCCGCTTCGATCGCGTTGGCGCGCATCCGTTCGAGATTGACGCGCTCGACCTGGGTGTGCCGCGTCAGCACCGGCTGCAACCGCGAGGCGCCCATCTCGACCGCCTTCTGCACCATGTAGTCGAGCCGCTCGTGCTTGAGCGGCGCGAACAGGTAATGCAGGTCGAGCGGCTCGGTCTGCTCGCGGGTCTGCTCGCCGACCTGGAGCACGACGCGCTTGCCGGAGATGTCGAGGCTCGCGCGCCATTCGCCGTCCTTGCCGTTGAACGCCAGCACGGCGGCGCCGGGTTTGAGACGCATCACATTCGCGAGATAGTGCGCCTGGGGCTTGGCGAGCGCGACCGAGCCGTCGGCGGCGAGCTCGGCGTCAACGTAGAGACGGGGCGTGCGGAAATCGCTGCGGGCCATGTGGTAGACCTCGTGGTGCTCCGGCGTTTAGCGGTCCCGGCCGCGTCGCGCCAGAGGCGGGCGCGGCGATCCGCGCAGTCGCCGCCCTATTGCCGGAATCAGGTGCTGTGGGTGTTAATATCGCACTGAATCGGGGCTGGAGCCCGAGGTTATGAGCTTGCATCGATTGATCACATTCACGGCGGTTCTGGCACTGGCCGGCCTGTCCCCGGCCCTGGCGCAATTCCCCGCGCCGCCGGTGCCGAACAACTCCAGCGCCTTCCCGCCGCCGCCTCCGCCGCCGGGCCAAGCGCCGGCGCAAGCGAGCCCGTTCCCGCCCGCGCCCGGCGCGCCGAACCGTGGTGCGATCTCGTCCGCGCCCCCTCCGGGCCGTCCGCCGGGCATGCCGGCTGTTTGCGAAAGCTTCGTGCCGCTGCGCGCCGAAGCCGAGAAGGGCGCCGCCGCGATCCGCGCCGCGAGCGAGCGCAAGGCCACACGCGAGGAGGTGTGTCCGCTGTTCCAGCGCTTCGCGGCGCAGGAGGCCAAGGTGCTCAAGTTCCTTGAGACCCACATGAGCCAGTGCGGCGTGCCGCCCGAGGCCATCAAGCAGAGCAAGACCAATCACGCCCAAACGCTCAAGATCCGCACCGTGGTCTGCGCCAAGGCGCCGCCCGCCGCCGGACCGAGCCTGAGCGACGCGCTCGGTGGCTCGCTCGCGGCCCCCACGGAGGACGAAAAGCCGAAGCCCGGGCGCGGCACCTTCGACACCCTGACCGGCCCCATCCGGCGATGAGCGACGCGGCCGGACGCGTCGCCGATGCGACCGGAAACTGGGTCGACACCATCGCACCGGCCTGGAGCCGCCCCTACCTCCGTCTGACGCGGCTCGACCGGCCGATCGGCTGGTGGCTGCTGTTGATGCCGTGCTGGTGGTCGGCGGCGCTCGCCGCGATCCCGGCGGGGTGGCGGGGGCCCGACCCCTGGCACGTCGTTCTTTTCCTGATCGGCGCCATCGTCATGCGCGGCGCCGGCTGCACCTGGAACGACCTGATGGATCGCGACATCGACGCCCGCGTCGAACGCACGCGCTCGCGCCCGATTCCATCCGGGCAGGTGAGCGTGAAGGCTGCCGCCGTGTTTCTGGTGGTCCAGGCGCTGATCGGCCTTGTCGTGCTGATGCAGTTCAATCGCTTCACGATCTGGTGCGGCGTCGCCTCGCTCGCCGTGGTCGCGATCTACCCGCTGATGAAGCGCGTCACCTACTGGCCGCAGATTTTCCTTGGGCTGGCGTTCTCCTGGGGCGCGCTGATGGGCTGGCCCGCGGTGTTCGGCCGGCTCGATACGCCGGCGTTGCTGCTCTATGCCGGTTCGATCGCCTGGGTGATCCACTACGACACGATCTACGCGCACCAGGATCGCGAGGACGACGCGCTGGTCGGTCTGAAATCGACGGCGCTGCTGTTCGGCGAGCGCACCAAGCCGATGCTGGCGCTGTTCTCGACGCTCGCGGTGATCCTGCTCGGGCTTGCGGGTTACACAGCAGGCGCCGGTGTCGTGTTCGCGCTCGGGCTCGCCGCCTTCGCGGTGCATCTCGCCTGGCAGATCAGGACGATCGACATCGCCGATCCGGCGCTATGCCTGCGCCTGTTCAAGTCGAACCGCGATGCCGGGCTGATCCTGTTCGCGGCGCTCATTCTCGATGCGGCGGTGAGGCGTGCGTTCTAGTTGCGCGCGATGATCTCTCGCTCGCCACGGAATACGTTCGGCTCGGTGCTCGGCCGGCCGGGTTTCCGCCGCATCAGGAAACGCGAATGGCGCCATTTGACCGCGCCGCGGCGCTTGCGACGTTGCGTCTTGCCGAGCGCGACGCCGCCCATGCGGGCGAACGGTTCGCGCAGCGAGCCGTCGCCTTCGACCACCAGCATCGGCAGGCCGAGCACACGGCTCCAGGATTTCCACATCGCCATCACGTCGTCGCCGTCGCTCGCCATGAACAGCGGCACCGACAGCCCGCCGTCGCGATGCTCCAGCGTCACCGCGGTCGCGGCGGGCTCTTCGCCCTCAGGAGGCAGGAGACGCATGCTGACGCCGCGAAAGTCCGCGACCCGCACGCCGAATTTCATCGGAATGCCGCGCACCGCGCGCCGCACCACGACGCGCTCGCGATCGAGCTCGACCTGTCGGATTTTCCCGTCCGCTCCGCCGTCCTGCGCGGCGAACCGCACGGGTAGGGCGAAGGGGTCGAGCCGCAACGCGCGGCTCGACCCGGCCGGGGTGTGACTCACACCCATATTTGACGCCTCAAACCTTCCCCGCCGGGCTTATGTGCCCGGTCGTGTCGCGATCATGCCGCAGAAGCGTCGGAATCCACTTAAGAGGGCTGGTTAATCGGGTCTAACGTTTCACCGGACCGCAATCATGATTGACGAGGTCTTGCCGGGCTGCGCGCAATTTTTGCCACGGCTCTCGAATCCAGATGGAATCGGGCTTATCTGACGGCTTGTCAGATTTCATTCACCCTCCTAAGAGCAGACACCCACCATGGATTCCTTGTTCGACCAATCCTCGCTGACCGCACTTGCCGAGCGTCTGGTTGACGCCGCGCGCAAGGCCGGCGCCGACGCCGCCGATGCGGTGGCGATGCGCGGCGTGTCGCAATCGGTCGGCGTGCGCGACGGCGCGGTCGAGGAATCCGAGCGGTCGGAAGGCGACGACATGGGGCTGCGCGTGCTGGTCGGCCGGCGGCAGGCCGTTGTGTCGACCAACGATCTGCGCGCCGACGGCGTGAAGGCTTTGGCCGAGCGTGCGGTGGCGATGGCCAAGGTCGCGCCGGAGGATAAGTACGCTGGCCTTGCCGATGCTTCGCTGCTCGCTAAACAGTTTCCCGATCTCGATCTGGTCGACGGCAAGCTGCCGACGGTGGTCGATCTCGAGAAGATGGCACAGGCCGCCGAGGCTGCCGGCATCGCGGTGAAGGGCGTTTCCAAGTCCGGCGGCGCTTCGGCTTCGGCCGGCATCGGCGGCATGGTGCTGGTGACCAGCCACGGCTTCTCCGGCGCCTATCTCGGCTCGCGGCATTCGATCTCGATGCAGGCGATCGCGGGCGAGGGCACCGCGATGGAGACTGATTACGACTACTCCTCGACACTCCATGCCGACGACCTCGACGCGCCGGAGCGGATCGGCCGTTCGGCCGGAGAGCGCGCGGTGGCGCGGCTCAACCCGCGCAAGGTTTCGACCAAGAAGGTCCCGGTGGTGTACGACCGGCGGGTGTCGGGCTCGCTGATCGGGCATCTGTCGAGCGCGATCAACGGCGCCTCGATCGCGCGCAAGACCAGCTTCCTGATGGACAAGCTCGGCCAGCAATTGTTCGCCAACGGCATCAACATCATCGACGATCCGCTGCGCAAGCGCGGACAGCGCTCGCGGCCGTTCGACGCCGAAGGCGTCGCGGGCCAACGCATGCATCTTATACAAGACGGCGTGCTGAAGACCTGGGTGCTCGATTGCGCGACGGCCCGCGAGCTGAACTTGAAGACCACCGGCCATGCTTCGCGCGGAGCATCCTCGACACCTTCACCAAGCGCCACCAACCTGCATCTCGAACCGGGCACGCAAACGCCGGACGAGTTGATCAAGGACATCGCCGAAGGCTTCTACATCACCGACCTGATCGGCATGGGCGTCAACGGTGTCACCGGCGATTACAGTCGCGGTGCCGCCGGCTTCTGGATCGAGAATGGCGAGCGCACCTATCCGGTCAGCGAGGTCACCATCGCGGGTCATCTCAATGAAATCTTCCGCACCTTGCGGCCCGCCAGCGATCTCGAATTCCGATACGGCACCAACGCGCCGACGTTGCGCGTCGAAGGATTGACCATTGCCGGCGTCTGAGCCCGCAACCATCGCGACGGCCGCTCAAGAGGATTGCGCGCGGCTCGCCGCGGCGGTGCGCGAGGCCGGCGCCACGGCGCTGAAGTTCTTCCGTGGCCAGTTCAAGCAGTGGACCAAAGGACCGGGCGATTCACCCGTCACCGAAGCCGACATCGCGGCCAACGACGTGCTGCATCGGCATCTGTTGCGGCCCGGCGACGGCTGGCTGTCCGAGGAGAGCGAGAACGATCCAACACGGCTCGACGCGCGGCGCGTCTGGGTGATCGACCCGATCGACGGCACGCGCGCTTATATCGCCGGCCGCGAGGACTGGTCGGTCTCAGCCGCGCTGGTCGAGGGCGGGCGGCCGGTCGCCGCCGCGCTGTTCGCACCTGTCACCGAAGAGTTGTTCCTGGCCACGGCCGGCGGCGGCGCGACCCGGAACGGCGCCTCGATGCATGCGAGCCGTGGGGCCGGTATCGACGGCGTCCGCGTCGGCGGACCCAAGCGCCTGCTCGAGAACATCGCGCAACGCTATCCCGGTCTCGTCGCCATGCCGCGTATCCATTCGCTCGCCCTGCGGTTGACGCGAGTTGCAACCGCCGAGCTCGACGCCGCAGTGGCCGGCGGCAACGCCCACGACTGGGACCTTGCGGCTGCGGACCTTTTGGTGCACGAAGCCGGCGGCAGACTGACCGCACTCGACGGCACGCCTTTGATCTATAATCGGCCCGATCCGGTCCACAGCGTACTCGTGGCGGCAGGAAGCGAGCGGCATGCGGCCCTGATCGAACTTGTCCGCGCGCTGCATCACTGACGATGCTCGCGCGCGCTTCGGGAGGCACGATCGATGGCTGACAACGCAGCGCCGAAGCAATTGCTTCACGTCGTGATCGGCGGCGAGCTCGCCCGTCTCGACAGCACCGAATTCAAGGATCTGAGCAAGGTCGAGATCGTCGGGCTCTATCCGAACTACGCTACCGCCTACACCGCCTGGAAGGCCAAGGCGCAGCAGACCGTCGACAACGCCCACATGCGCTATTTCATCGTTCACCTGCATCGGCTGCTCGATCCGGAGAGCAGCGGCCCGCGCACGGCGCGTTGACGGAGGCGCACGCGTGGCACTGCTGTCGACGCGGCGGCTGATGAGCGCGCCCTGGGTCCAGCGGGCCGCGGGCGTCGCCGCGGCCGAATATCTCCGGCTGGTGTGGAACACCAATCGCTTTCAGCTCGAGCCGTCGGATATCTACGACTGGATCGATCGCGAGATGCCGATCATCCTCGCCATGTGGCATGGCCAGCATTTCCTGGTGCCGTTCATTCGTCGGCCGCATCATCGCGCCAAGGTTCTGATCTCGCGGCATCGCGACGGCGAGATCAACGCGGTCGCGGCCGAGCGGCTCGGCGTCGGCACGGTGCGCGGTTCCGGCACGCACGGCTCGGACGTCGTCAAGAAGGGCGGCTTTTCCGCGTTCATGGAAATGCGCGAGGCGCTCGATCAAGGCTACAACGTCGCGCTCACCGCCGACGTGCCCAAGGTGTCGCGTGTCTGCGGCCTCGGCATCATCAAGCTCGCCAGCATGTCGGGACGGCCGATCCTGCCGATCGCGCTGGCGACCAGCCGCCGCGTCGAGCTGAACAACTGGGACCGCACCGCGATCAGCCTGCCGTTCGGCCGCAGCGCCGGGGTCGCCGGCGCGTCGATCCACGTTCCGGCCGACGCCAGCGACGCGATGCTCGAGTCGGCGCGGCAGGCCGTCGAGGCCGGGCTTAACGCGGTGACCGATCGTGCTTACGAAATCGTCGACCGGCGGGGAGCGGCGGACCGTGGCTGAGAAGCTGCCGGCAACGTTGCGCGCTTACCGCTTGCTGACCTCGGCGGCGACGCCGCTTGCGCCGCTGCTGCTGTCCTATCGTCTCAAGCGCGGCAAGGAGCACGCGGTGCGGCTGCCCGAGCGGCGCGGCGAAGCGGCGACTCCGCGGCCGGCTGGGCCGCTGGTGTGGCTGCACGGCGCCAGCGTCGGCGAGTTGACCGCGATCCTGCCGCTGATCGAGCGCATCCGCTCGCGCGACTTCACCGTGCTGGTCACCTCCGGCACCGTCACGTCGGCCGGCATTGCCGACAAGCGCCTGCCGGCGGACGTGGTGCATCAGTTCATTCCGCTCGACGTGCCGGCCTTCGTCGCGCGGTTCCTCGATCACTGGAAGCCGAACCTCGCGCTGTTCGTCGAATCCGATCTGTGGCCGAACGTGATCATGGCCAGCGCCGAGCGCGACATTCCGCTGATCCTGCTCAACGGCCGGCTGTCGGAACGTTCGTTCCGCCGCTGGCGCAAGCTGCCACGCACTATCAGCTCGCTGCTGTCGCGGTTTGACCTATGCCTGGCGCAATCCACCGACGATGCCGCGCGCTACGCGGGTCTCGGCGCGCCGCGCATCTCGACCACCGGCAACCTCAAGCTCGATGCGCCGGCGCCGCCGGCCGACGAGGTGAAGCTCGACGCGCTGAAAATGGCGATCGGGCTTCGGCCGGTGATCGCCGCGGCCTCGACCCATCCGGGCGAGGAAGCAGCGATGATCGACGCGCATCGCAAGCTCAAGCATTCGTTCCCCGGACTATTGACGGTGCTGGCGCCGCGCCACCCTGAGCGCGGGCCCGGCATCGCCGAGATCGCGCGCGTCGCGGGGCTTGGTGTGCGGCTGCGCTCGCGCGGACAGTTGCCCGAGGTCGCCGACGATATCTACGTCGCCGACACGCTCGGCGAACTCGGCCTGACCTATCGCGTGGCGCCGATCGTGTTCATGGGCGGCTCGCTGGTCAGTCACGGCGGACAGAATCCGATCGAGGCCGTCAAGCTCGGCGCCGCGATCCTGCATGGACCGCACGTCTGGAATTTCGCCGAGATCTATGCGGCGCTCGACAAGTCCGGCGGCGCCGAGCTGGTGGCCGATGCCAGCAAGCTCGCGGTGCGGATCGGCGCGCTGCTCAAGGAGCACGGCGCGCGCGACGCTGTCGCCGCCACCGGGCTTCGTTCGCTCGACACGCTGGTCGGCGCGCTCGACCGCACGGTCAGCGCGCTCGATCCTTATCTGATGCAGTTCCGTCTCGAGCCGCGGCCGGACCATGCGTGAGCCGGCCTTCTGGTGGCGCCCGGCCGGGATCGCCGCCGGCCTGCTCTCGCCGCTCGGTGCGATCTACGGTGCCATCGCGGCGTGGCGGATGGCGCAGCCCGGCAGCGACGCCGGCATTCCGGTTCTGTGCATCGGCAATCTCACGGTCGGCGGCGCCGGCAAGACGCCAACCGCAATTGCGGTCGCTGAACTGCTCCGCGGGGCCGGGCGGCAACCATTCTTCCTGACGCGCGGCTATGGCGGCAATCTTGCCGGCCCGGTCCAGGTCGATCCAACGAGACATCGCGCCGCTGACGTCGGCGACGAGCCGCTGCTGCTGGCGCGCACCGCGCCGACCATCGTGGCGAGGGACCGCGTCGCCGGCGCGGAATTTGCGCGAGCAGCCGGCGCTGACTTCATAGTGATGGACGATGGCTTTCAGAATCCGTCGCTCATCAAGACCCGCTCGATCGTCGTGGTCGATGGTCGTCGCGGCATCGGCAACGGCCGGGCGGTGCCGTCAGGGCCGCTGCGCGCGCCGCTTGCCGCGCAACTCGATCAAGCTCATGCGGTGCTCGTCATTGGTCAGACGGTCGACGTAACAGAGGTGATCGCCGATGCGCAGCGCCGCGCGTTGCCGGTCTTCCACGGCACGCTTGAGCCGGACGCGCAGGCGCTCGCCGCGCTCAAGCCGTGTAAGGTGCTGGCCTTTGCCGGCATCGGCGATCCAGGAAAGTTCTTCGCCACCTTGAGCGATGCCGGTATCGACGTGCGCGCGCGGCTCGGATTCCCGGACCACCACAATTATCGCCGCGCCGAAGCGACCGATCTCATCGCCCACGCCGAGCGCGAGGACCTGGTGCTGGTGACGACCGAGAAGGATTGGGCCCGGCTGGCCGGACAGGACGATCTCAAGGCGCTGGCTGGTGTCGCGCGCGCCTTGCCGGTGAAGCTCGTGGTGAAAGAGGCCGACGCGTTCCGGACGCTGGTGCTCGGCCGATAGTTTCAGGCGATCCGATCGGGATGCAGGCGCCGCAGCACCGCCTCGGGCGTCGCATAGGGTTCTTGCAGATCGACGCTCCAGTACTTCAGCTCCTCGAGCGGGATCGGCACGCCGGACACCGCGCAGCGCACGAAGGCGCCGGGCCGCACGATGCGGAAGTCCCCGTCGAGGTATTTGAGTTCCGCCTCTCCGGCCATCGGCGATGGACGATCATAGCGGTTCAGCACATCAATTCTCCGTCACGGCGCGCAAAGCCATCTAGCGTGCGAGTAGGGCAGAAGATAGTCATTCGATCGCAGCCAGGACATCCTATCGCCAGTTTCTAAGAACTGCCCGGCGAATTGCAACCCGTGTTAGAGTAATCCGGTCCCAGCGCGGTGTTTATACGTCCGATGCGCGTTCCGTTCGTCCTCATCGCTGTTGCGGCGTTCGTCTTGACCGCGGGCCATGCGGCGGACGCGAGCGTTGTCCAACAGGTCGAATTTCCGTCGGGCGACGGTCATCAGCTCAAGGGCGAGCTTTATCGTCCGGACGGCAACGGGCCCTATCCGGCCGTGGTGGCGTTGCACGGCTGCAGCGGCTTGCGCGACAACTCCGGGGTCTACGGTCGCTTCCGTGACTGGGGCCAGCGCCTCGCGGCCGCGGGGTTCGCCGTGCTCTATCCAGACAGCTACGGCTCGCGCGGTCTGCAGAACCAGTGTCGCGTGCGCAAGCGCACCGTGCGGGTCGATCGCGAACGCGTCGACGACGCCAATGCCGCGCGGCTCTGGCTGCAAAGCCAGTCATTCGTCGCGCCTGATCGCGTCTCGCTGCTCGGCTGGTCGACCGGTGGCGGCGCCGCGCTTTGGACGGCGCGTCCGCAACGGGCGAAGATCGAGGGGCGCGATTTCCGCTCCGCCGTAGTGTTCTATCCCGGCTGCCGGCGGCTCTTGAATACGGCGTGGAGCACGCGCGTGCCGACCCTGATCCTGCTCGGCGGCGCTGACGATCAGACCTCGCCGGTCGTGTGCCAGCAGATGGCCGCGGGCGCGCGCGGCCGCAGCGCGCGGGTCTCGGTTCATGTTTATCCCGGCGCTTACCACGACTTCGATCATCCGAATCGGCCTGTGCAAATGCGCAGCGGCTACGCCTTCTCGGTCGATGGTTCAGGCAAGGTGCACAGCGGTACCAATCCGGCGGCGCGCGCCGATGCGCTCAAGCGCGTGCCGGCTTGGTTCGGGCGTTAGCGCGCCGGCGAAGGTTGGGCGCCGTTGAATAGGCGCACGACCGAAGCGGTCGGCGCGGCGGATAAGAGTTACTCTTTCAGAATTTTCTTCAGCGGCTGGATGAAGGCGAGCACGGCAGCGCCCGCGAGCCCCGCGATGATCGCCAACATCAGGAAGAAGCTGGTCTTGGCCATGCCGGACCACAGGCTGCCGAGATAGCCGGCGAGGAAGCTGCCGGTGAAGCTGGTCGCCAGCCACACACCCATCATCATCGACAGGCAATGCGCCGGCGCGACCTTGGAGACCAGCGAGAGCGCGGTCGGCGACAGGTAAAGCTCGCCCATCGTGATGGCGACGAAGTAGGCCGCGAGCCACAGCCAGCTCGCCTTGGCGGGGCCCGCGTACCATGCAGCGGCGAACAGGATTAGGTTGGCGGCGGCGTTGTAGAAGCAGCCGTAAGCCATCTTCACGACGGTCGAAGGCTCGCGGCCGCGCGCCTGCTGCCGCGTCCACAACGCGATGATGAACGGCGTGAAGGCAAAGATCAGGAACGGATTGAAGGACTGAAACCACGTTGTCGGAATTTCGAATGTCCAGCCGATCAGACTGACGCCGCGGTCGGTGTAATCGTCGGCCCATAGCGCGATGGTGTTGCCCATCTGCTCGTAGGTCGCCCAGAAGAACGTCACCGGCAGCGAGAGGATCAGCAGCGCGACGATGGCTTGCCATTCATCGCGACCGAAGCGGTAAACCTCGCCGGCGGCCTTGAGCCGCGTCATCTCGTCCGGCGGCAACAGCCGTGTGGCGTAGAGATAGATCGCGAGCCCCAGCGTCATGCCGACGCCGGCGGCGGCGAAGCCGTAGTGCCAGCCGACCTCCTCGCCGAGCGTGCCACAGACCAGCGGCGCCAGAAACCCGCCGAGGTTGATGCCGACGTAGAAGATCGAGAAGGCGCGGTCGCGGCGCGGATCGCCCGGTGCATAGAGCGCGCCGACCTGGGTGGAGATGTTCGGCTTGAAGCCGCCGTTGCCGAGGATGAGGAACAGCAGCGCGAACAGGAACAGCGACTCGAACGCCATCATGAAATGGCCGATCGCCATCAGCGCCGCGCCGATCACCACGGTGCGGCGCTGGCCGAGCACGCGGTCGGCGATCAGTCCGCCGATGATCGGCGTGAAGTACACCAGCGCCGTGTAGGTGCCGTAGATCAGCGAGGCGAGCGGCTGCGGATCAAGCGGGCCGAACATGAACTCGAGCGTGGCGCGCAGCGCCGAAAAGCCGATCACGGTCTGCGCGCGCTCGGCGTCGAACAGGTACTTGATCATGTAGAGGATGAGCAGCGCGCGCATCCCGTAATATGAGAAGCGCTCCCACATCTCTGTGGTGAACAAGTAAGACAGGCCGCGCGGATGGCCGAACAGATCGCCTCCCATTCTTTCCTTCCCCGTTTGCGGGAGAGGATAGGGTGGGGGTCCGCTCACCCGAACAGGCTTCCCTGGCTGGAGCCGCCGCTCGGCGTGCTTTTGGGTTTCTTCGGCTTCCACGCCGGCGAGACGCTTGGCGTCGTCGGCGCGGCTTCGCCGACGTTGCGCACGCTCTGCGCGGTCGCGGCCACGCAACCGTCGGCGAATTCGATGTCGAGGTTCATGCCCGGCTGCACCGAGGTGGCGGAGCGCAGCGGATGGCCGTCGTGGCGGACCAAAGCAAAGCCGCGTTCCAGCACGCTCTGGTAGGAGAACGCCCGCAACAACTGAAAGGAGCGGTCGAGTCGCGCGTCGCGCACGGCGATCAGGGCGAGTGTCGCCCGTTTGGAACGCTCGGCCAGCGTGCCGACGCGATCGCGCGCGCGAGAGATGCGTGTCATCTGCGTCTCGCGATAGGTCTTCAGCGCGGTGCCGAGCCGCTGCGTGCAGGCGTCGAGTCGCACCCGCCGGCGCTCGACATTGCCGCGCAGGAGTTGCGGCGCCAGCCGTCCGGCGACCCGCGAAAGCTGGGTGTGATGAATCTGCGCGTTGGCCTTGAGGGCCCGGGGCAGCCGCTCGGCGCAGGCGTCGAGCCGCTGGCGTGGGATCGCCAGCAATTCCTCGGCGTTGGGCAGGGCGCGCGCAGCGGCCCGCAGCTCGGTGCGGCGATGATCCTGGGCGCGCTGCCAGCACGAGAGCGCCCGGCGCGCCTTGTTCATCAGATCGGCGATCAGGTCGGCGCGCACCGGCACGGCCATCTCGGCCGCGGCGGTCGGCGTCGGCGCGCGGCGGTCCGACACGAAGTCGATCAGGGTGACGTCGGTCTCATGGCCGACCGCCGAGATCAGCGGAATCATGCTGTCGGCCGCGGCGCGCACCACGATCTCCTCGTTGAACGACCACAGATCCTCGAGCGAGCCGCCGCCGCGCGCGACGATGATGAGATCGGGCTTGGCGATGCGGCCGCCATCGGGCAGCGCATTGAAGCCGCGGATCGCCGCGGCGACCTGCTCGGCCGAGCCTTCGCCCTGAACCTTCACGGGCCAGACGACGACGTGACGCGGAAAGCGGTCGGCGAGGCGATGGAGGATGTCGCGGATCACCGCGCCGGTCGGCGAGGTGACCACGCCGATCACCTCCGGAAGAAACGGCAGAAGCTGCTTCCTCGCCTCGTCGAACAACCCCTCTGCGGCGAGCTTCTTCTTGCGCTGCTCCAGGAGGGCCATCAGCGCGCCGACGCCGGCGACCTCCAGTGTTTCGACCACGATCTGGTACTTCGAGGAGCCCGGAAATGTGGTGAGCTTGCCTGAGGCGATGACCTCAAGGCCTTCTTCGGGACGCAGCTTGATCCGCCCGAACACGCCTTTCCAGATCACCGACTCCAGAACGGCCTTCTCGTCCTTGAGCCGGAAATAGACGTGACCCGATGGCGAGGGGCCTTTGTAGCCCGATATCTCGCCGCGCACGCGAACATAGCCGTAGGTGTCCTCGACGGTGCGTTTCAGCGCCGCCGAGATCTCGGACACCGTGTACTCGGCAATGTTGCTCTGCGACTCGGCCATAAGCGCAGACTAGCCGATTTGCGGGGGATTTTGCGCCGGCCGCTTGAAGTGCATCGTGGTCGCCGCGGTTCCAATCGCAGCGGCGACCACCAGCAGCAGGCCGCCGATCCCTGTCATGGCCGCGACCACGCCGGCGCCGAACGGCAGCGCGAACTGGCCGATACGGTTGCACATGATGCGCAACGAGTTGGCGGTGCCCTGGGCGCCGGCGCTGGTCATGTCGACCACGATGGTGATCGAGAGCGTGGTGGCGAGCCCGAACGAGAAGCCCATTACCGTCATGATCGCGGCCATCGGCCAGAACGACAGCGGCACCGCCATCGACGCGAATGCAATCGCGCAGGCGATGGTCGAGGTCGACATCAGCGGCCAGCGGCCGACCGCCTCGACCATGCGGGCATAGAACAGCCGCGCCACCATCGACGCAGCGGCGCGGATCGTCAGCAACAGGCCGATGTCCTTCACGCCGATGCCGCGCTCGGCGCCGAGCAGCGGCACGTAGACCACGATGATGTCGGAGGCCGCCACCATGATGACGCCGGTGACGACAACGATCATCAGGCCGGGCATGCGCACCAGCGCCGAGATCGGCACGACATCGGAGGTGGCCTTCGCGTGGGGCCGGTCGCGTGCCGGACGGATCGTCAGCATCACGCCGAACGAGATCACCGCGAGCACCAGTGCGATCGTGAACAGGTATTGCGTCGGCGGCACCGCGGAGTCGCCGCCGGCCCAGCCGACGACGTAGGGGCCGATGCCCTGGCCGATCGCGCCGGCCACCATGTAGTTGCCGAACACCGATTCCATCGTCCCGGTACCGGCGGAGCGCACGCACAGCATCTGCTGGCTGGCCATCAGCAGCAGATGCCCGGCGCCGAGCACGGCGGTCGAGGCCAGCAGCGCCGGAGCCGAGGCCGAGATCGCGAGGCCCGCGGCGCCGACAGTGTACAGCGCCGAGCCGATCCAGGAGGTCAGGGCGTCGTGGCCGCGATCGATGAAGCGGCCGACCCGGACCGCGATCATGATCGGGAATAGCGCGAAGGTCGCGGCGATCAGGCCGAGCCAGACCACCGAGAACTTCAACTCGACTGCACGGTACGAGGTGGTGACGCGGATGATCGCGGTCATCACCTGGACCAGCATCGTGCCCACGAGCAGCGGAGCGAGCAGCCGGTAATTGATTTCGCTCTGCGCGAATTTGCGGAACATCGAGGCCACATTAGCGCATCGCGGCGAGACCGGCAGGCGCTCGCCCGCATGGCAGCGGTGCAGCGTATTTTTTAGTCGGTGATGTTGAGGAGCGGCCCGCCGGAAACGCGGCATTGCCGCAGGCAGGCGCGATCGTCGTTGTCGAGCCGGGCGCGGCACTGCTCGGTTGAGGCAGTTGCGAGGCAAGCCTCGAACGTCCACCCGCCGCGGGACGAGCAGCCCCGCCAGCAGGCGTCGGAGGCCCAGATATCGGCCGCGCGTTTGCTCATCGGGAACGGGCTGACGTGGACATGGCCGCCGGGGAAGACGACAGGATGCCGGTTGCGGAATGCATATTCGCCAGCCGCCGCCGGCGCGAGGCCGACGATCAACAGCAATATCGCGATCGGGAATCGCATGATGGAACCGGACCAAACCACGGTGGTGAGCCTTCGTCGAGCGCGCCTGTGGACGCTTGGGGTGGCCGCGTTCCGTCAACGCAGCCAGGGTGCTAGGGGTTCGGTTGCATGAACATCCTCCTGATTGGCTCCGGCGGCCGCGAGCATGCACTTGCCTGGAAGATGGCGGCGAGCCCGCTGTGTGACCGGCTTTATTGCGCGCCGGGCAACGCTGGCATCGCTCGGGAAGCCGAATTGGCGGCGATCGACATCACCGACCACCCGGCGGTGATCGCGCTGTGCAAGGCCAAGAAGATCGACTTCGTCGTGGTCGGACCGGAAGCGCCGCTCTGCGCCGGCATCGTCGACGATCTCGAAGCCGCCGGATTCAAGACCTTCGGCCCGACGAAATTCGCAGCGCAGCTCGAAGGCTCCAAGGGCTTCACCAAGGATCTCTGCAAGGCGAACAACATCCCGACCGCAGCCTACGAGCGCTTCACATCGGCGGAGGCCGCGAAAGCTTACGTCCGCCAGCAGGGCATGCCGATCGTCATCAAAGCGGACGGCTTGGCGGCCGGCAAAGGCGTCGTCATCCCGCAGACGCTGGACGAGGCGCTGGCCGCGGTCGACATGATGTTCGGCGGCGGGCTGGGCGAGGCCGGCGCCGAGGTGGTGGTCGAGGAATTCCTGGCCGGCGAGGAGGCGTCGTTCTTCGCGCTGTGCGACGGCGAGAGCGCGATCGCGCTGGCCTCGGCACAGGACCACAAGCGGGTCGGCGACGGCGACGTCGGGCCGAACACCGGCGGCATGGGTGCGTATTCGCCGGCGCCCGTGATGACGCCCGAACTGACCCGGCGCGCCATGGACGAAATCGTCATCCCCACAGTGCGCGCCATGAAAGCGATCGGGCATCCCTACAAGGGCGTGCTCTACGCCGGGCTGATGATCACCGCGCAGGGCCCGAAGCTGATCGAATACAACGCGCGGTTCGGCGATCCCGAGACGCAGGTGCTGATGCTGCGGCTGATGTCGGACCTGGTGCCGGCGCTGCTCGCCTGCCGCGACGGCGTGCTCAAAAGCTTCGACCTGCGATGGTATCCGGACCCGGCGCTGACTGTCGTGATGGCTGCGAAGGGCTATCCGGGCAATTACGCGCGTGGCTCGGTGATCGAGGGGCTCGATGCGGCCGGCGAGATCGAGGGCGTTGAAGTCTTCCACGCCGGCACCAAGGCCGATGGCGGCAAGATCGTCGCCAACGGCGGACGCGTGCTCAACGTCTCGGCGCTCGGCAAGACCGTGAGCGAGGCGCAGGCCCGCGCCTATCAGGCGGTCGACCGCATCCGCTGGCCGGAGGGCTTCTGCCGCCGCGATATCGGCTGGCAGGCGATCAAGCGCGAGAAGAGCGGCTAAGCGGGGCGTCATTCCGGGGCGCGCTCATCGCATAGCGATGGGCGCGAAACCGGAATCCGCCCTTGCTTTTCTTTCTGTTGAGCGATGGATTCCGGGTTCGCCGTTGCGCGGCGCCCCGGAATGACAGCGAGAGAATTCCATGCACCCCGTCCTGCGTCTGTTCGAAGACGTCGTATCCAGCAACGCCTTCGATGTTCGCCTGCCGGCGTTGCCGCGCATGATCTTCGTCATCCACGGTTCAATGACGACCGTGAATCACACCCTGAACGAAGGCGACGCCTGGCATGGCTCTAACGAGGTGGCATTCAAGCCCGGCAAGGACGGCGTCGCCTACTGGCGCTGGGAGCTCTCGAACGGCGGCGCTGGGGGCGGCGCGGCCGCGGGGCCGGGCATCGCATCGCACCAGAAGCTCTCCGCGCTGCTCGACACCATGCCCAAGGGCGAACTGCTGATGCGCGGCGACAGCGTCGCGTTTCCCCCCGGCGGCTGCGCCCGCCTGCACACACACCAGGGGCCGGGCATCCGTTGCCTGATCGAGGGCGGCATCCGCATCGACACTCACGGCCATTCGAACTCCTACGGTCCGGGCGGCGCCTGGTTCGAATCCGGCCCCGAGCCGGTGTTCGCGCAGGCGGGGGCTGACCGGCCAAGCCGCTTTATCCGCGTGATGATCCTGCCGCGTGCGCTGGCCGGGCAAAGCTCGCTCCGCCTCGTCAACGAGGAGGACAAGGCCAAGCCGCGCGATCAGCAGTACAAAATCTACGTCGACGCGCCGATCGAGATGCCGAAGGCTTAATCGCTGGCCCGAATCGGCGGCGCGGCGTTAGACTGCGGCGTCGATTGCGCGGGGCAGACGCAACCAGCGGAGGGCATCATGGCGAAGAAACGCAAGACGGCTCGCAAAACAGCTCGCAAAGCGAAGACGCGCACCATCAAGCGGACGATCGCCGCAACGAGCGCGCGCGGCGTCAAGCGAAACACCGGTCGCAAGACCAAGCCGCGGCGCGTGAAGGCCTCGAAATCGCTCGCCGGCCGTATGGTCGAGGCCGTCAAGGAAGCGGCGTCGCTGCGCCGAAAGCTGGTCGGCCACGACACCTTCGAGGACTAGTCCACCAAGGATTAATCCTTCGGCGCCTGAACCATTGGGCCCGCCTCCTCGTTGTCATTTGATAGCCTGGAGGAGGCCTTATGAAACGCTCCCGGAAGATCAGCTCCATTACGCCGCGCGGCCTGACCGGCCGCGACGGCGCTATCGACTTTGCGGTTCGGAAAGCGGCGGCGCAGAGCGCCCTGCCGGAGCCCGACCAGCATATCTATCGGGTTATCGAACTTGTCGGCACGTCGGAGCAGAGCATCGAGGACGCCATCAATTCGGCGATCTCGCGCGCCGACGCGACGCTGCGCAATTTGCGCTGGTTCGAGGTGCTGCGCACATCGGGTCACATCGCCAATGGCGAGGTGCAGCACTACCAGGTGACGCTGAAGGTCGGCTTCACGATGGAAGGCGCGGTGTAGTTGCCGCGCACTCCGTTCGTCCCCGCGAAGGCGGGGACCCAGCTTTTACTAAGCGGTGCTTGTTACTCTGGGTTCCCGCTTGCGCGGGAACGAACGGGGAGAGAGCAGCGTCAAACTCACATCGGCTTGTAGCCGCGCTCCATGTCGACATCGATCAACAGCGCGGTGCCGTCCTTCAGCCCCTTGGCGATCAAGTCGGTCGCGTCCTTCACGGTCTTGGCGCGCGCGGCCTCGATGCCGAGCGAGCGCGCCAGCCCAACGAAGTCGACCGCTGGATCGGTGAGATTCATGCCGACGAAGTTGTCGGCCTGCTCGGCCAGCCCGCGCATGTTGACAAGCCGCTGCTTAAGGATGCGGTAGCTGGTGTTGTTGAAGATCACCCAGATGATCGGCAGCTTGTAGTGCGCGGCGGTCCACAATCCCTGAACCGTGTACATCGCGCTGCCGTCGCCCACCAGCGCGACCACGGGCCGGTCGGGCAGCGCGAGCTTGGCGCCGATCGCCGCCGGCAGGCCCCAGCCGATGCCGCCGCCGCGCAAACCGAAAAAGCTTTGCGCGTCGTCGGAGTTGATCATCGAGCGCGCGCCCGGCGCCGACGATAGAATCTCCTCGATCACCACGGCGTCCTTCGGCAGCATCGCGCCGATCGCTTCGAGCAGCGCGAGCGGCTGCACCGGCATCTTGCCAGCCATGGCGCGCGCCTTGGCGCGGAACGCGTCGCGGTCCTTGCGGATGGTTTCAGTCGTGGACTTGAGCCGCGTCGCCGCCGCGCTTTTGGCGTCGGCGCTCATGCGTTTGCCAAGCTCGGTGGTGATGTCGGGCAGCGTGGCCTTGGGATCGCCGAGGATGCCGACCTGCGCCGGATAGTTCTTGCCGATCTCCCACGGATCGGTGTCGAGGTGGATGAGCTGCATGCCCTTCGGCCACGGCTCGACCGGCGAGGTCAGCGACCAGGTAAACAGGTTGCCGCCGACCGAGAACAACAGATCGTGCTGGTCGAGCACTTCGCGCACGCCGGGCTGCGAGCGCGTCATCGAGCCGCGATAAAGCGGGTGCGACGACGGGAACGACGCTGTGTTCGGCACGAACTCGGTGTAGACCGGCGCGCCGATCGCTTCGGCCAGCGCGGCCAGCTCTTTGTGGGCGCGGCTCTGCGCCACTGCGTCGCCGGCGATGATCACAGGCCGCTGCGCCTTCGCCAGGAGATCGGCGGCGGCCGCGACTGCGTCGGCATCGCCGCGGATGCGGCTTGCGACGCGCGTCGGCTCGAGCAGATCGATGTCGCCGTCTTGTTTCAGAATGTCGCCCGGCAGCGACAGGAATACCGGACCCATCGGCGGCGCCAGCGCGGTCTTGACCGCGCGGTGCACGAAGATTGGGAGGTCCTCGACACGATGCACCTCGGCGGCCCATTTGACGAACGGCCGCGCCAGGGTCGGCAGATCGGCGGAGAGCACGGGTTCGGTGACGAGATATTCCAGATCCTGCTGGCCGGCGGTGATCAGCACCGGCGCGTTGGCCTTCATGGCGTCGTAGAGCATGCCCATGGCGTTGCCGAGGCCTGGCGCGACGTGGAGGTTGAGCACCGCGAGGTCGCCGGAGGCTTGGGCGTAGCCGTCGGCCATCGCCATCAGCGCCGCCTCTTGCAGGCCGAGGATGTATTGGATGTCGTGCTCGACCGCGAACGCGTCCATCAGCGGCAGTTCGGTGGTGCCGGGATTGCCGAACATGACCCTGACGCCCTCCTGCTTGAGCAGGTCGAGGAAGGCGCGCTTGCCTGACATCACGGGCACGGGAAAGTCTCCCATTTTTGGGGAACGACGAGGTGATCGTGTAATCACGCAACTTACCGCGTCATGGCCGGGCTTGTCCCGGCCATCCACGCCTTGGCATCGAAGCAAGACGTGGATGCCCGGCACAAGGCCGGGCATGACGTGTAGAGAGAGCATGTTGTCGATGCTACGTTCCTCGCTATGACCAGGATCGACCGGCAGATCGCCTTCACGGGTACCAAGGAGGTGGCGGAGCCGCTGCGCATCGACGCGGCGCGGCTCGAAGCCTATCTGGCGCGCGAGGTCGCAGGCTTCCGGGGGCCGCTCACGGTGCATCAGTTCAAGGGCGGCCAGTCGAATCCGACCTACAAGCTGGAAACGCCCACGCGCAGCTACGTGCTGCGAAGGAAACCGCCGGGCAAGCTGCTGCCGTCGGCGCACGCGGTCGATCGTGAGTTCCGCGCCATCAGCGCCCTATACGCGCAGGGCTTTCCAGTTGCCGAGCCGGTAATCTATTGCCCCGACGACAGTGTGGCGGGCACGGCGTTCTACGTCATGGGTTACGTCGCCGGCCGGGTGTTCTGGAATCCGGAGATGCCCGGCTCCAATCCAACAGAGCGCGCCGCAGTCTATGATGCGATGAACGCGACGCTGGCGAAGCTGCACTCGTTCGATCCGGCGGCGATCGGCCTCTCGGATTTCGGCCGTGGCGAGAACTACGTCGCGCGGCAGGTCGAGCGTTGGTCGAAGCAGTATCGCTCGTCTGAAACACAGAAGATCGACGAGATGGAGCGGCTGATCGAATGGCTGCCGGGCCACCTGCCGCCCGCCGGCGCGCCGCGCATGGTCCACGGCGATTACCGGCTCGACAACATGATCCTCGGTCATGAACGGCCGGAGGTGCTCGCCGTGCTCGACTGGGAATTGTCGACGCTCGGCGATCCGCTCGCCGATTTCACCTATCACCTGATGCAGTGGCACATGCCGCAGGAGGACACCGGCGCCGGCACCGGCTCGCTGGTCGGCCACGATCTCGCGGCGCTCGGCATTCCGTCGCTTGCCGAATACGTCGATCGTTATGTCGGGCGCACCGGCCTCGACCCGCGGCCGCATCTCAACGTCTACCTAGCCTACAACTTCTTCCGCATTGCCGCGATCCTGCAGGGCATCGCCGGCCGGGTGCGCGACGGCACCGCGACGTCCGAGCACGCGCCCGCCAAGGCGCAGATGGTGCGGCCGCTGGCCGAGGTGGCGTGGCGTTTTGCCCGCGAGGCCGGCGCGTGACGAAAACCTTCGCGCTGGCGCTCGGCGGCGGCGGTGCGCGCGGGCTCGCCCATATCGCGGTGTTCGAGGCGCTCGACGAGCTCGGCATCCGGCCGGTGGCGATCGCCGGCTCGTCGATCGGCGCCGCGGTCGGCGCGGCTTACGCCTCCGGCATGAGCGGCAAGGACATCCGCCGTTATGCGATCAAGCTGGCGCACGATCGCACCGAGGCAATGCGCCGACTGATGCGCTCGCGCGCTGGCAAGCTCTCAGATCTGTTCGGCGGCGGGCTTGGCGATGCCACGCGTCTCGATGGCGAGAAGCTGGTGACCGAGTTCCTGCCTGAGCAGTTGCCGGAGGAATTCGGCGGACTTTCGATCCCGCTCACCGTGATCGCCTCCGACCTCTATCGCCGCACCGAGGTCGCGATCTCGGAAGGACCGCTGCGCCGCGCCATCGCGGCCTCGCTGGCGCTGCCGACCATCATCCGGCCGGTGGTGCATGAAGGCCAAGTTTTGATCGACGGCGGCGCAACCAATCCACTGCCGTTCGATCATCTGCGTGGCCGCGCCGATGTGGTGGTGGCGGTCGATATCGCGGGGCCGCCGCAGCCGGACCGCAACGATGTGCCGAACGCGCTGGAATGCATGTACGCCACCGTGCTGGTGATGGCTCATTCGATCATCAGCGAGAAGGTCAAGCACGGCCCACCCGACGTGCTGCTGCAGCCCAACGTCGGCGCATTCCGCGCGCTCGACTTCTTCCAGGCCAGTGCGATCTTGCGCGTGGCCGAGCCGATCAAGGACGAGGTCAAAGCGCGTCTCGGGCCGCTGGTTTGATTCAAATTTGAGCGATTTTTACGCGTAAAATTGCAGCGAAATCCGCTGCGGAAAATTCAAGCGCCGCCGCTAGGGTCCCGTCATTGAAAATCAGGCTTGGTGACAGGCCGTACAATGACAAAGAAATCCTCAATGTCGGTTTCCGGAATTGGCATCCAACTCATCCAAACGCTCAGCGGCACAGCGCAAGAGCCGATGATGACGGATCAGAACGACAATCACGACGACGATCGTGTCGCGCCGGCCGAGCCCTCGCGCTCGCCCCCGCCGCCCGGTATGGGCCGCTACGTCGACAAAGACGCCTAAGAGGCTTTCGCCTCTTTTTCCATATCGCCGCGCAGGCCGCCGGGCTTCGCCAGCTTCGGATAGAGCCGTTTCGTCTCCGCGATCAGGAATTTCACCGGCACGTCGAAGAACGGGCCGTGGTCGACGATGTAGCTCATGAACTGGCGGCCGCCGGTATCGAAGGCTTGCATCAGTGCGTTGGTCTCGCCGTCGAACTCCAGCGGGGCGACGCCGAGCTTGTGGCAAAGCGTGGCGTTGAAGGTCGGCGTCGCCTTGACCCATTTTCCGGCCGGATAGATCTCGACATAGCCGTGATAGGCGAACACGTCGGTGCCGACCGCTTCGATCAGCCGCGGCGTCGCGAGATGGTTTTTCACGTCGGCCAAGCCAAGCCGCGCCGGGATGCCGATGGCGCGACACAGCGCGACATAGAGCGACGCCTTGCCGACGCAATAGGCATGACCTTCGTTCAGCACGCTCGACGCGCGCCAGCTTTCCGGATCGGTGTAATCGACGTAGGGATCGTAGCGGATGCCGTCGCGCACGAAGCTGTAGAGCAGCCGCGACTGATCGATCTGGCCGGCGGCGCGACTCGCGAGCTCGGCGGCCTTGGACTGCACCGCGGCGTGGTCGCTGTCGATGAATTCTGCCGGGGCTAGATAGAGCCGGAGGCTGTCGTCAATGGCGGTTGGCACGGTCTGTTCCTGTCGTAACGGCGCATTTGGGATGCTATAGAAGCGCGGTCGAAGCAAGGCGGAACCGCCCATGCGATTTGGTCTTTTTGGCAGTGCTCAGGCGAAACGCGGCGGTCCCGACATGGATTCGGGGCAGGGGTTCCGCGATTTCATCGAATACAACGTCGAGGCTGAGGCGCTCGGTTACGTCTCGACTTTCGCGGTCGAGCACCATTTCACAGGCTTCGGCCAGGTTTCGGCCAGCATCAATCTTCTGACCTTCCTCGCGGCCCGGACCAAGACGCTGCGGCTCGGCACGGCCGTGATGGTTCTGCCATGGCACAATCCGGTGCTGCTCGCCGAGCAGGCCGCGACGCTCGATCTGTTGTCCGGCGGGCGGCTCGATTTCGGTGTCGGCAAGGGCTACCGCCATAACGAGTTCGCCGGTTTCTGTATCCCGATGACAGAGTCCGACGAGCGCTTCGAGGAAAGCCTCGCGGTCATCCTCGAATCGTGGACCTCGGAGGAGCGTTTCGCGCATCACGGCAAGTTCTGGAATTTCGAGAACGTCATCGTCGAGCCGCCGACCGCGCAGAAGCCGCATCCGCCGATCTGGATGGCCGCCGCCAGCCCGGCGTCGCTCGCGCGGGTCGCGGAGCGCGGCTTCAAGCTGCTGCTCGACCAGTACGCGCCGACGCAGACGGTGATCGATCGGCTGAATATCTTCAGGGCGGAAGTCGAAAAGCGCGGCCGCAAGTTCGATCCGATGGATGTTGCGCTGTGCCGTGGCTTCTACGTCGCTAAGGACGAAGCCGATAAGATGCGCGCGCTCGAAAACCGCGTGGCGAACCAGCGCCGCACGCAGGATCTGGCGCAGACACCGGATAATTCGAACAAGGCGAGCCTGATGAGCTACGCCGACACCGTTGAGGCGTCATCGGACAGCGCGATGTATGGCTCGCCGGACGAGATCGCCGGCAAGCTTGAGCTGCTGCGCAAGGCCGGATTCGAGTACATCCTGCTCAACGGCCCAGCCGGTTCGCGGGAGAATCTGCGGCGCTTTGCTCGCGACGTGATGCCGGCGTTCTCGGGCGCGACAGGCTTGGCGGCGGAATAGCTCAGCGCCGCGCCGCGAAGAAGCTGCGCAGCAGCCCGCTGGCTTCGCTCTCGTTGATGCCGCCGTACACCTCGGGCCGGTGATGGCAGGTCGGCGAGGCGTAGAACCGTACGCCGTTCTCGACCGCGCCGCCTTTGGGATCGGCGGCGCCGTAATAGAGCCGCCGGATGCGCGCGAACGAGATCGCTGCCGCGCACATCGGGCAGGGCTCGAGAGTCACGTAGAGATCGCAATCGGTCAGCCGCTCCGAGCCGAGCGTAGCCGCAGCCTGGCGGATCGCCAGCACCTCGCTATGTGCAGTCGGGTCGCGATCGCGCAGCGTGCGGTTCCCGGCCTTGGCGATGACGGCGCCATCGCGCACGATCACGCAGCCGACCGGCACCTCGCCGGCCTGTTCGGCGGCGCGGGCCTCCTGCAACGCCACGTCCATGAAAGAGGTTGTGCCGGCCATCCCCGCCCTTATACACCGGGGCGATGGACCCGAAGCCCCACAAGCACAGCGGCCGGAAATTCCGCGGCAAGCAGCTCAGGACCGCGATCCCGAAGCCCGAAACGGCAGTGGTCGCGCCGCCGCCGCAGAAGGACGCTGAGCGCATCGCCAAGGTCATGGCCCGCGCCGGGCTGTGCTCGCGCCGGGAGGCCGAGGCCTGGATCGCCGCCGGTCGCGTGTTGGTCAATGGCGAGAAAATCTCATCGCCGGCGCTCAATGTGAAGGCCAGCGACCGCATCGTGGTCGACGGCCAGCCACTGCGGCAAAAGGAGCGCACGCGGCTCTGGCTGTTCAACAAACCGCGCGGTCTCGTCACCACAGCGGCCGACACGCACGGCCGGCCGACCATCTTCGGCGGGCTACCGGATCACATGCCGCGCGTCGTCAGCGTCGGCCGGCTCGATATGAACACCGAAGGCTTGCTGCTGCTGACCAACGATGGCGGACTGGCACGCGCGCTGGAATTGCCCGAGACCGGATGGCTGCGCCGCTATCGCGTGCGCGCACACGGTGCTGTCACGCAGCTTCGGCTGGACCGGTTGCGGCACGGCATCGAGATCGACGGCATCACCTATGGCGCCATCGAGGCGACGCTGGAGCGGACCCAGGGCTCGAACGTCTGGCTCACCTTCGCGATGCGCGAGGGCAAGAACCGCGAGGTGAAGAACGTGCTCGGCCATCTTGGCCTCGCGGTGGCGCGATTGATCCGCGTGTCGTTCGGCCCGTTCCAGCTCGGTGAGCTACCGTCCGGCAGGGTCGAGGAGGTCAAGACGCGGACATTGCGCGAGCAGGTCGGCGAACGGCTGGCGATGCTTGCCGGAGCCGATTTTTCGTCGCCGATCATCGAAAGGGGTGAGCCTGAACCGCGCCGCGCGCCGCCTCGCCATCCCGAGACGCGAGAGGACGAGCACCAGCCCCCGAAGCGGCCAGCCAAAGGCGAGCGCTTGCGCGAGGCCGCGGCGCGGTTCAAAGGGCCGGATCGCCGGCCAGCCAAGGATGGCGATCACCGGCCACCGCGCCACCGGCCGAACAAGCGGAAGCACTGATGCGCGTGGTCGGCGGGCGGCTGCGCGGACGCAACATTGCGGCCCCGAAATCGCAGGCGATCCGGCCGACCGCGGATCGCCTGCGCGAGTCGCTGTTCAACATCCTGACGCACGCCTACGACGATCCGATCACCGGCGCGCGGGTGCTCGACCTGTTTGCCGGTACCGGCGCGCTCGGCATCGAGGCCGTGTCGCGCGGTGCGTCGTTCACGCTGTTCGTCGATGACGGCGCCGAGGCGCGCGCGCTGCTGCGCGAAAACGTCGAGACGCTAGGGCTTGGCGGGACCACCAAGGTCTACCGCCGCGACGCGACCCGGCTCGGGCCGGTCAGCCCGATGACGGCGTTCTCGCTGGTGCTCCTCGATCCGCCGTATGGCAAGGGATTGGCCGAAGCGTCGCTGGTCTCGGCGCGCGACGGCCAGTGGCTGACGCCTGATGCAGTGGTCGTGGTCGAGGAGGCGACGGACGCGTTCAGGACGCCGGAGGGTTACGAGGAACTGGACCGGCGCGATTACGACGACACGCAGTTCACGTTTTTGCGGCCTCTCTCTACGCCCTCATCCTGAGGAGCCGCCGAAGGCGGCGTCTCGAAGGATCGAGGGCGGCCCCATGCTTCGAGACGCATCGCTTCGCGATGCTCCTCAGCATGAGGCCGGGAGAGTCAATCGACGTGAATGCCCGCTGCCTTGATGACCTTGCCCCAGCGCTCGATGTCCTGCTTGAGAAACTCGGCCATGTAGGCCGAGGTGCGCTGCTCCGGCGGCAGGATCTCGAGGCCGAGCGATTCCATCTTCTGACGGATTTCCGGCCGCGCGATCATCTTCTCGATGGCGCCGTGCATCTTGTCGACGATCGCCTTCGGCGTGCCCTTCGGGAAGAAGAAGCCGTTCCACACCGTGGCTTCGACGCCGGCCAGGCCCTGCTCGCCGGTGGTGGCGAGGTTCGGGATGATCGAGGCGCGCCGCGGCGCCATCACGGCGATGCCCTTCACGGTGCCCTGCTTGGCCTGCACCGCGCCGCTCTGGATCGTGGTGCACATGTAGTCGATGCGGTCGGCGATCACGTCCTGCAGCGACGGATTCTCGCCGCGATACGGCACGTGGGTGACGTCGACGCCGAGCGTGTAATTCAACAGCGCGCACGGCAGGTGCGTGCCGGAGCCGACGCCGGCCGAGCCGTACTGCATCTTCGCCTGGTTGGCCTTGGTGTAGGCGATGAACTCCTGCAGGTTGTTCACCGGCAAACCCTTGCGCGCGACCAGGAGGCGCGGCGACTCGGTGACGATGCCGATCGGCTCGAAGTCGGTCAGCGTATCGTAGGGCCTCTTCTTGTAGAGCGACTGGCTATAGACCTGCGTGCCGCTGTTGCCGATCAGCATGGTGTAGCCGTCGGGCGCGGCCTTCGCGACGCGGCTGCTGCCGACCGTGCCGGCGGCGGCGCCGACGTTCTCGACCACAACAGTCTGGCCGAGCAGCTCGCCGATGATGAGTGCCTGGATGCGCGCGCTGGCATCGACGCCGCCGCCCGGCGCGAACGGCACGATTAGTGTGATCGGACGGGTCGGCCAGTCCTGCGCGCTCGCCGTGGTGATGAAAGCCGCCAGGGCCGCGATCGCCGCGAATACGACTTTGGTCATTTTCATTTTGTCTCCTGTTTCAATCCACCACCGCGCCACTCGCCTTGATGGGAGCGGCCCAGCGCACCATCTCGCTCTCCACGAACTTGGTGACGTATTCGGGCGAGCGGCGGTCCGGCGCAACCACGGTCACGCCGATCGTCTTGAAGCGCTCCTTGACCGCGGGCGTATCGATGGCGTCGCTCGAGGCCTTGGAGAGGCGCTGCACGATCGCCTGCGGCGTGCCCTTCGGGAACGAGAACGCGCCCCAGGCGCCGCAGTCGAGGCCCTTCATACCCTGCGACTCCGAGGTCGGAACGGTTTCGAGGCCGGGGCCGGGCTCGGGTCCGAGCGTGGCGAACACCTTCACGGTGCCGCCGCGGATCTGCGGCACCGCCGTCGAAATTTGCTCCGGCATGAAATCGAGCCGGCCACCGATCAGGTCCTGCATCGCGGGACCCGCGCCGCGATAAGGGACGTGGGTGACCTTGGTGCCCATCGCCTGGTCGAGCAGGATGCCGCAGACGTGTCCGCCGGAGCCGACACCGGCCGAGCCGTATTGCAGCTTGCTGCCGTTCGTTTTCACGTAGGCGACGAACTCGGCGAACGTGTTGGCCGGGAAGTCCTTGCGCGCGATCAGCACCCGCGCCGAGTCGGTGTGCAGCGCGGCGTGCTCGAAGTCGGTCATCGGATTGTAGAGATGGCGCTTATAGAGCGCCGGGTTCTGCGCCAGCACGGCGCTGCCGGACAGCAGCACGGTGTAGCCGTCCGGCGCGGCCTTGGCGGCCCGTGCCGTGCCGGTCTGGCCACCGGCGCCACCGACGTTCTCGATGATCATTTGCTGACCGAGCAGTTCGCTCATCCGCGCCGCCATGATGCGCGCGACGGTGTCGACCGGCCCGCCGGCGGCGTATGGCACGATGACGGTGACCGGCCGCGCCGGCCAATCCTGCGCGGTCGCGGACTGGGCCAGACCGAGCGCCAGCACCGCGCTGATGACGATCCTGAGCATGATTGTCTCCCCCGTTTCGGAGAGACTTGGCCGGGGCGGTGGCTGAGGTCAAGCGGCGGTTGTGCCGCAGCTACTTTCGTCCAAAGAGCCGCTCGATGTCGCCGAGCTTCAGTTCCACGTAGGTCGGACGGCCATGGTTGCACTGGCCGGAGTTCGGCGTCGCCTCCATCTCGCGGAGCAATGCGTTCATCTCCTCCGGCTTGAGGCGGCGGCCGGCGCGCACCGAGCCGTAGCAGGCCATGGTGGCGGCGACATGAAGCAGGCGGCGCTCCAGCGGCAGCGCCTCGTCCCACTCCGCCATGTGCTCGGCGAGGTCGCGGACCATGGCGGCGGCGTCGATCTCGCCGAGCATCGACGGCGTCTCGCGGATCGCAACTGCGCCGGGGCCGAAGGCTTCGAGCACGAGGCCGTAGCGCGCGAGCTCACCGGCGCGGGCGATCAGCCGCTCGACGTCGGCGTCGTCGAGCTCGACGATCTCGGGGATCAGCAGGATTTGCCGCGCGACGCCGGTCTTGTCGAGCGCGGTTTTCATCCGCTCATAGACCAGACGCTCATGCGCGGCATGCTGGTCGACGATGACGAGACCGTCGCGAGTCTGGGACACGATGTAGGTGTCGTGCACTTGCGCGCGCGCGGCGCCGAGCGGCGCATCAAGCTCATCAGGCGCAGGCTCCGCGACTTCGATCCGCGCGGTTGCGGCCGCGCCACCGACATCGAACGCGACCTGCGCGGCTTCGGCGAAGCCGACGACCGAGCCCCCCGCCGGGAGCGGCCGCGAGGGCGAGCGCCGCCAGTCGAAGCCACCGGAGCGCGGTACGATCGCGGGCCGGAACGCTGCGATCGTCGCCGAGCCGCCAGTGGTCGCGGCGCGTTGACCGTCGCGGGCGAGACCGTCCTTCAGGGCGTGCATCAGCACCGAGCGGACGAGACCGTTGTCGCGGAAGCGCACCTCGGTCTTGGCCGGATGCACGTTCACGTCGACCTCGCGCGGCGGAATGGTGACGAACAGCGCGACGACCGGATGGCGATCGCGCGGCAGGTAGTCCGCGTAAGCGCCGCGGATCACGCCGAGCAAGAGCTTGTCGCGCACCGGCCGGCCGTTGACGAAGAGATATTGACCGAGCGCGTTGGCCTTGGTGTGCGTCGGAAGGCCGGCGTAGCCCTCGACCGCGACGCCCTCGCGATCGAAACCGACCTCGACGGCGTTGGCGCGAAACTCCAGGCCGAGAATATCGGCGAGCCGCGCCAAGCGGCCCGGCGCACCGGGCAGCGCCGCCGCCCAGGTCACCGGCATGCGGTCCTCGCCGGCGAGCGTGAATGCGACATCGGGTCGGCTCATGGCGAGACGCCGCACCACCTCGCGCACCGCTTCGGCCTCGGTGCGGTCGGTCTTGAGGAACTTGAGCCGCGCCGGCGTCGCGTAGAACAGGTCCTGCACCTCGACGCGGGTGCCTTGCGAGAGCGCCGCCGGCTTCACGTCGGCTTTCTCGCCGCCGTCGACGGTGATCGTCCAGGCATTGGGCTCGCTGGCGTGGCGCGTCGTGATGGTGAGCCGCGCCACCGCGCCGATCGACGGCAGCGCCTCGCCGCGGAAGCCGAGCGTCTTGATCTGGAGAAGATCGTCGTCCGGAAGCTTCGAGGTGGCATGGCGTTCAATCGCGAGCGCGAGATCGCCTTGCGTCATGCCGGAGCCGTCGTCGCTGACGCGGATCAGACGGCGGCCGCCGCCATCGGTCACGACCTCGATGCGGTGCGCACCGGCATCGAGCGCGTTCTCGACCAGCTCCTTGACGACGCTCGCCGGCCGCTCGACCACCTCGCCGGCGGCGATGCGGTTGACCAGGGTTTCGGGCAACTGACGAATCATGGTCCGGAACTTACCGGCCGTGCCGGGCAGGGGCGAGGCGGGCGGGTAAACTGTGCCCGCTTTCCTCGGCTGTCATGTCCCGCGAAAGCGGACATCCAGTGGCGTTCGCCTCAAAAGCTGGATCGCCCGGTCGAGCCGGGCGATGACACCACCTTGAGCCGATGGCTGTCAGTCGAACGACGGCCGGCTCTGCCGCATTTTCTTGATGCCGGAGCGGCGTTTCTTGCCCTCCAGTCGTTCCCGTTTCGACGCTTTGGTGGGCTTGGTCGCCCGCCGTGGAACCGGGCGCTCGGCGGCCTCGCGGATAAGGGCGATCAGCCGGTCACGGGCGTCAGCGCGATTGCGCTCCTGGGTGCGGTGGCTCTGGGCGATGATGACGAGCACGCCCTCTTTGGTGACGCGCGAGCCGCCGAGCTTCATCAGCCGGATCGCCACGTCGTTCGGCAGCGACAGCGAGCGCCGCACGTCGAAGCGCAACTGCACCGCGGTCGACAGCTTGTTGACGTTCTGACCGCCGGGACCCGACGAGCGCACGAAGCTTTCGTCGAGCTCGCTCTCGTCGATTGCGATCGTGTCGGTGACCTGGATCATCGCAAGCCTGTCATCCGGGCCGGCTCACGGCCGGAACGACATCCATAATCATGAATCGCCGCATTTGCGAAGCAGGTGCGGAGGCGTTCGCGCCGCAAAAAAAAGAAAATGCCCGGCACAAGGCCGGGCATTTCACCGAACTGTCGTTGTCGGAGTTCGATCAATTCGTCGCGGTGATGCCCTTCGGCCGCCCGACCGCGGTGACCAAAAGACCATGGCCCATCAGGCGCTTCGCCACGCGCTTGGCGTCGGCGAGCGTGACGGCATCGATCATCGCGTTGCGCTTCTCGATGTAGTCGATCGGCAGGTCGTCAAGCTGCAGGCGCAGAAGCACGTTGGCGATTTTGGTCGAGGTGTCGAGCGCCAGCGAGTAGGAGCCCTTCAGATAGGCTTTGGCCTTCGCGAGTTCATCTTCGGTCGGCCCTTCGTTGGCGAAGCGCTGGATTTCCTTCTCGATGATGTCGAGCGCCTCGCCGGCCTTCTCGCTGCGGGTCTGGGTGCCGCCGGCGAACAGCGAGGTGTGATCGAGCAGCGTCAGATAGGAGTACACGCCATAAGCAAGGCCGCGCTTCTCGCGGACCTCCTCGTAGAGCCGCGACGAGAACGAGCCGCCGCCGAGGATGTGATTGGCGATGTAGGCAGCGAAGAAGTCGGGATCCTTGCGGCTGATGCCGGGGCCGCCGAAGCTCAGCACGGTCTGCGGCACGTCGAGATCGACCACGATGCGACGGCCGGCCGCCTGCATCGGCTCGGTCGGGACCTGGGTCAGATTACTCTTCGCCGGCAGGCCGCCGAACACGTGATCGAGCACCGGGCCAAGCGTTGCGGCGTCGATGTCGCCGACCACAGCCACCTTCAAGGTGTCGCGCGCCAGGATACGCTTGGTGTAGCCGCGCATATCGTCGGCGGATACCAGCGGAATGGAATCGAGGGTGCCATTGGTCGGCTGGCCGTAGGGATGGTTCGGGAACGCGGTCTTCCACCACACCCGCGTCGCGATGGCGTTCGGGCTGGTGGTGTCGCGCTTGAGCGCGGCCAGGACCTGGGCGCGAACGCGCTCGACCGCATCGGCATCGAAGCGCGGCGCGGTCAACGCCAAGCGAAGCAGATCGAAGCTCTGCTGCTGATTATCCTTGAGCATGCGGATCGAGCCGCCGATCGTGTCGCGACCGGTGGCGAAGCGCAGCTCGGTGGCCAGCTCCTCGAGCCGTTTGTGGAACGCGTCGGCGTTGAGCTCCCCGGCGCCGTCGTCGAGCAATGCGCCGGCCATGTAGGCGACGCCGGACTTGGTCGCCGGATCCTGGTTGGAGCCGCCGCGGAACGCGAAGTCCATGGCGATCAACGGCAGTGTCGGTTCGTGAACCAGCCAGGCTTCGATGCCGCCGGGCGAGACCACCCGCTGGATCTTGGTGGCATGCGCCGGCGAGAGCGACAGCAGCAGGCCGACCAGGAGTGCGGTGACGATGCGGATCACGAACGTTTGTCCTCTCGCTTGGGCGTCGCGGTTTTGATCAGGTAGCCGGTGACCGAGCGCCGCTTGTCGAGCCAGGCCTTGGCGGCGTCCAGCACGGCTTCGATGGTGACGGCATGGATGCGATCCGGCCAGCTATGCACCTTCTCGACCGTGGAGCCGGTGGTCAGGGACACACCGTACCAGCGCGCCAGAGTGGCCTGGCTGTCCTGCGCGTAAATGGCGTCGGCGATCAGGCGGTTCTTGGTGCGCTCGAGCTCGGCTTGCGTGACGCCCTTGGCGATCACATCGTCGAGCACGACATCGACCGCGTCTTCGAGCTGCGACAGCGTCACGCCGGGTTTCGGCGTGCCGTAGACGCCGAACCGGGTCGCGTCATAGGCCGATGCCGAGTACCAGGCGCCGGCGTTGACGGCGAGCGGCTGGTCGACAACGAGAGCACGGTACAGCCGGCTGGTCGAGCCGCTGCCGACGATATGGGCGAGCACTTCAAGCGCCTCGGACTCGCCGGGCTTGGCGGTGTTGGCCGACGGCACGAGATACGAGCGCTGCATGCTCGGCTGCTCGACGCGCGGATCGGCGAGCGTGACCAGACGGTGCGCGATCTGCTCGGGCTCCTGCGGGCGGTGCCGTATGCCGATCTCGGCGGTCGGTTGGACCTTGCCGTAGGTCTCCTCGGCGAGCTTCTTCACTTCTTCGGCGGTGACGTCACCGGCGACCACCAGGATAGCGTTGTTCGGCGTGTAGAAGCGCCGATAGAACGCCAGTGCGTCATCGCGGGTCAGCTTCTCGATCTCGTTGCGCCAGCCGATCACCGGCTTGCCGTAGGGGCTGTTGAGATAGAGCGCCGCCTCGACCTGTTCGGAGAGCCGCGCGCCTGGATTGTTGGCGACGCGCTGGTTCTGCTCCTCGAGCACGACGTTGAGCTCGGGCGCGACCACGTCGTCGGTCAGCACCAGACCGGTCATGCGGTCGGATTCGAATTCCATCAGCGTCTTGAGATGCTCGCGCGAGGTGCGCTGGAAGTAGCCGGTGTAGTCATTGGCGGTGAAGGCGTTCTCCTGGCCGCCGATCTCGGCGACGATCTTGGAGAACTTGCCGGCGGGGTTCTTCGACGTGCCCTTGAACATCAGATGCTCAAGGAAGTGCGCGAGGCCCGACTTGCCCGGCTGCTCGTCGGCGGCGCCGACCTTGTACCAGACCATGTGGGTGACGACCGGCGTGCGATGGTCGGGCACCACCACGACCTCCAGGCCGTTCGCGAGCTTGAAGTAAGAGGCGTTGGGCGCCGAGGCAGCATCGGCACGGCCTGCAAGCAGGAGAGTGACAGCGATGAGCGCGGCGAAAATCTGCGTCAGACGGAGCGGCACGAGGGTTCGTTCTTCAACCTGTTGGCGGCAAACGCCCCACGCGCCGCTGGGAAAATCAAAATCAAACGATCGAGCGGTGCGGCGCAGGCAGGCGCCGCCGGCTCGTTACTTCACGACGTCGTTGCGGTCCGGAATCGCGCCCGGCGTCCACTTCTGCTTGCCGACGCCGTAAGGCTGGTTCGGCGACGGCGTACGATATCCGGCCGGCGGATCGGTCAGGTTCGAGCGCGCGGGCTCGTTCCTGAACGTCACGTACTCTTCGGACTTCTGGAACATCGCGCCGAAACCCTTGAAGCCCAGCGCTGAAGGGCTCTCCGGATTGGCGGAGCCATCGGGATGGTTGTCGGGCCCGCCGGTCGGCACGCTGTCGCTGCGGGTGCGTTTCTGGGTGCCTGGGGTGTCGAGCTCGTGCGGCAGCAGTGCACGGCCGCGGACTTCCGGCTCTTCGTTGTAAGCCTTGCGCTCGGCCTTGGCCTTTTTGGCGCGCTCAAGGTCGACGTCCTTCGGCCAGGACGGGTTCTTGGCGGCGATGTCGCGGCTCTCAGGCGCCGGCAGGTTGCGATCCGGCGGCACCACCAGCGGCGAGCGCTCGCGGTAGTCGATACCGGCACCGTCCTGACGCAGACCGAGGCTGTTCAGCACGCCACGGAAAAACTTGGTGTCGGGCGCGGCATTATCGTCGTCGTCCGCGGCGCGGGCGGACTGCGCAGCCATGCCCACGGTCAGCACAACGGCCGTCGCCCCGAAAAGCGCGAGGCGGCTCCAACGACGATGCATTTCCAACTTTCTCATGCCGTCACCCGTTACACGCGGTGCCCTTGAACTCGCGGCATTTGGCGGCGTTCGGCCGGTACTAAGGCCGGGATCAGGGCGCTTTTGCGGCGCGGTCCCCATGGTTCCCCAAAACGGATTCATACAGCAGCGCCAAAACCCCGGCAACGATGGCTACATCAGCCAGGTTAAAGACATACCAATTGAACCGCCAGGTGGCGGTCTTGAGGTAGAGCAGCACGAAATCGGCCACCGCGCCGTAGGCCAGCCGGTCGATGGCGTTGCCGATCGCACCGCCGATGATCAGACCCAGCGCCAGCGCCGACAGCCGGGTGCCGGCGCGCGCCAGCCATATCCACAGCAGCGCGACCGCCACCACCTTGAAGACCAGCAAGGCCCACTGGCCGAACGGGCCGTCCTGCTGAAACCAGCCGTAGCTGATGCCTTTGTTCCAGACCAACACCAGATCGACAAATGGCGCGATCGCGACCTCGCCCTTGTCGCCGAGTTTGAACACGAACAGCAGCCACAGCTTCACGGCCTGGTCGGCGGCGGTGGCGAGCGCGGCGGCGACGAGACCGAGCGTTGTCAGCGGACCCCAGAACAGAGTGGCGCGCGAGCTCACGCCGGCGCTTTCTCTTGCGCCTTGCGCATCCCGTCCCACTCTCGGAGCGCCTGGGCGTCGCGCGGCGTGACGTCGGGATATTTCGGATCGCTGCCGACCGCGGTCGAGATCTTCCACGAGCGGGCGCACTTGGTGCCCTCGGCGAGATTGATGACGACCGCGACGCCGGCGACCTCCGGCAGGCGGAACCCATTCGCCGGACCCTCGTCGGCCGCGAGCGTCGCCGCCGAGGTGATGCTGACTTCGGCGAGGTCGGTATCGACCACAGCTTCGTAAAGTTCGGGGTTGGAGATGTGCACGATCGGATGTGCTTCAAGCGAGGAGCCGATGCGCTTGCCCGCGCGCTCGATCTCCAGCGCGCCGGTGACGACGCGGCGCACCTGGCGGATCTTGCGCCATTTCTCGGCGAGCTTATCGTCGCGCCAGGATTTCGGCACGTCGGGAAACAACTCGAGATGTACGGAGCCCTCGGCGCCGTGCCGCTCTGTCCACGCTTCTTCCGCCGTGAAGCAGAGCATCGGCGCGAGCCACGTGACCGTGCAGCGGAACAGGTGATCGACCACGGTCAGCGCCGCCTTGCGGACCTCCGACGAGATCGGATCGCAGTACAGCGCGTCCTTGCGGATGTCGAAATAGAACGCCGATAGGTCGGTCGTCATGAAGTGGCTGAGCGCCGCGAAGATGCGCTTGTAGTCGAAATCGACGTAGGCCTTGCGGACCAGTTCGTCGAGCTCGGCGAGCCGGTGCAGCATCAGCCGCTCCAGCTCGGGCATCTTCTCCGGCTTGACGCGGTCGTCGTCGTTGAAGTGTGCCAGCGTGCCGAGCATCCAGCGGATGGTGTTGCGCAGCTTGCGGTAGGTCTCGATCGTGCCTTTGAGGATTTCCGGTCCGATGCGCAGGTCGTCGGCGTAATCCGACGCGCAGACCCACATGCGCAGGATGTCGGCGCCGGACTGCTTCATCACGTCTTGCGGTGCGGTGACATTGCCGAGCGACTTCGACATCTTGCGGCCCTGCTCGTCGAGCACGAAGCCGTGGGTCAGCACCACGTCGTAAGGCGCGACGCCGCGCGTGCCGCAGCTTTCCAGCAGCGACGAATGAAACCAGCCACGATGCTGGTCCGAACCTTCGAGGTACATCACGCTGTCGGACCCGCCGTCCTTCTTGCGCTTGATGCCGGCAAGGCTCGGGAAGTGCTTCGGGTCCTCCAGCACGAAGGCGTGCGTGGAGCCTGAATCGAACCAGACGTCGACCACATCGTCGACCTTCTTCCAGTTTTCGTTGGCGAGCGAACCGAGGAAGCGTTCGCGCGCGCCCGGCGCATACCAGGCATCGGCGCCCTCCTGCTCGAAGGCGTCGGCGATACGCTTGTTGACCGCCGCGTCCTGCAGGATCGTCGCCGTGCCGTCGCTATTCTCCTTGACGAACACCGCGATCGGCACGCCCCAGGCGCGCTGGCGCGAGATCACCCAGTCCGGGCGGCTTTCGATCATGCCGTTAATGCGGTTCTCGCCGGCGGCCGGCACCCAGCGCGTCTGCTTGATCTGATCGAGCGCGATGTGGCGCAGCGAATGCTCGAAGCCGTCGATCCGCTTGTCCATGGCGATGAACCATTGCGGCGTGTTGCGGAAGATCACGGGCTTCTTCGAGCGCCAAGAGTGCGGATACTGATGCTTGAGGCGACCGCGCGCGATGATGTTGCCGGCCTCCTGCAGGGCCTTGATGACAGCCTCGTTGGCGTCGCCCTTCTCGCCCTTGTCGTTGATCACGCGCTTGCCGGTGAAGCCCGGCGCCTGCTCGGTGAATGCGCCGTTCTCGTCGACCGTATAAGGGATCGCCGGATTGATGCCGCGCTCTTGAAGCTGGCGGCCGTTCGCCATCCAGATGTCGAAGTCCTCGCGGCCGTGGCCTGGCGCGGTGTGGACGAAGCCGGTGCCATCCTCGTCGGTGACGTGATCGCCATTGAGCAGCGGAACGGCGAAGTCGTAGCCGCCCTTGGCCTTCAGCGGATGATCGCAGACTGTCGCCGCAAGCGCGTCGGCGGACGCGGTGCCGATTTTCTTAAACGCCGCGACGCGCGCCTGCTTGAACACCGCTTCGGCGAGCTTGTCGGCGATGACGATCCGGGCGCCGACCTTCGCCCAATTGTCGGCCGGTGCCTCGGTCACTTCGTAGATGCCGTATGCGATTTTGGCCGAATAGCTGATGGCGCGGTTGCCCGGCAGCGTCCAAGGCGTCGTCGTCCAGATCAGGATCGACGCATTCTTCAATTCGGTCTGCGTCGTATCGCGAACCGGAAACTTCACCCACACCGTATCGGACTGATAATCCTCGTACTCGACCTCCGCCTCGGCGAGCGCGGTCTTCTCCACCACGCTCCACATCACCGGCTTCGAGCCGCGATACAGTGTGCCGTTCGCCGCGAACTTCATCAGCTCGCGCGCGATCTGCGCCTCGGCGGGAAAGCTCATCGTCGTATAGGGATGATCCCAGTCGCCCTCGACGCCGAGCCGCTTGAATTCTTCGCGCTGCACGTTGAGCCAGTGCTCGGCATAGGCGCGGCACTCCTTGCGGAATGCGATCATCGCTGCGGGATCGGTAAGGTCCGGCTTCTTCTTGTTCTTGGAGCGGTAGTTCTCTTCCTCGATCTTCCACTCGATCGGCAGGCCGTGGCAGTCCCAGCCCGGCACGTAGTTCGAGTCGTAGCCGAGCATCTGCTGGCTGCGCGTCACCACGTCCTTCAGGATCTTGTTGAGCGCGTGGCCGATGTGGATGTTACCATTGGCGTAGGGCGGGCCGTCGTGCAGCACGAACTTGGTGCGACCCTTCGCGGCCTCACGCAGCCGCTTATAAAGGTCGCCCTTCTTCCAGCGCGCCAGGAGTTCTGGCTCCTTCTGCGGCAGTCCGGCGCGCATCGGGAATTCGGTCTGCGGCAGGAACAGCGTCTCGCTGTAGTCGCGCTCGCTTTTCTTGGCTTCGTTCATGGCGCGGTGTTTAGCAAGGAGCCCCTGCCAGGGCAAAGCCTCAGCCGGGCACGCCCAACACCGGAAACGCGTCCGGTGCCCGCGCTAGCGCGATGCGCGCGTGGCGGCAGTCGTCGTCCATGCGGCGGATCAGCTCTTCGACGTTCGGCAGGTTCAACTCGGGCCTGATCCAGGCGACGAAGGCGACGTCCATGGCGGCGCCATAAAGATCGCCGGAGAACTCGAACAAGAACACCTCGAGCAGCACCGCGCCGGTATCGAACATCGGCCGGCGCCCGAAATTTGCCACTCCGTCATAGCGCTGGCCGCCGACGCCGATCCGCACCGCGTAGACACCATGCTTGAGGCCGCAGTCCGGATCGAGCCGTAGGTTCGCGGTCGGATAGCCGAGCGTACGGCCGCGCTTGTCCCCGTGGACCACCTGCCCGGTGACGAACCAGGGATAGCCCAGGAGTTCGGCCGCCTCGGCGACATGCCCGCCGCTCAACGCGTCGCGGATCGCGCCGGAGGACACTCGCCGTCCATCGAGCTGGAACGGAGGCACCACATCGACCGCGAAGCCATGGTGGGCGCCCTCGGCCCTGAGGAAGTCCGGCGAACCCTGCCGCTCCCGGCCGAAATAGAAGTTGAAGCCGATCACCGCTCCCGAGATCGCCAGGCGATCCACCAGGATGTCGGAGACGAATTGCTCCGCGGTCAGGCCGGCCAGCGCCGCGTCGAAGGTCAGCACGATCGCGCCGTCGAGGCCGGTCGCCGCCAGCAATCTCAGCTTGGCCGCCTCCGAGCTGAGCTGGAACGAGGGTGCGTCGGGTTGGAAGAAGGTTCGCGGGTGGGGCTCGAAGGTCAGCGCCGCGGCCGGCCGTCCGGTCGCGCGGGCCTGCACCAGGGCGGCCTGGATCACCGCCCGGTGGCCCCGATGCACCCCGTCGAAGTTGCCGATCGCCACCACGGCCCGCCTGAGCCGATCGGGCGGCAGATCGTTGCCGCGGGCGACGGCGAAGGGCTGGGGGTGAGGGGAACCGGTCATGGAGCGCAGTATGGCTTCGGCTGGGTGGGTTGTCCCGGCGCGAAAAGCCTCGCCGGCTCGCTGTGGTTGCCATCCAATGGTCAAGGCCGCGTTAACCATCGGTGGCCTCGCCGCGATGACCGTTTACCGGTTCTTCAATCGCACTTTGCTAGCGTTCCCGCGTTCGGGAGGAAGCGGTCGTCCGATTGCCGGCGACCCCTTCTTTGTTTGACCATGGCGCGGCGTCAAGGGCAGCCATAAGCCCAAAGTACGCGCCACTGGAGGGGCTGATGGCTATCGATTTGTCCATGCCGATCCTCGTGGTGGACGATTACAGCACGATGATCCGCATTATCCGTAACTTGCTGCGCCAACTTGGATTTGAAGATATCGACGACGCGGCCGACGGTTCGACCGCGCTCGCCAAGATGCGCGACAAGCGCTACGGGCTTGTGATCTCCGACTGGAACATGGAGCCGATGACCGGGTACGAACTGCTCAAGCAGGTGCGTGCCGACACGGTGCTGGCTCCGACGCCGTTCATCATGGTCACGGCCGAATCCAAGACCGAGAACGTGATCGCAGCGAAGCAGGCCGGCGTGAATAACTACATTGTGAAGCCGTTCAACGCCGACACCCTGAAGACCAAGATCGAGTCGGTCTTCCCGGCCTGACCTTCACCACGCCAGCCGTCGCATCACCGCTTTGGGCGTAACGCCGGCGGCGGCGAACTTCTGATTCAGCGCAGTCAGGTCCGGCGCCTCGCGGTGGCCGAGCTCTTCGGCGTGGATACCGGCGGTGATGAAGATGCAATCGAGGCCCATCGCCTGAGCGCCGGTGAGGTCGGTGCGGATCGAGTCTCCGATCGCCAGCACGCGCGAGCGCGGCGGATGGCCGGCCCGCGCCAAAGCGAGCTCGTAAATCGGCGCGTGCGGCTTGCCGGCGTACAGCACTTCGCCGCCGAGATCGCGATAGAGATCGGCGAGCGCGCCGGCGCAGTACACCAGCTTGTCGCCTCGCTCGACCACGAGGTCGGGATTGCCGCACAGCATGAACATCCGGCGCTTGAGCAGCTCGACGAATTCGTCGCGGTAGGTTTCCGCCGTCTCGATGGTGTCGTCGCGTAGGCCGGTGCACACCACGTAATCGGCGCGCTCAGGTCCCACGAAGCTCAGGCCCAGCCCATCGAAGATCGGCAGATCGCGCTCCGGTCCGATGTGGAACACCGACTTGCCGGGACGCGCCGCCATCGCGGCGCGAGTGACGTCGCCGGACGAGACGATGCCGTCGTAGGCCTCTCGCGGCACGCCGACCTTGTCGATGAAATGGATCACCGTGTTGCCCGGTCGCGGCGCATTGGTGATCAGGATCACCTTGCCGCCCTTCTTGCGGAAGCGAATGAGCGCGTCGCAGGCCGGCGCGGTCGCGGTGATGCCGTTGTGGACCACGCCCCAGACGTCGCTCAGCACAGCGTCGTAGTTGCCGGCCAGTGTCGAGAAGCTGTCGGTGAACAAAGGGGCTGCGGTCAAAGCGCGGCGCTCGCGGCCGGCCGATTTTGCGGCGTCGTGTCTGTTTCCTTGCCTTCGGCTTTGTCAGGGGCGGCCTGCAAGGCCTCCTGCCGCACCGGCCGCGGCGGCGAGAACAGGAAGCCCTGGCCGAACTTGAGCTCGTAGTCGAGCAGATCGACCACCTGAGCCTCCGTTTCGATGGTGTCGGCGATCAGGCTGATGCCGTAACGGGTCAGCAGGCCGGCGAGATCCTCGACATGGATGTCGGTGCCTGCGGCGCCGGATTTGAGCAGCAGCGCAGCCGGCGCCTTGATGAAGCGCACGCCGCGTTCGCCAAGCTCGCGCGGCTCCATGCGCAGATCGGTGACGCGGTCCATGCAGAAGCGGAAGCCGAGGTCGCGCAGCGCCGCGAGGCTTTCCTGCTCCAGAGGGCCGATGTTGCGCCAAGCGCCCTGCCGCATCTCCAGCACCAGCGACGGCGCCAGCGCGCGGTTCGCTTCCAGGAATTGCGCCATCTGCTGCGACAGCTCGGCATCGCTCAGCGAGGCCGCCGAGATATTGCAGAACAGGCCGACGTCGCGGTTCTTGAGCAGCAGCCGCCGCACCACCTGGACCGAACGGAACAGCTGCAGCTGATCGAGCTTCGGCATCAGGCCGGCGGCTTCGGCGGGCTCCAGGAAGTCGTTCGGCTCCAGCATCACGCCATCGGCGGTGCGCAGCCGCGTCAGCGCTTCGTAGAAGCGGACCTTGCGCTGCGGCAGCGTGACAATCGGCTGGAGATAGAGGTCGACGCGGCCGGCATCGAGCGCGCTGGCGATCTCGGCGGTGATCTCGTCGCGATTGCGATTGCCGGCGCCGACTGATGTGGCGGGCTTGGCGTCGGTCTCGACGATCTCGGGCGGTGCGAGCGGCGCGGCGGGGACTCCGGCCGCGAGCTTGGCCTCGTGCGCCGCGACGGTCTCGGCGAGTTGCCGGACCAGCGCGCCGAGTTCGCCCAGCTCAGCGGTCACCGGCGCGGTCACGGCGCGGGCCTTCTCGGCGGCGGTGTCGCCGCGGCCTTCGACGGTGGCGATGCGGCGGCCGAGTTCCGCGACCTGACGGGCGAGATCGGTGGTGCCGCGGGAGAGGTCGGCGATCTGGCCGCCGAAGTCGGTTCGGCCGCGCAGCCGTGTCGTGAGGGTGTTATGGAGCGTGAGCGCGGTCAGCACGGCGAGGCCGACCACGGCCGCTTCCGTCCCGCTCAGCCCCACGTACAGATACAGCACGGCGCCGACCGAGCCGGCGATCAGCACCATGCAGATCACGATGAATATGGCGCCTAGGCGCTGCATGCACGCTCCGGAGCGCACTGATTCGCGAATTCGCGCTCAATGTCCATGACGCGTGCGCCCGGCGCAAGCGATCTGCTTGACCTGCGACCGGGTGGGCGCTCATATCGGCCGGTTCCTCAAGCGTTTCGGGATGTTCGGCGGATGATCACGCTCGAAGTGACCGGCATGACCTGCGGCGGCTGCGTGGCCGCGGTCGAACGCATCATCAAGGCGGCGGATCGCGGCGCCTCGGTCAAGGTGGACCTGGCGTCGGGCCGGGTTGATGCCGAGACAAAGCTGCCGGCCGCGACCCTGGTCAGCGCCATCGAGGCGGCCGGCTACGGCGCCAAGGCGATGTGAACACGCTCCTGGCCGCCATCGAGGAACGTCCCCGCGCCGTGCTCGCGGCATTCCTCGCGCTGCACGCCACGCTGTGGACCGCGCTGCCCGCCACGCTCTATCCCAACCTGCCGCTCGACCTGATCGAGGCGCTGACCTACGGGCGCGAGTGGCAGCTCGGCTACGACAAGCTGCCGCCGCTGCCGTGGTGGCTGGTCGAGGTGACCTATCGGGTGTTCGGCGCAGACCTGTTCTATTACCTGCTGGCGCAGGTCGCCGTGGTCGTTGCATTCGTCTTCGTCTGGCTGGTGGCGCGGCCACTGGTCGGCGCGCTCGGCGCGTTCCTGGCGTTGTTCATTCTCGACGGCCTGCACTACGTCCACTTCACCGCCGCGAAGTTCAATCACGACGTCGTCCAGCTGCCGTTCTGGGCGCTTGCCGGCTACGCCTACTGGTCGGCGCTGCGGCACGGCCGGCTGATGTCCTGGGTGCTGCTCGGGGTGGCGCTCGGCATCGCGCTATGGGCGAAATACTTCGTCGTGATGCTGGCGGTGCCGTTGGCGCTGTTCGTGCTGCTTGATCGCGAGGCTCGTCGCCACCTCGCGACGCCGGGTCCCTACGCCGCGGCCGTGATTGCGCTGATCATCGCGTCGCCGCACCTCGTCTGGCTGGTGCAAAATGATTTCCTGCCGTTCCACTACGCCGAGGCGCGCGCGGCGCCGACCCGCGGCGTGATCGATCATTTCTGGCATCCGCTGCAATTTCTGATCGGGCAGCTCGCGTTCATACTCCCGGCGCTCGCCATTGCGGCGCCACTGATCCTGCCGCGTGAAGGCGAGCTGCAACTCAAGCCGACCGACTTCGACCGCCGCATCGTCACGCTGCTGGCGTTCGGTCCAGCCGTGACCGTGGTGGTGCTGTCGCTCGCCAGCGGCCGCGGTACCATCGCGATGTGGGGCTATCCGCTGTGGATGTTCCTGGGCCTCTGGATCGTCATGGTGCCGGGTGCGGCGCTCAGCATGGTGCGGGTCCGGCGTGTCGTGACGACCTGGGCGATCGTGTTCTTTGGCTTCGCGATCGCGTTTTTCGTCAGTTACGACGTGATGCCGCGCTTCGATGGGCGCTATCGCGCGGTGTTCTTTCCCGGCGATGTGCTCGGCGCAGAGCTTTCGGTGCGCTATCGCGCGTTGACCGGCCGTCCGCTCGCCTATGTGATCGGCTCGATGTGGGTCGGCGGCAACGCCGCGCACTATTCGCCGGACCATCCGCGCGTGCTGATCGACGGCCGGCCAGTGCGCGCGCCGTGGATCGATCTCGGCGATCTTCGCGCCCGCGGCGCGGTCGTGGTGTGGACCAGCGGCGACGGCGATCTCAAAGTGCTGCCACCGGCCTATCGCTCGATTGCAGAGGATGCCGAGGTGCAGGAGCCGTTCGCGGTGCCGTATCGTCGCGGCAAGGGCGAGGCGGTGTTCGGCTGGGCCGTGCTGCGGCCGCGGCCTGCGGTGGCGGAGTTGAGGTGACGTTATTCGGCGGCGTGTGCCGGCCGCTTATCGTAGCGAACGAGGGCAACGACGTGATCGTGCAGATCGGACGCGATCTCCGGATCGTCGCGTAACGCGGCAACCGACCGTGGCGGCGGGAGTGAGCGTCCCTCTTTCGCGAGTGATTCGGCGTAAAGCGATACCGCCTCGGTTGCGTTCAACATCGCTTCATCGACAGTGTCGCCGGCCGAAAAACAACCGGGCAAATCGGGAAACCACAGGCCAATGGCCTTATCCGATCCGGCATCCTCAACGATGGCGACGTAGTGTGGCATGGGGGCCTTCAATCCGGCTGCCATTTTGCCTGTTTGTATATGGCCCGAACAAGCCCGCGGCCCAAGTCCTTTTTCGGATGAGGTAAAACGACCGTAGCCCGCGTGACTGGGTGCTTGAAAACGTGGTGCGAGCCGGTCACGCGCTCCAATACCCAGCCTTCTTGTTCGAGCCGGCGGTTGATGTCGCGGCTATTGGTGAGCACGAGTCAATTCAGTGCGTTGATGACCTTGCCGACCTTCTGGAAGATCTCGCCGATCTGGCTTTCGCTGACGATCAGCGGCGGCGTTACCGCGATCGAGTCGCCGACGATGCGGAACATGATGCCCTCGTCGTGGAAGCCGCGCTCCATCGCCTCGAAGCCGCGCTTGCCGACGGCATCGGGCCGCGACGCGAGGTCGATGCCGGCCGTGAGGCCGACGCAGCGGATGTCGAGCACCTTCGGATTGCCTTTCAGCGTCATCGCCGCGTCGTACCAGACCGGCTCGATCTTCTTGGCGCGGGCGAACAAATCCTCGTCGCGATAAAGGTCGAGCGCCGCGAGGCCCGCTGCGCAGGCGAGGGGATGCGCCGAATAGGTGTAGCCGTGGAAGAACTCCACGACGTGCTCCGGGCCGGTCATGAACGCGTCATGGATGCCCTTGCGGCAGATCACGCCGCCCATCGGCACCGAGCCCGACGTCACACCCTTCGCGAATGTGATCATGTCCGGCACCACGCCATAGCGCTCCGCCGCGAAGGCGTGGCCGAGCCGGCCGAAGCCGGTGATAACCTCGTCGAAGATCAGCAGCAGGCCGTACTTGTCGCAGATCTGGCGCAGCCGCTTGAGATAGCCCTGCGGCGCCGGCAGCACTGCGGTCGAGCCGGCCATCGGCTCGACGATCACGCCGGCGATGGTCGTATCGGAATGCAGCGCGACGATGCGCTCCAACTCGTCGGCGAGATGCGCGCCCCATTCCGGCTCGCCCTTGGAGAACGCCTGCTGCTCGCGATTGTAGGTGTGCGGCAGATGGTCGACGCCCGGCAGCATGCTGCCGAACGCCTTCCTGTTGTTGGCGAGGCCTCCGACCGCCATGCCGCCGAAGCCGACGCCGTGATAGCCGCGCTCGCGCCCGACGAAGCGGGTGCGCTGGCCCTGGCCGCGTGCCACCCAGTAGGCGAGTGCGATCTTGAGCGCGGTGTCGGCGGCTTCCGAGCCGGAGTTGCAGAAGAACACGTGGTCGAGATCGCCCGGCGCCAGCGCGGCGATGCGGCTCGCCAGCTCGAAGGCACGCGGGTGGCCGAACTGGAAGGTCGGCGCGAAGTCGAGCTGCGCGGCCTGCGCCTGGATCGCTTGCACGATCGGATCGCGGTTGTGGCCGGCGTTGGTGCACCACAGCCCGGCGGCGCCATCGAGGATCGGACGGCCCTCCGGGGTGTAGTAGTGCATGTCCTTGGCCTTCGCGATCAGCCGCGGCCGGGCCTTGAAGGCGCGGTTCGCCGTGAACGGCATGAAGAAGGCCTCAAGATCGTTTGGAACGGTCGCGGCGGAAACGGATGACGAGCGGGCCTGCGACATCGGGTGATCCTTTTTGAGGAGAGGGCGGCGCGCCGCCAATCGCGGGCAAACTAGCGCGCTTTGCGTTCGCGGGGAATCCGCCGACGCTAGGGAAGCACGGCGAGCGCGGCAGGCCGTCGCACCTGCAACCTAAGCTGTGGATATTCGGCTCAGGGTAGCATGACACTCATATCTCAACCTATGAGAGTGTATGTCATCTACCGCACGCAGGTGATTTGTATGCTCTTCGACAGCCAAGAGGCACTGACCCCAGACGACATCCGCGGCGCGCTGGCGCGGGTGCTGGCCAGTGACCGGTTTGGCGGTTGTCCTCGGCTGGCGAGCTTCCTGCGCTTCGTGGTCGAGAGGACGCTTGCCGGGCAGGCCGCGCGCCTCAAGGGCTACACCATCGGCGTCGAAGCGCTCGGCCGCGCCGAGGGCTTCGATCCGCAGATCGATCCGATCGTGCGGGTCGAGGCGACACGGCTGCGCCGCGCGCTCGACGACTACTATGCCGGCGAGGGCGCCACTGACCCGGTGGTGATCGAACTGCCGCGCGGGCGCTACGTGCCGCGGTTTCGGAGCGCGCCGTCGGCCGCCGCTTCCAAATGGCTGGAGGTGCTGCACGCGATCCAGCGCATCCTCCACATCCGGGTCCGTATCCAGGTGATGCCGGCGCAGATCGCGCGCGACGGGCTCAGCGCGGGAAAAGGACTCGCAGCGGGCAAGCTTGCGACGGCGGGGCCGCGACTGCTACCAACCGCGGCATTCGCAACCGAGCCGCGTTCCGCCGATGTCCGACAAGACCAGCAAGCTCAAAGCACGCCTGCCGCGCGGCCTCGCCGACCGCGGGCCGGCCGAGATCGCGGCGACGCGGCGCATGATCGAAGCGATCCGCGCCGTCTATGAGCGCTACGGCTTCGAGCCGGTCGAAACGCCAGCGATCGAATACACCGACGCGCTCGGCAAGTTCCTGCCCGACCAGGACCGGCCGAACGAAGGCGTGTTCTCGTTCAAGGACGACGACGAGCAGTGGCTATCGCTGCGCTACGACCTGACCGCGCCGCTGGCGCGCTACGTCGCGGAGAATTTCCAGAAGCTCGCGCTGCCATATCGCTCGTATCGCTTCGGCTGGGTGTTCCGCAACGAGAAGCCGGGCCCGGGCCGCTTCCGCCAGTTCATGCAGTTCGACGCCGACACTGTCGGCTCCGGCACAATGGCCGCCGACGCCGAGATTTGCATGATGGCGGCGGACACCATGGAGGCGCTGGGACTTGGCGGCCAGTACGTCGTCAAGGTGAACAATCGCAAGGTGCTCGACGGCGTTCTGGAGTCGATCGGCATCGGTGGCGAAGCCAACGCCGGCAAGCGGCTCACGGTGTTGCGCGCGATCGACAAGCTCGATCGGCTCGGCGCCGAGGGCGTGAAGATGCTGCTTGGTCCGGGACGCAAAGACGAGAGCGGTGATTTCACCAAGGGCGCCGGCCTCGATGATGCTGGCATCGAGCGCGTGCTGGCGTTCGTCGGATCGAAGGGCGCGAATGCCGAGGCGACACTCGCCAATCTGGCGAAGGTGGTTACCGGCTCGGCGAGCGGTGCCGAAGGCGTCGAGGAGCTTCGACAGATTTCCACGCTGACGACGGCGTCGGGTTATTCGGACGATCGCATCCTCGTCGATCCCTCCGTTGTCCGCGGCCTCGAGTACTACACCGGTCCGGTCTACGAGATCGAACTGACGCTTGAGACCAAGGACGAGAAGGGCAGGCCTGTCCGCTTCGGATCGGTCGGCGGCGGCGGGCGCTATGACGGCCTCGTCTCCCGCTTCATGGGCCAGCCTGTGCCGGCGACCGGCTTCTCGATCGGCGTGTCGCGCCTGCAGGCGGCGCTGACGATGATCGGCAAGCTCGACTCCAAGCCCGAGCCCGGCCCGGTGGTGGTCACGGTGTTCGGCGGCAACATTGCGGACTATCAGAAGATGGTCGCGACCTTGCGAAGCGCCGGCATTCGCTCTGAGCTTTATCTCGGCAATCCCAAGCACAACTTGGGTCAGCAGATGAAATACGCCGACAAGCGCGGCTCACCTTGCGCCATCGTCCAGGGCTCGAACGAGAAAGAAAAGGGCGAGGTTCTGATCAAAGATCTGATCCTCGGCGCCGGGCTCACCGCGATCAAGGATCGCGACGAGTATCTCAAGAAGCAGGCCGAAGCGCAGTTCTCCGTGAAGGAAAGCGAGCTGGTCGAGGAAGTGCGCAAGGTGTTGGCGCGGCACAACGTCCGCTGGAATTAATATTCCGCGTCATTCCGGACGCCGAGCGAAGCGAGGCGATCTGGAATCCAGAATGATATGCACCGCCGATGTTCTGGATTCCGGGTTCGCGCTGACGCGCGCCCCGGAATGACAAGTGGCTAAACCGCCACCACGTCGCGGCCGTATTTCTGCATCGGTGCCACTTCGATCGGACGCCCGAGCACCTGCTCGGCGGCATCGAACGAGTCGATCAGCGCGCGGAATTCGATAAGCTTGCGGTCGCGGAAGCGCAGGAACTGCGCGCAGCGATAGCTCACCGTCCGTCCTGTTGAAGCCAGCACACCGGACAGGCGCATGAAGGTCGCGGCGCGGTCGCCGTCGATCAGCACCTCTTCGATGTCCATCGTGGTGATCTCGAGCAGCGACGGCCCGAGCCGAAGCATGACGTCGAGCACTGCGCTTTTGCCGAACCGCTGGCCGCAGAACAGCAGCAGGTCGACCGGACCGGCGATCGACCAGTCCACGTTGTCGTCGAGATAAGCCGCGATCCGCGCCGGGTCGCGCGACACGCAAGCGTCGAAGTAGTCTTCCACGAGCTCACTTGAAATGCCGGTTGTCATTGCAACCTCCGCACTAGGCGGTAGTGAAGCAAGGTTGCAGTAAACAACGCGTTAACCTTGTGAGTAGCCGTGAATTTGATAGCGAGAGCGCGATGCTGCGTCGCGCGTGGCTATTAAAATTTGACGCTGCCGAACAACCGCACGCTCGCGCCCGGCATCAGCACCTCGTCCTTGGTGTAGGAGACGTGGTTGCGGATGTCCTCATTCAGCAGATTGTTGCCGACGATACCAACCGTGAACTGCTTGATGCCGGCGGGATCGTTCTTCAGCGTCTTGGTGTGACTCACCTCGGCGCGCAGGAGGTTGTAGCCGGGCGTTGACGTCTCGGCAGTCGGCGCGATCTCGTTCTGCGCGAAGGCGTGCACCATGTTGACGCGCGCGAGCCATTCGGCGTTGCGGAAATAGATGCCGCCGCCGAGCCGCTGCGGTGGGATGCGCGGCACGTTGGTGCCGTCCGTGAAGGTCGCGCGCACGATGTCGTACTGGCCTTCGACGCCCCAGAAGCCGCCCATCGACGGCAGCACGTCCCACTGGAACTGAAGTTCGCCGCCGCGGAAGGTCGCATCGGCCTGCGAATAGATCGCCTCGCGCGCCGAAGCGTCGGCTGGATTGGTGCAGTCGCCGGCTTCGTTGCACATGTTGCCGGTGAGCCGCCGGTAGATGAAGCCCTGGAAGCGTGTGTAGTAGGCGGTGGCTTCGAACCGGAATGGACCGACGCCGCGGCGCAACCCGGCCTCGACCGAATTGGCCACCTCGATACCGAGGTTCGGATTGCCCTTGTCGAAGGTGCCGGTCGCGTCATGCGCGCCGCCGGAGAACAACTCCGCCGGCTTCGGCGCGCGCTCGACACGTTGCGCCGTGACACTGCCGACGAGGCTCCACGGGAATTCATGGATGAAGCCGACGCTGATGCTCTTCGGCGTGTAATGCGGCGAAACCGAAGTGGGGACAAAAGGACCGGCGAGGGCCGGGAACAGGCGGCCGGTGCCGTTCAACTCGACATGCTCGATGCGCCCGGCGATCTGCGCTTTATTAGCGGCGTCGAATTTGAATTCGTTGAACGCGTAACCGGCGATGCGTGTGTTGGAGTTCGGATCCCAGAGGCCGGCGTTGTCGGGGCTCGGCGCGGTCAGCTCCTGGTGGCCGGCCTGCACGCCGAGTGCGGTGGTCAGCGCGGCGAAGCGTACGTCGAATGGCGCGAGCTGCACTTCGACGCGGCCCTCCTGCTCCTTGTTGGTGAATGTCTGGCGGACGCCGTCGTTGCCGAGGTCGTCGAGACCGAGCTCGTTGTGCTTGTAGTCGGTGGCGCCGAGCCAGAAACGAATGGCATCGACGGCCTTCGAGTCCGGCCGATACTCGCCCTTGCTGACCACCTTGGTCTGGCGCGCATCGATGCGGGTGTTGCTGTTCTCGCCGTCGATTCCGGGGATGTGATAGGTGCTGTTGTTCTGCACAACCGCGAGGCCAACGTAGCCGCCGTTGAAGATGTACGAGCCGCCGACGGATTCGCCGTTGGAGCGCGTCGAGGAATTCGGCTGCTTGCCGTTGAACGCGCTGGGCTGCGTGGCGCGCGGCGCATCCGCCGGATTGGGCGCGCGCAGGTACGGATAGCTCGGCACGCGATAGTCGCTGGTGGTGCGGCCGAATGCGTCCGCGTGGAAGGCGAAATTGTCCTTGCCGGCGTCGAGCTTGATGCTGCCGTCGAGGCCGGAGTCGACGCTTGTCGCCGCGCCCTTGATCTCCGCGCCGAAGCCGTTGAGTGGGATCGCGCTCGGAATGCGGTTGTCGGTGGCGCTGACGATGCCGCCGATTGCACCGGAGCCGTAGCGCAGCGTCGCTGGACCGCGGATCACTTCGATCTGCTCGGTGGTCAGCGGATCGACCGGCACGAAGTGATCCTCGCCGAGATCGGACGCACCAGTGCCGCCGATACCGTTGTCGACAATGCCGACGCGATTGACGTCCATGCCGCGGATGATCGGCCGGCTCGACGCACCGGGCGCGAAGCTCGAGCCAGTGACGCCGGGCTTATTAAACAGGACGTCGCCGAGCGTGGTGCCGGGCGTGCGCGTCAGCTCTTCCTTGGGCACGACCGTCACGGTCGCGAACTGATCGGTGACGACCGGCAGGGCCCCTTGAAGCTCCGGCGGCACCGGCACCGCGTCATCCGGCGGCGCCGCCGGTCCGCGGATCGGACTCGGTGCGTTGACGACGATCTCCGGCAGGCTCATCGAGCCTTGCGCCTGTGCGCTGACGCAGCCGAGGGCGAGCAGCGCGGACTGACTCAACAACAATGCACGAATGGTGCGAAACGCCATGACCATCCCCTATTTCGGGAATTGCGGGTTCGACTCCGGCACTGCCGTCCACAAAGGACGACGGCCGGGATCGGCTCAGCAGCTGGGTCAGGCGAGGGGAGGCGCTCGGGAGCGGAACGCGGCGCGGCGTTGCTCGGCCTGCGCCGCTTCAGACGTGACGGGCAGGATTGCCGCGGCGATGCTGACCGGCACAGGGACGGCCGGCGGGGCTGCGGTCTGCGCCGAGCCGATCAGGCCGTTGACGAGGCAGATCGCGCAGAAATCGTCGGGATGATGCGGGCCGCGCTGCGGTTTGCCGCCGTCCGGCGAATGGTCGGTGATGTTGAGTGCGACCGCGGCCGGGGCTTTGATCGCGCCGACATGGACGTGGCCGAACGACAGGCCGAGCTGGAGGGCGAGCGCCAGCAACGCCACCCATGCTCCAACTCTGACCTGCGAACGAAACCAACGCATCGGCCGGAAATCCAATGCCGCCTACTATCGCCGCAAATGTAACAATATAACAATTACCGGCGTCAAGGGCCGCCGTGGATAAGCGTTAACCCTCCAAACGGTTGACCGGCCGGCATTAAGGCCGTCGGCCGGATGGCGTCGAAACCTTAATTCTGGCGTGCTAAAGCCCGGTCGAACGCGCCTCAGAAAGCGCGACGGGACGGCGTAGAGCGATGACCACCGGGACGATGACATTGCAACCCGATCAGCGGGCCGAGGCGCTCGTGGCCGCCTATGAGCGGGCCGGCTATCGCCGCGTCGCGCCGGCCATGCTGCAGCCGGCGGAGCCGTTCCTCGACCTGTCGGGCGAGGACATCCGCAAGCGCATGTTCCTCACCACCGATCCGGAGGGCCGCGAGCTGTGCCTGCGGCCGGACCTGACCATTCCGGTGTCGTGCGATTATCTCGCCTCGCCGGAGGCCGGTCAGGCGCAGAGCTTCTGTTATCTCGGCCCGGTGTTCCGCGACCGGCCCGACGGCTCGCCGGAATTCCTTCAAGCTGGCATCGAATCGTTCGGCCGCCCCGATACGGCGGCTGCCGATGCCGAGATGATCGCGCTCGGTAGCGAAGCGACCACGCATTACGGCGTTGCTGCGCCGGACATCCGCATGGGCGATGTCGGCCTGTTCGCCGCGTTGATCGCGGCGCTCGATCTTGCGCCGGCCTGGAAGCGCCGGCTGGTGAAGGACTTCAATCGCAAATCCTCGCTGGCGGACGACCTCGATCGTCTGACGCTGACCGCGACGGCCGAGCGTCCGGAATACCAGGGCGTGCTCGCCGCGCTCGCCGGCTCCAAGCCGAAAGAAGCGCGCGCGCTGGTCACCGATCTGCTTTCGATCGCCGGCATCACCACGGTCGGCGGCCGCACCGTCGGCGAGATCGCCGAGCGCTTCCTCGAGCAGTCAGCGCTTGGCGCGGGCTCCACGCTGCCACGCGAGACCCGCGCGCTGATCGAGAAATTCCTCGCCATCAAGGGCGATCCGGATGCCGCGCTGGCCGAGCTTCGTGCGCTCGCCGCGGACGCCAGGATTGATCTCGCCGCCGCGCTCGATCTGTTCGAAAGCCGCGCCGGCTTCCTCGCCGCGCGCGGCATCGACGTCGCGCGCATCCGCTTCTCGACCGCGTTCGGCCGCGGTCTCGATTACTACACCGGCGTGGTGTTCGAGTTGCACGAAGCTGGTGCCACCAACGGCGACGGCCCGCTGGTTGCCGGCGGCCGTTACGATGGTCTGCTCAGCCGGCTGGGCGCCAAGAGCGCAATTCCCGCCGTCGGCTTCGCGGTGTGGATCGAACGCGTCATGGCCTGCGGAGCGAAATCATGAGCGCGCCGCTCACCATCGCGGTTCCCTCGAAGGGCCGCCTACAGGAGAACGCCGAAGCATTCTTCGCCCGTGCCGGGCTTGCTCTCGTCAAGCCGCGCGGCGCGAGAGAGTATCGCGGCGCGATCGCCGAACTGCCCGGCGTCGAAGTCGCGTATCTGTCGTCGGACGACATCGCCGGTCAGCTTTCGCAGGGTTCGATCCACCTCGGCGTCACCGGCGAGGATCTGATCCGCGAGCGCATTCCGCACACCGACCAGCGCGTGGTGCTGATCGAACAGCTCGGCTTCGGCCATGCCAACGTCGTGGTCGCGGTGCCGCAAGCCTGGATCGACGTGCGCAGCATGGCCGATCTCGACGACGTCGCGACGGCTTTCCGGCTGCGGCACGATCGCAAGATGCGGGTCGCGACCAAGTACATCAACCTGACGCGCGATTTCTTCGCCGAGCACGGCGTGGTCGACTATCGCATCGTCGAAAGCTCCGGCGCGACCGAGGGCGCGCCGGCAGCCGGTTCGGCCGAGCTGATCGTCGACATCACCACCACCGGATCGACGCTCGCCGCCAATGCGCTGAAGATCGTCGACGACGGCGTCATCCTGCGCTCGCAGGCGAACCTCGTCGCGTCGCGCGGCGCCAACTGGGGCGCGACCGAGCGCGATCTGGCGCGGCAGATTCTCGACCGCATTGCTGCGCAGGCGCGGGCTCGCGCGTTCCGTGAGGTGCGCACACGCTTTCCCGGCTGCAACGATGCGATGCTGGCCGAAGCCACGACGAAATTCGGCGTCGCCGCGCCGTTCGGCGGACCGACCTCGTCCGGCATGCTGACGCTGCATTGCCCGCCCGCCAAGGTCTACGAGCTCGCGGGCTTCCTGCGCGACAAGGGTGCGCAGAGCATCACGGTCGCCGAGATCGACTACGTGTTCGCGCCTGAGAATCCGCTCTACGCCAAGCTCGCGGCGGCGCTCTAAGTCAGCCTGCGTCAATAACAGCCGGTTATTCGAACTATTCGCCGGCGCATAGCGGGTGTGCGCCGCCGGCTGTCGGCGCTAGATTTCCTCCCAAGCGGAGCGACAACCGCGGCCGGAGGACTTGATGATCCGCACACCGATTTGCGACCTGCTCGACATCGAACATCCGATCGCGCTCGGCGGCATGGGCTCGGCGTCGTCGCCGGCGATGACCGCCGCGGTGTCGCGCGCCGGCGGCCTCGGCGCGATGGGTTGTCATTACCTGACGCCCGAGCAGGTTCGCGAACGCGTCGCCGCGGCGCGGAAGGAGACCAACCGGCCGTTCGGCACGAACTTCCTGCTGTTCGATGTGCGTGAGGATGCGTTCGCCGAGGCGCTCCAGCTCAAGCCCGCGGTGATGCAGTTCGCCTGGGCGCGCCAGGAGCAGGACCTCAGGCCTTACATCGATCGCTCGCATGAGGCCGGCTGCAAGGTCACCTACATGGTCAGCACGGTGAAAGAGGCGGAGCGCGCCGTGAAGGCTGGCGCCGACATCATCATCGCGCAGGGCAGCGAAGGCGGCGGTCACGTCGGCTGGATGGGCTCGATGCCGTTCATCCCGATGGTGGTGGATGCAGTCGGCAACGTTCCGGTGCTGGCAGCGGGTGGCTTTGCCGACGGCCGCGGGCTCGTCGCCGCGCTGGCGCTCGGCGCGCAAGGCATCCTGCTCGGCACGCGCTTTCTCGCCAGCAACGAGTCGCCGCTGCACCCGAACTTCAAGCAGGCGATCATCGACAGCGACGGCCATGACACGCAGCTTTCGGAAATCCCCGACATCGCCGCGGGTCAGGTCTGGCCCGGCGCGATGACGCGCTCGAAGCGCAACAAGTTCGTCGAGCGTTACGCCGGACGCGAATGGTACTTGCGGCAAAACCGCGCCGAGGCGATCGCCAAGCTTCGCGCCGCGCGCGAGGCCGGCGATATCGATGAAGGTCCGCTGTCGATGGGGCAGGATGCCGGTTTGATCCACGACATCGCACCAGCCGGCGATCTCGTCACGCGCATTGCGCAGGAGGCCAACGACATCCTGGCGTCACGGCTGCCGAAATATCTCAAGAACTAGAGCGTGATGGTTGAGCGTTGACACATGTTCCGTTCGCCCCCGCGAAAGCGGGGGCCCAGTTCTTGGCTGCGTGCTGGGTCCCCGCTTTCGCGGGGACGAACGGGGATGGTTCAGTGCAAATCCGCGCTAGCGCTTCGCGCGAAACACCACGAAGTGCGATAGCGAGAAGTTGACCAGGAAGCTTGCGCCGATCGCCAGGACTTTGCCGGCCAGCACCGGCATGAAATAGGACGCCACGAACACGGTCGCGGTGTTGGCGATCAGCCCCGCGACCTGTGACACCGCGAAGGCGATATAGGAATCGAACCGCAGCTCACGGCGGGATTCACGCGCGAAGGTCGTCAACGTGTTCATCACGTAAGAGCCGGTGACCGCCACGCACCACGCCATGATGTTGGACGGCACGATCGAAAGCTCGAGGTAGTAATAGGCGAACGAGAACACGGCGAAATCGACCGCCGAATTCAGCAGGCCGACGATGGCAAAGCTCATCGCCTTGAGCACGAGAGCGCGTTCGTGCCAGGCCTGGAGCGCGCGTTCGATCAGCCGATGTAGCCGGTCCATCCGCGAGGGCTTACCGGTTTTCGCAGGTCCGGCATAGCGGCCCCAGCGTAACCTGTTGATATCCTGCGACGATCCGGCCAGATGCGCGGCCGCGACAGGGCCGGAGCCTTGCGCTATAGATCGCCGGGGAGACGGTTTCACGACAACATGATGACGCAACACCGATCAGACAGACCCGCGCCTTCGGCGCAGGCCTCACGATCGCCCGCGGTCGGGCTCTCGATCGTCGTGCCGGTCTATAACGAAGCTGCCGGCCTGGCGTCATTCCACGAGCGGCTCTCCGAGGTCGCGCGCCATCTGCGGCGCACCCGCGGGCTCGCCACTGAAGTGGTCTACGTCGACGATGGCAGTCGCGACGACAGCTTCATGATCGCCTGCGGGCTTCCGGCCGATGCGCTCGACGTGCAGGCGATCTCGCTGTCGCGCAACTTCGGCAAGGAGGCCGCGCTGATGGCCGGCCTTGATCACGCCCGTCTCGGTGCGGTGCTGTTCATGGATGGCGACGGCCAGCACCCGCCGAGCCTGATCAGCCGGCTGGTCGAGCACTGGCTCGATGACGGCTACGACGTGGTTTTCACCGCCAAGGCGCATCGCGACAATGAGTCGTGGTTGCGCCGCATGGGCGTCGGCGCGTTCTATGGACTGATCAACTGGGGCACGCGGCAGAAGATTCCCGCCGACGCCGGCGACTTCCGTCTGCTATCGCCGCGCGCCGCCGACGCGTTGCGCCGGCTGCCGGAGCGCAACCGCTTCTTCAAGGGTCTGGCGAGCTGGATTGGCTTCAAGCAAATCCGTGTCGACTATGAGCCGGCCGACCGCGTGCACGGTCAGACCAGTTGGAACGTCACCAGCCTGATCGGTTTGTCGATCGAAGGCCTGACCTCATTCTCGGTCGCGCCGCTGCGGCTCGCGAGCCTGCTTGGCCTTCTGCTGGCGCTTGGAGCGTTGGTGTTCGGCGGCATGATCATGTTTGAGACCGTTGCCTATGGCAAATCGGTCGCCGGTTATCCGTCGTTGATCGTCGGCTTGATGGTGCTCGGTGGCGTGCAGCTCATCATGATCGGCGTGGTCGGCGAGTACATCGGCAAGATACTCTCCGAGCTGAAGGCGCGGCCGGTTTATTTCGTTGCCGAGCACAGCGTGAAGAGTGCGCACGGTGAGACCGCGGCGCCCTCGGCGCGAGCGGCTGAATGAGCGACGCGCTCAAGCGCATCTGGCTCTGCGCCGACGACTACGGCATCTCCAATTCGGTTAGCACCGCGATCCGCGATCTCGTCACGCGCGGACGGCTCAACGCCACCTCGGTGATGGTGGCGGCGCCGGCGTTCAGTCGCTCCGAAGCGGCGTCGCTCAATATGCTCAACGCCGGCGGACAGCGCGTCGCGATCGGCCTGCACCTCACGCTGACCGCGCCGTTCCGACCGCTCAGCACAGGCTTCGCGCCGTTGCGTGACGGCGCGTTCCTGCCGATCAACGAGATGCTGGTTCGTGGCCTGTTGCGCCGGCTGCGCGCCAAACCGCTGCGAGTCGAGATCGCGACCCAGCTTCAGGCGTTCGTCACCGCATTCGGCCGCGCGCCGGATTTCATCGACGGCCATCAGCATGTGCATCTGGTTCCGCAGGTGCGCCAGGCGTTGCTCGCGATGGTGAAGGAGGTGGCGCCGAACGCCTGGGTTCGCCAATGCGGCCGCGTCACTCCGCTGTCTCGCCGGCTGAGCGATCGCAAAGGCTTGGTGCTCGATCTGTTGAGTGGTGCATTCCGCAAGCGAGCGGCCGCGGCAGGCGTCACCACCAATCCGGCCTTCGCCGGCACTTACGATTTCGCCGCGGTTGTGGTGCCGGATTTCGCCACGGTGTTCCCGCGCTTTCTCGACCAGCTGCCGTCGGGCGGCGTGGTGATGTGCCATCCGGGCTTCGTCGACGCCGAGCTCGAGCGGCTCGATCCGCTGACGCATCAGCGCACGCGGGAGTACGAGTTCATGGCCGGCGACAGCTTCCCGGAACTATTGCGTCGCCACGGCGTAACCTTGGCGTGACAGCAAAAGCCGTGGCGGTGCTGAGGCTTATGGTGGGCGTCGGCTAAGTTGCGATTTTTTGTCTGGCGCCATTCCGCCGGGGACGAATGTTTCCTACATGCAGCGCGACAAGTTCACGGGGATCCAGGGAGGAAAACCATGACGCCCCAGGAACGGCAGATGCTCGACCAGTTGTTCGACCGGCTCGCGACGCTGGAGAATACGCCGCGCGATCCGGAGGCGATGCGGGCGATCAGCGAAGGCTTGGCGCGCGCACCGGGGGCGATCTATCCGCTGGTGCAGAGCGTGCTGGTGCAGGACGAGGCGCTCAAGCGCGCCGATGCTCGTATCCGCGAGCTCGAAAACGAATTGGGTATCGATCAAGGCCAACCGGCGCAGCAGCAAACCGGCTTCCTCGACAACATGCGTGACGCCTTGTTTGGCAAGCCGCACGGCTCGGTGCCGAGCGTGCCGTCGAGCCGTCCCAGCGTGTGGGGTCAGGGTGGCGCGGGTGCGGCGCCACAGCAACCACAGGGTTACGCGCAACCGGGCTATGGTCAGCCACAGCCGGGATTCGGCGGCGGCGGTTCGTTCCTCGGCACCGCGGCGGCGAGTGCGGCCGGTGTGATCGGCGGCGCGCTGCTGATGAACAGCTTTCGCGGCATGTTCGGTGGTGGTCATCAGGGACAGGCGTTCGGGGGCGACATGGATCGCGGTACGCCGTGGGGCCCAAGCGCTTCGGGCAGCGATCTCGCGCGCGAGGCGGGCATCGACGACGTCGGTGGCCAGCGCACGGCTGCGTATGACGACAGTAATGACGGACAGCGCGCCGGTCTGTTCGATGTCGCCGAGAATGATGTCGACGACGATGGAGACCTTGGCGGCGGTTTCGATTCCGACGGCGGCAGCGACACGGCGTGAGCCGAAGGCCATGAACGAAAAAAGGCCGCCGTGCCCGGCGGCCTTTTTTGTTTCTCGCGCTGACTGCTTCGCGCGGCTATTCAACGCCGCGCGACTCTCGCCGGCGCGAGCTAGATTACGATCACCCTCGTTCCGACTTTGACGCGTCCGTACAGGTCGATGACGTCCTCGTTGCGCATCCGGATGCAGCCGGACGATACCGCCTGTCCGATCGTCCAGGGCTCATTCGAGCCGTGGATGCGATAGAGCGTCGAGCCGAGATACATGGCGCGCGCGCCGAGCGGATTGTCCGGCCCGCCCGCCATCCAGCCGGGAAGGTCGGGGCGACGCTGCATCATTTCCGGCGGTGGCACCCAGTCCGGCCATTCCCTCTTGGCAGTGATGTTCTTTACGCCCGCCCAGGTGAAGCCGGGCCGGCCGACGCCGATGCCATAACGCAAAGCGGTGCCGTTCTCCTGCACAAGGAACAGGAAGCGCTGCGGCGTGTCGATGATGATGGTGCCCGCTTTTTCCGGGCCGTTATACGACACGACCTGCTTCTCGAATTTCGGATCGAACGCCGGATGCTCGGCGTCGCTGAGCACCTGCGCGGCTGGTCCGCCGTAGTTCAGGCTCGCCTGCGTCTCCATCGGCGGTCGCGGCGGCGGCGCGACCGGTCGGCCGCCACCGAACAGGAATTCGATGAAGCCGCCGCCGAGATTGTTCTGTTGCGTCTCGGTCGCGGCGTAGCGCACCGGCTCGGCGCGCCGGGTCTGTTGCGGCGGGATGTAGTCCGGCGTGGTGCGTCGCGTGATCGACTGTGTCGTGGTGCGGTCGACCGGCGCGGAGTAGCGATCGGCTTGCAGCGACAACGGATCGGCTGAGGCCGGCGCCATGACGGCAGAGAGCGCGCTCGTCGCGAGCGCGAGCAAGGCAAGATGTCGCATCGACGATACTCGTTACTGGTTACGTCGGCGGATGGTTTCCGCGTGGTTCGATTACAGGGTGAAGAATTCGCTGATTGGTAAAAGGTCCCACGCGCATTGTCTGAATCGCTGCGCGGGGGAGCGGTTCGTCCAATTAGAGTTTATTTTGAATGAAAGGCCAGACGTCATGGTTAACCGTGCGTCTCTGGCGGGGGCGCATTCGTTATCCGCGGGCCGCGCGCGTGAACCCGATCTTAAACGCACGCGTGTAGGACGGTTGTGGGGATTGGGACGCCATGCCGGTTCAACGCAAGGTCTTTCGAATCGAGGAGCACGCGCGCGCCGGCGCGCGTCCCGCCGCGTCCGCGGATCAGTCCGAGGCGGCGTTGCGGCATCACGAGTACATGACCTTTCCAGCACATTGGGATCCTAAGCTTAGAATTCCACGTGGACAAGTTGTCGCG